>Ga0302314_10020099_pt1 | contig 11059 bp, 7 predicted proteins | sample III_Palsa_N2_3_FD_200533 | JGI IMG/M metagenome (GOLD analysis project Ga0302314, IMG submission 200533) | Peat permafrost microbial communities from Stordalen Mire near Abisko, Sweden - III_Palsa_N2_3 | ecosystem: Environmental > Terrestrial > Soil > Palsa > Peat permafrost | place: Sweden... | reverse complement strand
GTTGTAGTTGGAGTGCGCGGCATTGGTGTAGGCGGTCACACCGGCGAAGTTGGGATCAGGCGAGGTCGTTGGCAGACCACCGAAGCCGGTGGCCGAGGAGGCGTTGACGGCACCATTGGTGATGATTTCGTCGTAGCCCGTGTTGCCGGCGTAGGCGAGGATGACGGCATCGCGGCGGGTGAACTGGTGCTGAACCTGCAGGCTGAATTCAAGGTACGTCGGATTCTTGAACTCGGGCGGCGCAGTGGTGAAGGTTGGCAGAGCGAAGCTGGGGTTGGCAGCTGTCAAGGTGCTGGAGCTGGCGCCCGTGGGGAAGCCGGCCTCCACCTGATTGAAGGACTGGGCGGAGTTGTACATCGCCGTTCCAGGAGTAAGGGCGTTGCCGATATTTCCGCCGGTGATGGTGGTGTCGTAGACGTTGGGCAGGTTATCGATGAAGCCATCGAGCAAGCCGGCCGGATAGAGGTCCGTAAACATACCGAAGCCGCCGCGGATCACGGTGCGGCCGTTGCCGGTGACGTCGTAGTTGAAGCCAATGCGGCCCTGGGGATTGATCCTCGGGACGCTGGCGAAGGGGTGCGGCTGATAAGCGTTGATCAGCTTGTCATACGCGGTCGCGGTGGTGACGCCGGCCTGGGGGAAGGCGCCGTTATAGCTGGAGAAGCAGTTGTTGTTGCAGAGCGGATTGCCGGTGCGGTCGAAGCGGATGCCGGCAGTGATCTTGAGTCTGGGCTTGATCTGCCACTCGTCCTGGGCGTAGACGCCGATGTTGTAGAGGGCGAGGTAGGCGGTCTTGTTGTTGGTGAGCTGCTGGGTGAACGACGAACCATCGCTGTTCAATCCCGAGGTCATGTACCCATTGGCGAAATCGCTCATGTACAAGCCGTAGGTTCCAGCCTCATTCTGCTGCGAGTCGTAGTCGTTGACATCGTCGCGGCGGAAGTCATAGCCGAAGCGGAAGGTGTGGTTGCCCTTGACCCAGGAGAGGTCGTCGACGAACTGGTACTGGGTGACGTTACGACCATCGACATAGCCGTTGGGCATGCCGAGGAGGCCGGTTCCTCCGTAGGCCGCCGATCCATTGGAGCCGCCATCGTAGATGCCGCCGATGTACGTGGGGAAGGCGGCCAGCGTCGCCTGGAGGTTCGCCGGACCGAAGTACGCGGTGTACCAGTTGGCGGCGAAGATGAATTGATTGATGAGGTTGGGCTTGAGGACGTAGGTGTCGTTCAACTGGCCCTCATAGCTGGGCTGGTCGCTGACCGTGTTGAAGATGGGGCTGACGAAGTTGGTGTAGGTGGGCTGGGAGCCGCGGTCCATCTTGTAGCGTGCGAAGAGCTTGTTCTTGGGGCTGATGTTCCAGTCGACGCGGCCGGCGAAGAGCCATTCCTGGCTCTGATTGGAGGCCGTACCGTCAGCTGCCTGGGTGCAGGAAGCATTGGTGCCGAAGATTTCGCCTCCGGGACCCGTAAGACCAGCTGCCGATCCGCAACCCATGGTGCCGGTGTTGTCCTGCAGCTCACCGGGACCGTTGACGACGGGAATGGCTTTGGCGTAGTTGGGTGACGCGTTGTAGAGACCAAAGGCCTGCTGATAGAAGGGCACGTTGGCGGCGGGAATGTTGGCCAGAATCGCCTGCTCAAAGGACTGGGTGGGGAAGGCGACGTAGCCGGTGGCGGGGAGGGTATAGCGCATGCCCTCGTAGTCGGCGAAGAAGAAGAGCTTGTCCTTGAGGATGGGACCACCGACGTTGGCAGCCCACTGGTTGGAAACAGCGTGGGGGCGAGCGCCGCCACCCTGCTTGATGAACCAGTCATTGGCGTTGAGGGCGGTGCCGTTGTAGAAGTAGTCGGCGGCTCCGTGGAATTTGTTGCTGCCGGACTTGGTGGTCCAGTCGATGATGACGCCGGCGGCGCGGCCGTACTGGGCGCTGTAGCCATTCTGGACGACGGCGGCTTCGGAGATTTCGCCCTGGCCGAGGGTCAGGTTGCTGGAGCCCGAGTTGTTCAGGTTGAGGAAGGGATCCTCGTCGTCGTAGCCGTTAAGGACGTAGAGGTTCGAGGTGCCGGGGAGGCCGTCGGAGCTGAAGTTGCCGTAAGCTCCGCCGGAGTTGAGGACGACGCCGGGAGCGGTGTAGGCGACGGTGGTGATGTCTCCGCCGGGGGCGGGGAGGTTCTGGATCTGCTGCTCGCTGAGGGTCATGACCGAGTCGGGGGATTCGGTGTCGGTCAGCTGGACGGCCTGGGCGCTGACGGTGACGGTGCTGACGGCGTTTGAGGGCTTGACGGTGAGATCGAGATTGGGTACCTGGCCGACCTCGACGTTCACGTCGGTCGGGGTGGCAGTGAGACCGCTGGCGGCGGCTGTGACCTCATACTTGGAGGGCTTGAGGAGGGAGGCGGTATAACGTCCCGCAGCGTTGGTCTTCACATGAATGGTGGCGTTGGTGGCGGTGTCGACGATCTTGACGTCGGCTCCCGGGACTACGGCGCCGGTCGGATCCTGAACCACGCCGGTAAGGGCACCCGTTACGGAGTTTTGAGCTTGCAGAAACCCGGGGAGCAAAAGAGAGGCTAGAAGCAAGCCAAACGCGAGGAGGAAATTTTGGGGGAGGAGGGGGAAGAACCTGGAGGGTCCTGCGGGGTACGTCGGGGCCTGATTCATGATGCGAAATCCTAAGGGGAAAATATTGACCGTCTGGTGACAATCGGGTGATGAATCTGGTGATAATCTGGTGCCGATCTAAGAGCACGCACGTCGCGTGCCAAAGTCATTTTCTCGTGAAATCACCGAAAAGGACAAGTTGCGATCGGACGTGGCGTCGAAATCTCGACGCTGTCGATTGCTTCTTGACACTTGAAAACATCGGTTGATGCTGGGAACTACACCGTTGGAGACGTTGATTTGTCGTAGAAAGACGCAAAAAATCGAGGCCGACGTGTGCCGGGCGGTCTGGATCGCGCTGCGCCGGGCTTAGATTCGGCGGGACACGACATTCCCCGTAGTTTGCGGGTATGGGTACCCGGACGACTAGGCCCCTGGAGATGCCGGGGCCGGAGGCGAGCTGTAGCCTTGCTCGGCCATGCGCTTGCCCATCTCTATATACATGGTGTGGTTGCGTGGCTGCCAGGTCTGGAGGCCGTCGACGTAGCGGTTGTACATGCAGAAGGCGGCGGCGATGAGGATGGTGTCGTGGATGTCGAGGTCGGTGGCGCCGTGGTGGCGGGCTTCGGCGACGAGCTGGGCGGTGACTCGCTTGCCGTCGATTTGGACTTGCTCGGCGATGGCGAGGAGGGCCTTCAACTTGTCGGGGATTGGAGCGGTGCGATAGTCGTGGCAGACGGAGGCTACGAGGTCCGCGTCTCCGCCGTTGAGGTGGCTGGCGGCGGCGGCGTGGCTGGTCTGGCAGAAGTAGCAGGTGTTTCTTGACGAGACGAAGGCGGCGATAAGCTCGCGGTCGCGGGAACTGAAGCCTTCGTTACCAGAGGTGTGCAGGAGGATGTGTGCGAGCTCGCGCATGGGGCGGGCCGTCTCGGGGCGAAAGGCGAAGCCGGAGGTGATTCCGGGAAGATCTTCGGGCAGGGCGATGTGGGGCATGGTTATTCCTCCAACGAGATGCTGGCTGCGGCCAGGATGGGTTCGGTTGTGTGGTGGGGGTTGCGATCGCGGCGTAGAAACAGACTGATTGCCGCGGCGAGCAGCGTGGTGAAGGCGAGGCCGACGATGCAGCGCGGTTGGTAGGATCCGGCGCGGTCGTAGAGATGGCCGACGACCATGGGGCCGGTGGCTCCTCCGATGGCGTAGGCGGTCCAGGTGAGTCCGTAGAGGACGGAGAAATGCTTTCGGCCGAAGTAGCGGGCGAGCAGGTAAGGGGCGACGTCGGCTTCGCTGCCTAGACCGATGCCAAGCAGAGCGGCTCCGATGAGCGCTGTGGCGGAGGTTCCGGAGAAGGCAAGGATAAAGGTGCCGGCGGCGGAGAGGATGAGGATGGCGGTCTGGATTCTTTGCGCGGGGAAGCGGTCGATGAGGAAGCCGGTACACAGGCGGCCGATGATGCCGGCTCCTCCTCGGACGGAGAGGGCGAGGGCGGCTGCCTGGAGGGTGACGCCGTGCTCGTTGAGCATGGCGGCGAGGTTCGTTACCAGGCCGTTTTCACTGAAGGCGGAGAGCATGATGATGGAGGCGAGGATCCAGAAGGGTGCGGTGCGGAGGGCGGCGCGGACGGTCGTGCCGGACAGGAGGCTTTCGTCCTCTTGCGGGAGGGTGATGTCGAGCGCTGTTCGGTTGCGCATGAGAAGGGCGGTGAGCGGGAGGCCAAGCAGGGCGAGGCAGCCGAGCATGAGATAGGCGTCGCGCCAGCCGTGGTGATCGATGACCCACTGCGTGAGAGGAGGGATGAGGATGGATCCGACGCCGCTGCCGGTGAGGATGAGAGCGAGGGCGAGTCCGCGGCGGCTTCGGAACCAGGTGAGCATGGTGCGGGTGTAGGCGAACTGGGCGGTGCCGTTGGCGACCAAACCGAGAATGAAGTAAGTGAAATAGAAACGCTGGATGCTGGGGCCGAGGCGGCTGAGCGAGGCCAGCGCGAGCGCGAAGATCACGATGGAGGGAAGGATGATGCGGCGCGGAGGGAAGCGGTCGAGCAGAACGCCGATGCCGGGAGAGACGACGGCTACGGTGATCGCGGCGAGGGCGAAGGTGCCGGAGATGGCCTCGCGCTGCCAGCCAAAGACGGCGTGCAGCGGGTTGAGGAAGAGGCTGAAGGTGTAAGGGACGATGGGAGCGAAGCTCACCATGACGCCGACGAATGCGGCCGCGGCTACGTGCCAGCCGGTGTAGTGGAGGGAAGATTCTTCGTCTCTGAGAGGAGCGGTCGCGAGGCTGCTCATTGTCTACCGCCGGGGTGAGAGCTGGGCGTGGGGACGGTTGACTGCGGCGGCGGATCGAGTTGATCTGCGAGCAGGCCCTGCGAGGGTAACCCGAATGCGTTGACGACTCGGTTGAAGGAGGCGAAGAGAGCGGTGAGGTGGATGGCTTCGGCGATCTGCAGGTCTGCCCAGGAGAAGCTGCGAAGGTGCTCGATGTCATGTGGGGAGACGGAGCTTGAGTCCTCTGTGATCTTCTGCGCGAACTGAAGTAGGGCGCGCTGTGCGGGGCTCAGCGATGTCGATTGGAGGTCGCAGGTGGTTGCGGCGGCGAGGAGCGCTGCTGAGCCACCGTTGATGCGCAGAAAGGATCCGTGGCTGTCGGCGCAGTAGTCGCAATGGTTTTGCGAGGAGATAAAGGTGGCGAGGAGCTCTTTAGTGGCGCGGCCGAGGGCTCCGTCGGAGAAGAGCATCGTCTCGGCGAGACCCATCATGTGTTCGAGCAGCGGCGGGTGGGTGGCAAAGCACTGCAGGATGCCGGGGACTTCGGGTCGTCCGAAGGTCGTCCGAAACTGGGCATAGAGTTGTTGCACTTCGGCGGGAGCCTCTGCCTCGCCGACTATGGGCAGGTTCTTCGATTCGAGCTGAGGCATGGGTTACGGATCCAATCGCATCGCGGGCTGAGCTGAACGGAAACAGATATAGGAGGTGCAACCGATTCTCACGAATGGTGCGGTGATCTGTCATCCACCTAAAGATTGAGAAACACTTCCATCTGTTCGAGGGAGTTGCTGGTCGCGTATGCTTCCCGCACAAGAACGAACAGGAGTGTCCGATGCCTCATATTCAATTGCCTGAGGGTTTGCAGGGTATACGCAGTGCGATGGCGTTTCGGCCGGAGACGGCGAAGCCTCTCAATGAGCTGGCGGAGGCGCTGCTGCATGCGCCGAACTCGCTGCCGCAGGGCGACCGCGAGCTGATTGCGACCTATGTGTCCTATCTGAATGATTGCTACTTTTGCCAGACGGTTCATGGGTCGATCGCGGCAGCTTGCCTGAACGACGATTATGAGCTGGTGCAGCGGGTGAAGGCGGACTTCCAGGCGGCCGAGATCTCGGAGAAGCTGAAGGCGCTGCTGGTGATCGCGGCGAAGGTGCAGAAGGGCGGCAAGCAGGTGACGGGCGCCGACGTGGACGCTGCTCGCGCTGAAGTCGCGACGGATGTGGAGATCCACGATACGGTGCTGATCGCGGCGGCGTTTTGCATGTACAACCGGTACGTCGATGGATTGGACACGTGGCAGCCGCGCGAGGAGGAGCTGTACCGGGAACGAGGCAAGAAGACGGCGCGGGAGGGGTACGTTTCGATGAGCCGGGAATACCTGGCGACGGCTGCAGTAAAGAGCTGAGACCGTCGCCGAGTTGCCGAGTGACTACGGACATGCCTTTGATTGCGACCGCTCCGGTTCGGTTTGGCGCAGATGACTTCCGCCTGAGTTGCCGGGCGTGTCCTCCGGGCGCGATCGGGGAACAAAAGCAGACGGTGCGTTGGGTGGTATGTCGATTTCGACAAGTGCATTCCGTATTTTGTCGAGGCGGGGGCGTGCGGCATCTGTATCGCGACCTGCCCGTGGACGAAGCCGGAGGCGTGGACTAAGCTGCTGTCTACCATGGCGAAGAGGCTGGCGTGACATTAGGCGTGGACCGCGCTGTGTAGAACGCGGATACGTCTCTCGCGCTTTTTTGTCGAAGCTTAAAAGAATTCATCCTTCCAAAATGGGGAGGCCGTGTATGATCAGGCGGTCCCATATTTTCAAAATTTTATTCCCTCGCTCTTGAGCCTCACTTCGCGAAAAGAAGCCATGCTTCTGCGTGTCTAGAGCGTAGACCGTTGCAGGAGCGTTTTCTTGAGCCATCGCGTCGCTATCTGTCTACTGTCGGTCGTACTTGCGACCCTTGCATCCACCTCCATCGCCAACGCGGCGCAGGTCACCTTGATTGGCGACGCGAGCGTGAGCAGCGCGCGTCCCTCGACGAACTTCGGGACCCTCGCCAACCTGTACGTTGGCAACGGCAATTCGGCCTACCTGCAGTTCGATCTCAGCAGCCTGCCGGCCGGAACCACGTCTTCGCAGATCGCGCGTGCGACGCTGACCGTCTTCGTCAACCGCGTCAACGCTGCCGGGCCCGTGAGCCTCGCTCCGGTCACCTCGGCCTGGAGTGAGTCGGCGGTCACCTCGTCCTCGGCTCCGTCGATTGGCGCGACGTCGGGCATCTTCCTGGCCGCCGCTGCCGGACAGTACGTCACGCTGGATGTCACTGCGCTGGTGCAAGGGTGGGTTACTATGCCAGCTACCAACTTCGGCTTCGCGCTTACCTCGGACACAGCGAATCTCCTGCTCGACAGCAAGGAGAACGACGAGACCGGCCACGCTGCTACGCTCGACGTCACCATCACCTCCGAAGGCGCAACTGGGCCGCAAGGTCCCATCGGTCCGCAGGGCATCGCCGGTCCCGTCGGAGCGAATGGAGCTCAAGGCCCCGTTGGACCAGCCGGCGCGAACGGAGCTGCAGGACCTATCGGACCTCAAGGCGTCCCTGGACCCATAGGCCCGGTGGGTCCTGCGGGTGCGAACGGCGCGGATGGAGCCACCGGAGCCACAGGTCCCGCAGGCACGATCGGCGTGGTGACCAACTGGTCCTCCTCCGTCGCCTACCAGGTCGGACAAGTCGTCTTCTGCGCGGCCTGCTCCAGCAGCGGCTCCAGCTACGTTGCGCTCGCTGCCAACACCAATCAGGATCCACCCACCCAGACCGGCTTCTGGAACCTCATCGCAGAACATGGTGCAATCGGCGCCCAGGGCATTGAAGGTCCCGTGGGCGCTGCCGGACCCATCGGTCCCGCCGGTCCAGCGGGCGCCGTTGGACCCGCCGGACCACAAGGATCCACTGGATCCGCTGGGGCAACCGGCTCCGCCGGAGCTACCGGCCCTACTGGCCCTGCCGGTCCCACGGGGGCTACCGGCACCTTCAGCGAAGCCGGCAACTGGGCGTCGGGCACACCCTACGTGGTTGGTGTCGTTGTCTACTGCGCAGCCTGCACCACCAATGGTTCCAGCTACATCGCGCTTGCCACCAACATGGATATCGACCCACCCACCAACCCCGGCGTGTGGGGTCTGGTGGCCCATGCCGGAGCCACCGGAGCAACGGGCACGGCCGGCGCCGCGGGGGCACAGGGCCCAGCAGGTCCGGCAGGCTCCACCGGGGCTCAGGGTTCTGCCGGTCCGGCGGGTGCCGCGGGGGCGACTGGCCCGGCTGGACCCGCAGGTCCCCAGGGCACGGCGGGGAGCTCCACTGGATTTTCGTGGTCGGCAGTCTATGCGAACCAGGCACTGGGAATTTTCTATGGAACTCCAGTGGGCACTTTTCAGCAGGACTACTCTCAGTTAGCCTTCAACGCGGCACCGGTCGCCTGCACGGTCAAGAGTCTGACCGTGAATGCCCTCTCCAGCAATGTGATCAATAGTCCCATTACGCCGGATACCACGAACATCACCGTGATCAAGAATGATGTACCCACAACCATGACTTGCCAGATTAAGAGCACGACCGCCAACAACACGGCCTATGCCTGTTTCGACATCACGCACACCTTTGCCGTGATCCAGGGGGACCGGATCAGTCTGGAATTTGACGAATCACTCACGGATGGCAATGGCGGTTCCGACTACCAGATCGTCACCTACGCCACAACGCTTCTCTGCAACTAGGACACGCCCAAACAACGGTGCGAGCAACCACAACCATGAGGGAGCAGCCATGATCTATCGAACCTCCGCTTCGATTCGCACCGGGGCCCTCATCGGAGGGTTGAGCCTGCTGGCAATTGTTGGCGCATCCGCGCAGACGCTACAGGAGCCTGTTGGGTCGTCCGCGATTGCGCGTGTGCAGCCGGTGGCGCTGGTCTCGGGCGCTTGCCCGGCGGTGCGACAGGACGGTGTGCTCTCGCTGGAGTGGAATCCTGGGTTCGACCCCTCCTGGGGAGTGACGGGGATGAAGGCTTTCCGGCTCGTCTTTCAGGGCCTGCGGGAGGATGGGGTTACCCCGATCCCTGCGGCCAGACTAGTGTTGGACAGCTTCCATCGGGGAAGGATGACCGGGATCGGAAATGGCTACTTCCACGTGGAGGCACGGCTTCCGCCATTTACGCACCCGGGCATCTATCGGTTGGTGGGAGTGAACAGCTCTGCCGCACTCGTGGCGGATTACACAGGTGAGGCTCCCAGGCAGACCGTGTCGCCGGTGGGCGAGTCGTACTGCATCACGGTGGTTCCGGGGTCCCGAGCGCAGTCTCCTCCGCTGCCCTGATCGGGCTGGTGCTGGAGTTACGCGGCGGGCGGCGGCAGGCTTGACAAACTCTCAGATGAGACAGAATCTAAAGTCTCGATGGACAATGAGACGATCAGGCATCTTCTGGATGCCAACGGGGTAAAGTTCACCACGCAGCGTTACTGCGTGATGGCCTTCCTGATGGAGAATCCGGGTCATCCTACGGCTGCGGAGATCTTTGACGGGGTGAATCGGCTGGATCCTCGGTCGTCGAGAGCAACGGTGTATCGCAATCTGCGGGACCTGGTGGTAGCCGGCCTGGTGCGTGAGGTGGCCGTAGAGGGCCGCTCTGCGCGCTTCGACGTAAAGGGGACGCGGCACCACCACTTTATCTGCGACCGGTGCGGCGAGGTGGAGGATATGGAGTGGTTCAACGTGCCCCAGCCTCCCGCCGCTTTCCTCGGCGATCGGATCGTGCGCGAGTATGAGGTGATTCTCCGCGGGTTGTGCACGCGCTGTACCACTGCCGTTCCGGAGCGCTCTGCAGATAGCGGATGACTCGCGAAGCTGCACAACTTTAACACTGGGCGTTTGGGATTTGATCGAAGCTGGAGTTGAGGCTTGAGATCAATCCAGCGACCATAACACTCCGTTCAACGACAACCACCAAACAGAGCAAGAGCCAAAGGCTTTTCCCAACGAAACAAAGGAGCTTCCATGTCGAACGAAAACAAATGCCCGGTGCCGCACGGCGCTAACCCTGCCACCGCCACGGAGACGGCGTCGCCCATGCATGGCGCGGTGACGCATACCTCGCGCAAGATTCTGCGGAACTTCGAGTGGTGGCCCGACCGGCTCGAGCTTGGGATCCTGCACCAGAACACGAAGCTGGCCGATCCCATGGATCCGGAGTTCGACTATGCGAAGGAGTTCAAGAGCCTGGATCTCGAAGCGGTCATCAAGGACCTGCACACACTGATGACGGATTCGCAGAGTTGGTGGCCGGCCGACTACGGCCACTATGGCCCGTTCTTCATCCGTATGGCGTGGCACAGCGCGGGAACCTATCGGACCCACGATGGCCGCGGCGGGGCGGGGATGGGGACGCAGCGGTTTGCTCCGCTGAATAGCTGGCCGGACAACGTAAGCCTGGATAAGGCTCGGCGGCTGCTGTGGCCGATCAAGCAGAAGTACGGTAAGAAGATCTCCTGGGCGGACCTGATGATTCTTACCGGCAACGTAGCGCTGGAGTCGATGGGATTCAAGACGTTTGGCTTTGGCGGCGGGCGCGTGGATGTGTGGGTACCGCAGGAAGATATCTTTTGGGGTCCGGAGCACACGTGGCTGGGCAGCGATCGGTACCAGGGGGAGCGTGATCTCGACAACCCGCTGGCTGCGGTGCAGATGGGCCTGATCTATGTGAACCCGGAGGGTCCAGACGGCAAGCCTGATCCGGTCGCGTCGGCGCGGGATATTCGCGAGACCTTCGGGCGCATGGCGATGAATGATGAGGAGACGTTCGCGCTGGTCGCCGGTGGTCATACGTTTGGCAAGGGGCACGGCGCGCATGATCCCAGCAAGTATGTTGGCCCGGAACCTGAGGGCGCTCCGATCGAGCAGCAGGGGCTGGGATGGAAGAGCTCGGCTGGCAAGGGAAACGCAGAGGATACGATCTCGAGTGGGCTGGAAGGTGCGTGGACGTCCAATCCGATTAAATGGGACAGCGAGTACCTCGACAATCTTTATAACTTTGACTGGGCGCTGAAGAAGGGTCCGGGCGGCGGCTGGCAGTGGTACGCGGTGGCCGAAGGCGAGATCATTCCCGACGCGCACGTCGCGGGCAAGAAGCATCTGCCGATGATG
>Ga0302314_10020098_pt1 | contig 11059 bp, 10 predicted proteins | sample III_Palsa_N2_3_FD_200533 | JGI IMG/M metagenome (GOLD analysis project Ga0302314, IMG submission 200533) | Peat permafrost microbial communities from Stordalen Mire near Abisko, Sweden - III_Palsa_N2_3 | ecosystem: Environmental > Terrestrial > Soil > Palsa > Peat permafrost | place: Sweden... | reverse complement strand
CCCAGGGAGCAGGCACGACGATAGCCTGGTCCGAATGTATCGGCATCGACTGCGATCCGGGCCGGGCGATGTTGGCGGTGAAATTGGAGATCAGGAAATCCTCGCCCAGCAGCGAGCGCACCAGCGCCAGCCCGGTCGGGTGGCGGATCAGGTCGCGGAACAGCGGGTCGATGTCGAGCAGGTTGAACACCCGCACATTGCTGGCGTTGGGATCGAGCGCCGGCATGTAGGTGTCGAGGCCCCGGCGCCGGCTCTCGCCCGCCGCCAGCCAAAGCCGGTCCAGGGCCTGGGCGGTCTGATCGGGCGAGAGGACGTTCGGGACGACGCACCAGCCATCCTCGCGCAGGCGCTCGCGGGCCTCGCCCATCTTGTCTTCGCCCCGTGCCGTCATCGACGTGTTTACTCCGCTAACCCCGCTTGCGCGGCGGGTCGCTGGAATTTGAAACACGCTCTAATATTGTCAAATCAATTGTGCGCTCCTTGCCCCTGCCGCCCAGTCCGAGCCAGGCCGCCAAAGCAGCCATGCGGTAGTCTTCGCCCCACGGCGGGCCAGTGGCCAGGCCGGCCAGCCGCGCGGCGAGGGTCGCCGGCGCCAGGTCCAGGACCATGGCCGCGGTCTCCGAGAGATCGCGTTCGATGGTGCGGATGACCTCCAGGCCCAGGTCGCGGCAGGCGGCGGCGACCACGTCCCGATAGAAGACGCCCTCGGCGGCGTGCATCAGGGCGTGGACGCGGATGATTTCCGCCACCGTGTCGGGCAGCCTGGGCCGGGACTCGGGGATCACGGCGGTGTCCACGGTGACGCCGTCGCGTTCGAGGTCGGCGAGGAGGGCGGCGATCTCCCTCCGGGCGTTTGCCAGGGTGGCCGTCCGCACGGCCTCGATCAACGCTTCGGCGCCATCCGGTCCGACGTCGGCCGCCTGGTGGAAAGCCATCCGTTCCTTGCCCGCCGCGAACACGATCCTGCGGCGGTGGAGAAGGCGAGGGGCGCTCGCCGGGCCCGCGACGACGGCCGCGGGGGTCCAGTAGGTGTGCGGGCGGAAGCCCAGCGTCGCCACAGTGCTGCTCACCGCGTCCTCGTTCGCCTCAGCGCCTCCACCGAAGGGATGCGCTCGTTCGACCCGTAGTCAAGCATCCAGCGCAGCGGTGATCGCAAGGGTGCGTGGACCGGAGAACTGCGGTACGGCTTGTTCCAGTCTCGCTCGCAGGTGAACCTTGGCGCCAGAACGACCTCTATCAACGTTCGGGAGTGTCACCGCGGCGCTGGTGTCCGGCGCCCTTTGCTGGCTGGCGGGCGCGTCGCCTGGCATCGCCAAGGCGCCCGAAACGTCCGTCGCGCTCGAAATGCGCGTCCACATCCCCATGCGTGATGGAACCTGGCTGAACGCAACGCTGTTCAGGCCTGCCGGGGTGAAAACGCCCGCGCCGGCGGTGTTCATGATCACCCCCTATTCGGGCGATGCGGGTCATCCCAGCGGGTCCTATTTCGCACGGCACGGCCTCGTCTACGCCTACGTCGACTCCCGCGGCCGTGGTGATTCGCCCGGCGTCTTCGCACCGTTCGAGCATGAGGGTGAAGACGGCTACGATGTCGTCGAGTGGCTGGCCAGACAGCCCTGGTCCGACGGCCATGTCGGCATGTTCGGAGGCTCCTACGCCGGCGGAGACCAGTGGCAGGTCGCGGCGCTGCATCCGCCGCATCTGTCCACCATCGCGCCGGTCGCCAGCGCGCGCGCCGGCGTCGATTTCCCGGCGCAGAACAACGTCTTTGCGCCGTACGCCATGCAATGGCTGACCTATGTGACCGGTCGCCCCCTCTATCTGAACCTGTTCAGCGACTCCGACGTCTGGACGGACCTCTACAAGCGATTCTATCGATCCGGCGTAGCCTTCTCTCGTCTCGACGACGAGGTCGGCAACCCGAGCCCGACCTTCCAGACCTGGATCCAGCATCCTGACGTTGACGCCTATTGGCGGCGCCTGACGCCGTCAAAGGCCGAGGTCGCCGGCGTGACGCTGCCGATGTTGGTGATCACCGGTGCGCACGATGGCGACCAGCAAGGAACGTTTTCCTTCCTCGCCGATCACATCACCGCCAAGGACGGCGGGTTGCCGCCCAACTACTATCTGGTGATCGGGCCGTGGAACCATGCCGGAACGCGCGAGCCCAAGGCGGATTTCGCCGGCGAGCACTTCGGCCAGGCCAGCCTGCTGGACGTGCTGCGTCTGCACCTCGAGTGGTATCGCCATGTGATGCTCGGCGAGCCCAGGCCGGCCTTCCTGAAAAAGCAGGTCGCCTACTATGTCTCGGGCCCGGGCGCGGAATGCTGGAAGTACGCCGACGCGCTCACCCGCGTCGCGAGCCGCACCCAGACCCTGTATTTGAACGCGGCGGGCGGCGGCCAGACGCTCTACCAGGCTGGCCAGCTGCAGGAGGCGCAGGCCGGCGCGACGGGGGCCCAGTGGCTCTCCGATCCGACCGATTTGCGTCACGCCGATGAAGAGAAGGTCCCGCCCGGCGACGACCTGCACGGCGACGGGCTCGTGTTCCACTCCGCGCCCTTCGCCCAGGAGACCGAGATCGACGGGCAGGTCAGGATAAAGCTGTCGCTCGCCATCGACGGGCCCGACGCCGACATCGGCTATCGGCTCTATCTGGTGACGCCCGACGGCCGGGCGCATTACCTGAGCGACGCCGTCATCCGCGCCCGCTATCGCGGCTCCCTTGAGACGGCGCAGTTCGTCACGCCCGGCGTGATCGACGACTACGACATGACCCCCGGCCAGTGGTTCGCCGTGCGGGCGCCAAAGGGCTCGCGTCTGCGGCTGGTGCTGGAAAGCCTCAACAGCCCCGACGTGGAAAAGAACTGGAACGCCGCCAAGCTCGTCGCCCAGGAGACCTCGGCCGACGCCCATCGCGAAACCATCCGCCTCATCCAGACGGCAAGCCATCCCAGCACCATCAGCATTCCGTTCGGCGATCCCGCCGCAGAATGCATCTCATCGGCCGATTGGTGATTTCGAGGGACGACAGCGAAATTTGCGCCTGTTCGTCTGACGGCCGGCGCCTCGAAGGTGGCGCCTCCCGGGGCCGAGAAACGTGATCGACCCACCCTGCTGAGACATTTCCAACGTCGCTCATGGGTGCAGCGTCAGCTTCTGCAGCCGCCAGTTGAGCAGCTCCCCGACATAGAGCTCGTTCTCCGACGGGCAGGCCATTTCGTGGATCCAGCCGAACTGGCCGAGCTGCTTGCCGGCCCCGCCCAGCCAGCCGAGCACCTTGCCGTCGAGGTCGAGCTTGTAGACCCGGCCCGGCCAGGCGTCGCTGACATAGAGGTACTGACGGCCGGCGGCGGGGGGCGTGATGCAGACCGTCCAGGGCGCGCCCGGGGCCATGGTTCCGGTGGCGTTCGGACCGGGGCGCGGGCCGATCGCGGCGGGCGCGTCAGCCGGGAACGGCACGTCGATGGTGATGATCTTCAGCAGCTTCCCTTCGGTGTCGAAGACCTGGATGCGGCGGTTGCCGCGGTCGGCGACATAGATCCGATCGTGGGCGTCGGCCGCGATGGAATGCAGGGTGTTGAACTGGCCCGGCGCCGAGCCATACGTCCCCCACGACCCGAGCCAGCGGCCGTCGGGCGCGATCTTGGCCACCCTCGAATTGATGTAGCCGTCGGTGATGTAGGTGTTTCCCGCGCTGTCCCAGGTCATGTCGGTGACCTGCCGGAAGAGGCCGTCCACGGCAGGCAGAGGCGGCTTGGGATGCTCCAGCGGATGGGCGCTCTCGTCGGCGGCCTCGCTCTTGCGCCCCAGCACCAAGGTCACGCGGCCGGCCGGGTTGAAGCGGACGACCATGTCCGAACCCTTGTCGGCGGCCCAGATATTGCCCGCCGGGTCGATGCGCACGGCGTGGGCGAACGACCAGGCGTAGAGGTTGTGGCCGATCTCGCGCAGGAAGCGGCCGTCGGGGCCGAACTCCAGCAGCTGCGCCGCCGCCGCGCCATAGGCGGGTCCCGTCGTATTGCCGCGCTGGAACACGTAGATATCGCCGGCCTTGTCGACCGCCACCCCCGCCACCTCGCCCAGGTACATGTCGGGCGGCGGCCACAGCGGATCGACGGCGTCGAACCTGATCTCCGGCGGCGAGGTCTCCAGTGGCGACCCTTGGGCGCGCGCGGCGGCGCCGGCGAGGAGCGCGGCGAGGGCGGCGATTGCGATGGTCTTGGTAGGAGTCATGCGAAGTCCCCGCCTCCCTGCGCTCGCCGCTGATGGACAGCGTCCGCGACTACCAGACGAGCGGCGCCAGCCGGTAGCGCACGCGGCCGCGATAGTCGACGTAGCCGGCGAGGTTGGCCGCCAGGAACGCCTCCTCGCGCATCAGCCGCCAGACGATGACCGGGACGAGCAGGGCGGCCGGCAAAAGCGCCCACCACGAGCCCAGCGCCAGGGGTATCCCCGCGATCAGGATGAGCGCGCCGGCGTACATCGGGTGGCGCACGATGGCGTAGGGACCGGTGTCGATCACGTGCTGGCCCTCGGCGACCTCGATGGTGCCCGCGGTGAACGTGTTCTCGCGAAAGGTCAGGAAAACAATCAGGAAGCCTATGGCGATCATCCCGTCGCCGACGAGCGATACGGCTAGGGGCACGAGGGACCAGCCGAAGCGTCTGTCGAGCCCCGGCACGGCGAAGATCGCCAGGAAGACGAGCCCGGCCAGCCCCTGGATGACATTCTGCATCGGATCGGGCTCCGAGCCCGGCCCCGCCTTCACGCGCCGTTCCAGCAGCGCCTTGTCGCGGAACCAGAGCCAGACGGTGATGAGGCCGGCGCATCCGAAGAACACGGCCAGCGTCAGCCACGCGCGCCTGTCGTGCAGCGTCCCCGCCGACCCGAAGAACACGCTCGCGATAACCACGAACAGGAAGATGAATCCCGCAAAGGCGCGCGCCAGCAGCATGACCCCATACTCGCGCTTTGGGCCGCGGAGTCCAGGGTCCGGCCTCCTCGGCCAGATCGGCTCTGCCAGGCGCGTTCGTCGGCCTCTTCAAGGGGGAGAACTTCGGCCGAAAGCTGGCGCGGCTGGTCTAGATGCGCCGAAATCCGTCGGCATCCCACGCCTCGCTGCCGACGCCGTGGCGGACGAAGAACAGCCCCGCCGGGTCGTACTTGCGCTTGATCGCCAGCAGGCGCGGGTAGTGCCGACCCCAGTAGGCCGTCTGCCACTCGCGCTCGAAGTAGCTGCTCTCGGCGACATAGGAACCGGCGTTCGGCGCGGCCTTCCTGAGTTCGCCCATCGCCCTGGTCACGTCGTCCGCCCGCCTGCGCGCCTGGACGTAGTCGGGTTCGTGTCCCCGCAGGCCCGGGAAGGCGGGCGGGCCCTCGCTGGCGACGATGGCGAGGGCGAAGGCGTCGACGACGGCCGGGTTCGTACAGGTGTTCCTGACGCTCTCGATGGCGTCCGGGGCGCCGCCCGCGAGGCCCTTCTGGAAGTGCAGTTCGACGGTCGAAAACCGCGCGGCCGCCACCAACGCCTCCGATAGTCGGCCCCGCTCGTGTGGCTCCAACAGCGAAGCCGGCAGCCACACGGATTCGAAGTTGTCGATGAAGTGCCCGGCCTCGCCAAGGTTGGCCGACCAGAACACATTGTCGGCCGGCGCCCCCGGGCGGTCGTCCGACAGGATCGCGGCGGGCGCACGCGCCCTGATGAAGGCGGCGTCCCAGCGGTCCGCCGCCGGAATCGTCCGTATCGTCGGGGCCGTGCTGAACGCGAAATCAGCTCCGGCGTCGCCGACCCACTGAAGGAATGGCCGCCATAGCGCCTCGGCCTGCTGCTGGTCGAGGTCCTGGGAGGAGAGCTGGATATCCAGGATATTGCCGGGCTTCACGTTGACGATCTCGCCCCAGTGCGGGGTGTGCAGGGACCCGGCGTAGAAATCGACGAAGCGGCCGACCAGCCTTGCGAACGCCGCGTCGGAAGAGGCCCCGATCGTCATGACCACGAACCCGAACACCCGCGGCAGATCGTGCGTTCGAAGCGTGAGGCGGGTGACGACGCCGAACGTGCCGCCACCGCCACCCTTGAGCGCCCAGAAGAGACCGGGGTGGCTGCAGCTGTTGACGATCCGCGTCGCGCCGTCGGCGGTGACCACCTCGGCTTCCAGCAGGCTCGCCGCGGCCGTGCCGTAGCGCTTCGAGTAGCTCCCGAAGCCACCGCCCAGGACCAGGCCGGCGGCCCCGACGGTCGCGCAGCCACCGCCCTGGACATAGCGGCCTCGCTGAGTGGTCACCGCGTTGTAGGCCGCCATCCAGACAACGCCGGCCCCGATCGAGACGGCGGCTTGCGGCGGCTGGCCATCGGCGCAGCCTTGCGCGACGAACGCGTCGTGCAAGGTGATCTCGTGCATCGGACGCAGCCAGATCAGCAGCGAGTCCGCCGCGCTCGACGCGCCCAGGTAGCTGTGGCCGCCCCCTCTGATCACCAGCCTGAGGTTGTTGTCGCGGGCGAAGTTGACGGCGGCGACCACGTCGGCCGTCTCGCGCGCCGCCACGGCGTAGGCGCTCGGCTGAGCGGTCCAGGCGCCCAGCCAACCCGACGTCTGCGTGAGACCGGGGTGGTCGCCGATGTAGTAGGGGTTCTTCAGCGCGCTGAAGACGTCCCGGCACGCTTCGGCGCCCGGCCCGCTGCGGCAGACGTCCAGCGGCGAGGTCACCCGAACCAGCCGTCCGCCCGTGTCTCGCCCCAGCGCGTTCCAACGCGCCTCGGAGGGCCAGCCTGGATCCGCCGGGCGGACGCGCGCGACGCCCGGGGGTCTCGCCGCGGCCAGGGCCGGCCGAGGCAGGGGAAGAAGCGCCTGGAGGGCGCTTGCCGCGGCTGCCTTGAGGACCTGCCTTCTCCGCATTTGGGGCCAGTCTCGCACGTCCCCGCTTCTGACGGCTAGGGCGGCTCTTGCCTCGCCCGCTGTCCCTCCAGGCCGGCGGCGCCAGTCACCCCGCCCTCGCTCGCCTCCGCTCAGAAGGGCAGGTCCTTCAGGTCGGGCTCGACCCAGACCCGCCGCGCCTCCACCGAAAGAAGGCGCTCGCTCGACCAGTAGTCGAGCAACCAGGCCTTGTCGCTGAGGCGCGAGGCCATGAGCGCGCCGTGGATCTCGTGCAGCGGACGCGTCGCCGGAAACCGCTTCAGGGAGTCCTTGGCCGCCCGGATCGAGGCCTGCGTGATCGTCTCGTGATAGCCGCCCGTGTCGGTGTTCGGGACGCCCGTCGCCTGGTTGTACGCCCTGATGATGTCCGGCAGGCTTTCCGGAGGGCTGATCTCCGGGCGACACCTCAACAGCCAGAGGGTGGCGGCGAAATGGGCCGCATGGGTCCATTCAGGCTTCGGCAACGACCCGCCGAGCAGGCCGAGGCCGATCCGCTCGATGGCGGCGTCCGTGGGGTAGTGGTTGGTCATCTCGCATTCCTTCGGGCGGGCGGCCCAAACGGCGGATGACACGAACCCCGCCGGTCGGGCGGGGTGGGGGTTGGATCGGAGGAAGGGCTTCAGTGAGCCGTATGACCCGATCCGCATGCGCCAGCGCCGCCGGAAATGAGGCGTTGCTGCTGCTGGGTACGAGCGGGACCACGGGTCATGGCGTCCGACTAGGCGAGGCGCACGCGCGGGTCAATCGCGCCCCCCAGTCTGGACGCGGCCTGGACGCCCAGCTGTGGCGAACTTCTGAATCGCCACGCTGGTGAACCAGCACCGTCTGGCCGACTTGAAGTGTCCCGACCGTGATGATCTGTCCATAGACGCTGACGCACTGGCCCATCTCGCGCACCAGTGTGGGCATGATCGCCGAGTCGTCCGGTCGAGGGCTCGACGACCAGCTGCACCAGCCCCACCACCGGCATCCCGATGGGGGGTGGAAAGCCGAACTACACCCGATACGCTCTGGCTGTCGCCGTCTTGTGGAGCTTCGATCGATGATCGTCATCCGTGAACTTGGCCGTGCGGAGGTCGTCTCGATCCCGATGGTCAAGGGCGGCCCGGCTTGGCACGGAGGGGCGGGGAAGTGGTCCCGATATTGGGAGCAGCACCAAAGCGGTCTGCGAACCTGCTTGGTGGCGCACGAGAACGGCGTCGCCGGCTATGCGTCGGTCGTCTGGCGCTCCCAACACAAGCCGTTCGAACAAATGAACGTCCCTGAAATCCAAGACTTGGTCGTCGCTGAGAGTCGTCGCGGCCAGGGCATTGGCGCCGCCCTTGTCGCTGAGTGTGAAACGCGGGCCGCAAACTTGGGACACCGCGAAATGGGGATCGGCTTTGGCCTCTATGCAGACTACGGCGCGGCTCAACGTCTGTATGTCCGGCTGGGCTACGTTCCAGATGGCGACGGCCTGACTTGGAACAATGAACCCGCAAAAGCGGGCGATATGGTGCGCGTGGACGATGACCTCGTTCTCTGGCTCCGCAAACCCCTTGGAAAGCTTGGGTCGGCTTAGGGTCGCAAACTCGACGGTTTGCAATGTTGTGCGAAATGCGTTACATCCTGTCGCTCGGAACGCCGCTTCGGTCACTCGCCATGCCTCGATCATCGGACGCGCTGAAAGGGCAGACCTTCACCTTTCGCCTCGAGCCCGCCCTGAAAGCGGCTCTCACGCGCTCGGCGCAGGAGGAACGCATCCAGCCGGCGGAGCTGCTTCGCGATCTCGTGCGCGCGCATCTGGCCGATCGCCAGCGCCGCGCTTTCGAGGCGGAGGCCCGCCGGCAGTCGCTGGCGATCGCGGCGGGCGCCGGCCGGCCGGACAGCGACGACGCCCAGGTGATGCGGGAGATCGAGGGCCGGCTGGACGCCGATGACTTCGGCTCCGCGTGGAAGGCGTGAGGCGCGGGGATCTCGTCACGGTTGCCCTGTCGGGCGACTACGGCAAGCCGAGGCCCGCCCTGGTGGTCCAGGCCGATGTCTTCGATGCGATCCCCTCGGTCACGGTCCTTCCCGTGACGAGCCAGCTGATCGATGCGACCCTCATCCGCATCACCATCCCACCGACCTCGGCCAATGGCCTGAAGGTCGCCTCCCAGGTCATGGTCGACAAGGCCATCACGGTCCCCCGGGGCCGCGTCGGCGGCGTCATCGGCCGCCTGGACGAGGAAGCGCTTGGAACGGTCGGCGCCGCCCTCAGCCGGTTCCTGGATCTGGCTTAGGACGAAGGCCTACGCCTCACCCGAGGGTCCGGCCACGCGCACGTCCGCGTTGCAGCCCGCGGGCCGGGGCTGCAGCGGCCAGACGGTCTCGAGAGACTGCCGCCTGACATCATGATTGCAAAATGCGACTATGTATGTCGATGTCAACGTCCGCCGCCATAATCGACCCGGCCCCCCAGCCCCAGGCCGCTCCTCGAGCTGACCCTGCAGAAGCCCCGGCCTGCGAACCCGTTCAAACTCGCCCACCCCCCATAGCCGCCACCACTCGGCGTCCCTAAAGTCACGTCGGGCCCCGCAGAGGGCCGCGAGGACACACCCATGATCAACCGCCGCGTCGTCCTGGCCGCCCACGTCTCGGGCATGCCCCGGGTCAGCGACTTCCGTATCGACGCCGTCGGCCAGCCCGAGCCGGGCGAGGGCGAGGTGCTGGTGCGCAACCACTTCGCTTCGGTCGATCCCGGCATGCGCGGGCGCCTGTCCGGCGAGGCCAGCTACACCGTCCCCGTGCCGCTCGGCGGCGTGGTGGGGAGCGCCACCGTCGGGCGGGTGATCGCCTCGCGCGTGGACTCTTTCACCGAGGGCGATTGGGTGGCGGGGGCGTTCGGCTGGCAGGAGCTCGGGCTCTCGCCCGGCGGGCGGGGCATCCGGCCGATCCCCGAGGGACCGATTCCCCCGTCGGCCCATATCGGCGTCCTGGGGATCCCCGGCCTGACGGCCTATTTCGGAATGCTGGACATCGGCGAGCCCAAGGTGGGCGAGACGGTTCTCGTCTCTACGGCGGCCGGCGCGGTGGGCTCGGCCGCCGGCCAGATCGCCCGTATCAACGGTGCATTTACGGTGGGAATCGCCGGCGGCCCGGCCAAATGCCGGTGGCTGACCGAGGCGCTTGGCTTCGACGCAGCCATCGACCGCCTGGCCGAACCCGACATCGCCGCGGCCGTGGCGCGGGCCTGCCCGGACGGGGTGGACGTGTTCTTCGACAATGTCGGGAACAGCCTCGTCGATGCAATCCTGCCGCTGATGAAGCAGCATGGGCGGCTGGTGATCTCGGGCCAGACCGCCGACTACAACCTGCGGCCGGAGGAACGCGTCGGGTTGAAGAACACCCGGACGTTCATCACTGCGCGCCTGAAGATGCAGGGCCTGGTCGTGTTCGACTATGCATCCGAATTTCCCAAGGCCTGGGCCGAACTCGCCGGCTGGATCGTGGACGGACGCCTGAGGTATCGCGAGGACATCGTCGACGGCCTCGAAGCTCTTCCCGCGGCCTTCGTTGGACTGTTCAGCAGCGAAAACTTTGGCCGCAAGCTGGCGAGGCTGGTCTAAGCTCCTTACCCGCTGTTCCGCAGGCCCGCGGCGACGCCGTTGATGGACATGTGGATGCCCTGGCCGATGTCGGCGTCGGTTTCGCCGGCGCGATGGCGGCGCAGGAGCTCGACCTGCAGGACGTTCAGCGGATCGATGTAGGGGAGGCGCAAACGGATGGATTCGGCGAGCCGCGGGTTGTTCTCCAGCAGGGCCTTCTGGCCGGTGATCGCCAGCACCGCGTCGCGGCTGGCGCGCCACTCGGCCTCGAGGCGCGGGAAGATGGCAGCCGCCAGGGCCTGGTCCTCGACCAGTTCGGCGTAGCGGGCGGCGATGGCCAGGGACGACTTGGCCAGCACCATCTCCAGGTTGGAGACCACCGAGCGGAAGAACGGCGAGGCGGCGTGGGCCGTGGCCAGGGCCTCCAGCCGCGCCGGCCCCGCGCCCGCGCTCGCGGCGCCGAAGCCATACCACCCCGGCAACATGACCCGCGACTGCGCCCACGAGAACACCCAGGGGATGGCGCGCAGGTCTTCGATCGCGGTGGAGGCGGTGCGCGAGGCCGGCCGGCTG
>Ga0302314_10020097_pt1 | contig 11059 bp, 10 predicted proteins | sample III_Palsa_N2_3_FD_200533 | JGI IMG/M metagenome (GOLD analysis project Ga0302314, IMG submission 200533) | Peat permafrost microbial communities from Stordalen Mire near Abisko, Sweden - III_Palsa_N2_3 | ecosystem: Environmental > Terrestrial > Soil > Palsa > Peat permafrost | place: Sweden... | reverse complement strand
GGGCCCGCGTCTGCGGGAGGGTGTGGGTGGGTGCTCCGGATCGGCCATCCGGCGGGTCCGGAGCACCCACCCTCACCCGGCTCGCTTGCGCTCGCCACCCTCTCCCGCCAAGCGGGCGAGGGTTTGTTAAAGCAGCATCGACAGCGGATCTTCGATCAGCTTCTTGAAGGCCTGCAGGAAGCGCGCACCCGTCGCCCCATCGACCACGCGGTGATCGACCGACAGCGTGCAACTCATCACGGTGGCGATGCCGAGCGCGCCGTTCTTCACGATCGGCCGCTGCTCGCCGGCGCCAACCGCTAGAATGGCCCCGTGCGGCGGGTTGATCACGGCCGAGAACTCCTTGATCCCGAACATGCCGAGATTGGAGATCGAGAAGGTGCCGCCCTGGAACTCCTCGAGCTTCAGCTTGCCGGATTTGGCGCGGGCGCCGAGATCCTTCATTTCATTCGAGATCTTGGCCAGGCCCTTGGTATCGGCGCGCTTGACGATCGGCGTGATGAGCCCGCCCTCGATCGCCACCGCAACCGCGACATCGACCGCATCCCAGAGCAGGATGCCATCATCCGACCAGGAGGCATTGGCCTCGGGCACCTTGCGCAACGCCAGCGCCGAGGCCCGGATGATGAAATCATTGACCGAGAGCTTGTAATCCCCGCCCCTGCCATTGAGATCGGCGCGGATCTTCATCAGCTCGTCGAGTTCGCATTCCACCGTCAGATAGAAATGCGGAATGGTCTGCTTGGCCTCGGTCAGACGCTTGGCGATGATCTTGCGCATGCCGGTATGGGGTACCAGCGCATAGGGCAGATTGCCCGCCATGGCGATGACGCGATCCTTGCCGAGCGGGGCGGCGACGGGCGCCGCGGCCGGAGCGGTCGCAGCTGCCGGGATCAGCGCCGCTGCAGCGGCAGCGGGAGCCGCCGGCTTGGCCGGGACGCCTTTGGCCAAGGCCGTCTCGACATCGGTTTTGACGATGCGGCCATGCGGGCCGGAGCCTGTCACACCGCCGAGGTCGAGCCCGGCCTCGGCCGCTATGCGCTTGGCCAGGGGGCTGGCGACGATACGGTCGCCGGTTGGCGCGGCGGCCGGCGCTGTTGCCGCAGGCTTGGGTGCTTCGGCCGGAGCGGGCTCGGCGACCGGCGCCTTGGCGGCAGGTGCTGCTGCCGGTTCTACGGCCGGCACCTTGGCCGCGGGTGCCGCCTTCAGAGCCGAGGCGTCCTCGCCCTCCTCCAGCAGCAGCGCAATCACGGCGCCGACCGCAACGCCCTCGGTGCCATCGCCGACAATGATCTTGCCCAGCGTGCCTTCATCGACCGCCTCGACCTCCATGGTCGCCTTGTCGGTCTCGATCTCGGCCAGCACGTCGCCGGCCTTGACCGTATCGCCCTCATGCTTCAGCCACTTGGCCAGATTACCCTCGGTCATGGTCGGCGACAGCGCCGGCATCGTGATCTCAATGGGCATCTTCTTCCCCTTATCGCGGACCGCCTCAGCGGTAGCAGACTTCCTTGGCGGCAGCGACAATGTCGGCCGTATGCGGCACCGCCAGGCGTTCCAGATTGGCGGCATAGGGCAGCGGCACATCGACGCCATGCACGCGCTTGACCGGCGCGTCGAGCCAGTCGAAGGCGTGCTCCATGGTCAGCGCCGCGATCTCGGCGCCGATGCCGGCGAAGGGCCAGCCCTCTTCGCAGGCCACGACCCGATTGGTCTTCTTGATCGAGTTAACCACGGTCTCGATATCGAGCGGCCGGATCGTGCGCAGGTCGATCACCTCGGCCGAGATGCCTTCCTTGGCCAGCTCGTCGGCCGCCTCGACGGCGAATTGCACCATGCGCGAAAAGGCGATGATGGTGACGCCGTCGCCCGGCCGCACCACGCGCGCCTTGCCGATCGGCACGATCCAGTCCGGATGGTCGGGCACGTCATGGGTCTGGCCATAGACCAGCTCGTGCTCGAGAAAGATCACCGGGTTCGGGTCGCGGATCGCGGCCTTGAGCAAGCCCTTGCAGTCGCTGGCATAATAGGGTGCGACCACCTTGAGGCCGGGGCAATGCGCGTACCAGCTGGCATAGCATTGCGAATGCTGGGCGGCGACGCGCGAGGCGATGCCGTTCGGGCCGCGGAACACGATCGGCGCACCCATCTGGCCGCCCGACATATAGAGCGTCTTGGCCGCCGAATTGATGATGTGATCCATCGCCTGCATGGCGAAGTTGAAGGTCATGAATTCGACGATCGGCCGGAGCCCGGCGAGGGCGGCACCGACGCCGAGCCCGGCGAAGCCATGCTCGGTGATCGGCGTATCGATGACGCGGCGCGCGCCGAACTCGTCGAGCAGGCCCTGGCTGACCTTATAGGCGCCCTGGTACTCGGCGACTTCCTCGCCCATGAGAAAGACATTGTCGTCGCGGCGCATCTCTTCGGCCATGGCGTCGCGAAGCGCTTCGCGCACGGTCTGCTTGATCATCTTGCCGGACCATTCCGGCTCGACCGGCGGTGCTGCCGCGGCGGGCGCAGCCGGTGCAGCGGCAGCCGCCGGCTTCGGCGCCTCGGCAACTTGCTTCGGCGCCTCGGCTGCGGCAGCGGGTGGCGGCGAGGCCGCGGCACCGGCCGATTCGCCCTCTTCGAGCAGCAGCGCAATCGGCGTGTTGACCGCGACATTCTCTGTGCCCGCAGGCACCAGGATCTTGCCGAGCTTGCCTTCATCGACCGCTTCGACTTCCATCGTCGCCTTGTCGGTCTCGATTTCGGCGATGACGTCGCCGGCTTTCACGTCGTCGCCTTCGGCCTTGAGCCATTTGGCGAGGGTGCCCTCGGTCATGGTCGGCGAGAGGGCGGGCATCTTGATCTCGATCGGCACGGGCTGGTTCCCCTTGGCGCTATAGGTCAGGCGTCGATCAGGACGTCCGTCCAGAGTTCGGCCGGATCCGGCTCCGGGCTCTGCTGGGCGAATTCGGCCGCAGCGGTCACCAGATCCTTGACCTCCTTGTCGAGTTGCTTCAGCACCGCCTCGTCGGTGTCGCCGGCCTCGACCAGCTTCTTGCGCACCAGATCGATCGGATCATGCTCGGTGCGCATCTTCACGACCTCTTCCTTGGTCCGGTATTTGGCCGGATCGGACATGGAATGGCCGCGATAGCGATAGGTCAGCATCTCCAGGATGATCGGCCCGGCGCCGGAGCGGGCATGGGCGACGGCGTCGATTCCGGCCTTGTGCACCGCCAGCACATCCATGCCGTCGACCTCGACACCGGGGATGCCATAGGCCTCGCCGCGGACATGCAGATCGGCATTGGCCGAGGCGCGCGCGACCGAGGTGCCCATGCCGTATTTGTTGTTCTCGATGACATAGATGACCGGCAGCTTCCACAGCGCCGCCATATTGAAGGATTCGTAGACTTGGCCCTGGTTCACGGCACCATCGCCCAGATAGGTCAGGCAGACCCGGTCGGTGCCGCGATACTTGTTGGCAAAGGCGATGCCGGTACCGAGCGGCGTCTGGGCCGCGACAATACCGTGGCCGCCGTAGAAATTCTCGGCCTTGGAAAACATGTGCATCGAGCCGCCCTTGCCGCGGCTATAGCCGCCGCTGCGGCCGGTCAGCTCGGCCATGACTCCCTTGGGGTCCATGCCGCAGGCCAGCATATGGCCGTGATCGCGGTAGCTGGTGATGACGCTGTCGCCCTTGCCGATGGCATTCTGCATGCCGACGACGACAGCTTCCTGGCCGATATAGAGATGGCAAAACCCGCCGATCAGCCCCATGCCGTACATCTGGCCGGCCTTCTCTTCGAAGCGCCGGATCTGCAGCATCTGCCGATAGAATTTCAATAATTCTTCGGATGTGGGCGCCGCTTCGGCCGGCGGTTTCGGTTTGCGCTGCTTCAGGGCCATGGGCCGCTCCCAGACGAGACAGATCCGAAAAAAGCCGGAACCTCGGCATCGCTGCAGGTCCGGCCGCTCGCCCGAGACCATAGTGCGGCTGCCCCGGAAAGCCAAACGATTTGGGCGTATACATTTGTTTTGCAACGCAAAATAACGATTAACCGAATGCCGGTTAAGTGTCTGGATCGATAGCGAATTGTCGATGCGCCTCGCGCTGCATTGATTTCCAGCCATGCACGGCTCTCGCCCGTCCCAAAGGGTGTCGCGAAAGAATTGCCGTGGTGACGCGACATTCGTCATGATGCCCCGGGGGCCGATCATGGATGACTATGCGCTGATCAAGACGATCCATATCCTGAGTTCGGCCATCCTGTTCGGCACCGGCCTTGGCACGGCCTTTCACGGGCTGATGGCCAATCGCTCGCGGGTCCTGACGGCGACGGTGGTGGTCAATCGCAACGTCGTGCTGGCCGACTGGCTCTTCACCACGCCGGCCGTGCTGGTGCAGCCGGCGACCGGGGTGTGGCTGGCGCTGCAGGCCGGTTTCCCGCTGACCAGCGGCTGGCTCTTGCTGGCCTTGCTGCTCTACGGCGTGGTCGGGGCCTGCTGGCTGCCGGTGGTCTGGCTGCAGATCCAGATGCGGCGGATAGCTGAAGCAGCACTGCGCGATGGGACCGCACTCCCGGCCCGCTATCACCGCTATGCAGGCTGGTGGTTCGCGCTGGGTTGGCCGGCCTTCGCTTCCGTGCTGGTCATCTTCTATCTGATGGTGGCGAAACCGGAGATCGGGTTCTGACCAGCGCGCCGTCGCTACTTCGGCTGCTCGCTATTGAGAATCACGATCTCGCCCGGGCCGACCAGGTTGAGCGCCGCCCGCGCCTGTTCGTCCAACATGTCCGGATCGAGATGTTCCTGGCGGAGCAGCGACACGCGCTGGTCCTGGGCGACGCGTTCGGCATGGATCTGGGCGGCTGCCACCTTGGCGTCGCGGATCTGTTCGGTCAGGCGAACAGCCCGCGGTCACCCTCGATCAGGTGATAGCCGAAATACAGCGACAGGCTGAGGCCGATGGCCGGCCCCACTATAGATTTCAGCTGTCGGCGAATGTGACGGGCAATATCCATGACCAGTAGAGAGAATCATCTAACGGTCACCGGGTCAATAATGACGTCGCGACAATAGCCAAAATAGTGCGGCATCGAGGCCGGATGGCCGATCCGGTCGCGCCCTGCACCGCCTCGAAATCGCACCACTACCGAAACGAACCCCGGAAACAGCCGCCTCGAGGCTGTTTCCGGGGTCGATTCGCGTCAGCCCCTGATGATGCTGCGGCCGGCATAGCGGCCGCTGTCGCCGAGGATTTCTTCGATCCGGATGAGCTGGTTGTATTTGGCGAGGCGATCCGAACGCGATAGCGAGCCGGTCTTGATCTGCCCGCAATTGGTAGCGACCGCAAGATCGGCAATCGTCGAATCCTCGGTCTCGCCCGATCGATGCGACATCACGGCGCTATAGCCGGCGCGATGGGTCCGCTCGACGGCCTCCAGCGTTTCGGAGAGCGTGCCGATCTGGTTGACCTTGATCAGCACCGAATTGGCCAGGCCGCGCTTGATGCCTTCCGCGATGCGCTTGGGGTTGGTGACGAAGACGTCGTCACCGACCAGCTGGATCCGATTGCCGAGTGCTGCCGTCAGCGCCGCCCAGCCGTCGAAATCATCCTCGGCCATGCCGTCCTCGACCGAGATGATCGGGTAGCGCCCGACCAGATCTTCGATATAGGCGACCATGCCGTCGGCATCGAAGACTTTGCCTTCGCCGTCGAGGTGATAGCGGCCATTCTTGTAGAACTCGGTCGCGGCGACATCGAGGCCGAGGGCGACATCCTCGCCCGGCTCATAGCCGGCGGCCTCGATCGCCTTCATCAGGAAGCCCAATGCGGCATCGGCCGAAGCGAGGTTGGGCGCGAAGCCGCCCTCGTCGCCGACATTGGTGCTGTGGCCGGCAGCTTTCAGCTGCTTCTTCAGGGCATGGAACACCTCAGAGCCCATGCGGACGGCGTCCGACAGGCTCTCGGCCGCGACCGGCAGGATCATGAATTCCTGAATATCGATCGGGTTGTCGGCATGAGCGCCGCCATTGATCACATTCATCTGCGGCACCGGCAGGGTCCGGGCATAGACGCCGCCGACATAGCGGAACAGCGGCATGCCGACCTCGTCGGCCGAGGCCTTGGCGCAGGCCAGGCTGACGCCGAGAATGGCATTGGCGCCGAGCCGGGACTTGTTCGGCGTCCCGTCGAGATCGATCAGCAACTGGTCGATGCCGAGCTGGTCATCGGCATCCTGGCCCGACAGCGCATCGAAGATTTCGCCGTTGACCGCATCGATGGCGTTCAGGACGCCCTTGCCGCCATAGCGATCCTCGTCGCCGTCGCGCAGCTCGACCGCCTCATGGGCGCCGGTCGAAGCCCCCGACGGCACGCCGGCGCGGCCCTTGCTGCCGCTCTCCAGCGTGACATCGACCTCGACGGTGGGATTGCCGCGGCTGTCGAGGATCTCGCGGGCCTGGATGTCGAGAATGGCGGACATGGGGAATGTCTCCTGGATTGTGAGGTGGTTAGCCGATCGGCCCGATCGGCCGCGCCTTGGCCAGCCGGTCGAAGGCCATCAGGGTCTCGATCAGCGCCGGCATGCTTTTGAGCGGCACCATGTTCGGGCCATCCGAGGGGGCGACATCCGGGTTGGGATGGGTCTCGGCGAAGACCGCCGCGACGCCGATGGCGACGGCGGCGCGCGCCAGCACCGGGACAAAACGGCGATCGCCGCCCGAGGAATTGCCCTGCCCGCCCGGCTGCTGCACCGAATGCGTGGCGTCGAAGACGATGGGGTAGCCGGTCGCCGCCATGATCGGCAGGCTGCGCATGTCCGAGACCAGCGTGTTGTAGCCGAAGCTGGCGCCACGTTCGGTCAGCAGGATGCGTTCATTGCCGGTGCTGGCGATCTTCTTGGCGACATTTTCCATGTCCCAGGGCGCCAGGAACTGGCCCTTCTTGACATTGACCGCGGCACCGGTGGCGCCGGCGGCGAGCAGCATGTCGGTCTGGCGCGACAAGAAGGCCGGGATCTGCAGCACATCGACCGCCTCAGCCGCCAGCGCGCAATGCTCGGGCAGATGGACATCGGTCAGCACGGCAATGCCGAAACGCTCGCGCAGCTCGGCCAGGATCGGCAGTCCCTCGGCCAGGCCAACGCCGCGCTTGCCATCGAGTGAGGTCCGGTTGGCCTTGTCGAAGGACGATTTGTAGATCAAACCGATACCGGCCGTCCTGGTCATTTCGACCAAAGCGGCGGCGCATTCCAGCGCATGCTCGCGCGATTCGAGCACACAGGGGCCGGCGATCAGCACCAGCGGCAGATCATTGCCGAGCGTCAGCGTGCCGATCGTGACATGGCGCGGCAGAATGGACATGGTCGAACTCCGGCTCAGACCAGGCGGGACTGGTCGAGCGCTGCGCGGATGAAAGAGGTAAAGAGCGGATGCGGCTCGAAGGGCTTGGATTTCAGCTCGGGATGGAACTGCACGCCGACGAACCAGGGATGCTCGGGGATCTCGACGATCTCCGGCAGCACGCCATCCGGCGACATGCCGGAGAAATGCAGGCCGGCCCGCTCGAGCCGGTCCTTGTAGCCGATATTGACCTCGTAGCGGTGGCGATGGCGCTCGAAGATCGCCGGGGCCCCGCCATAGATGCCGCTGACCCGGCTGCCCGGAGCCAGAATCGCTTCATAGGCGCCGAGCCGCATGGTGCCGCCCAGATCGCCGCCGGCCTGGCGCTGTTCGAGCTGATTGCCCTTGATCCACTCGGTCATGAGGCCGATCACCGGCTCGCTGCTGTCGCCGAACTCCGTCGAACTCGCCTGCGGCAGATCGGCCAAGTCGCGCGCGGCCTCGATCACCGCCATCTGCATGCCGAAGCAGATGCCGAAGAACGGCACTTCGCGCTCGCGGGCAAAGCGTACGGCATGCACCTTGCCCTCGGTGCCGCGCTCGCCGAAGCCGCCCGGCACCAATATGCCGTTCACGCCTTCGAGGTGATGAACGACATCCTCGCGCTCGAAGATCTCGGAATCGATCCAGCGCAGATTGACATGGACGTTATTGGCAATGCCGCCATGGGTCAGCGCCTCGGCCAGCGATTTGTAGCTGTCGAGCAGGTTGACATATTTGCCGACCACGGCGATCGAGACTTCGCCCTCCGGCTTGCGCACGGTCTGGACGATGCGCGTCCAGCGGCTGAGATCGGGTTCCGGCTGCTCGATGTTGAAATAGCGGCAGACCTGCTCGTCGAGGCCGGCCTCGTGGTATTTCAGCGGCACGGCATAGATCGTGTCGACATCGATGGCCGGGATCACCCGGTCCTCGCGGATATTGCAGAACAGCGCGATCTTGCGCCGGGCACTTGCCGGAATCTCGCGGTCGCAGCGGCACAGCAGGATATCGGGCTGGATGCCGAGGCCGAGCAGCTCCTTCACCGAATGCTGGGTCGGCTTGGTCTTGAGTTCGCCCGCCGCCGGGATATAGGGCACCAAGGTCAGGTGCATGAACAAGGTGCGCTCGCGGCCGAGCTCGTAGCCCAACTGCCGGATCGCCTCCAGGAAGGGCAGGCTTTCGATATCGCCGACCGTGCCGCCGATCTCGCACAGCACGAAATCCTCGTCGCCGATATCAGCCTGGATGAATTCCTTGATCGCGTCGGTGATGTGCGGAATGACCTGGACGGTAGCACCCAGATATTCGCCGCGCCGCTCGCGCCCGATCACGGTCGAATAGATCTTGCCGGTGGTGACACTGTCGCTGCGCCGCGCCGGCACACCGGTATAGCGCTCGTAATGGCCGAGATCGAGATCGGTCTCCGCACCATCATCGGTGACGAAGACCTCGCCATGCTGATACGGGCTCATCGTGCCCGGATCGACATTGAGATAGGGGTCGAGCTTACGCAGCCGGACCTTGAAGCCGCGCGCCTGCAGCAGAGCACCCAGAGCAGCCGAAGACAGGCCCTTGCCCAGGGAGGAGACCACGCCGCCGGTAATGAAAATGAACCGCGTCATGGACCATCACCCTACACCAAGCACGACAACAAACCCAGCAACCTCGAACCGCTTGCGCGGGAAATTCATTTCGCCAGCGGAACGCTCGGGGCTGGCGGCTGAGCGGGCGCTGCCGGCTCGGCCGGTGCCGGGGCCGTGATCGGGGCGGCCGGGGTCTGGATCTGGTCGAGAATCGAGGACGACGCCATGTGCTGGCGCCCGTAGAGCACGGCCAGCGTGATGCTGGTCAGCATGAAGCCCGCGGCCAGGAATGCCGTCGTCCGGGTCAGCAGATTGGCGGTCGAGCGCCCGGTCATGAAGCCGGACATGCCGCCGCCGCCGCCGATACCGAGGCCGCCGCCTTCGCTCTTCTGAACCAGCACGACCCCGATCAGCGTGATCGTGAGCATGACGTGAATAACGAGGACGACGATGATCATGGCAGTAGATTTCGATCCCATGGGCCGCGCGGCGCGACGCGGTGTCCGCAACGGCAAGCCGCGCGCAGCCCGGCATTCGACCGAGCCCGCAAAGAGGGGGTTCTAGACGCTTTGGCGTCGGATTGCCAGTCCGCCGAGCTTGGGCGGCGATGCCGCGCACGCATGCCGCCCCCGAAATCCCGTCAGCGCCGCGGTGCGGCCACCGCGATCGCCCAGAATTCCTCCGCCTTCAGGCTGGCGCCGCCGACCAGCGCGCCGTCGACATCCGGCCGCGCCAGGATCTCAGCGGCGTTCGACGCCTTCACCGAGCCGCCATAGAGCAGCCGCACCGCCTCGCCCGCCGGCAATTGTGCTGCCAGCACGCTGCGGATATGCCGATGCATGCGGTCGATATCGGCAAGTTCCGGCGTCCGTCCAGTGCCGATCGCCCAGATCGGCTCATAGGCGACGACGATATTTGCCGGCGTGGCCTCGGGCGGGATCGAGCCGTGGAGCTGGGTTGCCACGATATCGGCCCCTTGCCCGGCGTCGCATTCCGCCTCGGTCTCGCCGACGCAGATGATCGGCACCAGACCGGCGGCCAGAGCCGCCTGGGCCTTGGCGCGGACCATGGCATCGCTCTCGCCATGACCGGCGCGGCGCTCGGAATGCCCGACGATGACATGGCTGCAGCCGGCATCCTTGAGCATTCGCGCCGAAATATCGCCGGTAAAGGCACCGCTGGCCTGGGCATGGCAATCCTGGGCGCCGAGCGCCACCGGGCCGCCCGCCAACAAACCGGCACAGGACCCGAGCAGGGTCGCCGGCGGGCAGATCAGGATCTCGGCCGGTGCCGCCTGCCGCGCCCGCGCATCGATGGCGCCGGCCAGGGCTGCGCCATCCTGCTGCAGGCCGTTCATCTTCCAGTTTCCGGCGATCAGCACCCGCCCGTGAACACCCATCCGATCCGCTCCCCTACGAGAAATATGTCGATTCCGCTGCGCAACATTGTCCTGCACGGCTGCGCACCGGCATTTCCGGGTTGCAGCGCGCGCCGCCACGGCTTTATGGTCGCCGCGCCCGGCAGAGCCAGGCCGTCCGGCCGCTCTTCGTCCAGTGCCACCATAACGGTTCGATCTTCAATGCTGCAATTCATCCGCTCCAAAGCCGGATCTTTCTTCGTCAAACTCCTCTTCGTGCTGCTGATCGGCAGCTTCGGACTCTGGGGCGTGGGCGATTTGCTGCGCCAGGGGCCGCGCGACACCACCCTCATCTCGGTCGGCAGCGAGAGCTTCCAGGGTGAAAAGCTCCAAAGCGAATTCCAGCAGAATTTCGAGCAGTGGCGCCAGAGGAGCGGCGGCGCGCTCGACGCCGATCAAGCCCGCGCCTTAGGGCTGGTCGATCAGACCGTCGACGAAATGGTGGCGAAAGCTCTGTTCGATCAGGAGGCGAAGCGCCTGCATGTCGTCATCGGCGACCAGCAGATTGCGTCCGTGATCGCAGATAACTTCAAGGGACCGAATGGCAGCGTCTACCGGGCTGCGTTTTCGAACTACCTGTCCAATGTTCGGCAAACCGAGCAACAATTTGTCCGGGACCGTCGAGAGATCCTGGCGCGCCAGACGGTCGGCTCTGCCGCCTATGAGACCCCCAATGCGC
>Ga0302314_10020095_pt1 | contig 11060 bp, 11 predicted proteins | sample III_Palsa_N2_3_FD_200533 | JGI IMG/M metagenome (GOLD analysis project Ga0302314, IMG submission 200533) | Peat permafrost microbial communities from Stordalen Mire near Abisko, Sweden - III_Palsa_N2_3 | ecosystem: Environmental > Terrestrial > Soil > Palsa > Peat permafrost | place: Sweden... | reverse complement strand
GAGGCGTCACGGTCGAAGGGCGCGCCCAGGTCAGCCAGGCGGCGAACGGCGCCGGGGCCTTCGCGGGTTAGCAGCCGCGCCACGGCCGGATCGACCAGACCGGCGCCGGCGGCGATGGTGTCGTCGGCGTGCAGTTCGGGATCGTCATCGGCCGACAGCGCCGCGGCCATGCCGCCCTGGGCCCAAGCGGAGGAGCAACCGCTCAATAAAGACGCGGCGCTCAGCACCAGCGCCTTGCGCGGCGCGCAGGCCAACGCCGCCGACAGGCCCGCAAGCCCCGCGCCGATGATCAACACGCCGTCGAAGCGCTGTGCCACTAGATCAGCTCCACATCCACGTGATGCCGCGCCTTGACCAGGTCATAGCGGGCGGGGATGGCGAGGGGCGGCATGTCGATCATCGCCTGCACCGCGCGGCGGGCGCGAACGGCGATGGCTTCGTCCACCTCGACCACGTGGCGATCGTTCAACAGCGCCTCGTAGATGTTCTCCAAGCTGATCCGCTTCATGTGCGGGCACAGGTTGCAGGGACGCACGAACTCGGTGTCCGGCGCATCGCAAGCCACATTGTCGGCCATGGAGCATTCGGTGATCAGCACCACCTGCTTTGGCTTGCGGCTGAGGACATAGTCGCTCATCGCCGCGGTCGAGCCGGTGAAGTCGGAGGCCTCGATCACCTCGGTCGGGCATTCCGGGTGGGCCAGGATTTCCGCGCCCGGATAGGCGGCGCGCAGCTCGGCGATGTCGGCGGCGTCGAAGCGTTCGTGCACTTCGCAACGGCCCTGCCAGGCGATGATCTTGACGTCGGTCTGCCGCGCCACGTTGCGGGCGAGGAATTCGTCGGGGATCAGGATCACCCGGTCGACGCCCCACTCACGAGCCACATGCTCCACCACCTGGACCGCATTGGCGCTGGTGCAGCAGACGTCGGTCTCGGCCTTCACGTCGGCGGTGGTGTTGACGTAGGTGACCACCGGCACGCCGGGATAGCGCTGCTTGATCAGCCGCACATCGGCGCCAGTGATCGACGCGGCAAGCGAGCAGCCCGCGCGCAGGTCGGGGATCAGCACCGTCTTGTCGGGGCAGAGCACCTTGGAGGTCTCGGCCATGAAGTGGACGCCGGCCTGGACGATGATCTTGGCGTCCGACTTGGCGGCCTCGCGGGCCAGGCCGAGGCTGTCGCCGACATAGTCGCCGACGCCGTGGAAGATATCCGGCGTCATATAGTTGTGCGCCAGGATGACGGCGTTCTTCTCGACCTTCAGGGCGTTGATCGCGGCGATCAACGGCGCCTGGACGCGCCATTCCAGGGGCGTGATCCGGCTGCGCACCTTTTCCCAGATCGGCAGGGTTGCTGCTTCCACGGCGGACGTGAACTCGAAGCCGCCAGAACCGTCAGCCATCGTCTCCTCCTTATGCTCAAGTTGAGCATTTATGGAGCCTGTAAAAACGCCGTCCTTGGTTAGAAGGGTTCGGCGTGCTCCTGGCTTATGCTACAATTGAGCATAAGGTGTCAATACAGATAGTCCGTCACGGGACGGTTGGAAAGGGGCGCCGCGACGTCAGCGATCACAAATTCGCGCTTCGCGGGTGCGGCGCCGCTTGTTCATCCTCCCCGCTGCGGTGCAGCGAGGCGGCGCCCGGACGACTGGATTAGTCCAGGTCCATCCCGTTCATCCCCGCGTTTTTCCTCGCCTTTTTCATCATTTCGGCGACGATCGGTCCCAGCGCCCTCGGATCGTCCACCGGCTCATGCGTCGGGCCGCGATGCCAGCCTTCGGCGATGGCGAGGACGCCGCCGCTGGCTTCGAACATCCGTCCGCTGACCTCGGCGGACTCCTCGCTGGCGAGCCAGACGGCGATAGGCGCCACCCATTTCGGATCGCCCGAGCGGCGCCGCTCCTCGGTGATCGGCCCGCCCAGGTCCTCGGTCAGGCGGGTGAGGGCCCCCGGGGCGATGGCGTTGACGGTCACGCCGTAGCGCCGCAGCTCGCGTGAAGCGATGATAGTGAAGGCCGCGACCCCCATCTTGGCCGCGCCATAGTTGGTTTGGCCGATGTTGCCGTAGATGCCCGAGACGGATGAGGTGTTGATCAAGCGCGCGTTGCAGGGAACACCGGTTTCCTTGTTCAACTCGCGCCAGTAGACGGCGGCGTGGTGCGCCGGGGCGAAGGTGCCCTTCAAATGCACCTGGATCACCGCGTCCCACTCGGCCTCGGTCATGTTGACCAGCATGCGGTCGCGCAGGATGCCCGCGTTGTTGATCAGCACGTCCAGCTTGCCGAAGGTCTGCACCGCCTGGTCGATCATGGCCTTGGCCTGATCCCAGTTGGAGACGTCTGCGCCATTGGCCACGGCCTCGCCGCCCGCGGCCTTGATCTCGGCGACCACATCATGGGCTGGGCCGATATCGGCCCCCGCGCCGTCGCGGGAGCCGCCCAGGTCATTGACCACCACCTTGGCGCCCTCGGCCGCCAGCATCAGGCAGTATTCGCGGCCGATGCCCCGCCCGCCCCCGGTGACGATCGCCACCCGTCCTTCGCAAAGTCCCGCCATGCTCGTTCCTCCCGGTGTTGTTTTGCCGAGAGGCTAGAGGGGCGCCGTCAGGGAAGGGCAAGCCTCATATACCTGCCCCCTGAGGGGGGAAGGTAAAGGGTATCACCACGTCCCGATCTTCTCCGCCTCGTGGTGGCTGATCGGGTGGTGGGCGGCCTTGTGGTCTTCTTCGGCCAGGAAGCGGACGGCTTCCAGGGCGGCCATGCAGCCCATGCCGGCCGCCGTAACCGCCTGGCGATAGACGTCGTCGGTGACGTCGCCACAGGCGTAGACGCCGGCGATGGCGGTGGAGACCGTGCCGGGCTTCACCTTCAGATAGCCGCCGGCGTTCATCTCCAGCTGGCCTTTGAACAGCTGCGACGAGGGCTCGTGGCCGATGGCGATGAAGACGCCATCGGCGGCGAGTTCGCTGACCGCGCCGGTCTTGATGTTCTTCACCCGCGCGCCCGTGACGCCCATGGGCTCGGTGGTCCCGACCACCTCCTCGATGACGCTGTCCCAGATTACCTCGATCTTGGGATTGGCCTCCAGGCGGGTCACCAGGATCTTCTCCGCCCGGAATTCGGTCTTGCGATGGATGACCGTGACCTTGGAGGCGAAATTGGTGAGGAAGAGCGCCTCCTCGACCGCGGTGTTGCCGCCGCCTACCACCAGCACCTCCTTGCCGCGATAGAAGAAGCCGTCGCAGGTGGCGCAGGCCGACACGCCAAAGCCCTGGAATTTCTCCTCCGACGGCAGACCCAGCCATTTCGCCTGGGCGCCGGTGGAGATGATCAGGGTCTCGGCCAGATATTCGTCGCCGCTGTCGCACTTCACCGCGAACGGCCGCTTGGACAGGTCAACCGAGGTGACGATGTCGCCGACGATCTCGGCGCCCACATGCTCGGCCTGGGCCTTCATCTGGTCCATCAGCCAGGGGCCCTGGATCGGGTCGGCGAAGCCGGGATAGTTCTCCACATCGGTGGTGATGGTCAGCTGGCCGCCCGGCTGCAGGCCGGCGATCAGCACCGGGTTCAGCAGGGCGCGCGCCGCATAGACGGCGGCGGTATAGCCGGCGGGGCCGGAGCCGATGATGAGGCAACGTACGGTGCGGGGAACGGGGCGGGGCGCGGACATGGATTAGGTCTCGATTGGTCGGAGCCGAATGCTCGGGCTAACTATGTAGCGATGATTCCGACGAACGCTAATGGCGCCGCTGCTTCACCCTTCCCCCTCCCATGGGGGAAGGAGGGGCCCGCTCGCGAAGCGAGTGGGAGGATGGAGGAAGTTAGGGGGACTTGCCCCATCCTCCCACGCCTTCGGCGCGGGCCCCTCCTTCCCCGACGAGCGGGGAAGGTTTGCTGCAGCGGGTCGACCTTATGACCACCCCGCGCATCCTCTTCTTTGCGGACTCCGGCCCCACCATTGGCGGCGGCCATGTGATGCGTTGCCTGACCCTGGCGCGGGCGCTGCTGGCGCAGGGGGCCGAGTGCGCCTTCGCCGCGCCGCCGGCGGCCATGCGGCTGCTGGAGACCTTCGCGCCCGACGCCATCGAACGCCGGCCGCTGCCTGACGGAACGCCATCGCGCCTGGCCGCGCCGATCGCCGACCTTGCGCAAACCTGGGGCGCGCAGGCGGCCGTGGTCGACCACTATGGCTTCGGCCCCGGCGAGGAGGCCTTGGTTCGCACCGGCGTGCACCGGCTGCTGGCGCTGGATGACCTGAAGCGCGGCCATCTGTGCGATCTGGTGCTGGACTCTAATCTGGACCGCACGGCGGCGGACTATCCGGGCGTCGAGAGTCTGACCGGGCCGGCCTATGCCCTGGTGCGTCCGGAGTTCGCGGCGCTGCGTCCGCAGACCCTGGCGCGCCGCGCGAACGCCGAACCTCGCCGGCTGCTGGTCGCCCTGGGACTGACGGATGTCGGCGGGATCACCGCACGGGTAGTTCAGGCCTTGGCGCCCAGCCTCGGCGATCTGCAAGTCGATATCGTCCTGGGGCAGGGCGCGCCGAGTCTGGCGGCCCTCGCGCCGCTGGCCTCGCGCGATCAGCGCCTGACGTTGCATGTGGATACGTCCGAGATGGCCGCGCTCACAGCCGCCGCCGACATCGCCATTGGCGCGGGCGGATCCAGTGTCTGGGAGCGGTGCTGCCTGGGCCTGCCAACCCTGACCCTGGTGCTGGCGGATAACCAGCGCGACGCGGCCGGGCGTCTGGCCGATCTGGGGGGGGCGGCGGTGCTGGAGGCAGACGAAGCGGACTTCGCTCAGCGGCTGGTCGATGGCGTCTCGTCCCTGCGCGCCGATCCACGATGCCTAGCCGAGATGAGCGCGGCGGCGGGGGACCTTTGCGACGGCCTCGGCGCCGGCCGCGCCGCTCAGCGGCTGCTGGCCATTCTCTGACGCTCGGCCTCGCGCTGGGCGGCGGTCCAGGCGGCGCGGGCGAACCGGGCCGCGAGGACGGAGACGAGCAGGCCGGCGATGACGCCGGCGGGGGTCGGGGGTTCTCGGACGGGCAGGCTCGTCATGGCGGCTGCTCCTTGGATCGGCTTCGAATGTGGCCGTAGCGTATATATGCTCGTTGTGAGCAAAAGATCAAGAGCGGCGCCTCTCCCGGAGGGCGAGGTGTGACCTACTCCACCATCCCCCAATCCAGCGGCTCGCCACGCTTCAGATCGCGCCTAGCCGCCCGCCCCAGCACAGCGTAAAAGTGCTTCGGCGGCATGCCGAACCCTGGCCGGATCGATCGCACATTGGCCTCGGTGAGCACCTCTCCGGCTTTCACATCCGCCACCACGTACAACGACCGCCGATGGTCGCGGCTGGCGGCTTCGGCGCTGACTTCCTCGTAGTGGACCTGGCCCAACGCCTCCCAGGCGTCGCGGCAGTCGCGCACCAGCCGGCCCAGTTCGTCCGGCTCCAGGGAAAACGCCGAGTCCGGGCCGCCATCCGCGCGGGCCAGCGTGAAGTGTTTTTCGATCACGCAGGCGCCCAGGGCCACGGCCGCCACCGACACCGCCGTGCCCATGGTGTGGTCGGATAGGCCCACAAGGGTCCCGTGCGCGGCGCCCAGGTCCATCATGGTGCGCAAATGCATCTGCGCGGCCGGGGTGGGGTAGCCGCTGGTGCAGTGGAGCAGGATCAGCTGCTCGCCGCCCGCCTCGCGCGCCGTGCTCACCGCCTCGGTGATGTCCTCCGGCGAGGCCAGGCCCGTGGAGATGATCAGGGGCTTGCCGGTCCGGGTCATGGCCGCCACCAACGGCGTGTCGACGATCTCGAAGGAGGCGACCTTGAAGGCCGGCGCGCCCAGGCTGTTCAGGAAATCGACAGCGGTGGGATCGAACGGCGAGGAGAAGCAGGCGATGCCGATCTCGGCGGCGTGGTCGAACAGGCGCGGGTGCCAGTCCCAGGGGGTGTGGGCCTCCTGGTAGAGCTCATACAGCCGCCGCCCGTCCCACAGCCCGCCCTCGATCACAAAGCCCGGACCGTCGTGGTCGATGGTGATGGTGTCGGCCGTATAGGTCTGCAGCTTCACCGCATCCGCGCCCGCCGCCTTGGCCGCGTCGATGAGCGCCAGCGCCCGGCCGATGTCGCCATTATGGTTGCCGCTCATCTCGGCGATTATGTAGGGCGGGTGCGTGGGGCCGATGGGCCGGCCGGCGATGGCGATGGCGATGGCGATGGGGGTCATGGGGCGCACACTCCCTTCCCCCTGGAGGGGGGAAGGGCCGGGGATGGGGGTGGTGCAGCCCACCGACCCAGGTGTTGATATCCAATTGGCCGTGTCGTCAGCTTGCTGCCGCCCGGCTCCCGGCAGCGCGCAGCGGATAGGCTGTCACCCCCATCCCCGACCTTTCCCCCCTCAAAGGGGGAAGGGAGAAGTTGGCGTCCAGTCATCCCGCCATCACCAGATCACGCGCCCCATACCCCTTCGCGGCCAGCCGCTCGGCGCACGCCTCGCGCATGCGGGCCCAGTCGCCTTCCAACAGCCCCAACCCCACCACATCCTGGAACCGGCCCTGTTTCCACACATGGTCGCGGTACAGCGCCTCGCGCGTAAACCCGAACGACTCGTGCAGCTTCCACACCGGCGCGTTGTCGATCAGCACCTCGCACCACAGCTTGTGCAGGCCCATGGCGCCGAACACGTGGTCCAGCACGATGAACTCCACCGCCGCCCCGACGCCGCGGCCGCGGACGCTGGCCTCGCCGAGGTAGTAGGCCCATTCGCAGCGGCGCCGCGCGGGGTCGATCCCCGCCAGATTGGCCAAACCCACCGGCGCGCCGTCGTCCTCGATGATCCAGTAGCGGCGGTCCGTCGCCGCCAGGGCGCCGGCGAACCAGCGGGCGTGCTCGTCCGGCGAGATGGCGTGGTCGGTGTACATGAAGGCCGCGACCCCCTGGCTGTTGCGCCAGGCATGGACGCGGTCGCTGTCGGCGGGGGTTAGGGGGCGGAGGGTTACGGGCATGACGGCGCCCTGTCGCTGGGCCGGTGCTCGCCCCCTCCGTCGGCTTCGCCGCCACCGCCCCCGCTGCGCTGCGCTTGCATGGGAGGAGAAGACGACTTTCTCCTCCCCCGTGAGCGCAGCGAAACGGGGGAGGTGGCGCGGCTCGAAGCGCAGCGAAGAGACGTGACGGAGGGGGCGAGCGCCGGCGGTTTGTTCATCACGACCCGAACCCCGCTCGCGCATCCTCGGCCAGGGACTTGTTGTAGCCCTCTAGCCGGTCGTGCCCCGCGTTGATCGCCGCCAGGGCCGGATCGGCCTCGACGATGGCGAACGGCACATGCCAGTCCCACCCCGCCGGCCCCTCCGGCAGGCGCGGCCAGAGGGCGCGCAGGAAGGCCAGGTCGTCGGCGTGGTCCAGGGTCCAGCGGTGGCGGACCGTCTCCGGACCAGGGCCGGGCATGTTCATTTTGCTCGCGGCCGGATGGTTGCGGATGAAGGGCGAGACGTGTTCGCGATCCGACGGCTTCACCGCCTCCCGCGCGGCGCGGTCCAGCCAGGCATAGGAGAAGATTTCGCACTCCAGCCCGTGCGGCCAGGTGGGCGGCATGTTGATCGAGCCATAGTCGGCGCCGGAAATCTTCCACCGGGCGATCAGGTCGCCGCAGACCCCGGGGTCGATCAGCGGGCAGTCGCTGGTGATCCGCATGACCGCGTCGGCCTCCACGGCCTGGGCGGCGCGCCAATAGCGATCCAGCACGTCGGTGGTGGAGCCCCGCGTGACCACGACGCCGGCGGCTTGTGCTTCCCGCGCCACTGGATCGTCGCTGGCGTTGTCGGGCACGGCGCAGACCACCACGTCGCAGCCGGGGATCGCCCGCGCCCGCTCGATCACCCGCGCCAGCACGGTGCGCCCACCGAGGTCGACCAACACCTTCCCCGGCAGCCGCGTCGAGCCCATCCGGGCCTGAATGATCGTCGCCACGCGCATGGGCGCGAGTTTAGGCCCGGTTGGTTAATGGGTAGGAAGGAATTTGGGCTCAAGCGCGCGATTGGCCACGGGTGATGCGCGTCGACCCGCCTAAAGAAATTCACCACGGAGCACACGGAGGGCACAGAGGGAGCAGTGCTTTCGTGGGGCCACCGCAAAGGCTTGAAGGACGCTAGGGCGGGCGTACGCCCGCGAAAAAGCCTTTCGCGTCGGCGGCTCAAGGCGGCGGTCTCGCGCCGTCCTTTCCGGAGAATTCTCCCTCCGTGCCCTCCGTGTGCTCCGTGGTGAATTCACGAAGACACGGACGTGGGCGGAATTAGCGCCCAGCCTCCCAGGCCGCCACGCGGTCCACCGCGTTCTGGCGGATGGCGGCGTAGAAGACGCCGTAATCGGTCAGGTGGTAGCTGCCGGTCAGCAGGCTGATGGTGTCGTGAAAGCCCTTGGGCGCATCGCCGGGGATGTCCACCCTCAGCATCCCGTCCTCGCACCGCGCCCCGGTCAGGTGCGGGGTCAGCGCCGGCAGCCCGCCGGCCTCGGTCCCGAACGGCCCTTGCGGGAACGGCAGGCTGCCGGGGTTGGCGCTGGCGGGCGCGGCGCCCGTCTCGTTCCAGGTCAGCGGATTGACGCAGATCGCCCGCGCCGGCCCCGGCTTCAGGTGCGCCCCGCCCCACCAATAGGCGCGGCTGTCGATGATCATCCGCGCGGTCTTGCGCCCTTCCTGGGCGGCGTTCCAGGAGACGATGCAGCCGGTCTGGCGCGCAGCTTCGCAGGTCGGCAGGCCAATGCTGGCGAAGCTGGCCGGCGTATAGCCGCCCACCGCATAGACGGCCACCAGCCGCCCCGCCAGCGGCGTGCCCAGCACCTCCTGCCGCAACAGCCGCACCAGATGCGCCGTGCCCTGGCTGTGCGAGGCGATGATGAAGGGCCGCCCGTTGTTCTCGTGGGCGATGTACCAGCGGAACGCCCGCGCCACGTCCGAATAGGCCAGGTCCACCGCCTCCGGGCTCTTGCCCAACCCCTTCAGCGACGCCTGCCGGTACTGCGGCGCATAGAGTCGGCAGCAGCCGTTGAAGGCGCTGACCTGGTTCAGCAGCACCGGCCCGTTGTAGGGCGCGTCGGCGCCGGCGGCGTCATAGGCCGCGTTCCAGACGTCGTTGCGCAGATAGGTGGTGGGGTGGATGAAAAACACATCCGCCGGCGCCGAAGCCTCGTCCACCGCCACCATCCCCGGCGGCGCCGACCGCTCGATGCCGTTACGACCCGGGAAGGCCAGCCAGGCGTTGGGCTGGCTGTAGTCTGGCGCCGGTGGGACGTGAGCGGGGTCGAACGGCGCGGCGCGGGTGCAGCCCGCGAGGGCGAGGACGGCGGTGAGGAGGAGGGGGAAGAGGCGGCGGGGCATGGGGGCTTTCATATCACTGCTGAACGCCTCTTGCGCAGCCCACACGCATAGAACAAATTAAGAACAATTGGAGCCGATGACCAACGCCCGGGGCGAACCATGGATGACCCTCACGATGATATATCGATGCTACTCAATGGCTATGGCGATATCCCCTTAGCAACCCAACGCGTAGCACTCGCTTTAGCGGAAATGCTGATCGCGGAACGACACGGGGATGAAGAATTGGAGCATCAGAAGCCGCTCACCATCGTCGAGCTGAGCGACAGGTGGGCTATCGAAAGCCACGGCGCCTACAGGCCGATGGCCCCGCCGTTCGAGCAGTCGTTGGACGGGCCGTTTCAAATTGAAATTCTGAAGCGCAATTGCAGGGTCATCAACTTAATCCAGCTTGGCGCCATGCGCGAGCGGGAATAGACGGCTTTATTTATTCCGCCGGCCGGTCAACTGGCGACGGAGGCCGACATGCACCCGTTGGTGGAAATCGCCATTGAGCCGAAGCGCCGGCAGGACCGGGCAGCGCTGCACGCCGCGATGCAGGCGCTGGTGTCAAACGATTTGTCGTTGGCGGTCTGCGTGGACCCGGAATCCGGCCAGACCGTTCTGTCGGGCGCCTCCGAAGATCAACTCGCCAGCGCGGTCGCAGCCCTAAGCGCCAGATGTGATTTTAACGTGGGCGCGCCTCAAGTGGCCTATCGCGAAACCTTGAGCCAGGCGGCGACGATCGATCACACCTACAAGCGCCAGTTAGACGCCAGCGGTCGGGTCGCCCGAGTGGTCTTGATGTTCGAGCCGTGCAAGGCAGGCGCTGGGTTCAGTTTCGAGTATGCGACAGATGACGTTCCAGCGGACCTTGCTTGCGGGGTTCTGAAGGGCCTCGCCGCAGTGCGGCTAGCCGGCCTTGTCGCGGGCTTCCCGGTGACCGACTTCAAGGCGAGCCTCATCGGCGGCGCCTGGCACAATCTCGATTCCACCGAACAGGACTTCGAACTGGCCGCCCGCACAGCCTTTCGCGAGCTGCGGACCAAGGGCGCACCGATTCTGCTCGAGCCGATCATGCAGGTCGAGGTTCTGACACCCGACGAACACATCGCCGACGTCATCGGCGATCTGAATAGCCGTCGCGGCCAAATTATGCGCGCTGAGACGAAGAGCGACGCCCAACTCGTCACCGCGTTGACCCCTCTCGCTAACCTGTTCGGCTACTCGAGCCAGCTGGACCGGATCACCCACGGCGCCGGGCGCTTCGAGATGCGTTACGCCCACTACGACCAGATGCCGACCTTCGAGCCGCCGGATGCAACCTTCCCACCGGCGGTAGGGATGCGGGCGTGAGATCAGCGCGCCGTCCCCCTTCCCCAACGTCCCCCTACCGCCCCTTAGAAACCCCGGCTATCCTCCCCCCCTACACCCGACACTGACGATCGGGCTCAAACCGGAGGATGCGGCATGGATGACGCCAGCTTGGACGTGAGCGGGTTTTCCAAGGAGAAGCTGGCGGCGATTGCGCCCATGCTTCAGGGCGTCGTGGACGGCGGCACGCTGTCGGGCGCGGTGACCCTGTTGTGGCGCCACGGCAAGGTGGCGCAGGTCAACACCATCGGCTGGCGCAACATCGAGCAGAAGGCGCCGATGCAGCGGGACACCATCTTCCGCATCGCCTCCATGACCAAGCCGATCACCTCCGTGGCC
>Ga0302314_10020093_pt1 | contig 11061 bp, 10 predicted proteins | sample III_Palsa_N2_3_FD_200533 | JGI IMG/M metagenome (GOLD analysis project Ga0302314, IMG submission 200533) | Peat permafrost microbial communities from Stordalen Mire near Abisko, Sweden - III_Palsa_N2_3 | ecosystem: Environmental > Terrestrial > Soil > Palsa > Peat permafrost | place: Sweden... | reverse complement strand
TGCCCGTGGCCTGGTCCGCGATGCGCAGATCCTCGCGCTCCACCGATTCACGCACCAGGTTGACGATCGTTTTGACGGCAATGCCGCTCGCCACTTCGCCGGCGTTGTAGCCGCCCATGCCATCGGCCAGCACCAGCAAGCCGATGTCCGCATCGGAAGCGATGGTATCTTCGTTGTGTTCCCGGACCTTACCGGTGTCGGTCTGGCCGACAAGACGCAACTTGCCACGCAGACTCATAGCTCTGCGTCTCCGCGAACCCGGCAAAGGAGTGTGACGACCGTCACACCTGGACACTTCGACAAGACCTGTTCCTCTTAAGGCAGCGGGCCTCCTTGAGCCTGACCGCTGCTCGCCTCGAAGTTGCATAAGCTAGCATTGTCCGCTCCACAGTCCGAGTGTCTGATCACAAACCGGTGCTCTGACGCACCGCAGGGGTCCATGAAGTCCACAATCGCGTTCGTTTGCACCGCCTGTGAGGCCCAATCCGCCAAATGGGCCGGTCAGTGTCCGGCTTGCGGCGAGTGGAATACGCTCGAGCGACGCGATGCAGCACGACTGCCGGGTCCCGCCCGGTCGGGTCCCGCCGCCGGCACCGGGCCTGCCCCCCAGCCTCTCGGGATGCCGGCCGCGGATTCTGCCATGCGCTGGAGCACCGGTCTGTCGGAACTGGACCGGGCGGTCGGCGGAGGGCTGGTCCCCGGCTCGGTGACCCTGCTCGGCGGGGACCCCGGCATCGGCAAGTCGACCCTGCTGCTGCAGGCCGCCGCGGCCGTCAGTGCCAGTCAGCCGGTCCTCTACGCCAGCGGCGAGGAGTCGGTCGCACAGATCAGCCTGCGTGCCCAGCGACTGCAGTTGCGGGCGCCCGGCGTGAACCTCGTGGCCGAGAATGATCTGGCCGCGGTCCTCGAACATGCCGCCACGCAGCGCGCCGGGCTGCTGGTCGTCGATTCGATCCAGACCCTCTCATCCGGTGAGCTGTCCGCCAGTGCCGGTGCCGTCTCGCAGCTGCGCGAGTGCACGGCGGCCCTGGTGCGCTTCGCGAAGGCCACGGGGACCGCGGTGATCATCGTCGGGCACGTGACCAAGGAGGGCGCGATCGCCGGGCCGCGGGTGCTCGAGCATCTGGTGGATACCGTGCTCTATTTCGAAAGTGAAGCCGGCAGCCGCTTTCGCATCGTGCGGGCGGTCAAGAACCGCTTCGGTGCGGCCCATGAGCTCGGGTTCTTCGCGATGACCGGCAACGGACTGGCCGAGGTGCGCAATCCGGCCGCGATCTTCCTGGCGCGCGCGCCCGAGCCGGTCGCGGGCAGCATCGTTACGATCACCCGCGAAGGCGGTCGGCCGCTGCTGATCGAACTGCAGGCACTGGTCGATCGCATGCGCTTCGGCGCCCCCCGGCGCATCGCGCAGGGCCTGGATGCCAATCGCGTCGCGATGCTGCTCGCGGTCATGAACCGGCATGCGGGCCTCTGCCTGCAGGAGCACGATGTCTTTGTGAACGTCGTCGGCGGCATGCAGATCGCCGAGACCGGCTCGGACCTGCCGGTGGTGCTGGCACTGGCCTCGAGTCTCAATGACCGCGCGCTGCCGCGCCAGCTGGCCGTGTTCGGCGAAATCGGCCTGACGGGGGAGGTGCGGCCGGTCGCCTACGGTGAGGAGCGCCTCCGGGAGGCGCAGAAACAGGGATTCGAACGGGTGATCCTGGCGCGGGAGAATGCGCCACGCAAACCCATCGACGGGCTCGAGGTGATCCCGGTGTCGCGGGTCGATGCCGCCCTGGATCTCGCTTTCGGCAAGAGCACCTAGCCGGTGCCGGCGCTCTTTTCGCTGCTGCTGGCGTTCACCTGCGCGCGCACCGTGCGGATCGCGTTGTCCGCGATCTGCAGCACCTCGAACAGATAATCCCCGACCTTCAGCGCCGTGCCAGGTTGCGGAATCGTTTCGAGCCGCTCGAGCAGCAGTCCGTTGATGGTCTTGGGACCGTCGGTGGGCAGTTGCCACTGCAGCGCGCGGTTCAGGGCACGGATCGTCGCGCTGGCATTGAGAATGAAGACCCCGGGCTTCTCGACGTAGACGTCCTTGTGCGCGATCGTCGCCGGGTCGGTGGTGAACTCACCGACGATCTCCTCGAGGATGTCCTCGAGCGTCACCAGGCCGTCGATGTCGCCATACTCGTTGACGACGAAGCCGAAGCGGCGCTGGTTGCGCTGGAAGTTCGTCAGCTGTGCCGTCAGGGGCGTGCCTTCGGGCACGAAATAGGGCGCACGGCTGCGGGCGATCTCGATCAGCCGATCGCGCGTGAGCGTATCGCGCGCCAGTTCCTGCACGATGCGTTTCATGTGCAGCACGCCCAGCACGTTGTCGAGCTCGCCTTCATACACCGGCAGGCGCGTGTGCAGCGTCTGCCGCAGCTGATCCAGAATGTCCTCCCACGGTTTCGTCACGTCGATGCCGTAGATCTCCTGGCGCGGAATCATGATGTCATTGACCGTGATGCGCCCCAGATCGAGGATCGAGAGCAGCATCTGACGATGCCGCGCCGGCACCAGCGGGCCGGCCTCGGCGACCACCGTGCGCAGTTCGTCGGCGCTGAGTGACTGTGAATCACTGCGGGCGCGCACTACGCCGAAGAGCCGCAGAAATCCGTAGGCACTGCGACTGGTCAGCCACAGCACCGGGCGGGCCACGAGCACCAGGGCGCGGTAGATATAGGCCGAACCCAATGCCACCCGTTCGGCGTAGGTCGCACCGAAGATCTTCGGCGCGAGTTCCCCGAAGACGATCATGACGATCGTGAGGAGCGCACCGGCCACCGGCACCGCGAGATGCCAGCCGGAGCGCTGCGCGAGGATGGTCGCGGCCTGCGAGGCAAAGACGCTCGCGGCGGCGAGGATGACGAGATTGACCCCGAGCCAGTCATCGGGGCGCTGCATCAGTTGTTCGAGCACACGCGCCGCACGCTGGCCGGATTTGGCCCGGTGGCGCAGGCGGTACCGGTTCACCGACAGCATCGCGACTTCCGTGCCCGAAGAGAAGGCGATGATGATGAGCAGGCCCAGCAGCAACAGCAGCAGCACGTCCGTTCGGGCGTCGTTCAAGTCGCGCAGTCTCCGTAGGCGGTCGGCCGGGCCGTTCGGCTCAGGCCGGTTGGCCTATAATGGCCTAATGTTTGACAGCCTGACATCGCGGCTCAGCCGCACCGTGGACGCCCTGCGGGGGCGCGGCCGCATTACCGAGGACAACGTGGCCGAAGTGCTGCGCGAGGTCCGGGTGGCGCTGCTGGAGGCCGACGTTGCGCTGCCGGTAATCAAGCAGTTCATAGAGCAGGTCAAGACGCAGGCCCTCGGGACCGAAGTGACCTCGAGCCTGACACCGGGCCAGGTCTTCGTCAGCATCATTCACAAGGAGCTGGTCGCCCTGATGGGGGGCGCCCGCGCCGGCTTCAGCCTGCGGGCCCAGCCCCCGATCGTGGTACTGCTCGCCGGTCTGCAGGGCGCCGGCAAGACCACCACCGCGGCCAAACTTGCCCGTTGGCTCATCGAAACGGAGCGCAAACGGGTGCTCCTGGTGAGCACGGACGTACGCCGGCCAGCCGCCATGCTGCAGCTGGAGCGCCTCGCGCAGCAGGTCGGGGCGGATTATTTCCCCGCCGAGGCGACCCGTCCGCCCCGGGATATCGCCGTGGATGCGCTCGACCAGGCGCGGCGCGGCCTGTTCGACGTCCTCATCGTCGATACCGCCGGCCGCCTGCACGTGGATGAGGCCATGATGGAGGAGGTGCGCGACATCGATGCCGCGGTTACCGCCACCGAGCGCCTGTTCGTGGTCGATGCGATGGCCGGTCAGGATGCGGTCAATGCCGCCAAGGCCTTCAGCGCGGCGCTCAATCTGACCGGCGTGATTCTGACCAAGGCCGACGGCGACGCCCGCGGTGGTGCAGCCCTGTCCGTGCGGCAGATCACCGGCCAGCCGATCGTCTTCCTGGGAATGGGTGAAAAGCCCGATGCCCTGATGCCGTTCGATCCGGAGCGGATGGCATCGCGGATCCTGGGGATGGGCGATGTCGTCGCGCTGGTCGAGCAGGTCCAGCGCAATGTCGACCAGGGGGAGGCAGAGCGGCTCGCCCGCAAGATGGCCTCGGGCAAGGCCTTCGACATGTCGGACCTCAGGAGTCAGCTCGAACAGCTGCAGAAAATGGGCGGTGTGACCTCATTGCTCGACAAATTGCCCGGTGCGGCAGCCCAGAAAGCCGCGGTTTCGGCCGACGCCGGGGACCTGCAGGTGCGTCGCCAGATCGCCATTATCAATTCCATGACGCCCCGGGAACGGCGCCTGCCGAGCGTGATCGACGGGTCGCGCCGCCGCCGGATCGCCAAGGGTTCGGGTGTCCAGGTGCAGGACGTGAACCGCCTTCTCAAGCAGTTCATGGACATGCAGCGGATGATGAAAAGCATGAAGGGCGGGAAGCTGCGCCGCATGCTGGGGGCCCTCAAGGGCGGCATGCCGCCGGGGTTCCCGGGACCCCGCTGAGGGGCTCCTGCCATAACGTTGAAAACAAATAGATAATTAGCGCTTCATTGCGTAGAATCCGCGCTCTTTTTGGGACGGGGGCGGATGTTCCGCCTCCTTACGGAGATCCTATGGTAACGATTCGCCTGACGCGCCGCGGCGCGCGGAATCAGCCCTTTTATCACGTTGTCGTGACCGACAGCCGCAAGCGCCAGGGCAGCGCCAGCCTCGAACAGGTCGGGTTTTTCAACCCGATCGCGCGCAAGGGTGAGCCGAAGCTCAAACTCGACCTGCCGCGTATCGATTACTGGGTCAGCAAGGGTGCGCAGCAGTCCGATCGCGTCCGTAACCTGGTGACGACCTTCCGCAAGCAGGCGACGGCCGTCGCGGCCTGAGCTTCGAAAAGCGGCCGCAACGAGGGCCGCCGGAAGGCGGCAAGCGTATGGAATGGGTGGAACTCGGGCGCATCGGCAGCCCGTACGGCGTTCTGGGCTGGATGCATATACAGTCCTTCACGGAACCGCCGCAGGGAGTTCTCGACTACGCTGTCTGGGGCCTGACGAATGGCACGGGCGCCCGGAACAGCTACCGGCTGGTCGAGGGGCGGATTCAGGGACGCGGCGTGGTGGCGCGACTGGAAGGGATCGCCGACCGGGATGCCGCGGCGCTGCTGCGCGGGTCATTGATCGAAGTACGCCGCAGTGAGCTGCCACCGCCGGGCGAGCGCGAGTACTACCGCTCGGACCTGATCGGCTTCGCGGTGCGGAATCTGGCAGGGGCCGAGCTGGGCAGGCTCGATCACTTCGTCGAGGGAGCAGTCAGCACCATGATGGTGGTGGTCGGGAGCGAGGAATACTGGATTCCGGCCGTACCCGAGTATCTGCGCAAGGTTGATCTGGAAGGCCGTTCGCTGAGTGTGGACTGGCCGGTCGATGCGAATTGAGGTCGTCACCCTGTTTCCGGAGCTGGTCTCCGGAGGCCTGAAGTTCGGGGTGCTGGGACGTGCCATCGAGCGCGGGCTGTTGGCGGTGGGAACCGAAGACCCCCGGGCTTACGCGAGCGACGTGCACCGGACGGTGGATGATCGGCCCTACGGCGGCGGTCCCGGCATGGTGCTGAAACCCGGACCGATGCTGGCGGCGATTCGTGCGGCGCAGGCGCGGGCGCCGCAGGGCAGCGTGCGGATCGCGCTGTCCGCGCAGGGCGAGCGGCTGACCCAGCAGGCCGTGCGCGAGCTCGCGGCGCTGCCCGGGATGGTGTTGATCGCGGGACGGTACGAGGGTCTGGACGAACGCATCGTCACTCTCGGCGTCGATCGCGAGTTGTCGGTGGGAGATTTCGTGGTGAGCGGCGGTGAATTGCCGGCGCTCACGGTGATCGATGCGGTGGCGCGGCTGCTGCCAGGGGCGCTCGGCGATGAGCGTTCGAGTGTCGAGGAGTCCTTTGACCAGGGGCTGCTCGATTGGCCGCACTACACGCGTCCGGATGTGTTTGAAGGGTTGGACGTGCCCGGGGTGTTGGCCTCGGGGAACCATGCCGATATCCGCCGCTGGCGCCTGCGCCAGGCGGTGGTGCGGACCTGGCAGCGTCGGCCCGACCTGATACTCGCGCACGGGCTTACGCCCGAGGCGAGCGGGCTGTTGGACGAATATCTCGCTGCGCGTGAGCGCGGCGGCGACATAGAAATAAGGTGAAGACCATGAGCAAGATCGTTCAGGACATTGAGAAGAGGCGGATGACCCGGCAGCTGCCGGACTTCAACCCCGGCGACACGGTGGTCGTGCAGGTCAAGGTGACCGAAGGCGACCGCGAGCGCGTGCAGGCCTACGAGGGTGTGGTCATCGCGAAGAGTAATCGCGGTCTCAACTCCTCGTTCACGGTACGCAAGATTTCGCACGGCGAGGGCGTGGAGCGCGTGTTCCAGACCCACAGCCCGGCGATCAGCGATGTGGCGGTGAAGCGTCGCGGCAGTGTCCGTCGCGCCAAGCTCTACTATCTGCGCGATCTATCCGGCAAGGCCGCGCGCATCGAAGAGAAGGTCTGACGCTCTAAGTGCGGTTCCTGCGTTCGATATTCGCGGGGCTGTGGCACGGCCTCGATTTCCTGCGGCGCTTTCTGCACCTGCTGGTGCTGCTGGTGATCGCAGGTTTCGTCATTGGCGCCTTGCACAGCTCGGTGCCGCATATCCCGGATCAGGCGGCGCTGGTCGTCGCCCCCACCGGCAGCCTGGTCGAACAGCTGTCGGGTGATCCGCTGTCGCGCGCGGTTGCGCAGGCGCGCGGCCAGGGACATGAAGAGACCCTCGTGTGGGATCTCATCGATGCAGTGCGCGCCGCGGCGAAGGACTCGCGCATCCGCGTCCTGGTTCTGAACTTCGACCAGATGGATGGCGTCGCCGGCCAGCCCACCATGGCCGAGCTCGCCCAGGCGATCCGCGATTTCAAGACATCCGGCAAGAAGGTCATCGCCTACGGCCAGACCTACGACCGCGACGGCTACTACCTGGCCTCCCTCGCCGATGAGATCTATGTCGATCCGCTGGGCTACGTGCTGCTGAACGGCTACAGCCGCTACCGCTGGTACTACAAGGACATCCTCGACAAGCTCAATGTCGACATGAACATCTTCCGGGTCGGCAAGTTCAAGAGCGCGGTGGAGGATTTCACCCGCACCGACATGTCGCCCGAGGACCGCGATGAGAGCCAGGCCTACCTGGGTGCCCTCTGGGGCGCCTATCAGCAGGCGGTGGATGGGGCCCGCAAGCTCCCCGCGGGCGGGGTGGCGGCCTATATCAGCACGCTGCCCCAGCAGGCCCAGGCGGCGAATGGTGCGGCGGGGCAGATTGCGCTGAAGGCCCACCTGATCACCGACATCAAATCGGCACCGGATGTCGAACACCGCATCGCCGAGATCACCGGCGAGGATGCCGAGAACGGTTTCCGCCAGGTGTCGGCCGAGGACTATGCGCGGGTCGTGCATGCCGAGTCGGCGCTCGGCCGCCGCGACCGCGATCGGGTCGCCGTCATCGTCGCCGCGGGGGACATCCTGGACGGCACCCAGGCGCCCGGCAACATCGGCGGGGATTCGATGGGGCGGCTGCTGCGCGAGGCGCGGCACGATGAAAAGATTCACGCCGTGGTACTGCGCGTGGACAGCCCGGGTGGCAGCGTCACGGCTTCCGAGCAGATCTACCGTGAGGTGCAGGCGCTGCGCAAGGCCGGCAAGCCGGTCGTGGTGTCGATGGCGAACTACGCGGCCTCCGGCGGCTATTACATTTCGTCACCCGCGGATGAGATCTGGGCGAGCCCGGCGACGATCACCGGCTCCATCGGCATATTCGCCGAAGTGCCGAACATCAATCGTGCACTCACCAAGTTCGGCGTCGGCGTCGATGGCCTGGGCACGACACCGCTCGATGGGATGACCCGGCTGGACGTGCCGCTGAGCGATGCGGCCCGCACGCTGCTGCAGTCCGACGTTAATTACGGCTACGGCCAGTTTCTCGAACGCGTGGCCAATGGCCGCCACAAGACCACCGACCAGGTCAACGAAATCGGCCAGGGTCGCGTGTGGTCGGGCGCGGATGCCAAGGATCATGGTCTGGTCGATCATCTCGGATCCTTCGACGATGCGGTCAAGGCGGCCGCCGCCCGCGCCCACATGAACACGTACAAGGTGCAGTTCATGGAGCCGGAGTTGTCCTGGGCGCAGAGTCTGGCGTTGCAGGTGAAGGTGCGGGCCGTGCGGGTACTGGCGAGCACCGGCCTCGCCGATCTCACGGGACTCACGCCTTTGGGCGGCCTGACTCGCCTCGCCCAGAGTGCACCGCTGGCACGCGAAGTCGCCCGCCTGAGCCACCTCGACCAGGCCAACCGCCTCTACACCTACTGCTTCTGCACCGCGCAGTAGCGCCCGTCTCAACTCCGCCGCGACTATACTGGTCGCCATGCGCAAGGAACCGGAAGCCCCGGATGATGAACCGATGCGGATCGACCGCTGGCTGTTCTTCGTCCGCCTCTTCAAGTCGCGCAGCCTGGCCAGTGAGGCCGTCACCGGTGGCCGGGTGCACGTCAACGGCGAGCGCGTGAAGCCCGCCCGCGTGATACGGGTCGGGGACCAGGTGGCCTTCAACCGCGGCGCCGTCGCCTTCGACTGCGAAGTGACGGGCCTGCCGCTGCGCCGTGGGCCGGCGCCGCAAGCCGCGGCCTGCTACCGTGAGTCCGAGGCCAGCGTGGCCCGTAGGGCCCAGTTCGCCGAACGCATGCGGTTGTCCACAGCCTTCGCGCCGCGCCCGAACACCCGACCCGACAAACATGAGCGTCGCGAACTGCGGCGAATCAGGGGACGCGATTGAAGAACTACCGCTACTACGATCTGATCCTCGGTGCCTACGTGTGCGTGTTGCTGTGCGCGAATCTGATCGGGCCGGCGAAGGTGACCACGCTGCACGTGCCGGTGTTCGGCTCGGTGACCTTCCTGGCCGGGGTGCTGTTCTTCCCGATTTCCTATTTCTTCGGCGACGTGCTCACCGAGGTCTACGGCTACGCCCGCGATCGGCGCTGCGTCTGGGCGGGCTTCGGCGCACTGCTGTTCGCCTCGCTGATGTCGCTGGTCGTCGTGAAGCTGCCGCCGGCGGATTTCTGGCGCGACAAGCAGCAGGCGGTGGAGACCATCTTCGGCAGCACGCCGCGCATCATCGCCGCCTCCATGATCGCCTTCTGGTGCGGATCGTTCGTGAACAGCTTCGTGCTGGCGAAGATGAAGGTCCTGACCCAGGGGCGCTGGCTGTGGACCCGCACCATCGGCTCCACGCTGTGCGGGGAGCTGGTTGATTCAGCCCTGTTCTATTCCATCGCTTTCGCCGGCGAGTGGCCACTGAACGAACTGCTGACCGTGATGACGACGCAGTACGTGCTGAAGTCATCCTGGGAAGCACTCTCGACACCCCTGACCTACAAGCTCGTGAACTTCCTGAAGGCCGCCGAACACGAGGACTTCTACGATCGGAACACCAGATTCACGCCGTTCTCCCTGCGAGTTGCCGATGGCCGCCCGGGCGTCGGTTAGCGGGCCGTTCCCGGCAACGCAGCCGCTGACCTCGGCGGTCGGCGCGGCGTTCAATGCCGATTTCCTCGCGCCCGAGGAGGCCGCCGTGCGTCGCTTGTGTGACCAGGCACGCCTGGCACCGGAGCAGCAGGCGCAGGTGCAGGCGCACGCGCTGCAGCTGGTCATGGGCGTTCGCGGCGCACGCTCCGGCGGCGGGGGCATCGATGCGCTGATGCGCCAGTACCACCTGGCCTCGGCCGAAGGCGTCATCCTGATGTGCCTTGCCGAGGCATTGCTGCGGATTCCGGATGCCTACACCGCGGACCGTCTGATCGCCGACAAGCTTTCCGAAGGAGACTGGGAGAGTTATCTCGGCGACAGCGATTCGCTGCTGGTGAATGCGTCGACCTGGGGGCTGATGCTCACCGGGCGCCTGGTCGAGGTCGATCGTACTGAGCTTGGATCCATGCGGGGCTGGTTCGGGCGCCTCGCGGCGCGAATCAGTGAGCCGGTGGCGCGCGCGGCGCTGCGCCAGGCCATGCGGGTGCTCGGCCACCAGTTCGTCATGGGCCGCAACATCGGTGAGGCGCTGCAACGCACGGCCGGCCGCAACGAGAGCCGCTATGCCTACTCGTTCGACATGCTCGGGGAAGCAGCGATCACGGCGCCCGATGCGCAGCATTACCTGGAGAAGTACCGCGACGCCATCGCCGACATCGGCCGGCACGTACAGCAGTTGCCCGACGGCGTTAAGCGGCCCGGAATTTCGGTCAAGCTCTCGGCGCTGCACCCGCGCTATGAGTTCCTGCAGCGCGACCGGGTGCTGCGCGAACTCGGGCCGCGACTCGCGCAGCTGGTGGCGCAGGCACGCGCGGCAGGAATCGCGCTGACGGTAGACGCGGAGGAGGCCGACCGGCTGGAGCTGTCGCTGCAGCTCATCGACAGGATTCTCACAGGCGAACTGCTGCAGGGCTACGCGGGCTTCGGGCTCGCCGTCCAGGCCTACCAGAAGCGTGCCTTCGGTGCACTGCAGTGGCTCATCGGACGCACGCAGCAGCTGGGACGGCGCATCACGGTGCGCCTCGTGAAGGGTGCTTACTGGGACACCGAGATCAAGCGCGCCCAGGAGCGCGGTCTCGCCGGCTTCCCGGTCTTCACCAGGAAGATGAACACCGATGTGTCCTATCTTGCCTGCGCGCGCCTGCTCGCCGGCAACCTGGATGTGATCTATCCGCAGTTCGCCACGCACAATGCGCACACCGTGGCGTATGTGTCCCGGATCCTGTCCGGGGCTGGACCTGCGCGCTTCGAATTCCAGAGACTGCACGGAATGGGGGAGGAGCTCTACGAGCAGGTCATCGGCGCGCCCGGTCCGGCGCTGGCGCAGGCTCCCCTGTGCCGTGTGTACGCCCCCGTGGGGCCGCACGAGGATCTGCTGCCGTACCTGGTCCGCCGCCTGCTCGAGAATGGCGCCAACACCTCCTTTGTGAATCGCATCATGGATG
>Ga0302314_10020092_pt1 | contig 11062 bp, 10 predicted proteins | sample III_Palsa_N2_3_FD_200533 | JGI IMG/M metagenome (GOLD analysis project Ga0302314, IMG submission 200533) | Peat permafrost microbial communities from Stordalen Mire near Abisko, Sweden - III_Palsa_N2_3 | ecosystem: Environmental > Terrestrial > Soil > Palsa > Peat permafrost | place: Sweden... | reverse complement strand
GCCAGGATGGCGGCCGACGCGCACACGCTGAGGATGGTCGCCCAGGTGATCTGCACGCCGCCGACCTCGAAGCCGTTCAGCAGGCTGCTGCCGAGGAGCTGCGTGCCGGTGCCGAAGGGGATCGCCAGGGCGTTCTCGACCACGATGAGGACGCCGAAGGAGGTGACGAAGACGGCGAAGAACGACCTGCCTCGCTTGATCATGTGGTCGTAGACCGTGATCGTGCTGAGTACCGAGAACGCCGAGGCGGCGGCGATACCGACGATGACGCTCAGGATGATCCCCAGGTATCCGGGGATGACGTTGTGGATCTCGATGAAGACGTAGGCCCCCACCAGATACACGGCACCGTAGGCCGCGTTGAACACCTTTGTCGTCGCGAACACGAAGGAGAACCCGACGGCGGCGACGGCGAAGAGAGCGCCGGCCGAGATGCCGTTGATCAGGTCCTGAAGAAACAGTGCCATTCCTGTCATTCCTCCCTCATCGGTCTTGTTGGATTGGGGACCCGGTGCTGGCCTGGCGAACCGGGCGGCGCTGAGGCGCCGTCCGGTTCGCCAGGCATGTTGGGCGGCGTCAGATCACTTGTTGTACTGATCGGGAGTGAGGGTCTGGAGCACCTTTATCGACCCGGCCGACCCGTCAACCACCACCTGGTTGAGTGAGATGGGTGGTGCGACGGTGTTGTCACTGAGGATGACGGTCGACCCGCCGACCAAGTCGAACGTGCCGACCTTGTGGATCGCGGTCGCGATGTTCGCACCGGTGACCGGCATGTTCTCCGACTGCAGTTCCTGGATCGCCCGGGCGAACACCAGGACGGCGTTGTAGTCGGTGGCCTGGTAGTCGAGCGGAGCCGTGTGATACTTCGCCTGGTACGCGGTCGCGTAGGCCTGCATCACCGGGTCCTTCTGCGTCAGGTCGATGTCCACCGAGGTGTACACCAGCCCGTTGGCGTCCTTGTCCTTGAGCAGGGCCGGCGTCGTGGTGCCGTTGTAGGAGAGGAACGCACCGGTGTACCCGGCGGCGCGGGCCTGGGTGACGAATGTCGGCACCGCACCCCCTTCGCTGGTGGCGATGTAGATCTCATTGGCGCCGTACTGCTTCAACTGGGCGATCTGCGACTGGAAGTCGCTGGCCGAAGGGTCCACCGAGGCGCTGCCGGCCACGGAGATGCCGTACTTGCTCGCGTCCTGGCTGATCGACTGGTTCAGGGCGAGGCCGAGGGAGTCGGTGGAATAGAGCACCGCCCACTTCTTCAGGCCCTGCTGGGCCGCCCAGGGCATGCTCACCTTCAGCTGCTCGCCGCCCAGCGGAAGCAGGTTGAACAGGTACGGGCTCAGCCCCACGAGGTCTGGACTGCTGCCGCCGACGTTGAACACCGGCACCTTGTTCTCGGTCGCGATGGGTGCCTGCGCCTTGACGTTCGCGCTCAGCAGCGTCTCCACGCCGAGGGCGTGGCGCACCGAGACCAGCTGGTTATACCCGGTAACCGCGACCTCCGGGCTGTCCTGGCTGTCGTAGTAGTAGGGCTGGATGGTGCCCTTGATCATGTGGGACTTCTCGATGTTCGCGATGGCCAGACCGACGACTTGCTGGGCCTCCTGCCCGTAGATTCCGTCGGCGCCAGAGAGCGGCACATTGACCCCGAAGCTGAAGACGTCGGAACTGGTCGAGCCCCCTCCGCTGCTTGTGCTGTTGGCGCTGGAGGCGCAGGCCGCCAGGCCCATTGCGGCGACCACACCGATCGCGATGCCCGCGCTGCGGCGAGCGGCGATCCGGCGCGCTGATCGCGAAATACACCCTTGTCTCACGATCTTTTCTCCTATCGGTTAGTTTTGACTGTCTGGAAAGGATCAAGCGAAAACGAGTTCTGCATCCGTTACTCGGATCAGCTCCTGCCGGGTGACGCCCGGTGCGAGCTTGGTGACGAGGAACCGTCCGCCGGCCGGCTCGAAGCAGCCGTACTGCGTGACTACTAGGTCCGCCCGCCGGTCCGAGATGACGTCGAGCTCGGTGAACGAGACCAGCCGTGAGGCGCCCCGGGCGGTTGTGTGCTCCATGGCCACGATGAGACGGTGTGCGCCGGCTCCGATCTCCGGAGCGCCGCCGACGCCAGCCAGAGCCATCGAGGGCAGCCGCGCGTTGGCCACCCGCCCCTGGCCGTCCACCTCGAACGCGCCCAGGATGGCCACGTCCAGCCGGCCCGCACGGACCAGCGCGAAGGAGTCCGCGTGGTCGACGATGGCCGCGCCCGGCACCAGGTAGTGCCGGTCGCCGAAGATCGTCGCCTGCCGTTCGCCGGGCCGGTCGGCCGCTGAGGTCATCGGTCCGATGCCGATCACTCCGTGCTCCGCGTGGAAGACCACCTCGGCGTCGGCGGAGACGAAGTTGGGCACGATGGCGGGCAGCCCGACCCCGATGTTGACGAGGGTGCGCGGCTGCAGCTCGGCAGCCAGCAGTTGGCCGATCGCTTCGCGTCGGCTGGCGGCGGCGGTCATCACGGCTTCTCGAGGTAGAGTTCTCGACCGGCCGCCGCGAGTTCCTCGGCCAAGATGGGCAAGACGTCGCGGTCGACCATCTCCAGGTCAGGCAGGTAGTCGAAGAGGGTCAGGCAGATGCCGTCGACCTGGTTCGCGACCGTCCACTTAGCCAGCTCCCGGCCCACGGTCTCGGGGCCGCCGACGATCGCCTCCTCGAGGATGTGCTCGTCGACCTGCCCCGTGGTGAGCGTCGGCATGACTCCGTCGACCGGCCGCAGCGCCCCGCTGGTGACCATCATCGCGGTGACGGCGCCGCGGTCGGCCCTGGCCAGGATCGCGTTCGCCCGGTCGTGCGCTTGCGCGTCCGAGGCGCCCAGGATGACCTTCTTCGTGCCGATGAACCCGGTGCGGCTGCCCGTCTTTTCGGCGATCTCCCGGAAGGAGGCCGCGTTGCGTCCCCGGCTGAAGACGTAGTCGGCGCGCTCGGCGGCGAAGTTCATGCCCGTGTAGGACTGGCCCGCGTTGACGATGAGGGGCCGCACCTGGCGCGGGCGAGGACGGGCGACCGCCTGGTCGAGGTGGAAGTAGGTTCCGTCCAGGGTCGCGGTGCCATCCCGCCACAGCGTCTCGACGGCGTCGAGCCACTCACGCGTGTACTGGTAGCGCTCCTTGTGGTCGAGCAGCGGGATACCCATGGACTTGAACTCGTCAACTCCCCACCCGCTGACGATGTTCAGGCCCCACCTTCCTTCGCCTATCTGGTCGAGGTCGGCCCCGAACTTGGCTGCCACGACCGGATGGAACACGTTGGTGTGCATGGTCGTGAGCAGCACGATGCGGCTGGTCGCCTGGAGCAGGCCGGCGGTGAGCGTGACGGTGTCGAGGGAGACGCCGCGCCAGTCAAGGTCGTCGCCGGCGAGGCCCTTCCAGCGGCCCGCCGGGAAGGCGAAGGAGCAGCCGATCTCCTCGGCCAGCCGGACCGCCTCGCAGTTGTACTCATAGGTCCAGTCGGTGCCGCGGTCGATCAGGCTGGGCCAGTACGCCCAGGACTCGTTGGGCTGGAAGATCCCGATGCGGATCTGGCCCGCCCGGCGCGGGAGCGCCGTCGGGACAGCGTGCTCGGTTGGGTGCGCCTCGCCGGCGCGGACCCCGGGGTAGGTCTGCATCATCCTCGGCTCCTACATTCCGTACGCGCGTTCGCTGTTGTGCCGGAGGAAGTAAGGCCAGACGTCGTCCTTGAGAGGCAGGGCGTCGAGCTCGGTCATGATCCGGTCGTACGACAACGCGGGGTAGTAGCCGCCGTAGAGGACCTTTTCCTTGCCGCGGGTGTTGGCGAAGTCGATGATCTCTTTGAGGTAGTGGCGCGGGGCGAACGCGTCGGTGCTGTAGTAGAGGTTCGGCCACTTGAGCAGCAACTTCGCGCACATGGCGCCCCACGGGTCGCCGCCGTGCCTGATCACCACGGTGAGATCGGGGAAGTCGTAGCAGACCTGGTCGAGGTAGATCGGGTCCTGCACCATCCCCGGGACCCGCGGTCCCGGGATGCCCGCGTTGACGTTCACGGTGAGCCCCAGCTCCGAGCAGAGCGCGTAGATCACGTAGCAGTGCGCGTCGGTCGCCGGCACGCGCGGCTCGAGGAGGAAGGGCACGATCGACACCGAACTCAGCCGGTCTCCGAGCCGGGCGCGGGCCGCACGGATGCGCGCCACCTCAGCCATCAGCTGGTGCGGATCGATGCGCACGGCCACGGTGAACCGGCCCGGGTAGCTGGTCATGATCTCTTCGGCGGCCGGCAGCCGGTCCCAGGCTGACACGTTGAGCTGGGCCCGCTCGATGCCGTGGCGGTCCATCGTGGCGACCACGCCCGCCACCGAACGGGACTCGTCTTCCCGCTGGGAGTAGTCACCAAAGAGGTACTGGGTGGGGTGCTCGGCGGAGCCGGGCTGCGGCCGGGACGCGGTGTGGTGGGTCTCGACGAGATTGAGGTAGCCGTCGATGATGTCGATCCCGCGGATGCCACTCATGACAGTGCCTTCTGGTCCGAGTCGGCACCGCCAGCCCCAGACGGCGCGCCCGCCGACGACGGCAACGCCCAGCGAGCGGCGACGATCTTGTCGGCCTCGCGGCGGAGGTCGGCGAGGAAGCCGTCGGGGAATTTCTTATAAGCACCGTCCGGGCCGGTCAGCAGCAGCGCGTCGGCGCCGGCGCGGACGTATTTCAGCAGGGATTCCCTGACCTGGTCGGCCGTGCCGACGAGGGCACCCGAGCTGCCCTGTCCGCCGGTCGCGGCGACGATGCCCATCCACAGCCGGTCGTCCAGGACCAGACCGGAGCGGGCGAAGTTCAGCTGCCGGTTGCGTCCGATGTCCTCGCTGTGATCGCGGCGGCCGGCCAGTCGCTCTTGAGCCGCGGCGGGGTCGACGATCGAGTTGGCAACCGACCACGCCTCATCCTCGGTCGAGCCGATAATGAGGCGCATGCTCACCGACACCCGGGGACGGCGGCCATGGGGTGCCGCTCGCCCGAGCACGTCACGAACCCGGGCGGCGACATCATCGACCGGCTCGCTCCAGGACATGAACACATCAGCGCGGGTCGCGGCCATCTCCAGGGCAGGGGCGGACGAGCCGCCCATGTAGAGCGGAATGTCGGCTGGGTCGCTGATCGGGAGGTCATGGAAGACGCTCTCGGCGCGGTAGAAGCGCCCCTCGAAGGCGAACGGCTCGGTGGCCCCCCAGCACTGACGGAGCACGTCGATGTACTCCATGCTCCGTTCGTAGCGGGTGTCGTGGTCGGCATAGTCGCCCTCGCGCCGCTGGTCGATCGCGGACCCGCCAGTGACGATGTTCAGCGAGAGCCGGCGGTCGTAGAAGGTGGCCACGGTCGCGGCCATCCGCGCCGCGAGCGTGGGCGCGATCATGCCGGGCCGGTGGGCAAGGAGGATCCGCAGCCGCGACGTCGCGCAGAGCGCGCGGGAGGTGACCGCCCAACCGTCGGCGCGGCCGCTGGTGTAACCAACCAGGACGCTGTCGAAGCCGTCCGCCTCCGCCGCCTGAGCTGCCTCCGGGACGCGGTCCGGATTCGGGTTCTTGCGCGTCGGAACGAATTGCGTGATGGAGCTGATGAGCTCAACCTGCACGATGATGCCTACCCTTTACTTTGCTCGTATACAGTACACCGACGTGACACCAGTCACAATGGAATACGGGCGTTTCGCCCCTTATCGCTAGGGAATGCCTTTCGGCTGGTCATAAGCGGCGAAGCCCGAGATCGCGCCCTCGCTATCCACGGCGAGCACCCGCGCCGGTCGTCCGGCCAGGTAGTCGCGGACGTCCTCGACGATGTCGCGATAGAAGACCCGCAAGGTGCCCTCGGTCGCGTAGCCGACATGCGGACTCAGCAGCACGTTGGGCAAAGCGGTCAGCGGGCTGTCCGGGCTCAGCGGCTCCTGCCAGAAGACGTCGAGGCCCGCACCGGCGATGCCGCCGGACTGGAGACAAGTGATCAGTGCTTCCTCGTCGACCAGCCGCCCTCGGGAGGTGTTGACGAAATAGGCGCTCGGTGACATCCAGCCGAGTTCCGCGGCGCCGATCATCCGCTCGGTGCTGCGGCTGTAGACCATGTGCAGCGTGACGAAATCGGACCCGGCGAAAAGCTCCTTCTTCGACACGACCCGCACGGACGTCCCGGCCACGTAACTCTCACTGATGTGCGGACTCCAGGTCACGACGTCCATGCCGAACGCCTCCCCGACCCGGGCCACCGCCCGGCCCAGCTTGCCGAAGCCGACGACGCCGAGCCGCGCGCCGCTCAGGTCACGGCCGGCCGCCGGCAGCGGCTGGCCGGCTCGCACGCAGGCGTCCGCCCGGGTCACATGCTTGGCCAGGCCGAGGATCAGCGCCCAGGTCATCTCGCCCGCCGCAGCAAACCCGCCGCCGGTGCCGCAGACCGTGATACCCCGCCGCCGCGCGGCCGGGATGTCGACCGCCCGGTTGTTGTGACTGCCGGTGACGACGAGCAGGCGCACCCCGGGCAGCCGGGTGAGCAGGCTGTCGTCGATCCTGGTGCGCTCGCGCATGGCGACGAGCACGGATGCCGAGCCGATCCCGTCGACGAGCTCGTCCGCGGTGCCGAGCCGACGGTTGAAGATCCGGACCCGAGCGTCCGGAATGGTGTCCCAGCCGCCGTACGCGTGCGCCACGTTCTCGTAATCGTCGAGGACGGCGATCTCGGTGGTCACTTCGCCGCCAAGAGGCGCGACAGGTCCCGCGCCGGAGCCGAGGCGTCGGCGTGTTGGATCCACTGGGCGATGTCATTGGCCCGCTCTGGCGCGTAGCGACGGCTGAGCAGCCGGATCGCGCGCTCGTGGATCTCCTCGCGCGGCAGCGGGTTGGCGGCATCACCGGCCGGCACCTCTGCGAAGCGCTCCTCGGTCGATCCGTCGCTGAAATGCAGCGTGATCGCTGTGGCGCGGGTCCCGCGGTAGCGGGCGTCGAACTGGGTATCGTGCTCGATCTCGACGAGGTGCGCGAGATCGCGCACCGCCGGGTCGTCGACCTCTTGCGGCCCGAAGTCGACGACGCCAGTCAGCCCGTGGATGAGCGCGACCGCGCAAGCGATCGGCACGCTGTACCGGCAGCCGAGGAGGCTGGGCGGGTCAGCGTCGTCGAGCACGGCCGTTGCCTGGACCGCGCGCACCGAGATGCGCTCAAGCTCCGGCCGCCGGGCCTGGAACGTGTCGCGCAGCAGCAGGGACGCGTCGATCGCACATTGCGTGTGAGCGCAGGTGGGGAAGCGCTTGAAATAGTTATTGGTGATCTCGTAGGAGCTCCACGGCACTTGCAGGGCCGGGGCGTCGCTGAGCTGGCTCGGGTCAGCCCGCTGGCCGGCGAAGCGCGGCAGGAAGAAGTCCTCGACCGAGCCGGGCAGGCCCTCCCAGCCGGCGAGCGCGGCCCGGCCGGCGATGGCGCCTGTGGTGGCGCCGGTACCGGACAGCAGGTTGTAGCCGCTGACGCCAGCCTTGCCCAGGGTGTCCGGGCCAGAGATCGCGGTCGCCGCCGCCATCTCCACCGCGGCGTGGATCATCTCCGGAGTGACGCCCTTGCCAGTGGCCGCGGTGACCGCGAAGGCGGCCGCACATCCGACCGACGACCACGAGCCGTTGGGGTGCAGCCCGGCGGACATGCGGCCCATGACCATAGCGGTGCGGACGGCGATCTCGTAGCCGATGACCAGGCCGTCGAGGAGGTCGGTGAGCGCCCGTTCGTAGTGCTCGGCGCTGGCCAGCGAGACCGGCACGAGGTGGACGGCGGGGTGACCGCCCGCGATCCGGTGGCCCTCGGACTCCAGGTAAGAATTGCCGCTCGCCGCATTGATCAGCACGGCGTTCAGCAACGTCGTAGCGCCGCGGGAGACGAGATCAGTGCATCCGCCGCCTTCGTCGTCCAGGGCGGCCGCCAGCCGCTGGACGGGCTCGCCCCGTCCGCCGCTGACGATCGCGGCGATGGTGTCGAGCAGGATGTCGCGCGCCCGCTCGTCGACCGCGGGCGGTCGGCCGCGGTCGAGGGCCGCCAGGGCGGCGGCCGCCAGCCGTCCGCCGGCGTTGTTGCTGGTGAGTACGGCGGTTGTGGACATTGGTGCATCTCCTTGGCGACGAGGGGTTGCTCGGGTGGGGGCGCCGGGTGCGGCTATCCGAGTCGGTGGAAGTGACTGGCGTAGAAGACGAGCGGAGCGACGCCCTCAAAGACAGTCAGCTCCTCGATCTCGAGCAGCGCGATGGTGTGGTCGCCGGCTGGCAACTCGGCCGACAGCCGGCAGCTGAGCCAGAGCGGACCGCCCTCGACGAAGACCGCACCGCGCTCGGTGGCGACCCACGCGACTTGGGCGAAGCGGTTCTCGGTCTTGGCGGCCAGCTCGAGCGTCAGATTGCCGTGGTGCTCGGCGAGCACGGTGATGCCGAGCACCGGGGCGGCCCGCAGCAGCGGCCAGGTGCTTGAGGTCTCGGCTACACAGACCGAGACGAGCGGGGGGTCGAGCGAGACCGAGGTGAACGAGCTCGCCGCGATCCCAACCGGCTGCCCGTCGATGAGCGCGCAGACGGCCGTGACCCCGCTCGGGAACCTCCCGAACGCGTGCCTGAGTGCCACCCCGTCCAGGCGCGACGCCGCAACGGGCTCCTTGTCGGTCGAGCGGGGATCCAGGGTCATGACGGGCTCCGCCTGCTTCACCACGGCGCTGGGGCCGCGTCGCTGGTGCTGACATTTGCCCCCGCCAGGCTTGCCGTCCCGGCGGACAGGCCGCGCCAGTGGTCGATGACGGCCCTGGTCGCGGTGGTGTCGCCGCCCGCGAGCCGGCGCGCGATGTGGGCGGTCGTGCCGGCCAGGTCCTGCGGCGCGGCCAGCTGGGCGAACCAGCCGAAGCCGAACGCCTCGGTCGCGCTGACGCGCCGCTCGGTCGCCGCCAGGCCCAGGGCGGCCCGGGCGCCGATGGTCGGGATCGTGCGCCGCAGAACGCCGAGCGGCAGGCGCCCGAGCTTGGAAAGCTCGGGCACCCACAGCCACGCGTCGGTGCTGGCGATCACGATCGGACACGACAGCGCCAGCGACACGCCGGCTCCCACGCATCCGCCCTGGACCTGCGCGATCCACAGCACCGGGGTGCCGGCGAGCGCCTCGAGCATGACGTCGGTACTGCCCGGCTGGCCGGGTACAAGGCGCTCGCCGAGGTCCGCGCCGGCCGAGAACATCGTTCCGTTCGCGCGCAAGATGGCCACGACCACCCCTGCGTCCGCGATCTGGCTTGCGGCCACCTTGAAGGCCGCCGCCAGCTCAGTGCCGATCGCGTTACGCCGCTCATGGCGGTCGAGGGTCACCATGGCAATGCCGTCCGCGAACTCCAGCTGGACCAGTCCGGCCGCTGCATCGCTCATTCATCTGCCCCTGTCGTGGACGAGCCTGGCTCTGCAGGCCCACCGGCGCGCCCTCATTGTCCGCATTTATGTGTACCGTATACAGTGACACACGCCACTGCAAGAGGGACGGAGTCGTCATGCTGAAGAGCGAGACCAGCGCCGAGCCGGTGTCCGAGTCGATTCTGGTGGAGACGCCGGCGCCCGGCGTTCGCCTGATCCGGCTCAACCGACCGGACCGGCTCAATGCGCTGACAAACGAGATGACGACCCGCGGCCTGCCGGGCGCGTGCGCCGCGGCCGCGGCGGACCCGGGCGTCCGGGTCGTGATGCTCACCGGCGCCGGCCGCGCGTTCTGCGCGGGAGCCGATGTCCGGGAGCGGCTGGCGGGGTCATCCGGAGTCCGGCACCGTCCGTCCGAGCGCGTCGGGGAGTACGTCGCCCCGGTCGTCGAGCTGCCCAAGCCCGTGATCGCCGTGGTGAACGGGGTGGCCGCGGGCAGCGGGTTCTCGCTCGCGGCGGCCGCGGACTTCCGGTTTGTGTCCTCTGGGGCCTGGTTCGTCGCCTCCTTCGTGCGCCTGGGTCTGATGCCGGACGGTGGCCTGACCTACACGCTGCCCCAGATCATCGGGCGGTCGCGGGCGGCCAACGTGCTGATGACCGGCCGCAGCGTCCGCGCCGACGAGGCGCTGGAACTGGGCCTGGCCGACCGGGTGCTTGAGCCCGGCCAGCTCTTCGACGATGCGCTGGCGTTCGCCACCGAGCTCGCCGCCGGCCCGCCGCTGGCGCTGGCGTTCACCAAGCGCGCCCTCAGCCGGGACTACGTGCAGGGTTTCGCCCGGCAGCTCGATTTCGAGAGCTGGGGACAGCACGCCTGTTTTGCAACCGACGACTTCACGGAAGGGGTGCACGCCTTCGAGGAGCGCCGCCCGCCCAGCTTCGCCGGGCGCTAGCCGCAGTGCCTGCCTGGCCGCCCGCTAGCCCAACGCCCGGGCCCAGAAAGCGTCAGAATCGAGCTACCGTATACGGTGTGACCGACGTCCCACCCACGGCCCCCGCTCGGGTGTCGCTCTCCCGACACACCCTGGCCGACCAGATAGCCGATCAGCTGCGCCGGGACATCCTCTTCGGTGTGATCGGTCCCGAGGAGCGCCTCACCCAGGAGTCTGTCTGCCAGCGCTTTGACACCAGTCGCATCCCGGTTCGGGACGCGATGCAGCGGCTGATGCACGAAGGCCTGCTCGAGACAACCTCGTCCGGGCTCCGGGTTGTGCCGATGGAGAAGCGCGATTTCGACGACATCTTCCTCATCGAGGCCAGCCTGCACGCCCTGGCCGCTCAGCTGATGGTCCAGCGGGCCTCCGACGAGGAGATCGCCGAGCTCGTCGCCCTGAACGACCAGATGCGCGCGGCGCACCGGGCCAAGAACTATGAACTCGTCGCCCGGCTGAACGGCAGCTTCCACCACAAGATCAACGTGCTGGCGAAGTCGCCTTCGCTCATCCGCCTGCTGCGGGCCAACTCGGTTCGCATCGACCGCGACTACCTGGCCCGCTTCCCGCACCGCACCCCGCGGTCGCTCCGCGAGCACGACGCATTCCTGAAGGCGGTGCTCGCTCGCGACGCGGAGACGGCGAGCGACGTCCTGCGGGCGCACATCTTCATCTCCTCG
>Ga0302314_10020091_pt1 | contig 11062 bp, 5 predicted proteins | sample III_Palsa_N2_3_FD_200533 | JGI IMG/M metagenome (GOLD analysis project Ga0302314, IMG submission 200533) | Peat permafrost microbial communities from Stordalen Mire near Abisko, Sweden - III_Palsa_N2_3 | ecosystem: Environmental > Terrestrial > Soil > Palsa > Peat permafrost | place: Sweden... | reverse complement strand
TTTGGATCAACAGGCCTGGGGATAACTGCCGATACGCTGCTAGTCCATGTGAGTGAAAGCTCTACTCATTGGACAAGTTATCCACAAAAGTTATCCCCAGGCATCCACAGGCTGTGGGTAACCGCTCGGATCGGCCGGCCCACAGAACCGAATGTCGGATTGGGTCTGAATTATCCGGCGGGGTCCATGAATGATGACAATAGTCGATATATTCGGCGGCGCCTGGAGACGCGCCGAAGCGGCGCGTCGAGGACATAACAAAAAGGCGTGCCCCGGCATTTACCGGGGCACGCCTTTTCAACGGGTTCTACTGCACAGGCCGCTTATTCGGCCTCATGGCGACCCATGCGGGCGTCAGTCAGTCGGTGTCTGGTAGAAGCCGAACATGTCGACGATGAGGTCGGTGTTGCCGCCGCTGCCGCCGAGGTTCCAGATGTCGATGATGCCGTTCTGGCCGGTGCTGGCCTGGACCAGGTTCGGCACGGTCTCGCCCTTGACCCAGTTGAGGTTGGACGAGTTGGGCGGGGTCGGCCAGACGTTCTGGCCGTTCTGGTAGTCGGCCAGGGTGTTGGGGTCGGGGGCGACCGTCAGGAAGCCGTCGCCCTTGGTGTTCGTGACCGTGGTGTTGAGCACGAATCCGGTGTACGACGGGTCGTTGGCGTTGCCCTCGTCAGCCTGGTAGCCCAGGGCGAGGTAGTCGTAGCCCTGGTTGCCCAGGGGGCCGTACTTCCACGTGGTGGTGTCGCGGGTGTCCAGGACCCGGACCGGGCTGGTGAGCGGCGCGTAGACGCTGGCGCCGGTGGCGCTGTAGTAGCCGGTGACGTCGACGATGATGTCGGTGCCCTTGGCTTCGGTGCCGCCGTTGGTGATCAGGACCTTGCCGGCACTGTCCACGGGGACGATGACGGAGTTGGCGATGGTCTGCCCGGTGACGTAGTTGACGTTGGAGGCGTTCGGCACGCTCTCGCCCTCGGGGTAGACGGTGAGGAAGCCGTTGCCCTTGGGGTTGGTGACGGTGACGTTCAGCGCCACGGCGGTGATGCCGGTGGCAGGCAGCTGCCCGCCGTCGCCACCGGCGATCGGAACGGTGATGGTGCCGCCGGCCGGGACCTGGCGGGCGCCGACGCCGGTGCCGTTGCGGGTGTCGATCAGGCGGTCGGGCGTCAGCGAGGTGTAGCCGCTGCCGCCGGCCGTCGGCGTGAAGTAACCGCTGACATCGGCGATCAGGTCGATCGCGCCGGCCTTCTGGCCCCCGTTGAGCAGGTCGACGTACCCGTCCACGACCGGCACGATCACCAGGTTCGGGACGGTCTGGCCGGCCACGTAGTTGACGTTCGACGTGGTCGGCGCGGGGCCTGTGCCGTCCCCGTAGGCGGTGACGAAGCCGCTGCCGTGGGCGTTGGTGACGGTCAGGTTCAGGACCACCGCGCTGACATCGGTCGGGATCGTGGCGTCACCGCTGACGGTGTCCTCGATCTTCAGCTTCACCGTGCCGCCGGCCGGGACCTGCGTCGCGGAGGCGACACCGGTGCCGTTGCGGGTGTCCAGCACCCGGGTCGGGCCGAAAGCGGTGTAGTCGCTGCCGTCCGTGGAGACGGGGATCTCGGTGCTGGTGGAGTTTCCCAGGTTGTCCGAAGCGTAGATCGTGACCGTGTACTGGCCGATCTGCGCGTAGGTGTGCGTGCTGGTCGACGTCGGCTGTGCAGTGTCGTCGTCGCCATACGTGTAGGTGTACGTCAGAGACGTGGCGCCCGGAGCGGAGTCCGTGGTGGCCGACGGGTCGACACTGATCGAGTAGGCATCGGTCTGGGTGATGGTGGCGGTGATGTTGATCGGCGAGGTGACAGACTTCTTGAGCCCCGAGGTTTTGGTGCTGAAAGTCCTGAGGTGCAGCCCCGACTTCGTCGTGATGATCGAAGACTTGACGAAGGTACCCGCGTGAGATGTTGATGAGCTTGCAAGCGCGGCACTCGGAGCGAGCGCGACCGCTGTTGCGACCACGATTGCCGAGGCGGCGAGATGACGGCGTTTGGACACCGTTCCCCCTATGTAATGTGCGGAACTTGACTGCCCCACTGATTTGTGAGTGGTCATATCCAGCATAGGCCGCAGGAAGAGAGGGAGCTCAGACGGTGTGTAACTGTTTTGTCGCAAGACCGGCGCGGTTGTAGGCAGATAACGATCGCGGAACGTTCTGCGACCCAAAGCCGGTCAAAGCCGTTCAAAACAGTGACCCGATATGCGCCGGATGATGAGAATGGGACCTGGCTTCGGGCCAATCAGGCTCAGCCGATAAGAGCTCACTTAGGGGGCCAGGGGACTTGTCCAGCAGAGAGATATCCCGGACCGGCAAGCGGATGGGTGCCATCGGCACCGCTGCGGCCGTTCTGGTGGCAGGGGCGGGATTGGTCGCGGCGACAGCCGACGCGGCTCCTGTCGCGGCATTCGTACGGGTCGGCATCGCGCCGGCCATACCGGGAGGGGCGCACGCAGCCGCGGCGCCGGCGGGCAGCCAGAAGCTCGATCTGGACGTCTCCCTCAAGCCGCGCAACGCGGCCGCGCTCAGCGGTTTCGTGCAGGCGGTCTCCCAGCCGAGTTCGCTCGAATACCACCACTACCTGTCCAAGGGACAGTTCGCCGCGACCTTCGGGCCGACCCAGGCCACGATCACCGCGACCGAGAACGCGCTCCGGGCCGAGGGCCTGACCGTCGGCGCGGTCTCCTCCGACGGATTGACCATTCCCGTCACGACCACCATCAGCAAGGCCGAGTCCGTCTTCGCCACCGGCTTCGCCGGATACAAGCTGTCCGACGGCAAGACCGCCTACGCCAACAGCAGCGCTCCGCAACTGCCGACCTCGATCTCCGCGAATGTGGTCGGGATTCTCGGCCTGGACACTCTGAGCACACCGACCCCCGACATCGCGTCGAGCGGTCACGTGGTCAAGGCCCCGGCGGCCACGACCAAGGTCAAGGCCGACACCGCCAAGCCCGGTGACACCCCGCCCCAGGTCTGCTCCTCGTGGACCGACGGATTCGACTCCCTGGGGCTGACCGACGGAACCGACTACTACTCCCCTGCCTCGCTGGCGACCGTCTACGGGACCACCAGCGACCTGTCGGCGGGCGACGACGGCTCCGGCGTCAGCGTCGGCGTCTACGAGCTCGAGGGCATCGACCTCACCGGTGTCAGCGACTTCGAATCCTGCATGGGCATCTCCAACTCGGTCACGGTGCAGAAGATCGACGGCGGCGCCACGATCCCGGTGAACATCTACACGAACGACGGCGTGGAGACGGCTCTCGACGTCGAGACCATCGCCAGCATGGCGCCCGGCGTCTCGATCATCGACTACGAGGGCCCGGACGCGGTCAACGCCACCGAGACCAATGAGCTCGACACCTACCAGGCGATGGTCACCGACGACACCGTCAAGGTGATCTCCTCCAGCTGGGGCCTGTGCGAGCTCGACAACGACTCGCCCTTCCTGAACTCCGAGAACAACATCTTCGAAGAGGCGGCGGCGCAGGGCCAGACCGTGCTCGCGGCGGCCGGCGACCAAGGGTCCACCGCCTGCGACTACGCCACCGATCCCCCGCAGAGCAACGCCGCGAGCCTGAGCGTGAGCGACCCGGCTAGCCAGCCCGACGTGCTCGGCGTCGGCGGCACCGGGATGCAGGGAATCAGCAAGCTGAGCTCGCTGAACGCGTGGAACAGCGACGGCGACGCGACCGGCGGCGGCGTCTCCTCGGTGTGGTCTCTGCCCAGCGGCGGCTACCAGCAGGGGTTCACCGGTTCCGGCTACCACAACGCGTGCACCGCGCCGGGCGGATCCACCTGCCGGCAGGTGCCCGACGTGTCCGCGCTCGCCGATCCCAATGAGGGCTACATGATCGAGGTCGTGGGCAGCGACGCTCCGATCGGCGATCCGAACGGTGAGCTCGAGAGCATCGAGGGCGGCACCTCCGGGGCCGCTCCGCTGTGGGCCGCCATCATCGCGATGGCCGACGCCAGCACCGCGTGCAGCGCCACCGGCGCGGTGGGCCTGGTCAACCCGGCTCTCTATGAGGCCAAGGCCGCCGGCACCGCCGGCGTCTTCACCGACGTCACGGTCGGCAACAACGTGGTGCCCGACTCCGGTTACACGGGTTCGGACTACCAGGCGGGCACGGGCTACGACCTGACCACCGGTCTGGGCACCCCGCTGGCCGCCGGCGTGACCAAGGCGGTGTGCGCCGCGGTTCAGGCCAGCGCGGCGAGCTACTACGTGCCGATGGCTCCGACCCGGATCCTGGACACCCGCAACGCGATCGGCCTGTCCGGCAAGCTCAACGCCGGCGCGACGGACAAGCTGGCGGTGGCCGGCAAGAACGGTATCCCGGTCGGCGTGACCGCGGTCGTCCTCAACATCACGGTGACCAACACCGGCGGCAACGGCTTCATCACCTCCTACCCGGACGGCACCGCGGTGCCGAACGCGTCCAACGTGAACTTCACCAAGGGCGAGACCGTGCCCAACCTGGCCGTCGTGCCGGTGGGCGCAGACGGTTCGGTGGACTTCACCAACGGCGGAACTCAGACTGGTCCGACCGACCTGATCGCCGACGTCTCGGGTTACTTCACCGCCTCGTCGGGCGCGGCCGGGGCCTCCACCTACACCACGTTGAGCCCGGTCCGGGTGATCGACACCCGTAGCGGCTTCAACGGCATCAGCGGACAGCTGGGCGCGGGCAAGGTCGACACGCTGGAGATCGACGGACTGGACGGCGTCGCAGCCGACGCCACCGCCGTGGTCGCGAACATCACCGTGACCAACACCGACGGGAACGGCTTCATCATCGCCTACCCGGCCGGCAGCACGGCGCCGAACACGTCCAACGTGAACTTCACCAAGGGCGAGACCGTGCCGAACTCCGCGATCATCCCGGTCGGTACCGGCGGGGCGATCAGCTTCACCAACGGCGGGACCGAGACCGGTCCGACCGACCTGATCGTGGACATCTCCGGATACTTCACGGCCGGCACGGGCGGGCTCGTCTACCACGCGGCCTACCCCGACCGGGTCATGGACACGCGTAACGGCGCCGGCAAGATCGCCAAGGGCGCCACCCGGACGCTGAGCCTGGACATTCCGGGAACCCTGTTGCCCCAGGCCCAGGCTGTGATCTCCAACCTGACCGTCACCAACCCCGGCGGCCCCGGCTTCATCACCGCCTACCCGGCCGGCAGCTCGGTGCCGAACACGTCGAACGTGAACTTCACGACCAACGAGACGGTGCCGAACCTGGCGATCATCCCGGTCGGCAGCAACGACTCGGTCAGCTTCACCAACGGCGGGACCGAGACCGGTCCGACCGACCTGATCGTGGACATCTCCGGTTACTTCAGCTCCAAGTGAACAACCGGCGCTGACACAGCAGGCTGTGCCTGAAAGCATTACCGCATAAGGCGAAAGCAAAAGTCCGGCCCGCCCACTCGAAGTGGGCGGGCCGGACTTTTCCCGTTTGGCTTCCCGTTTGGCTTCCCGTCTGGCTTCCCGTTTGGCTTACTGTCCGGACTGTCTCAGGAATTCGCCGGGATGGCTGGCTGCACCTTGTGCAGCAAGTTGTAGTTGTAGACCAAGACCTCGTAGGTGCCCACCATGACGGCCATGGTGGGTTTGCCGAGGATGCCCTCGACGAAGCTCGGGGTCAGGTCGATCGGGGCGCCGGGGTCCGTCGGCCAGAAGCGCGCGATGAAGAAAGTCGCGTTGTGGCTGTCGGGGTCGTACCACGAGGCCTTCGTCTCCCAGTTGAAGGCGGCGAACTCGTTGCCGGAACTGATCACGGTCCGCACCTGCACCTTGTTGCTGGAGGCCAGGGTCACCGACGAGGATTCCCAGTAGCCGGCGATGCCGTAGGTGAGGTTGTGCGCTTCGAGCCAGGAGGCCAGCTGGGCCGGCGGGGAGGGCGGCACCGGGCGAGTGGCGACGCAGGCAACCAAGGGAATGAGGGCGGCGGTGGCCACCGCCGGAACCATGCTCTTGAACGAGGCCAGGCGGGTGGGGAAGAGGCGTCCGGCCAGGGCGGCCATCACCGGCAGGGCGCCGGAGATCTCGTGCAGCTGGCCGACCATGGCCAGGGTGTAGAGCATGTAGCCGCCGAGGTACATCACAATGCTGATAATGAGCAGCTGGTCGGAGCGCTCGGACCGGAACCAGCCCAGGGTCCCCCGGAGGAACGCGGCGGCGACCACTCCCATCGCCAGCAGGCTCAGGAGCAGGCAGAGGTGCTGGACCACGGTGGCGTGGGGCGTGTGAACGTCGCCGAAGAGCTCGGGGACGCTGTGTACGATGAGCTTCAGGTGTTTGAGCCAGACGTCGGACGGCGCGATCTGGGTGGGCGGCGCGACCATGGTGAACCCGCCGAGTGAGCGTACTGCCAGGCGGATCCCCATCGACAGCGGGATCGAGGCGATGGTCATCAGGGCCAGCAGGCCGTCCTGGTTGCGCACGCTGCGGGCGGCCAGGATCCGCCAGCAGAGGACGATGAGGAGGGAGCCGGCGAAGACGATCCGGACGGTGTCGTCGCTGAGCTGGCCCAGGGTCAGGATCGCCAGCATGAGCCAGGGCGTCGAGCGCCGGCCCATTCCCCGTTGCAGCAACAGGACCATGGCGAGCAGGAACGCGACGGTCGTGGTGTGGTTCGCTTCCCCGAGAAGGAGCACCGGACCGTAGATGCCGGGGCCCTGGGCGATCGGGGTCACGATCCCGGTGTCCATCGAGGCGGTCATCACGGCCAGGACGACCCCGATGCGGACGGCGGCCTCGACGCCCCGGGTGCGGTTCTTGGCGATCGCGGAGGCCAGGATCGCCACGATCGTGTAGGCGATGGCGCTCTCGATGTGGGTGACGATCGGGTGGAAGCCGACCACGGCCTCGATCATCGCGTAGAGCGGGAGTTCGAAGGTGTAGTACGTCGCGTCGCCGATGATCCAGCCGCCCAGGAGCAGGTGGCCGTGCAGGAGGTCGAGTGCCTGCAGGGAGTTGTTCGCGGCGTCCGAGTCGCTCAGCGCGGTGCGCGAGGCGAAGAAGCACAGGACGCAGAAGACGAGGAAGGGCGTGGCCAGTGCCGCTGCTGACCAGGCGCGCCGCGCGGGCCCGCGACCGGCCGGGCGCTCGGAGGAGTCGTCGGGCGGACCGGTGGCCACCTCGACGGAGCTACTTTGGACAGACATGCGGCAAACCCTAATCGCTCGCCGGGACCGGGCCGAAAGATGGTAACGATTTCAAAACGAATCGTTATGTTCCTGGCGCAAGATTCCCGCGAGCTGGAATAGCGCTCATGACAGCCTTGATACTGATGATGGCAACTTGCACACCGTCCACAGGAGGATCCCGGTGACCGAGCTCAAGTCCGACCCCAAGATCGGGATCTTGGTCGTCGCCTACAACGCGGCCGAGACCCTCAGCCGGACCCTGGACCGGATCCCGGAGGACTTCCGGCCGCGGATCTCCGAGATCATCATCGCGGACGACGGCAGCCGGGACGAGACCTTCACGGTCGGCGCGGACTGGGCGCACTCGCACCCGGGGATAAAGACGACGGTGCAGCGCCGGACCAAGAACCTGGGCTACGGGGGCAACCAGAAGGCCGGGTACAAGCTGGCCATAGAGCGCGGGCTCGACATCATCGTCATGCTGCACGCGGACGGGCAGTACGCGCCCGAGTACCTGCCGCAGATGGTCGCGCCGATCATCGAGGACGGCGCGGACGCCGTGTTCGGCTCCCGGATGATGCTGGAGGGCGGGGCGCTCAAGGGCGGCATGCCGCTCTACAAGTTCGTCGGCAACAAGATCCTGACCGCGGTCGAGAACCGGATGCTGGGCACCGGGCTCACCGAGTTCCACTCCGGGTACCGGGCGTACCGGACCCAGGCGCTGTGCGAGATCCCGTTCGAGTACAACACCGACGCATTCGACTTCGACACCCAGATCATCGTGCAGCTGGTGGACGCCGGCAAGCGGATCGTCGAGGTGCCGATCCCGACCTTCTACGGCGACGAGATCTGCAATGTGGACGGGATCAAGTACGCCAAGGACGTGGTCAAGGACGTCATCGAGTACAAGCTGGTCAACAAGGGCTTCGGTAGCGCGGACTGGGTCCCGAAGGCGCACGAGCGCTCCTTCCAGGCCGGCGACGGCACCAACCGGGCCGCCCTGCTGAAGATGCTCGACGGCGTGCCCCCGGCCCGGATCCTGGACCTCGAGTGCGCCGACGGCACCTTCGCGGAGAAGGCCAGGGCGCTCGGGCACGAGGTGGTCGGCGTGGCCTTCGTCGAGATGCCCGGGGTCCGCGACCGGGTGTCCCGGTTCCACCAGGCCGACCTTGAGTACGGCGTTCCGGCCGAGGTCGGCTCCGGTTACGACTACGTGGTCATCGCCGACGTGCTGGAGCAGTTGGCCCGGCCCTCGCGGCTGCTGCGTGACATCTGGGCGGTGCTGCGGCCGGGCGGACAGGTGCTGCTGTCCGTGCCGAACTTCAACCACTGGTACCCGCGGACCAAGATCGCGATCGGCCGCTTCGGCTACGACCGCCGGGGCATCCTGGACGAGACGCACCTGCGCTTCTTCACCCCGCGCACGCTGCGCCGCCTGGTGGTGGAGACCGGCTTCGACATCCTGGAGGAGACCGAGACCGGGCTCCCGCTCACGGCCATCGCCGCACGCCCGGACAAGCACCGGATGCTGCGCGCGGTGGACGGCGGCCTGGCCCGGATGCGTCCCTCGCTGTTCGCGTACCAGCTCGTGATGCGCCTGACCCCGCACTACGAGAGCACGGTCGAGGCGGAGATCGCGATCTCCGGGCAGTACCGGGTGGGCGAGCCCGCCGACGCCTCCGCACCGGTGTCGCCGTCCTCGGCGGAGTAATTAGCGAGTACTAGCTGCGCATCTGCTTGATCCGGTTGGTCAGCTCGGTCACCTGGTTGTAGATGGACCGGCGCTCCGCCATGAGCGAGCGGATCTTCCGGTCGGCGTGCATGACCGTGGTGTGGTCGCGGCCGCCGAACTGCTGGCCGATCTTGGGCAGGGACAGGTCGGTCAGCTCTCGGCACAGGTACATGGCGATCTGGCGCGCGGTGACCAGGACCCGGCTGCGGGAAGTCCCGCACAGGTCGTCCATCGACAGGCCGAAGTACGCGGCGGTCTGCGCCATGATCAGGCCGGTGGTGATCTCCGGGCCGCCCACGTCCGGGATCAGGTCCCGCAGCACGGCCTCGGCCAGCGGCAGGTCCACCGGGGCCCGGTTGAGCGAGGCGAAGGCGGTCACCCGGATCAGCGCGCCCTCGAGCTCGCGGATGTTCGTGGAGATCTTGCTGGCGATGAACTCAAGCACCTCGGGCGGGGCATTGAGGCCCTCCTGCGCGGCCTTCTTTCGCAGGATCGCGATCCGGGTCTCGAGCTCTGGCGGCTGCACGTCCGTGATCAGACCCCATTCGAATCGGGAGCGGAGCCGGTCCTCCAGAGTCGTCAGCTGCTTGGGCGGACGGTCGCTGGAGATCACGATCTGCTTGTTGGAGTTGTGGAGGGCGTTGAAGGTGTGGAAGAACTCCTCCTGCGTCCCCTCCTTGTTCTCCAGGAACTGGATGTCGTCGATCATCAGGATGTCGATGTCGCGGTACCGGCGGCGCAGCAGGTCCTGCTTGCCGTCGCGGATCGCGTTGATGAAGTCGTTGGTGAACTCCTCGGTGCTGACGTACCGCACCTTGGTGCCCGGGTACAGGGACCGGGTGTAATGGCCGATGGCGTGGAGAAGGTGGGTCTTGCCCAGGCCGGACTCGCCATAGATGAAGAGCGGGTTGTAGGCCTTGGCAGGGGCCTCGGCCACCGCCACCGCGGCGGCGTGCGCGAAGCGGTTGCTGGAGCCGATGACGAAGGTCTCGAACAGGTACTTCGGGTTGAGCCGGCCGGCCTCGCCCTCCTTGCCCAGGGGCCCCGCGCCGCCGATGTTCTCGCCCACCCGGGGCACCGGGCGCGGCGCGGCCTGGGAGGCCTCGTACTGGGTGAAGTCGCCGATCTGGTGCTCGGTGGAGCGGGTCGGGAAGGGCAGGCCCAGGCTCGCGCCGCCGGAGGAGTTGCGGTCCTCGTCCAGGGAGTCGTCGGAGAGATCCGCGGCGGCCGGGGTGAGCATCCGCACCGGGGAGAAGGGCAGCTGCGCGTTCATCGCCGAGCCGTCGGGCCCGCCGGCCGGCCGCGAATCGGGGTTGGGCACGACGGTCACCGCGATCCGGATCACCTGCCCGAGCACCTGGCCGAGGCCCGAGGTGATCAGGTCCCGCAGCCGGGTCTCCACCGTGCCCTTGGAGTAGTCGTCCTCCACGCTCAACAGGGCGGTGTCACCGACCAGGGCCATGGGTACGATCATCTTCACGAAAGCGCGATCCTTGGGGCCGAGCACGTCGGCCACTTCGATCTCATGGCAGAAACGGGCCCACACGGAAGCGAAGTCGCTGCTCACGCCGTCCGCTTGAGGGGAACGGAAAGACTCGTCAGACACAACTATCACTCACCGGATCGATACAGTCGGATCACTAACGCTTACTCTGCGCTTAGTGCGTACGCTACGCGGACCCGTGCAGTCCACGGGAGCCTCACAAGTTTTCCACAATACCTGTGGAAAACCTTCCATGGGCGCTTTTGATCCGTGCGCGCTCCCCCGCCGGGGACGGCACGGGTTGGTTTGACCTGAACGGGGCCGGGCGCGTACCGTGAGCAGGTCGGGATGTCGATATGAGTTATTTGCTGCCCGGTGTGGGAACACAAGCGTTCCCCGGCGAACAGTTTCGACTGACAGCCGATTCGCACCGCCGGCTCGACTCGCCCGCGTCCTGTCCTCGATGACCATTTAGTACCCCTGGAGCACCCAGTGACCAAGCGCACCTTCCAGCCGAACAACCGGCGACGGGCCAAGACCCACGGCTTCCGGCTGCGCATGCGCACCCGGGCCGGCCGGGCGATCCTGTCCTCCCGCCGCGCCAAGGGCCGTCGCGAACTTTCCGCGTAGACGCCGCGATCACAGTGCG
>Ga0302314_10020089_pt1 | contig 11063 bp, 12 predicted proteins | sample III_Palsa_N2_3_FD_200533 | JGI IMG/M metagenome (GOLD analysis project Ga0302314, IMG submission 200533) | Peat permafrost microbial communities from Stordalen Mire near Abisko, Sweden - III_Palsa_N2_3 | ecosystem: Environmental > Terrestrial > Soil > Palsa > Peat permafrost | place: Sweden... | reverse complement strand
TGACCAAGCGCGACATCCGCGCGGTCACGCTGTCGGCGCTGGCGCCACGCCGGGGGGAATTGCTGTGGGATATCGGCGCCGGTTCCGGGTCCGTCGGGATCGAATGGATGCTGGCCGATTCCGCCAACCGAGCCATCGCGATCGAGCGCGACCAGGCCCGCGCCGGCCGCATCGCCCGTAACGCCGCGTCGCTCGGCGTTCCCGACCTCAGGATCGTGCAGGGCGCCGCGCCTGAGGCGCTCGACGGATTGCCGGTGCCGGATGCCATTTTCATCGGCGGCGGATCGAGGGGCGACGGTGTCATCGATGCCGCTTGGGCAGCGCTACGACCCGGCGGGCGGCTGGTGGTCAATGGCGTTACCATCGAAACCCAGGCCGAACTCACAAGCCGGTTCAAGGCGCTGGGCGGCGACCTGACGACGATCCAGATTTCCCATGCCGACCCGGTCGGCGGCTTTCACGGCATGCGGCCGGCGCTGCCGGTGACGCAATGGTCGGTGACCAAGCCATGAACGTTGCAATCGGCGTTGGCTGCCGCAAGAACTGCCCGGCGGATGCCATTGAGGCCTTGGCCCGTCAGGCGCTTGGGCGTATCGCGGATGCCGCGCCGTTCGGCATGTTCACCCTGGCTGATAAAGCCGATGAACCTGGTCTCGCCGAGGCGGCCGGTAGACTGGGTTTGGAACTGATCTATCTCAGCCGTGCCGCGCTCAAGGCCCGAGCCGGTGACGCACAGGTGCACTCGTCCCTGGCCGAAAGCCTGTTCGGCGTGCCCTCGGTCGCCGAGGCCGCGGCATTGGTTGGCGCCGGGCCGGCGTCTGTGCTTATCGTTCCGCGCATCGCCGCGAATGGGGCCACCTGCGCGATTGCCGGGGCGGCGCCATGACCGTTCATTTCATCGGCGCCGGCCCCGGCGCGCCGGACCTGATCACCGTGCGCGGGCGCGACCTGATCGCGCGGTGCCCGGTCTGTCTCTATGCCGGATCGCTGGTGCCGGCGGCGTTGCTGGATTACTGCCCGCCGGATGCGCGCATCGTCGATACGGCGCCGCTGTCGCTCGACGACATCGCAGACGAATTCGCCCGTGCCGAGGCGGAGGGTCAGGATGTCGCCCGGCTTCATTCCGGCGACCTGTCGGTGTGGAGCGCGATGGGCGAGCAGTTGCGTCGGCTGGACCGGCTCGGCATCGCCTATACGGTGACACCCGGCGTGCCGTCCTTCGCGGCGGCGGCGGCGGCGCTTAGACAGGAACTGACTCTGCCCGGCGTGACGCAATCGCTGGTCCTGACACGCACCAGCGGCCGGGCTTCGGCGATGCCGGAGGCCGAGAGGCTGGCCAGCTTCGCCGCCACCGGTGCCACTCTCGCCATTCACCTGTCCATCCATGTGCTGGACCAGGTGACCGCCGAATTGATTCCGCATTACGGGCCCGCTTGCCCGGTGGCGATCGTCTATCGCGCCTCCTGGCCGGATCAGCTGGTCTTGCGCGGGACGTTGTCGACGATCGGCTCGCAGATCGGCGAGACGCCGATCGAGCGGACGGCGCTGATCCTGGTCGGGCCGGTGCTGGCATCGCGCGATTTCGCCGAAAGCGCGCTTTACGACCCGGACTATCTGCGGCGCTTTCGACCCAACCGCGACCCGAGTACCAGGCCATGACGCTTCATGACGCGCTCGGCGCCTTCAACCTGCCGATATTCAACCCGGGCGAAGTCTGGCTTTCCGGCGCCGGGCCCGGCGATCCGGGCCTGTTGACGCTGCATGCGGTCAATGCGCTGGGGCAGGCCGATATCATCCTCTACGACGCGCTGGTCGATAAAGGTGTGCTCGCCCTGGCCCGGCCCGAAGCCGTGCGGGAATTCGCCGGCAAGCGCGGCGGCCGGCCTTCCCCCAACCAGCGCGACATCACCGAGCGGCTGATCGAGTTGGCGCGCGAGGGGCATCGGGTTTTACGATTGAAGGGCGGCGACCCGTTCGTCTTCGGGCGTGGCGGCGAGGAAGCGCTGGGGCTCGTCGCCGCCTGCATCCCGTTTCGCGTCATTCCGGGCGTGACCGCGGGCCTCGGCGGCCTCGCCTACGCCAATATTCCCGCCACGACGCGCGACACCAATCACGGCGTGATCCTGGTCACCGGGCAATATGCCGCCGGCAACGAGCGGCGGATGGATTGGGCGGCGGTGGCGCAGACCAGGCTGCCGGTCATCCTCTATATGGGGATGAGCCGCCTGGCTGAGATCGCCGACGCGCTGCTGGCCGGCGGCATGTCGCCCGATCTGCCGGTCGCCATCGTCAACAATGCGACGACGCCGCGGCAGCGCGTCTTCGTCACCACGCTGGCGCGGGCCGGGGTCGACGCGGCGGTCCAGGGTTTCGGCGCCCCCTCGATCATCGCGATCGGCGAGATGGTGAGGCTGCGCGAAGCGCTGTCGCCGTTCGCCATCACGCTCACGGCCCAGGGATGACCGTGCCGGGCCTGATGATCGCCGCTCCCCGGTCCGGCAGCGGCAAGACCACGCTGACGCTGGGGCTGCTACGGGCGCTGACCCGCGCTGGGCTCACGGTCGGCAGCGCCAAATGCGGGCCGGACTATATCGACGGCGCCTTTCATCGGGTGGCGACGGGCCAGTCCAGCACCAATCTCGATTCCTGGGCGATGCCGCCGGCGCTGATGGTCGGGCTGGCGGCCGAGATCGGGACGGGCTGCGACCTGGTGATCTGCGAGGCCCTGATGGGGCTGTTCGACGGCGTGCCGGGCCCGCCGGGCCGCACCGGCTCGTCCGCCGATGTCGCGGCGGCGCTGGGCTGGCCGGTGCTGCTGGTGCTGGATGCCAGCGGCCAATCGCAGTCCGCCGCGGCGATCGTGAAAGGCTGCGCCACCTACGATCCGCGCATCCGGATCGCCGGCGTCGTGCTGAACCGGCTGGGCAGCCCGCGCCATGCGCGCCTGGCGGGCGACGCGATCGCGGCGCTGGGCATTCCTGTCGTCGGCACGCTGCCGCGCTCCGACGCCATCGCCCTGCCGGAGCGGCATCTGGGCCTGGTGCAGGCTGGCGAGACCGGCGACCTTGAGCAGCGGCTGGATGCGATGGCGGATTTTGTCTCGGCCAATGCGGATATCGGCGCGATCCGTGCCTTGGCGATGGCGGGGGACGCGCAAACGGGCGGGACGGGCCAGGCACTGAAGCCGCCCGGGCAGCGTATCGCCGTTGCCCGCGACGATGCCTTCTCGTTCCTCTATCCGCATATCCTCCAGGGCTGGCGCGACCAGGGCGCGGAGATCGGTTTCTTCTCGCCGCTGGCCGATGAAGCTCCGGGCGAAGATGCCGATGCCTGCTGGCTGCCCGGCGGCTATCCCGAACTCCATGCCGGCCGGCTGGCCACGGCGTCGCATTTCCGGGATCGGCTGCGCCGGTTCGCCCAGGGGCGCCCCGTCCATGGCGAATGCGGCGGTTACATGGTCCTGGGCAAAACGCTGACCGACGCCCAGGGCGCGGTTCATCCGATGACGGGGCTGCTGGACGTCTTGACCAGCTTCGCCAAGCGGAAGCTGCATCTGGGCTATCGCGAGGCCACGCTGATCGACCCGACCAGCCTCGGCCCCGCCGGGACGAGGCTGCGCGGGCATGAGTTCCACTATGCCAGCATCACCGACCAGGGCGGCGACGCGCCTCTGGCGATGGTCGTGGATGCCTATGGCAGCGAACCGGTGCCGACCGGCAGCCGACGCGGCATGGTTTCGGGCAGTTTCTTCCATGTCATCGCGGCCGTATCATGACGCCGCCCGATTTCGACGCCGCGTTTCGGCGGCAGTTCGCCAGCCTGGTCGCCTGGCGCCGCGATGTGCGCCGGTTCAGCGACAGGCCGGTTCCCGACACACTGATCGAGGAGTTGTTCGATCTGGTCCAGAGCTCCCCGTCGGTCGGCAACAGCCAGCCCTGGCGCTGGGTGCGGGTCGACAGCCCGGACGCGCGCGCCGCGATCCGGGCGAATTTCCGCGACTGCAACGCCCGCGCCCAGGCGGCGCAGCCCGACTCCCAGGCCGAGGCCTATGCCGCCCTGAAGCTGGCGGGGATAGACAGAGCGCCACTACAACTGGCGGTGTTCTGCGACAAGGAAACCGCGCAGGGGCACGGACTCGGCCAGCGCACCATGCCGGAGACGGCGGAATACTCGACCGTCTCGATGATCACAACCTTCTGGCTCGCGGCCCGCGCAGCCGGCCTCGGCGTCGGCTGGGTCTCGATCCTCGATCCCGAGCTGGTCAGCGAAACGCTGCTGGCGCCGGCATCATGGAAATTCATCGCCTATCTCTGCGTCGGCTGGCCGGAAGAAGAACATCTCGACCCGGAGCTCGAGCGCTTCGGCTGGCAGGCGCGAGGCGATGCCGGGCGGCTGGTCAAGATCGTATGACGAGGTTGCCCGCCGCTTTCGAAAGAAAACATTCCCCACTACTATCGCTAGCCTGATGCCCACCCCCGACACCACGATCTTCATCTGCATATCCTGCTCCGTCGACGGGGCACGGTCGGATAGGCCCGGCCGGGTGCTGTTCGAGCAGGTCGGCGATGCCATAGCCGCGCGGCCAGGGTGCGGGGTCGCGGTCAAGGCGGTCGACTGCCTGGCGGTCTGCAAGCGGCCTTGCACGGTTGCCCTGGCCGGCGCGGGCAAATGGACCTATGTCGTCGGGGACCTCAGCCCCGATGCGCATGCCGACGACGTGCTTGCCGCCGCGCTCAGCTATGGCGAGGCGGAGAATGGCATCATCCCCTGGCGGCAGCGTCCGCAAGCCTTCCGTAAGGGCGTCATCTCCCGCGTTCCGCCGCTGAGCTTCCGGCCGGAGGAGCAGGGGCTTTAGTCAGCGAGATGGCGGTGCCGAGCGCCTGCGGCGGGCTCAGAAGATCGACCGGCTCACCGCGCAGCAGGGCGGAAAGTACCCGCAGCGGCCCGCCGTGCGAGACCACGATGCAGTCCTGCGTCAATCCGAAGTTGAAGTCCGCCACCCGGGCGACCAGTTCGGCCCCCGACTCGCCGCCGGGCGCCCGGAAGCTCAGCGGATCGGCTGCCCAGCGGTCCAGGTCGTCGCGCGGGATGTCATCCCAGGCTTTTTCCTCCCATTCCCCGAAATCCAGTTCCAGCAGGCGCGCGTCGGCGATCAGCGGGATCGATAAAGCATCCGCCACTCTTTCGGCCACCTCGCGGCATCGCCGTGCCGGGCTGGTCCAGATTTGCATCGATCCAGCCAGCAGGGGACCCTGCGCCAACCCGTCGATGTCGGCATCCGGATGTAACGGCATGTCCAGCCGGCCATAGCAGATGCCGGGTTCGATCAGCGGCGCGGGATGGCGCACGAGGACGACCCTCATGCCTATTTCACCGTCATCGGCAACCCGGCGACCATGAACAGCACGCGTCCGGCTTTCGCCGCCATGCGCTGGTTCAGCCGGCCGGCCTCATCGCGGAAGCGGCGGCCGAGCGGTGTTTCCGGGACGATCCCCATGCCGACCTCGTTGCTGACGAGCAGGGTCGGCGCGGCGCGGCGTTCGAGCGCCGCCTCGAACGCGCACAGCGCGCCCGGAATGTCGTGCTCGCCCAGCATCAGGTTGGTCAGCCACAATGTCAGACAATCGATCAGCACCGGTGCGCTGTCCGCCTGCGCCAGTGCGCCTGCCAAATCCACCGGGGCCTCGATCGTTTGCCAGCGGTCGCCGCGCCGGCGGCGATGCTCAGCGATCCGGTCCCGCATCTCATCGTCGAAGGCCTGGCCGGTCGCGATATAGGTCCATGGCGGGGGCAGGGCGCTCATGACCTGCTCGGCGTGGCTACTTTTGCCGGATCGCGCGCCGCCGATGATCAGCGTGACATGGGGCAAATCGGCGATGGCGGCGTTTCCTTTGCAGCGGAGCCGCGTTTATAGGCTCTCGCGCCTGCTGCTTCCATATGGCGGCCGGTGGCGGTAACTATCCCGCCTGACCGAGGATAGCCGTCCCATGACCCGTTTCGCCACTCTCGAATCCCTCCGCGCCGCCTGCCGCAATTTGCCGAAGGGCAGCGACGATGCGGCGGCCGCCGTTGCCGCCCGGCAGGCGCAGCTGACCAAGCCGCCGGGCAGCCTGGGCCGGCTGGAGGAGCTTGCGGCCTGGCTGGCGCGCTGGCAGGGCCGGCCGATTCCGGTTCTGAACACCGTGTCGATCCTGATTTTCGCTGGCAATCACGGTGTCACCGCGCAGGGCGTTTCGCCCTATCCGGCCAGCGTCACAGCGCAGATGGTCGCCAATTTCGCCGGCGGCGGCGCGGCGATCAATCAGCTTGCCGCGGTCGCCGGCGCATCGCTCCGGGTCGTGCCGCTGGTGCTCGACCGGCCGACCAATGACTTCACCGCGGCGCCGGCGATGGAAGAAGTCGACTTCCTCGACGCCGTGTCGACCGGCTTCGACGCCGTGCCGCGTGACGCCGATCTGCTGTGCCTGGGCGAGATGGGGATCGGCAACACGACCGCCGCCGCGGCGGTTGCCGCCGCTTTGTTCGGCGGTGGCGGGCTGCGCTGGGCCGGCCGGGGCACCGGCATCGACGATGACGGGCTGGCGCGCAAGCAGCGGGCGATCGACGCCGGGCTCGCGCGTCACGCCGACCGGCTGGACGATGCACTGTCGGTGGCGATGACGCTGGGCGGGCGTGAGCTCGCCGCGATTCTGGGCGCCACGCTCGCGGCCCGCCGCCACGGCATTCCCGTGCTGCTCGACGGCTTTATCTGCACTGCCGCGGTGGCGCCTTTGGCCAGGTTGAAGCCCGGGGCGCTCGATCATGCCGTTCTAGCGCATGTTTCCGCCGAGGCCGGGCATCGTGCCCTGGCCGATGTGCTGGGGCTCAAGCCGCTGCTCGACCTGGGCATGCGGCTGGGCGAGGGCTCGGCCGCGGCGCTTGCGGTTCCGCTGCTGCGCGGGGCGCTTGCCTGCCATACCGGCATGGCGACATTCGCCGAGGCCGCCGTCGATAACCGGGGCTAGATATTGCCCTCTTTCCAGGATGTCGCGACCGCGTTCATGCTGCTGACCCGATTGCCGGTCGGCCGATTGGGCGGCGCCGACCTGGCCCGCGCCGTCTGGGCCTTTCCTGTCGTCGGTCTTGTCGTGGGCCTGCTGGGCGGGTTGGTCTATTGGATAGTGCATCGGCTCGGCGTGCCGGCATTCGTGGCCGCGTCCTGGGCGTTGGTTGCGATCCTGCTGGCGACCGGCGCCTTCCACGAGGACGGGTTGGCCGACACCGCCGACGGTTTCGGCGGCGGTGGAACGCGCGAGCGCAAGTTGGAGATCATGCGCGACAGCCGGATCGGCGCCTATGGCGCAGTGGCGATCGGTTTGTCGCTGTTGATTCGAATCGGCGCACTGGCCGCGCTGGAGCAACCGAGCCACGTGCTGGTCGCGCTCGTCGTCGCCGCGATGGTCGGGCGCGGGGCGATGATCGTTCCGGTGATGATCCTGCCACCGGCCCGGCCGGACGGCATGGCTGCCAGGCTGCGCGATATCCCGCGCTGGAGTGCCATGTTTGGACTGGCTCTGGCCGGTCTTGCCCTGCTGGTGTGTCTGCCGGCCGGCGCCGCAATTGTCACCGCGCTTGCGGCGCTCGCAACATGTCTGGCCCTGGCGCGGCTCGCCCGCTCGCAGATCGGCGGGCATAGCGGGGATGTACTCGGCGCGACCGAGGTGATCGTCGAATGCGTGGTTTTGACGGTGCTGGCGGGCGCGCTCGGCTAGGCTGACCTTAGCCCTGTCGCGGGCTTCTGGAAGGCCAAGGTCGCGGCCCCCAATCATCGCATCGACACGTTGAATTCGACGAACACCGCGAATTCTAGCGCTTTGCCGGCCAATTCCGCCGGGGGCGTCGGATAGGCGGCATCGCGGACCGCGGCGACGGCGGCGGCGTCGATCGCAGAGATCCCGCTCGATTGCACGACTCTCGGATCCTCGGCGTGCCCTTGCATCAACCTGAAAGCGACCTTGGTCCGCCCTTCCTGCTTCATCATTCTGGCTGCCGGCGGATAAATGATAGCGGCCTGAATCGCGGCCCGCACTTCAGCGTTAAAACGATCAACGACCTCGCTGCTTGCCGCAGGCGGTGGAGATGTAGGGCGCGGAGGCGTCGGTGGCGGGTTCGGCAGCGCAGTTTGCGGCGATGGGATGGGCAAAACGCGATCGATGACCAATCGCATCTTATGGACCGACTGAACTTGCAATGGCTCCAATGCCGGCAATTCGATCTTCTGCGGCACAGGGGTGGCGAGTTCGGGATTCGGCGGGGCCGCCACCATTTCGATTCCCGCGCTGTCGTCATCCGGCGGCCGAGCCGGTTGCGGCTCCAGAGCGACCCAGATCGCGGCCAGCAGCGCAAACTCCAGGATCGCAGCCGCACAGTAGGCGATCACACGTCGCCACAAAAGCTCTGTGCGGCTGCCTTCATCGGATGTGAATGTCGAGAGCGGCTTTGGTACGCGCGACAAAGGCGTCTCGGCGGAAACAGAATGCAAATCGCGATCCGGCGAGCTGGCGCTCGCCGGATCCGATATCTCGACCTTCTTCAAAACGTTCGTTCGCATCCCGGGATCAACCGGTCGGACCGCCATCATAGACAATCTGGACACGGCGGTTCTGCGGTTCCTTCACGCCGTCGGCGGTCGGGACCAGCAGGTCGTGCTTGCCTTTGGCAACGATCGCGATTTCGCCGGAGGGGATGCCGTCCTTCTCGAGCTGGGCCGCGACCGACTCGGCCCGGCGGCGGGACAGGCGCATGTTGTAGGCGTCCGAGCCGACCGTGTCGGTGTGGCCCGTGACCGTCAGCTGGGTCACGTGCGCCGGGCCGGCATTGGCTGCCGCCTGGTTCACGATCGCCACAGCCTGAGGCGTCAGGTCGGACTTATTGAAGTCGAAGAACACCAGATAGCTGCGCGGCGCCGACATCGGCGCAACTGCCGGCGGCGGGACATAGGCGGCCGGCGCCGCGGGCTCCTCAGCGGCCTCCGGGCTGAACTTTATGCTGTAGGACATAAAGACACTGCGGCCCGGTACCGTCCAATAGAGATTGGTTCCGTTCCCCACAGTGGTGCCGGCGAGCTGATCGATCTTGGTCTCGTCGGTGATGTTATTGAGCTCGATCTTGATCGAGCCGGGCGGAAGCCAGCCGAACATCGTCTCCGTCGTCGTATAGCCGACGGCGAGATTGAGCGTCTGATAAGGCTGCAGGCCCGCGGTCTGGTCCGGATTGCCGTAGCGGCTGCCGATCCATTTATCGATCAGCGAGGCGTACACGCCGTCCTGGTTATAGATAATGCCGCCGGCCGCGGTGGCGGCTGGCGCGTCGGCGATCCACAGCCCGGTCTGCTTGTCCTTGGCGCTGTTGATGCTGCCATTGGCGAAGACGCTGAAGCCTTCGCCGACATAATAGGTCGCCTCGGCTTCGATGCCCTTATAGATCACGCCACCCTGGTTGAAATAGGTGGTGTTCCCGCCGATCGTCTCGCTTTGGACCAGGTTCGAGAAATCGATGTAATAGCCGTCCAGCGACAGGGTCAGTTCCTTGCTCTGCCACGCGGTGCCGATCTGGTAGTTCCAGCTCTGCTCCGGGCTTAGATTGGTCGTTCCCGGAACTTTGTAATTGAAGAAGTTCTCGTTCGGCGCCAGGAAACCCTCGGCCGCCTGGATATAGGTCGACCAGTTCGGCGTGATCGCATAGTGGATCAGCAGCGACGGCAGGACCTGGTCGAAATCGTTGCTGTAATTCTGGGCCGCGCCCGATTTCACATTGACCTGGGCGTCGACGCTGCGGTCGAAATTCACATAGCGGATGCCGGGGCTGATCGTCAGTCCGTCGATCGGCTTCAGGTCGACCTGCAGGTAGGGCTGGACCGTGTCGAGTTGCTGATGCAGCTCACGGTCGGTGGCGCCGACCGTTCCGACGCCGTTAAAGTTGTAGGCCAGGTCGTCGCTGAAATCGACCTCGAACAGGCTGCGGCTGTTGGTCTGGTGATCGAACCAGATGCCCGTCTTGATATCGAAGAAGCCGAAATCCTTCGTCACACTGGCGATCACGCCGACCGACCGGTAGTCGTTCTGCAGCAGTTCGCCGGGAACATCGTCCGGCCGGGCAAGGCCGCCGTCGGCGAGCGGGGCGCCGATCACCGTTCCGTTCGGGGTCTCGCCGTTGGGGTCCTCGCCTTGGGTGCCGCGATGATAATAGGCATAGGAATAGACCTTGCCGTCCAGCGTCCAGCCGTCATCCAGCACCGACTTCGCGCCGATATACTCGAAATCGCTATGGATCAGGTCTTCGTTGTAGCCGTAGAAGTTTTGGTTGTTGGGGTTCTTCGTCAGGCCGTAATTCGGCCCCAAATTGGCGATCTGCGCCGCGGTCGATCCCAGCGAAATATATTGCTGAATATCGTTGTACATCCCGACAACCGTCAGGACAGTATTGTCGCCCAGCGGCTGCTCGACCTTGGCGAAGAAGTTTTTGCGGGTTTGCCCAAGATTGGACAGATAGCCGTCGCTGGTCGTCCCCTCTCCGTCGAAGAACGCCCGAGTGCCGCCGGTCGCGGCGATCGTGCCGGTGTCGACCTCCAGCCCATAGAGCCGGGTGTTAAAGCTGCCGAAGCTGACATATGGGTTGATGGCGAAGGTGGCGCTCGGATCCTTCGACAGGTTAGAGATCGTGCCGCCGAAGGTCGCATTGCCGATCGTCGCCGCCGTTCCGGGGCCGCGGTCGACTGAGATGTCGCCCATATCATGGGCCATGAAATAGGACGTCGTGTGGTGGGTGAAGTCGTTCGAGTCACCCCACGGAATGCCGTCGAACGTCACGTTGAAAAAACCGTCCTGGAAGCCGCGCAGACTAAACTCCTGGCTTTCCGCGAGGCCCGGGCCGTTCGGTGCCACGGTCCATACGCTGGGCGAGATCTGGACCATCTCGTCGTAATTGGCGGTCAGCGGGATGTTGTTCTCGATAAAATGCTGGCTGATGACCGATGTCGGCTGGATCGCATCGAGCGGCGCCTTCGACGGCGCCTAGTACGGCGC
>Ga0302314_10020086_pt1 | contig 11064 bp, 8 predicted proteins | sample III_Palsa_N2_3_FD_200533 | JGI IMG/M metagenome (GOLD analysis project Ga0302314, IMG submission 200533) | Peat permafrost microbial communities from Stordalen Mire near Abisko, Sweden - III_Palsa_N2_3 | ecosystem: Environmental > Terrestrial > Soil > Palsa > Peat permafrost | place: Sweden... | reverse complement strand
GCTCTTCCGATCTACGCAAGATCGCCACCCTGAGACGTGAAGCGGGGCTCTCTGCGCCGGTGGCGTTCATGAGCCCGGAACCACCGTGAGCCTGAACCCGGGGTGACGCCAGCCTTGGACCAGAATTGACCGGTCGTTTTAGACGCTGGTTCAGCTCGTACGGCGAGGTGCTCTCGCAGCGTGATGTGCACCTGCTGTTCGGCGGTCTGACGATCTCCACGACGGGCAGCTGGGCTTACAACACGGCGCTGCTCGCGTTCATCTACGACCGCACCCACTCACTCGGATGGGTCGGTGCCGCCGGCGTTGCTCGCATGGTCGCATCGCTAGTAGTGAGTCCGTACAGCGGCGTCGTGGTTGAGCGCAGCGACCGCTTCCGTTTGATGCTTGGCACCAACACCCTCGCGGCCGTCTGGCAGATCGGTCTCGCGATCACTGCGATCTCCAAGGGCCCGGTGCTACTGGCAATCGTCTTCTCGGTCCTGACCTCCGCGACCACCGCTTTTGAGAAGCCGGCGGTCGGGGCGACGATGCCGACGCTCGTCTCCGAAAGCAACCTCGTCGCAGCCAACGCGCTGCAGTCGACGATCGACAACCTGACTGTGATCGTGGGGCCGGCCATCGGGGCGCTGTTGCTGATCGCCGCCTCCGCCTCCGCGGTCTTCTTCGTCAACGCCGCCAGCTTCCTGTTCGTAGCGCTGATGGTTTCGCAGATCAAGCACCGCACTGCCAAGGTCGACGTCAGCGAGGGCGGGACCGTCGGATTCCTGCAGCAGATCACCGTTGGCATGCGGACAATCCTGGGCGCCCGATCAGCCCGCGCGCTGGTGGCGCTGTGTGCGCTCGTCAGCTTCGTCTACGGCACCGACACCGTGCTCTTCATCGGTGTCTCCGCCCAAAAGCTCGGCACCGGCGCGAAGGGCTACGGCTACCTGCTGGTCGGACTCGGGATCGGCGGCCTGCTGATGGCGGCAGCGGTCGACAAGCTGGCATCGCGCTCGCGCCTCGCCTGGGTGATCATCGCCGGCGTCGCCGGTTATTGCCTGCCGACGGCGTTGCTGGTCGTGATCCATACGCCCGTCTTGGCGGTGATCGTCGAGGTCTTCCGCGGCGGCTCAACGCTGGTGGTCGACGTGCTCGCGTTCACAGCCCTGCAGCGCGCGACACCGAACGACCAGCTTGGTCGCGTGATGGGCGTCTTCTGGGCGCTGATCACCGCTGTGATCGCGCTCGGAATGCTGATCACCCCCGAGATCTCAAGAGCGTTTGGACTCGACGCCGCGCTCTGGATCATGGCGATAGCCCCGTTCCTGCTCGGCCTGCTCGGCCTGCCCGCGCTGCTCTCGGTCGATAGCTTGACCGCCGCGGCGAGCGCCGCCCTGGCACCGCGTGTCGCCTTGCTGGAGCAGCTACAGATGTTCGCCTCCGCCTCGCGGCCGCTGCTCGAGCGGCTCGCTTCGGTGATGCGCGACCAGGACTTCCAGGCGGGGGCCAAGATCATCACGGAGGGCGCCGTGGCCGACTATCTCTACGTGCTCGTAGAGGGTCAGGTTGAGGTCACCGCCAGCGGCGAGTCAGGCGGCCCGGCCAAGCTGATCCGGACGATGCAAGCGCCCGTCTACTTCGGCGAGATCGGCATCCTCGAACGCATCCCGAGGACCGCCAACGTGACCGCGCTGGGTGACTGCAAGTGCGCCTTGATCGACGGCGACACGCTGCTCGAGGCGCTCAACGACGCCTCGGCGTCGAGCTCATTGCGAGACAGCGCCAGCAGTCGCTTGGCGGTGACGCATCCGTCGCTACGCTCAGGCGACGATGAGGCAGCCACCATCGCTGGAAGCCTTTAGCTCCGCCACCCTCGACTGGTTCACGCGCGCCTTCGACGCGCCGACCCCGGCCCAGGAGCAGGCGTGGCCGGCGATCGCCTCGGGCGAGCATGTGCTGCTTGCCGCTCCGACCGGCTCGGGAAAAACCCTGGCGGCGTTTCTCTGGGCGATCGACACCCTTGCATCCGAGCGCGCTCGCTCGGATGCCGACTCGGCGCGGGACGGGCACAAGACCGCCGGGGTGGGCCAGCCGCGAGCCATCAGCCTGGTCTACATCTCGCCGCTGAAGGCGCTCTCGTACGACATCGACCGCAACCTGACGGTGCCGTTGCGTGGCATCGGAGCCGACCTCAAGGTCGCCGTGCGCTCCGGCGACACACCGCAGAAAGAGCGTCAGGCGATGCTGCGCAACCCGCCCGACATCCTGATCACCACGCCCGAGTCGCTCTACCTGATGCTGACCGGCCAGGCCCAGAAGCTGTTCAGTGGCACCCGCTGGTGCATCGTCGATGAGATCCATGCCGTCGCCGCGACCAAGCGCGGCGCCCACCTGGCGTTGACGCTGGAGCGGCTCACTCAGGTTGCGGGCGGCGAGCTTCAGCGGATCGGTCTGAGCGCCACGCAGAACCCGTTGGAGGAGGTGGCAAAGTTCCTGGTCGGGCCTGGACGCAGCTGCCAGATCGTCGACGCCGGCGTGCGGAAGCGGCTCGACCTCCGGATCCAGGTGCCGGTCGACTCTATGACCTCACCGGGAGACACCCCGGGCGCCGAACTCGACCCGCTGGCCGGTGGCGAGCCGACTCTCAACTCGATCTGGCCCGCGATCTATCCGGAGTTGCTGGCGCTCGTGCGCGAGCACAACTCGACGATCATCTTCGTCAATGCGCGGCGCAGCGCCGAACGCCTGGCCTTGCGACTGAACGAGCTGGCCGCCGCTGACGACGAGGCCTCGGGGAGAAAGCCCGTTGAGATCGCCCGTGCCCACCACGGCTCGCTGGCGCGCGAGGAGCGCACGATCGTTGAGGAGCTGCTCAAGTCCGGACAGCTCCCGTGCCTGGTGGCGACTTCCTCACTCGAGCTCGGGATCGACATGGGCGCTGTAGATCTGGTGATCCAGGTCGAGTCACCGAAATCAGTCGCGCGTGGGTTGCAGCGGATCGGTCGCGCCGGGCATAACGTCGGCGACGTCAGCGTCGGGCGCATCTTCCCGAAGTTCCGTGCCGACCTCTTGGAATGCACCGTCGTCACCCGCCGGATGCGCGAGGGCGAGATCGAGCGCACGGTCGTGCCGCGCAACCCACTGGACGTGCTGGCGCAGCAGGTGGTGGCGATCGCCGCCGCAGTTCCGCAAGACGATGGGTCGCTTGCGGTCGACGAGCTGTTCGCGCTCGTCACGCGGACCTACTCCTACTCCGAGCTCAGCCGCGCCTCGTTCGAAAACGTGCTGGACATGCTCGATGGGCGCTATCCGTCTTCGGAGTTCGCCGAGCTGAAGCCACGCATCATCTGGGACCGCATCGCGGGGACGATCCGCGCGCGGCCGGGCGCGCGGCAGCTGGCGGTCGTCAACGCCGGCACGATCCCGGACCGCGGCAACTACATGGTGACCCTGCCCGACGGCCGCCGTGTCGGTGAGCTCGACGAGGAGATGGTCTACGAGGCTCGCCCCGGGCAGTCGTTCCTGCTCGGCGCCTCGACCTGGCGGATCGAGGAGATTGGGCGAGACCGCGTGATCGTCACGCCGGCGCCCGGCATGCCTGGCGCGGTCCCCTTCTGGAAGGGCGACGGGATCGGCCGCCCAAGTGAGCTTGGGGAGGCGATCGGTGCCTTCTCGCGCTGGGCTGTGGATCAGGACCCGCAGGTGCTCGTCGACGGCTACGACCTCGACACCCGCGCCGCTCGAAACCTCGTCGAGTACCTGCGCGACCAGCGCGATGCGACCCGGGTCGTGCCGAGTGACAAGGCGATTGTGCTCGAGCGCTTCCGTGACGAGATCGGTGACTGGCGGCTCTGTGTGCTCTCGCCCTTCGGGGGGCGCGTGCATGCCGCCTGGGGGCTCGCGCTGAGCGCCCGCATCCGCGAGGAGCTGGAGCTCGAGGCCGACGCGATCTGGTCGGACGACGGGATCATCGTGCACCTCCCCGACGCCGAGGAGCTCGATCCGGCGCGGCTCGCTGAGATGGTGCTGATCGAGCCGGATGAGGTCGAGGATCTCGTGGTCCGCGAGCTTTCGGGCAGCGCGCTCTTCGGTGCGCGCTTCCGCGAGAACGCGGCGCGGGCATTGCTGATTCCGCGTGCCTACCCCGGCAAGCGCACGCCGCTCTGGCAGCAACGGCTGAAGTCGCAGTCGCTGCTCGAAGTGGCCCGCAAGTACGGCGACTTCCCGATCGTGCTCGAGACCTTCCGCGAGTGCCTGCGGGACGTGCTCGATCTGCCCGCGCTGGTCGGGCTGCTCAGCAAGCTCAGCCGTCGCGAGGTCTCGCTGGTCGAGGTCGAGACCCAGACCGCCTCGCCGTTCGCGTCATCGCTGCTGTTCGACTACGTCGCCACCTACATGTACGAGGGCGACACACCCAACGCCGAGCGTCGCGCCGCCGCGCTCTCACTCGACCGTGACCTGCTGCGGGAGCTGCTCGGCCAAGACGAGCTGCGCGACCTCATCGACCCCGGCGCGCTGGCCGCTGTCGAAGACGACCTGCAGTGGCTCTCCGAGCATCGCCGCGTCGCAACCCGTGACGCGCTGCACGACATGCTGCGCTCGCTCGGTGATCTCAACGAGTCTGAGCTCGCGGCGCGTGTGCTTGCCGGCGTCGAGCTTGAACCGATGCTGACCGCGCTCGCCGGCGAACGCCGCGCCGTCAAGGTCAGGCTCGGCGGCGAGCTTCGCTGGATAGACGCGGCCGACGCCGGGCTCTACCGTGACGCGCTCGGCGTGGTCCCGCCGGGCGGCCTGCCCGAGGTCTTCCTGACCGATGTCCCGGACGCGCTGCTGAAGGTCGTGCGGCGCTTCGCTGCGACGCATGGGCCGTTCGTGACCGGCGACCTGCGGGAGCGATACAGCGTTGATCTGTCGACCGCGCTCGGCGCCCTGGAACGCGGCGGCGACCTCGTGCTCGGTGAGCTGCGCCCCGGCGGCAGCGGTCGCGAGTGGTGCCATCCGGACGTGCTGCGGCGGATCCGCCGCTCCTCGCTGGCAGCGCTGCGCAAGGAGGTTGAACCCGTCGAGGCGCGCGCGCTTGCGCGCCTCTTGCCGCTCTGGCAGGGTGTCGATCGCCATCAGCCAGCCGGGGCCGGCATCGATCGGCTGCGTGATGCGCTGGTCCCGTTGCAGGGGCTCGCGCTGCCGATCGAGGTCTGGGAGAAGGAGATCCTGCCGCGCCGTGTCGGTGCCTACTCGACAACCTGGCTCGATCAGCTCTGTGCGTCTGGCGAGGTCGTCTGGCTCGGCGCCGGCGCGCTCGGTCGCTCGGGTCGGGTGTCGCTGTACTTCCGCGAGGATCTTGCGCTGCTGGCGGCGGCACCGCCGGCCGCCCGGCCTCGCACATCGCCGGCCGGCAGCGCGACTCTGGGGGAGAGATCCACCGTAGCGGATCTCTCCCCCAGAGTCGCCCACGACGCGCTGCGCGAGCGGCTCGCGCGTGGGGCCTGCTTCTTCTCAGACCTGCTGGTGGAGCTCCAGGAGATCGACAGTGCGAGCCTCACTGACGCACTCTGGGATCTGGTCTGGGCCGGCGAGGTCACCAACGACGCGGTCGCGCCCCTGCGCGCGCCACGATTGTCGGTGGCGCGGGGAGCGGCTGGACTTCATCGCATGAGCCAGCCAAGCCGTTCCGGCCGCTTCTCGAAGCGCGGCCGCGCGGCCGCGGCAACCCACGTCCAGGGTCGCTGGTCGCTGACCTCGCAGCTCTTTCCCAGCGCGGCGACCGATCCTGTCGCGCGGCGTCGCGCGCTCGCCGAGTTGCTGCTCGAGCGCTACGGGATCCTGACGCGGGAGCAGGTCAGCGCTGAGGGCGTCACAGGGGGCTTCTCCGCCATCTACCCAGAGCTGACCCAGCTTGAGACGCTGGGGGTCGCGCGCCGGGGCTACTTTGTAGAAGGGCTGGGCGGCGCCCAGTTCGCGCTGCCCGGGGCCGTCGAGCGGTTGCGCGAGCGCCCGCTGCAGGATGAACAGCCGCTGGTGCTCAGCGCCGTTGACCCGGCGCAGCCTTACGGAGCGGCGCTGCCGTGGCCGAAGCGAGCCGACCGCGACGGCGCGCGAGCACCGTCCAGGCAAGCCGGTGCCCAGGTGGTGCTGACCGGTGGCGAGCCGATCCTCTACCTGGAGCGCGGCGGTAAGAGTCTGCAGACGCTGGTTCAGCGCGACGACCCGCGGCTCGAGCCGGCCCTGGCCAAACTGGTTGAGCACGTCCGGGCCGGGCGTGGCGCCCTGCGACGGCTGGCGCTTGAGAAGGTCGATGGTGAGTCCGCACTTTCCTCGTCGCTCGGCGCGGCGCTGATTGCAAACGGTTTCCAGGAAGGGCCTCGGCGGCTTACTCTTAGTGCATGAGCCCAACGCAGCGCGGGCCGATGCTTCGAGTTGGACACAAGGGCGCGGATCTGATCGTGCCGGGCAATACGCGCGCCAGCTTCGACGCTGCACTCGCGGCCGGTGTCGACATGATCGAGTTCGACGTCCTGCGTGAACGCCGCCATCCGAAGCGAACGGGCCGTCGCGCCAAGCAGGGTGAGCTGCTGATGGCACACGACTTTCAACATGAAGCCCAGTTGACGCTCGCGGAAGGGCTCGACCATCTCAGCGGTGACGCGTTCTCCGAGATCGGCTTCAACGTCGATTTGAAGATGCAGGGGTACGAGACCCAGGTGGTCGAGATGTTGCGTGAGCGCGAGCTCGAAGCGCGGGTCTTGATCTCCAGCACCTACCGGCTGAGCTTGGCCGCGATCCGACACGATGCGCCAGACATCAGGGTCGGCTGGTCCGTGCCCAACCTGACCGTCGACCCCTTCCGGGAGGCGCTCACACTGCCGGCCGCGTTCGCCGGGATGCTTGTCGCACGCGCGGTCCTGCCTTCGCGGGCGGCGGGTGCGATCAGGAGCGGAGCCTGTCACGCGCTGATGGCCAACTGGCGGCTGGTGACGCCGCGGCTGGTACGGGCGATCAACCGCGCCGGAGGCGAGCTCTACGTCTGGACGGTTGACGATCTGACCCGGATCCGCTGGCTCGACGCGCTCGGCGTCACCGGCGTCATCAGCAACGATCCAAGACTGTTCACAACGACTGTGTGATGGATCGCCGGCTGTGGCGTAGTAAGGGTGTGAGGGCGAGTACGACGATAAACCGCAGCGAGGAGCGAGAGTCCTGGGAGCGGCTTGAGCAGCTCTACCGCTCGAGCCGGGACGATCTCTACTCGTACGTGCTGACGCTACTTCGCGACGCTTCGGCGGCTGAAGATGTCACCGCGCTTGCCTTTGAACGTGCCTACCGGCGTCGCCGGACCTTCGACCGGCACCGCGGCGAGGAGCGCGCCTGGCTGTTCGGGATCGCTCGTAACGCCGCACTTGACGAACTGCGGCGCCGTCGCCGCGTCGCCGCGCTCGTGATCGATCCCGAGTCACCGCAGGCCGAGCCAGCAACCGCTGAGGATGAGGCCGATGTTCTGCTGCGCCGTACGGCGGTCCGCGCGGCACTCGCAGAGCTGCCCGCGCGTGACCGTGAGCTGCTGGCGCTCAAGTTCCAGGCTGGGTTCAGCAACGCTGAGCTCGCAGAGGTACTCGGCGTCAGTGAATCCAACGCCGGCACGATGCTGCATCGGGCCGTCCAGAAGCTGAGGAAGGCCGTCAATGCGCCAGTCTGAAGACATGCCGCTGGACCCCGAGGTCTTCGCGGAGCTTGAGGCGATCGAGGCCACGCTCGCCGGCGAGCCGGTCGATCCCGCCTACGCGGAGATCGCGGAGCTGGCGCTCTTGCTCGCCGCAACCCGTGAGCTGCCCTCGGATGAGTTCGCACAGAAGCTCGACGCCCGCGTCGCACACCGGTTTGTCGCGTTGCCCGCGCCCGCCGGCCCGCGCCAGCGGGCGCGGGCGCGGTTTTCGCGGTTGTTGACCCGCCCTGCCTTCGCATCCGCGCTGGTCGGTGGGCTCGCCGTCATGGCCGCAGCAGGCATCATCGCCAGCGGCTCGCTCTCGTCGGGGACTGCGCCTGCTGTCAACGGCCCCTCGCAGTACGCGACGTCGACCGGGGACACACACACCAAGTCTGCGGGCGGAGTGGTCGCGACCTCGACCACGGCCGGCGGGGCAGCCCTCGGGCCGGTTACGGCCAGCTCGGTGCCGAGCACGTCTAAGTTGGGCGTTGCCAAAACGGTTGCAGGAACGGCCCACAGCCCCAGCCCCGAAAACACCGTCGACCTGACCCAATCGGTCACTGCGGCCCCCACGCCCGCGGCGGGCACCGCCAACCACGTGATTCAGTCGGCGCAGCTGCAGCTGAGCACGCCCAACGCGCACATCGATGAGGTCGCGCAGGAGGTTTTCAACGTGGTGGCGCTGGAGAACGGCTCGGTCCAGCACTCAGACGTGACCCAGGCCGCCGGCGGTTCGAACGGCGGTAGTTACGCGACCTTCTCGCTCAACATCCCGACCTCAAACCTGCAGGAAACGCTGACCCGCATGTCAGCGCTGCACTACGCCAGCGTCTCCTCGCGCACTGACGGGGCACAGAACGTCGGCGGCCAGTACGGGGCAGACCAGCGTCACATCGCCGATCAGAAGGCCGTCCGCTCGGCGCTGCTGCGTCAGCTTCAGACGGCCTACTCGCAATCCGCGATTGACAGCCTTCAGGCACAGCTGAAACTGGCTGAGCGCCAGCTCTCCGCCGACCAGGCGGCACTGGGGTCGCTCCAGCATCGGATCAGCTACAGCTCATTGCAGGTGCAGGTCAACGCCGGACCGGTCGTGTATCCACTGCCCGTCACAAATCACGGTTTCACGGTCGGCCGAGCCGCCCATGACTCAGTGCGCGTCTTGATCGTCGCAGCCGGTGTGACGCTGATCGCGCTGGCCGTGCTGGTGCCGTTCGGGCTGCTCGCGCTGCTGGGTTTCTGGATCGGGTTCGGGGTACGCCGGCGCCGGCGTCAACAGACGCTCGACGTCGCCTGATCCGTCGGTGGCGCGAGCCGCCTCTGGGCTCCCAAAGTGTGACGGTGGTCACTGCTTTGCTCGCTGGTGTATAGCCTTCGGGGCATGGCCGAGTTGATCTACAGAGAGCGTCCGGCTCATGAGGACGCGGATGGCCTGCTCATCCTGCACCACGGACGCGGAGCCGACGAGCACGACTTGCTCGGCCTCGCCGACGTGCTCGATCGCTCCCGGCGTCTGCACGTGATCACCCCCCGCGCGCCGCTGACCTTGCCCGGATGGGGTGGCTATCACTGGTACCAGGTGCCGGAGGTGGGCTTCCCGGACCCCGAGACCTTTCACGCGTCTTACAAGCTGCTGAGCGACTTCCACGACGAGGCTTGGGAGCGGACCGGAATCTCACCGGAGCGCACGGTCTTCGGCGGTTTCTCGATGGGCAGTGTGATGAGCTACGCCACCGGCCTCGGCGGCGATCGCCCCCGGCCTGCGGGGATCATGGCTTTCTCCGGCTTCATCCCGACAGTCGACGACTGGGCACCCGACCTTGCGTCGCGGGTGCACATGCCGGTTTTCATCGCACACGGGCGCGGTGACCAGGTAATCAGCATCGACTTCGCCCACAAGGCGCGGACCGAGCTTGATGCTGCCGGGCTCGACGTCGAATACCTGGAGAACGGCGGTCCACACCAGATCGATCCCGCCGCGCTTGGTCCCGCTATCGGCTGGCTGGCGGCCACGGTCTAGTGGCGTGGTAGTTCCGACCACAGACGAGACGGTCACGCTGCTGCGCGGCGTTCCGGTCTTCTCAGGACTCACCGAAGCTGAAATAGCGCGCGTCGCTGAGGTCGCGGTACCCCGATACTTCGAGGCAGGCGCCGTCGTCTTCCGTGAGGGTGATGACAGCGACACCTGTTACATCGTTCGCACCGGGCTGGCGCGGGCGATCCGTGAGCACAGCGATGGCCGTTCGATCACGCTCTCCAACTTCGTCCCGGGCGAGCTCTTTGGTGAGCTCGCGATGTTCGACAACGAGCGCCGCTCGGCGACTGTCGACATGCTTGAGAACACCGAGGTCGTGGCGATTCTCGGCGGTGATATGCGGCGCTTGATGGGCGAGCATCCGGAGATCGCGGTCAAGTTGATCAGCGCGCTGGCCAAGCGCCTGCGCGCCACCAATGAGCGGCTGGCGAGGCAGTCGTTCCAAACCGTGCAGAGCAGGGTAGCGGCGGTGCTCGGCCAGCTGGTCCAGGCCGCTCGTGCCGACGGCGCCGGCGAGGGCGACGTGATGATCACCTCGACCCAGGCTGATCTGGCTCAGTTGGCCGGCTCGTCGCGTGAGTCGGCCAGCCGCTTCCTGGCAGTGCTGGAGCGGGCCGGGATCATCACCCAGGGTCGTGGCCGGCTGACGGTTCACGACGCGCATGCGCTCGAACGTTATGTCTACTGAGCCCTTGAAGCCCGCGCGCACGGCCAACGACGAGTTCTCGGCGGGGGGAGTTGTCGTGCGCGATGACGAGGTGGTGGTGATCGTGCCGACGCGGCGTGGCGCCGGCGGAACTCGCGTGCTGGCCTTGCCTAAGGGCCATCCCGAGCCGGGAGAGAACGCGGAACAGGCGGCGGCGCGCGAGGTGCGCGAGGAGGCGGGCGTCTGGGGAGAGCTGATCGAATCGCTGGGGGAGGTCGCCTACACGTACGAGCGCAAAGGCCACCGCATCTCCAAACGGGTCGAGTTCTTTCTGATCGAGTACCGCGGCGGTGACCCCGCGGATCACGACCACGAGGTTGAACAGGCACGCTGGATGCCGCTCTCGGAGGCGGCTCACGCGCTCAGCTACGAAGGTGAGCGTGGAGTGGTCATGCGAGCCATCTCACGCCGCCCCTCAGGGCTGTAGGCTGCCCTCTGTGCGTGTCCTGAACTTCTATTCCTCGGTGTTCGCCGACCAACTTCGGCGAGGCCGCAAGACGGCGACCATCCGGCTCGGCGACAAATCCCACAAGTACCGCAAGAACGATTGTGTACTCGTGACGATCGGCTACCAGCACTCACCGCGAGAGAAGATCTTCCAGGCGGTGATCGACCAGGTCGAGGTCAAGCGCGTGCAGG
>Ga0302314_10020085_pt1 | contig 11064 bp, 6 predicted proteins | sample III_Palsa_N2_3_FD_200533 | JGI IMG/M metagenome (GOLD analysis project Ga0302314, IMG submission 200533) | Peat permafrost microbial communities from Stordalen Mire near Abisko, Sweden - III_Palsa_N2_3 | ecosystem: Environmental > Terrestrial > Soil > Palsa > Peat permafrost | place: Sweden... | reverse complement strand
GTTACTGGATCGCCTATGGAGCAACCGCCCCGTTGAACACCGTGTTGGGTCAGGAGGAGGTATTGGCCGAGCTCGGCTACTCGCCGTTGAGTTGGTCCCCGGCCGGATTCCAATGGCGTTGGGCGCCGCCAGCGACACTCCAAGCGCTCTGGTCGCCTGGCCAGAATGGCGTCATCGCGCAGGGAGCGATCATGTCGTTCGAGTCTGTGGCCGGCTTATCCACCGATGGAGCAATTTCTACCGGTGAGATCAACGCGCTCCAGGCGGCGGCAAACGATTCCACCGGGCCCGACGCCAACCCGAATGGCTTCTCCTATGCGGTGGCGAACGAATCCAGCCCGGAGTCGCTGACCATTTGGCACAACGGAGCCGTGGTCGAGACGACGCCGGCCAACACCGGTGGAGCCGGGACGCCGACGGCCAAGGGATCGTTCCCCGTCTACCTGCGTCTGCGTAACCAGGTCATGCGGGGCACAAATCCCGACGGCAGCACCTACGCCGATCCGGTGCAGTTCGTGGCGTACTTCAACGGAGGCGACGCGCTCCACTACATGCCGCGAACTTCTTACGGCGATCCACAGAGCCTCGGATGCGTCGAGCTCCCTCTGACGGCAGCCTCGATCGTCTGGCCGTACATGAATCTCGGATCGATCGTCACCGTCGACTAGCGAGCGGCCGGGCTTTGCCTCCACCGCGCCTACCGCGCCCACCGCGCCGCCATCCGATGCCGCATCCTCGGGCAGATTGCTCCGAAAACGACGAGGGAGTATCGGTTCGATTGCAATGAGGTGGCAGAAAGGTTGCATCTTCTCCCACCTGCATTTTCCGTCGGCAGGGTGGGTAAAGTCTCGGGCAGATCCTCGCCCACGGGAGCGAGAGCGGGGGGCGCTGTAGCGGTTGGTGAGGTACGGCGTGAGGGGTCAGCTACGAATCGCTCCAACTCGGGCTTTGGCACTGGGCTGTAGACAGAGTCGTCAAGAAAAGTGGACCTAAGGCTTCATTCGGGAAACCCCCCTTTCCCAAATGAGATGACAGGCGGGCCGGATCGGCAACCCGATCCGGCCCCTGTCAATTCCGGAGCGAGGGCCAGGGCCGGTTCCGAAGCCGAACCCACGGCGGTCAGTTAGCCGCTCCCGCGCAGTCTTGGGCCGGAATCCCTCAGTGCGATGGCGTGAACTCGTCCAAGCGCTCGGGGGGTGGGTCGGTGACGACGGGGGGCCGCACGCTCGCTCGCCGGGGCGACGGGGCCTTTCGCAAGAGGGGAGGCGCCCACCAGTTGGCATTGCCGGCCAGCTTCATGATGGCCGGGACCAACATCCCACGGATGATGAAGGCGTCCATCAAGACAGCCAAAGCCAGCCCGACGGCAAAGAGCTTGATGAAGGAGATGCCGCTCGTCAGCAGGCTCAAGAAGACGATGCTCATGAGTAGGGCGGCGGCGGTGATGATCCTGCCCGTTTGCTGCATGCCTCCTGCCACGGCGTCATCGTTGCTCATGCCGTAGTCGTGCAATTCCTTCATGCGCGAGACAAGGAAGACCTCATAGTCCATCGACAGGCCGAAGGCAACGCAGAACATCAAGATGGGCATCGTGTCGATGAGGGTGCCGGTGGGCGTGAAGTCGAACAAGCCTGAGAGGTGGCCCTCCTGGAAAATCCAAACCATCACGCCGAAGGTTGCCGAGAGGCTCACGATGCTGAGAACGAGCGCCTTGACCGGTATGAACACGCTACGGAAGAGCAGGAGGAGGATGAGGAATGTTGCGCCGATGACCAGGAGCACTGCGGACGGCAGGTCGTGCGAGATGATCGACGTGGAGTCCACGAGACTGGCTGGGAGCCCTCCGACCAGAATCTTGAACGGCGCCGGGCCGGCTCGGATGGCGCGGACGAGTTGCTCGCCCGACGGCGACAGGCCGTTACCCATCGGGATGACCGAATACCAGACGCCGGTTCCGTTACTGAACTGGGCGAGATACTGCGCCGGCCCACCCAGAAGAGTCCCGTGGTGGTAGATGCCACCGGAGTCGACGCGTTGCACGTCGGGAAGCCTGGAGAGGAACACCGCGTACGCGTTCTGCTGCGTGACGGTGGTGCCGGCGACACGTGGTGCGACGACCTGGAGCGCGTCCGTCTGTCCCTGACCGAATTCGGTTCGCAGCGTATCGTCCACCTGCCGGACGTGATCCGTGGGCGGGAGGACGCGATCATCGAGGTAGCCCAAACGCAGGTGCACGAAGGGCGCGGCCAGCACGGAGAGAACCACCAAGGACGAGACGATGACGAGAACGGGGCGGCGCATGACGCCCCGGGCGGCCCTGGACCAGAACCCGTTGGCCGGAGGGCGGATGGATCGCTTCCATATGGTCAACGAATTGATCCTGGTCCCGAGGATCGCCAGGACGGCGGGCAGCACAACAAGTGCGGCGGCGGCTGCAAGCAGAACCACGGCGATGCCTGAGTACGCGAACGATCGGAGAAAGGCCAGCGGGAAGACGAGCAGCGCGCTCGCCGCCGCAGCCATGGTGAGTGCACTCCCGGCGACGGTGCGGCCGGCATGGGCCAACGTCTCCTCCAGGGCTGACCTGGTGTCGAGGCCCGCGGCCAATTCCTCTCGGAAGCGGCTGACGATGAACAGGCTGTAGTCGATGGCCAGGCCCAATCCCAAAACGGTCGTGAGGTTCACGGCGTAGATGGAGACCGGCGTGAATCCGTTGAGAATGCGCAGCATGAGGAGCGTGCCGACGACCGCCACGGCGCCGATCGTCAGTGGCATGGCCGCTGAGATGAGCGAACCGAAGACGAACAGGAGGAGGAGCAACGTCAAGGGGAGGGCGATCTCCTCGGCGCGCGTGAGGTTGTGCTCTACGACGGTGTCCACCTCGTGGAACGCAGCGCTGAAGCCACCTACCTCAAAGGTGACCGGACCAGCGGGCTGGGTCAGCGCGGCGGCGATGAGCGGCTCCCGCCTCGTGATGTCGTTCTCGCTCCCGGTGATGCGACCCACAACCAGGGCGTTCTGCTCGTTCGGCGTGCGCAGGATGGAAGGAGAATGCAAGCTCCAGTAGGACATGACATTGGCCACATGGGGCTGGGATCCCAATTGTTTCGTCAGTGCAGCACCTGCCGCCGCCACATCGGCGCTGTTGACGGTGCCCGAGGTGGCATGGACCAGGATGAAGATGTTGTCCGAACCGGTGTGAAACTCCGCCGCCAGGACGGTCGCCGCGTGGACCGACTGCTCCGTCGGTGCATCGAAGCCCCCGCGCGAGAGCGAGGACGCGACGTTGCCCCCAAAGTAGGCGGCCACGACGACGAAGATCCCGGTGAGGACGACGACAGCTTTTCGATGGCGAAAGGCGCTCCGTGCCACACGACGGAGGACCCTCTCGGTCGCCGATGGAGTCGGCTTCGCATGCCGCGGCAACCTACTCACGGTATGTAGTATCCTGAGAGTTTCTGAATAAGTCAAGGTTAGCGGGCTGTGGGCCAACGACAAGGTAGGCCAGGTTGATGCATACAAGGGAGACGGTTCGCTCTCGTCGCGAGGAGTATGCCGAGGCCACCTATGAGGCCTTGCTGGACAGCGCCTCCGCCTGCTTCTTCGAGGCTGGTTTTGCCGCGACATCTCTGGACCATGTCGCCCAGCGGGCGCGGGTCACCAAGGGGGCGATCTACCACCATTTCGCCTCCAAGCGCGAGCTGTTCCTGGCCGTGTTGGAACGGCAGCAGGAGCAGAGTGTCGGTTCGATCACCCAGGCCGGAGCGACCGCCGCAGACGCCTGGACAGGGATTGTCGCCGCCATCGACGTGTTCTTGGAGACGATCTCCGATCCCGTCTACCAGCGGCTCTGCTGGGTGGAAGGGCCTTCCGCGCTGGGGTTCGAGGACTGGTGGGCCTGCGGGGAGCGTTACGAGATCGAGGTGATCCGACAACTACTGGACCGGGCTGCCATGGCGGGGGTCCTGGTCGTGCCAGACCGCGACATGCTGGCGCACGTGCTGTTCGGCGCCGTGACGGCGGGCGTCCTCGGCATGGCCCGCTCCAAGGAGCCCTTCGTCGAGCGTGATCGTTTCCGCACCGTGATGCTTGCCCTGGTGGCCGGACTGATGCCCGGCGTAACCCACACGGAGGGCACCTCCCGGATCAGATAAGGGTTCGCCCGGTTCGCCCGGTTCGCCCGGTTCGCCCGGTTCGCCCGGTTCGCCCGGTTCGCCCGGTTCGCCCGGTTCGCCCGATCACCTTCGTCCCCGGTCGTCGTTCGGGAGAATGCTCGTTCGGGAGAATGTCGTTCGGGAGAGCGATTTCATCGACAGTTCACATTTCCGATACGGCTGGGAAACAGGTGAGAACAAGACTGCGTCTGCACGGGCAACCCCGTGTTCTACGTTCATAGGCTTATGGCCTCGCAAAGACACCGCCACTCTACGAATGGGAGCACACGAGATTCATGAGTTACCAGGCCGAATACATCTGGATTGACGGAACCGAGCCGTCCCCGCTCATTCGGAGCAAGACCAAGATCGTCGAAGACGGCAAAGAGCCTCCGATCTGGGGATTTGACGGTTCGAGCACGAATCAGGCGGTGGGGCACGATTCCGACTGTGTGCTCCAGCCGGTCTTTGTCTGCCCCGACCCCCTGCGGGCCGAGGGCGACAAACTGGTGATGTGCGAGGTCCTTCTCACCGACATGACGCCCCACTCGACCAACACCCGCCGGGCCTGCGCCGAGGCGGCGGAGAAGTACGCCGACCAGGAGCCGGTGTTCGGGATCGAGCAGGAGTACACCTTCTTCCAGTACGGGAGGCCCATGGGCTGGCCCGAGTCCGGCTTCCCGGCACCGCAGGGCCCGTACTACTGCGGCGTCGGCGGCGACAAGATGCCGGGTCGCGAGATCGTCGAACGGCACACGGCGGCCTGCATGAAGGCTGGTCTCGGCATCGAGGGCACGAACGCCGAAGTCATGATGGGCCAGTGGGAGTTCCAGATCGGGGTGCTGGCGCCGCCGCTCATCGGCGATCACCTTTGGGTCGCCCGTTGGCTGCTCTTCCGCATAGCGGAGGACTTCGACGTCTTCGCCACCCTTGAGCCCAAGCCGGTCCTGGGCGACTGGAACGGTGCCGGAGCGCACACCAACTTCTCCACCAAGGCCATGCGGGAAGACGGGGGCTGGGACGCCATCATCGCCGGCTGCGAGGCCATCGGAAAGCGCGTCGATGAGCACGTCTCCAACTACGGCGTTGGTATCGAGTCCCGCCTGACGGGGGCGCATGAGACGGCGCACTACTCGAAGTTCAGCTACGGGACTTCGGACCGGGGTGCCTCCATCAGGATTCCGTGGGCCACCGCGAAGGCCAAGAAGGGGTGGCTGGAAGACCGCCGACCCAACGCCAACATGGATCCGTACGTCGTGAGCCGCCTGCTCGTCGAGACCGTCTGTGGAGACGCGGCAGGGAACTGAAGCGTGAGGTAGGCGGCGTCAAGCGGCGTCAAGCGGCGCCCGGCGGCGTCAAGCGGCGTCAAGCGGCGTCAGACGTGGCCCGGCTGGTTCTGGCTGCGAATACCGGCACGCCCCCTCAGGCGCCCGCTCCATGCCGCCCCGGCATGCACCTACACTTGTCCCGGGCTGCGTGCGGGTCTGTGGTTGCAAGTCGAGGCCAGTCGCAGGCAAAACGACCCACGTAAGGCAACTTGTGGTTGCTGAGCATGGTGCGATTTAGAGGTAAGCCCTGCCCGGCGCGTTCCCGATCCTCGGGGCCGCTGGTGACGAGGGGATGCGTGCCACGAAGGTGCCGTAGGGTCCGGAGGCGGAGACGTCGCCGGACCGCCGGTGCAGGTGCGTCAACCTTGCAGCAGGCGAGTGTGGGGTCAAAGACCAGGTCAGCCGCACGCAGCCCGCATACCTCTCGATTCGAAACGACGCCTGAGACACCCGGCATACCGGTAGGATCGTGCTCTCATGAGTGTTTTCACCAAGGTACTGAAGGCTGGCGAAGGTAAGAAGGTCCGGCGACTGGCCGAGTTGGTCGATCCGATCTCGGCGCTGGAGCCGGAGATGCAGGCCCTCAGCGACGCCGAATTGGCGCACAAGACGGTGGAGTTCCGGGAACGCCTGGACCAGGGCGAGACGCTCGATGATCTGCTGATCGAGTCCTATGCCGTCGTGCGGGAAGCCGCCTGGCGCGTCTTGGGGCAGCGCCATTTCGACGTGCAGCTCATGGGCGGCATGGCGCTGCACTTCGGCTGGATCGCCGAGATGAAGACCGGGGAGGGCAAGACCCTCGTCTCCACTCTGCCCGTCTATCTCAACGCACTCGAGCAGCGCGGCGTCCACATCGTGACGGTCAACGACTACCTGGCCACCCGCGACGCCGAGTGGATGGGTCGGCTCCACAAATGGCTGGGGTTGACGGTGGGGCGGATCGGGGCCGACATCGACGACCCGGTGCTCAAGCAGGCGGCGTACGCGGCCGATCTCACCTACGGGACGAACAACGAGTTCGGGTTCGACTACCTGCGCGACAACATGGCCCGCTCCCGCGAGCACATGGCGCAACGCGGGCACGTCTTTGCCATCGTCGACGAGGTCGACTCGATCCTGATCGACGAGGCACGGACACCCCTCATCATCTCGGGGCCGGCCGACGAAGCGGCGCAGCTCTACTACCAGTTCGCGTCGATCGCCCGCACCCTGGTCCGTGACATCGACTACGAGGTCGACGAGGAGAAGAAGACCGTCGTCCCTCTCGAGTCGGGCATCGAGAAGGTGGAGAAGGCGGTCGGGGTCGACAACATCTACGACGCGGTCTCGACCAACTACGTGCACCAGTTGACCAAGGCGCTCACGGCCAAGGACCTCTACCGGCGGGACAAGGACTACCTCGTCGCCGGGGGCGAGGTGAAGATCATCGACGAGTTCACCGGGCGCACGCTCGATGGTCGGCGGTGGTCCGACGGTCTCCACCAGGCGGTCGAGGCCAAGGAGCGGGTGGCCATCAAAGAGGAGAACCACACCTGGGCCACGGTGACGCTGCAGAACTACTTCCGCATGTACGACAAGTTGGCCGGCATGACCGGGACGGCCGAGACCGAGGCGGGCGAGTTCGCCGGCACGTACGCGCTCTCGGTGGTCCCCATCCCGACCAACAAGGACATGGTCCGCGGCGACCAGCCCGACCTCGTCTTCAAGACTGAGGAAGCAAAGTTCAACGCGGTGGTCGAGGACCTCATCGTGCGGCACGAGAAGGGCCAGCCCGTCCTGGTCGGCACGGCCTCGGTGGCCAAGTCCGAACTGCTGTCCCGGCTGCTGGAGAAGCAGGGGCTCCCGCACAACGTCCTCAATGCCAAGCAGCACTTCAGGGAGGCCGAGGTGGTCGCCCAGGCCGGTCGGAAAGGCGGCCTCACCGTCGCCACCAACATGGCCGGTCGAGGCGTCGACATCATCCTCGGCGGCAACGCGGAGCTGTTGGCCCAACACGAATTGGCGGCAGAGGGTGTGGAGTTGACCTCCGAGGAGGGCGCGGTGGAACTGAAACGGCGGCAAGCCTCCCTCGAGGCGCGCTGCCGGGCCGAGGGCGAGGAAGTGCGCAAGCTCGGGGGCCTCTACGTCCTGGGCAGCGAGCGGCACGAGAGCCGCCGCATCGACAATCAGCTCCGTGGGCGTTCGGGACGTCAAGGCGATCCCGGGGAGAGCCGCTTCTACCTGAGCCTGGACGACGAGCTCCTGCGGCTCTTCGCCACCGGCGCCATGAGCTGGGTCATGGGTCGGACATTGCCCGACGACGTGCCCATCGAGAGCAAGACGGTGGCCAAAGCGATCGAGCGGGCGCAGAACACCGTCGAGGCGCGCAACGCCGAAATGCGCAAGGACAACCTCAAGTACGACGAGGTGATGGATCAGCAGCGCAAGGTGATCTACGAGCGCCGCCTCCAGATCATCGACGGTGACGACCTCGAGGAGCGCACCGAGGATCTCCTCGCCGGCGCGGTCGAGAAGCAGGTTGGCGAGTTCTGCCCCAGTGAGTACCAAGAGGAATGGGATCTCAAGGCGTTGATCGACGGGTTGACGCAGTACTACCCGACGAAGTTCTCGGTCGACGATCTGGCGCAGGCGGCCACCACCGACGACCTCGTGGAGAGCATCGTCGAGGAGGCGCTCGAGTACTACGAGAAGCATTCGGAGTCCATGCCGGGCGGGGCCGACACGATGCGGCAGATCGAGCGCGACGTGATGCTGCAGATCATCGACCAGCGGTGGCGCGACCACCTGGCCGAGATGGACAACCTCAAGGACGGGATCCACCTGCGCTGGACCGTCCAGGCCGATCCGCTCAACGCCTGGCAGTCCGAGGGCTTCAACATGTTCGGTCAGCTCGTCGAGGTGATCGACAACGATTATCTCCGCTACATCCTCCACGTCGAGGCGATTCAGGAGCCCTCCGTCGAGCCCAATCTCGACCGGGCCGTCTATGTGGCGGCGGAGGACCCGGTGGCCGGAACGACCGCGCTCGCCGGAACATTGGCGGCGGAGATGGGGGCCAACGTGGCTCCGGTGGAGCAGGCCCTCCCGACCCCGCAGCGCGAGAACGGTGCCAAGGCCTTGATCAAGAGGCCGAACGCCCCCGACCCCGAGGCGCTGGTGCCCATCACCAAGGCCGAGCACGAGAAGGTGGGGCGTAACGATCCCTGCTGGTGCGGGAGCGGTAAGAAATTCAAGTTGTGCCATGGCGCCGCCTGACGCCGGTTCGGCCGAGGCACCCCGGGACTTCGCCGCCGAGCTTCTTGAGGTCGAGGCCCGGCTGGCCGAGGCCGAACGTTACCTGGGCCTCGACCGGCTCTTGGCCCGCCGGGCCGAGCTGGAGAGCGAAGCGGCCGATCCCGATCTGTGGAACGACGGTGATCACGCGCGCGCCGTCACCACCGAACTCGGTCAGGTGACGGCCGATCTCGAACAGCTCACCGGTCTGGCCACCGAGCTCAGTGATGCCAAGGCACTCGTGGAATTGGTCGATGAGTCCGCGGCCGACGGCGCGCCGGACTCGTCCCTCGAGAAGGAGTTGGTCGAGACCGTCGACGCGCTGCGGGCGCGGCTCGGCACACTCGAGATGCAGTCGCTCTTCTCGGGCGAGTACGACGAGCGCGACGCCGTGGTCGATCTGCACGCGGGAGCCGGGGGCACCGATGCGCAGGACTGGACCGAGATGATGTTGCGCATGTATCAACGCTGGGCGGAACGGCGCGGGTTCAGCGTGGAGTTGGACGAAGAGACGGAGGGCCAGGAGGCCGGGCTGCTCTCGGCCACCTTCATCGTGCACGGGCGTTTCGCGTACGGATTGCTGGCGACCGAGCGCGGCGTGCACCGTTTGGTGCGCATGTCGCCGTTCGACTCGCAGAAGAGGCGACAGACCAGCTTCGCCTCGCTCGACGTCACGCCGTTTCTCGAGGACGTGTCGAGCGAGGTGGAGATCGACGAGAAGGATCTGCGCATCGACACCTACCGATCGTCGGGGGCCGGTGGCCAGCACGTCAACAAGACCGACTCCGCCGTGCGTCTGACCCACCTCCCCACGGGCCTGGTGGTCTCGTGTCAGAACGAGCGGAGCCAGCATCAGAACAAGGCCAAGGCCATGCAGATCCTCGGGGCGAAGTTGGCGGACCGGGCGCGCAACGAGCGCAAGGCCGAGATGAACGCCCTCTCCGGCGACCGCGGCGACAACGCATGGGGCAATCAGATCCGCTCGTACGTGCTAGCGCCCTATCAACAGGTGAAAGATCTGCGCACTTCGTATGAAACGGGCAACGTCGCCGCGGTGCTCGATGGCGACCTCGACGCGTTCATGGAGGCCGAGCTCCGCCGCCAACGCGGGAGCACGGAGAACTGACCCACCTGACCAGCTGCGGAGAGCACGACCACGCATGACCCCGAATTGTCATGGGGGAGCGGGTAGTATCACGGCATTGAACGATGCTCCGTGCAGGTTCTCCCCGCTCTTTGAGGTTCTCAGCCCACTACCATGATCCGTTTCGATAACGTCACCAAGACCTACAAGGGATCGACCGTCGCGTTGCGCGACATATCGATCGAGATCGACAAGGGCGAGTTCGTCTTCCTGGTCGGATCCTCGGGCTCGGGAAAGACCACGTTCATCCGATTGCTCCTGCGGGAGGAGTTGCCCGACGCGGGACAGATCTGGGAAGCGGGACGCAACATCGTCGACCTCCCCAAATGGCGGGTGCCCTACCTGCGCCGCAACATCGGTTGTGTGTTCCAGGACTTCCGGCTGCTCCCGAACAAGACCGTGTTCGAGAACGTGGCGTTCGCCCTCGAGGTCATCGGTCGTCCCCGGCACGTGGTGGCCAACCAGGTACCGCAGGTCCTCGACCTCGTCGGCCTAGCCAAGAAGACGGACAACCTTCCCGGCGAGCTCTCCGGTGGCGAGCAGCAGCGCGTGGCCGTGGCGCGGGCCTTCGTGAACCGGCCGCTCATCCTCTTGGCCGACGAGCCGACGGGGAACCTCGACCCGCAGACGAGCCAGGGCATCATGCAGTTGCTCGACCGCATCAACCGCACCGGCACCACGGTCGTGATCGCCACCCATGACGAGGTGCTGGTCGACAAGATGCGCCGCCGCGTCATCGAGTTGAGCAACGGCACCATCGTGCGTGACCAGGCGCGTGGCGTCTACGGCATCGACGGCACCACGGCGGGGCCGATGGAGGATGTGGGCTGAGATGCCCGTATCGGTTGACTACGTCGCCCGCGAGACGGCTTCGAATCTGTGGCGTAATCGGCTCATGACGATCGCCGCCGTCCTCACCGTGGCGGTCTCGCTGACGTTGGTGGGCGCGGCACTCCTCCTCCGTCAGGGCTCGGCCAACGCGTCGGGCGCATTGGAGCGCGGGACAGAGGTGACGGTGTGGATGATGCCGAATGCCCGCCCGCAGGAGATCCATGCCGTCAAGACGCAACTGGCGCAGCTGAACTACGTGAGGCAGCCCTGTGCCTACTGGAACAAGGCGCGCAACTTCAGCGAAGCGCACAAGTTGCTGCAATCTGACGAGTTG
>Ga0302314_10020084_pt1 | contig 11064 bp, 10 predicted proteins | sample III_Palsa_N2_3_FD_200533 | JGI IMG/M metagenome (GOLD analysis project Ga0302314, IMG submission 200533) | Peat permafrost microbial communities from Stordalen Mire near Abisko, Sweden - III_Palsa_N2_3 | ecosystem: Environmental > Terrestrial > Soil > Palsa > Peat permafrost | place: Sweden... | reverse complement strand
ATCCAGCCGCTGCTTCCCGCGTTGGCGCTGCTCATGGGCCGCAGCCTCGCGGCCGCGAGCGCTGGAGGTTTTGCACGGCATCTGACCGCGGTCGCGCTATTCGCTGCCGCGCTCGCAATTCTGATCCTGCTGCTCTGGCGGCTGCCGGCCGCCGCGAGCCTGGTAATGCGCGCCTCGACGGCCAGCATCCTGGGCTTCGCCGCGGCCTTCGCGCTGCTGGCGCTGGGCGCGGGCGCAGGAGCGTGTCTGGCCCGGCACGCGCAACCGGTTGCGGCGGCCGCGGCGGCCGCTCTGGGCGGCTGGATGCTGGTGCAGTGCGCGCTGCTGGCCGCCGAGCAGCTGCCGCGCATGCAGAATCTGGTGCTGCTCGAAACCCAGGTGCAGCCGTTCCTCGGGAACTCCACTCGCATCTATTGTGTCAATGACTATCTGCAGCCCATCCCGTTCTACTGGCGCCGGCCATGCACGCTGGTGGGTTACCGCGGCGAGTTGGATTTTGGTCTGCGGCAGGAACCCTGGCGCTGGATTCCCACGCTGCAGCAATTCGCGAGCGACTGGCAGGCACAGAGCGATGCGCTGGCCATTCTGCGTCCCGAGGACTACCGGCAGCTGCAGGCACTGGGTCTGCCGATGCACGTGATATACACTGCGCAGTCTTTGGTCGCGGTGGTCAGACGATGAGAAGCGCGGATCTGGCGCTGATCCTGACGGGGGTGCTGCTCAATGCCGTGGCCCAGCTGCTGCTGAAGGCGGGATCTCGCGCCATTGCCGGCGTTGCCTTCAACTTCGGCAATGCCTGGACGCTGGTCGAACGCATCGCGATCAATCCGCCCATCATCGGCGGACTGGCCTGCTACGCGATCAGCGTCGTCGTGTGGATTCTGGCGCTGTCGCGCGTGGAAGTCAGCGTCGCATACCCGATGCTCTCGATCGGCTATGTGGTCAATGCGATCGCAGCGTGGCTGCTGTTTGGCGAGGATTTGAACACCGCGCGCATGGCCGGCATCGGCGTGATCATCGTCGGGGTCTGGCTGGTCGCGCGCAACTGAGGCTGGGGCTAAGGCATGAGCCAGGATTTTTTGCCGTTTACACGCCCGTCGATCGACGAACAGACCATCGGCGCGGTGGGCGAGGTACTGCGCTCGGGCTGGATCACCAGCGGTCCGCAGGTGCGCGAGTTCGAAGCGCAGCTGTCCGCCTACTGCGGCGGCCGGCCGGTGCGCGCCATGAGCTCGGCCACGGGCGCCATGGAGATCGGACTGGCGCTGGCCGATGTCGGCCCCGGCGATGAGGTCATCACCTCGCCGCTGTCGTGGGTGGCCACTGCCAATGTGATCGTGCGCGCCGGCGCGCGCCCGGTGTTCGTCGACGTCGATCCACTCACGCGCAATATGGATCCGGCGTTGATCGAAGGGGCGCTCAGTCCGCGCACGCGCATGCTGCTGCCGGTGGATCTGGCCGGGCTGCCGGTGGATCGCGATCGCCTGTACGCCATCGCCCGCGAGCACAATTTGCGGGTGCTGGAGGATGCGGCGCAGTCCATGGGTTCGAGCTGGGGCGGCCAGCGCATCGGCGCCACCGGCGATCTGATCTCGATCAGTTTTCATGCCAATAAGAACATCACCACCGGCGAGGGCGGCTGCCTGGTGCTGAACGATGCCGAAGAGGCCAAGCGCTGCGAGCTCTGGCGGCTGCAGGGCGTGGAGCGTCTGGCCGATGGCGGTTTGGATGCGACGCTGGCCGGCGGCAAGCACAACCTGACCGACATCGCGGCCTGCATCGGCGTGGGCCAGCTGCGCCGGCTCGAGGAGTTCACGTTGCGCCGGCGCGCTCTGGTGCGCCGATACTTCGAGCGCTTCGATCGCTCGCTCGGCTGCCAGCTGCCGCTCGAGGATTTCGAGCACAGCAATTGGCACATGTTTCAGATCGTGCTGCCCGCACACATTGAACGCGCCGATTTCATCCGCGCCATGCATGCCGCCGGCATCGGCGTCGGCGTGCACTATCCGGCGATACATCTGTTGTCGTTCTACCGCGGCATGGGCTTCAGGCCCGGGGAGTTCCCGCACGCCGAACGCATCGGCCGCGGCATAGCCACGTTGCCGTTGTTCCCGGCCATGACCGAGCGGGACGTGGATCGGGTGTGTGCACAGAGCGCGCGCATTCTGCAGCAACCATGACCCGCGCCGTGCCGGAACTGTCGGTGGTCATTCCGGTGTACAACGAGGAGCAGGTGCTGCCGGGCCTGTTCGCCCGCCTGTATCCGGCGCTCGATGCGCTCGGCCGCAGCTACGAGATCCTGTTCGTCAACGACGGCAGCCGCGATCGCTCCGCATCGCTGCTCAAGGAGGCGTTCGAGCGTCGCCCCGATGTCACGCGCGTGCTGCTGTTCGCGGCCAATTTCGGCCAGCACCGCGCAATCCTGGCCGGCTTTGCCGAAAGCCGCGGGCGCAGTGTCATCACGCTCGATGCCGATCTGCAGAATCCGCCCGAGGAGATCGGGCGGGTGCTGGCCGAGCTCGATGCCGGTCACGACTACGTCGGCACGATCCGCATCCAACGCAAGGACGTGGCCTGGCGCCGCTATGCCTCGCGGCTGATCAATGCCATCCGCGAGCGCACCACGCGCGTGCGCATCACCGACCAGGGCAGCATGTTCCGCGGCTACGCGCGCAGCGTGGTCGAGGCCGTCAACCAATGCTCGGAATACAACACCTTCGTGCCGGCGCTGGCCTATACGTTCGCCATGACTCCGACCGAAATCCATGTCGCCCACGAGAGCCGCGGCGCCGGGGTCTCCAAGTATTCGCTGTTCCAGCTCATGCGGCTCAATTTCGATCTCATGACCGGCTTTTCAACCGCGCCCATGCAGTGGTTCTCGGGTTTCGGCATCGGCATCGCCATACTGTCGGTACTGTTCGTGGTGTTCCTGGCGGTGCGCCGCCTGATCGTCGGCCCGGAAGCCGAAGGCGTATTCACGCTGTTCGCGATCGCCTTTTTCCTGATCGGCGTGGCGCTGTTCGGAGTCGGTTTGATCGGTGAATACGTGAGCCGTATCTACGACGAGGTGCGGCACCGGCCGCGCTACATCGTCGGCAACGTGCTCGAGCGCCGCGAGGACGAGGCTTGAAGTCCGGCGCGCGCGCACCGCGCGCCGTGGTGTTCGCCTATCACGATGTCGGCGTGCGCTGTCTGCGCACACTGCTCGCGCGCGGCGTCGAGGTGCCATTGGTGTTGACGCATGAGGATGCGCCCGGCGAGAACATCTGGTTCGAGAGCGTGGCGCGGCACGCCGCCTGGCACGGCATCGAGGTGCTCACGCCGCACGATCCCAATGCGCCCGGGATCATCGGCCGGATCCGCGAGGCGCGAGCCGATTTTCTGTTTTCGTTCTACTACCGTTCGATGCTCGGGGCCGAGCTGCTGTCGCTGCCGGCACGCGGCGCCTACAACATGCACGGCTCACTGCTGCCCAAGTATCGTGGCCGTGCGCCGGTCAATTGGGCGGTGCTGCACGGGGAGACCGAGACCGGCGCGACGCTGCATGCCATGGCGATCAAGCCCGACGCCGGCGACCTGATCGCCAGCCAATCGGTGCCCATACTGCCGGACGACACCGCCATCGAGGTGTTCCGCAAGGTCACCGTGGCCGCAGAGATGACGCTGCATCGCGCGCTGCCGGCGCTGCTGGCCGGCAGCGCGCCGCATACGCCGCAGGATCTGTCCGCCGGCAGCTACTTCGGCGCCCGCAGCGCGCGCGATGGCGCCATCGATTGGCGAGCCGGCGCCCGCGCAGCGCATAATCTGATCCGCGCGGTGGCACCACCGTATCCGGGGGCCTACAGCGAGGCGCAGGGGGTGCGGGTGCGCATACTGCGTTCGCTGCTGGTGAGCGCGAGCAGCGAACTCATGGCTGCGCCGGCAGTTGCGCCGGCGTTGCGCTGGCACCAGGGCGCGCTGTACGCGCTGTGTCACGACGGCGTACTTAAGATCCTGGAATTCGACTTCGGCGCGGATCTGTGCAGCGCCGAGGCCTTTCACCGCCGCTTCGGCGAGCGCGCTGTGCCGCTCAGGCCGGTCATGGAGTGAGTCGACGATGAAGAATGTACTGATACTCGGCGTAAATGGCTTCATCGGCCATCACCTGTCCACGCGCATCCTGGCCAGCACGGACTGGCGCGTCTATGGCATGGACATGTACAGCGAGCGCATCGCGCCGCTGATGGCCAATCCCCGGTTTCAGTTCTTCGAAGGCGACATCACGATCAATCGCGAATGGATCGAGTACCACATCAAGAAATGCGATGTGGTGCTGCCGCTGGTGGCGATCGCAACCCCGGCCACTTACGTGCGCGAACCGCTGCGGGTGTTCGAACTGGATTTCGAGGCCAATCTGGTGATCGTCCGGCTGTGCGTCAAGCATCGCAAGCGCGTGCTGTTCCCCTCGACCTCCGAGGTCTATGGCATGTGCCACGACAGCGAGTTCGATCCGCATGCCTCCGAACTGGTCTACGGCCCGATCGAGAAGCCGCGCTGGATCTATGCCTGTTCCAAGCAGCTGCTCGATCGCGTGATTCATGCCTACGGCATGCGCGATGAGCTCGACTACACGCTGTTCCGGCCGTTCAACTGGATCGGGTCGGGCCTCGACAACATGCACGCGGCCAAAGAGGGCAGTTCGCGTGTGATCACGCAGTTTCTGGGCCATATCGTCCGTGCCGAGAACGTGCGGCTGGTCGATGGCGGCCGGCAGCGGCGCTGCTTCACCGGCATCAGCGACGGCATCGATGCGCTCATGAAGATGATCGAGAACCGCGACGGCCGCGCCAGCCGCCGCATCTACAATGTCGGCAATCCCGACAACAGCCTGTCGGTGCGCGAGCTGGCCACCGAAATGCTCAGGATCGCAGCCACCTATCCCGAATACCGGGACAATGCCGCCAAGGTGCGCCTGGTCGACACCACCGCAACCGAGTACTACGGCAAGGGTTATCAGGACGTGGAGAACCGCGTGCCCAAGATCGACAACACCTGTGCCGATCTGGAATGGTCGCCGCGCGTGAGCATGCAGGACGCCCTGCGCCAGATCTTCGACGCCTATCGTGGCGAAATCTCACAGGCCGGACAGTTGCTGGAGCAGGAGCCGCGTACCTGAGCGCGCCCACGCAGCACTCGTGCAGCTGGCGCTGAAAATCGACGTCGACACCCTGCGCGGCACGCGCGAGGGGGTGCCGGCGCTGCTCGATGCACTCGAGTCCGCGGGCGCCGACGCAACCTTTCTGTTCAGCCTGGGACCCGACCATACCGGGCGCGCCCTGCGACGCGTGTTCCGGCCCGGCTTCTTCAGCAAGGTATCGCGCACCTCGGTGCTCGAGCACTACGGGCTGCGAACCCTGCTGTACGGCACGCTGCTGCCCGGACCGGACATCGGCCGCCGCGCCGGCGCCGTCATGCGCCGGGTGCGCGATGCCGGCTTCGAAGTCGGCGTGCATTGCTTCGATCACACCAGCTGGCAGGATTTCGTCAGCCGCCGCAATCAGGCCTGGACGCGCAGGCAGATGCTGCTCGCGGTCGAGCGCTTCCGCGAGGTGTTCGATGCTTCCCCGACCGTGCATGGCGCGGCCGGCTGGCAGATGAATGAGGCCGCGCTCGCGTACGAGGAGGAACTGGGCCTGCACTACGCCTCGGACACGCGCGGTGCAGCGCCGTTCGTGCCGTTGCTGCAGGGGCGGCGCAGCCGCTGCCCGCAGCTGCCGACGACGCTGCCGACGCTCGATGAACTGATAGGGGTCGATGGCATCGGTGCCGGGCAGGTGCACGAGAGTCTGCTCGCGCGCACGCGCGCGCCTTCAGCGCATCACGTGTTCACGCTGCATGCCGAGCTCGAAGGCATGAAACTGTTGCCGGTATTGCAGCGGCTCATGCGCGGCTGGCGCGAACAGGGCTACGAACTGGTGTCGATGCGCACGCTGCTGGCGGGACTGGAGATTGCGCGCCTGCCGGCCTGCGCGGTGCTGGATGGGAGCGTGCCCGGACGCAGCGGCCTGCTGGCCGTGCAGGGCCCAGCGGAGATAGTTTAGGATTAAACCATGACCATGAGCGCGGGGGCCGATATGGATGCGGGTGTGGCGGCTACCAAAGTGTACGCGAGCGCGTCCGAGGCGCTCGCCGGCCTGGTGCGCGACGGCATGAGTATCATGGCCGGCGGATTCGGCCTGTGCGGCATTCCTGAGAAGCTCATCGATGCGCTGCGCGACAGCGGCGTCAAGGCACTGACGGTGGTGTCCAACAACGCCGGCATCGACGATTTCGGTCTCGGTCTGCTGCTGCGCACGCGGCAGATCCGCAAGATGATTTCCTCCTACGTCGGCGAGAATCGCGAATTCGAACGCCAGTATCTGGCCGGCGAGGTCGAGATCGAATTCAATCCGCAGGGCACGCTGGCCGAACGCATCCGCGCCGGGGGCGCCGGCATCTACGGTTTCTATACCCGCACCGGTGCCGGCACGCGCGTGGCCGAAGGCAAGGAGACGCGCGTGGTCGATGGCGAGACCTACGTGCTCGAGACCGGCCTGGTGGCCGATCTGGCCATCGTCAAGGCGTGGAAGGGTGATGCCGAGGGCAACCTGATCTATCGCAAGACCGCCCGCAACTTCAATCCGATGATGGCGACTGCCGGCCGCGTCACGGTGGCGGAGGTCGAACAGCTGGTCGAAGTCGGGGAACTCGATCCGGATCAGATTCACACGCCCGGGATTTTCGTGCAGCGCATCCTTCAGGGTCACGGCTACAGCAAGCGAATCGAGCAGCGCACCGTGCGCAAGCGGGGACACGATGCCGTGGTCGCGTGAGCAACTGGCCGAGCGTGCGGCGCAGGAGCTGCGCGATGGCTATTACGTCAATCTTGGCATCGGCATTCCAACCCTGGTCGCGAACTATATTCCCCATGGCATGAAGGTGGTGCTGCAGTCCGAGAACGGCATGCTCGGCATGGGGCCGTTTCCGTACCAAGGGGAGGAAGATGCTGACCTGATCAACGCCGGCAAGCAGACCATCACACAGTTGCCGAGCTCGTCGTATTTTTCCTCGGCCGACAGTTTCGGCATGATTCGCGGCGGCCATATCAATTTATCGGTGCTGGGCGGCATGGAGGTCTCACAGCATGGGGATCTGGCCAACTGGATGGTGCCCGGCAAGATGGTCAAAGGCATGGGCGGCGCCATGGATCTGGTGGCCGGCGTGCGCTACGTCATCGTCGTCATGGAACATGTGGCCCGCGACGGCTCGCCCAAGTTCAAGCCACGCTGCGAGCTGCCGCTGACCGGCGCCGGCGTGGTCGACATGCTGATCACGGACCTGGCGGTGTTCCGCCGCGCCGGGCGCAAGGGGGAATTTGATTTGGTCGAACTCGCCCCCAATGTCAGCGAGGCGGAGGTGCGCGAGCGCACCTCGGCGAAATTCCGTTCCGCACTCAAGGTAAATCCGTGACCACGGCCGAGAGCGTTTACATCGTCGCCGCGCGGCGCACGCCGATCGGCGCCTTTCAGGGTGTGCTGGCGCCACTGACCGCGCCGCAGCTGGGCGCGGCTGCCGTGCGCGGCGCGCTCGAGCGCAGCGGCGTCAGCGGCGAACAGGTCGATGAAGTACTGCTCGGTTGCGTGCTGCCCGCCGGCCTCGGCCAGGCTCCGGCGCGCCAGGCGGCCCTCGGCGCCGGCATTCCGGCACGCGTGCCAGCCACCACCATCAACAAGGTCTGCGGCTCGGGCATGAAGGCGGCAATGATCGGCTGCGACGCGATTCGCGCCGGCTCGGCCCGCGTGGTGGTGGCCGGTGGCCTCGAATCCATGACCAATGCGCCGTACCTGCTGCCCAAGGCCAGATCGGGCTATCGCATGGGGCACGGCGAGGTGCTCGATCACATGTTCTACGACGGCCTGCAGAATCCCTACGACGGTGCGCTGATGGGCCACTTTGCCGATATCACTGCCCGCAAGTACGGCTTCTCGCGCGCCGAGCAGGATGCTTTCGCCGCCGAATCGGTGCGGCGCGCACTGCTGGCCAGCGAGAGTGGGGCCTTCGGCGCCGAACTGGTCGCGGTCACGGTCAAGAGCCGCAAGGGCGAGCAGGTCGTCGATCGCGATGAGCCGCCGTACAACTGCGACCTTGAGAAAATTCCACAGCTCAAGCCGGCTTTCGCCAAGGACGGTACGGTTACGGCCGCCAGCTCCTCCTCGATTGCCGACGGCGCCGCTGCGCTGGTACTCATGAGCGATTCCGCGATGCGTGCTGCCGGATCCACCCCGCTGGCGCGCGTGGTCGCCTACGCCAGCCATGCGCACGAGCCCGAGTGGTTCACGACTGCACCGGCCGGCGCGATCCAGCGCGCGCTGAAGTTGGCCTCGTGGCGATCACAGGACGTGGATCTGTATGAGATCAACGAGGCCTTCGCGGTGGTCACCATGGCGGCCATGCGGGACGTCGATCTGCCGCACGAGAAGGTCAACGTCAACGGCGGCGCCTGTGCGCTCGGCCACCCGATCGGGGCCTCGGGCGCGCGCATCATGACCACGCTCGTGCATGCGCTCAGGAGCCGCAAGCTGCAGCGCGGCGTCGCCTCGCTGTGCATTGGCGGCGGCGAAGCCACCGCCATCGCCCTCGAGCTGGCCTGACCTAACCTAACCTGACCTTGCCTGGCCTGGTTTGACCTCCCCCCGACTCAGCCGCTAGACTTGAATACGAACGATTCTCATTGACACTCTGATTAGCGGCTGAGGGCACCATGCGTGATCTGGTCTATGGGCTGCCCTGCCTGGCGCTGGTGGCGAGCGCATTCACTGCCAGCTATGCCAGGGCGGATACCACCAGCACCGATACCGCAGCTCCCGGCGCCAATGATCTGAGCACCGTGGTCATCATGGGCGAGCGCCCCGGCGGCCCCGACGTGTCCGACACCGGCACGGCGGACTATCGCCTCGGTCCGCAGGACATCCAGGGCCTGCCGAACGGCGATCAGACGCCGATCACCGACGTGCTGACGCAACTGCCCAGCGTCGCGGCCGACCAGAACCAGCAGATCCATATCCGCAACATGGAAGGACCGCAGTTTCAATTCCAGGTCAACGGCTTCCTGGTGCCGCTCGACATCAATACCAATCCGCCCTTTCTGACCATGCTCAATGCCATGTTCATCCAGCAGCTGGACCTGCGGGTTGGCGTGCTGCCGGCGCGCTACGGTCTGGCTGCCGGCGGCGTGGTCGACATGCAGAGCAAGGACGGCTGCAAGGCGCCTGCAGGCGCTTCAGGCGGTGAATTCAGCGTCGAAGGAGGGCAGCGCGAGACGCTCTCGCCCAGCATCGAGTACGCCGCCTGCGATGGTGCCCTGAGCAGCTACATCAGCGCGCGCGAAACCTGGAGCAACACCGCCTTCAGCAGCGCGACGCCTGGTCCCACGCCGATCCATGATCAGGGCCGCACGCAACAGGCGTTGGGATTCTGGTCTTATGCCTTGGAGCCGCAGACTCACCTGACGCTGCTGCTGTCCGCCACGCGCAGCGACAACCAGCTGCCCAACGCGCCGGGGCTGGCGCCGGCGTTCGAGCTCGCGGGCGTCAGCAACATCCCGAGCTCGAGCCAGATCGATTCGCGCCTGAACTTTCGCGATTACCTCGCCATGGCGGGCATTCACACCACCACTGGCTCGGGTGTGGAGCTGCAGCTGGGTTACACGGCGCACTTTATATCCCAGAGCTTCAACCCCGATCCCACCGGCGAGCTGATCTATCAGGGCGTGGCCTCGCAGGCCACGCACGAGGATCACGACAACACGCTGCAGGGCGATCTGCGATTCCAGAGCGGCGACCACACTCTGGGCGCAGGTTTCTATATCGGCGACTACCAGGTGCAGAACCACGACAACTCGCTGGTGTTTCCGGCCGATACCGACGGCGATCAGACCAGCAACGTGCCGGTCACTGTCCTGACCGGCAGCTCGGCCTCGAATGTGGTCTCGAGCCTGTATGTCAGCGACCTGTGGCGGCTCAGCGATACCCTGAGCCTGGATCTGGGGCTGCGTGGCGATGACATGACCGGCTACACGCATGCACAGCAATTGAGTCCGCGTATCAATCTGCTCTACCGGCCCGACTCCGAGACCGCATTTCACTTGGGTTTTGCGCGCTACCTGCAGGTGCCGAGTTTCCTGGGCATAGCGCCGACCACGCAGGCGGCGTTCGCCAACACCACGGCCGCGGGGCCACCGGGCCTCACGCTGCCGCTGGCCGAGCAGGACAGCGAGTTCGACGCCGGCGTGGTGGTGCACCCGATTCCAGCGCTGACTTTGTCGCTCGACAACTACTACCAACGTACCGACCACTATCTGGACACTGGACAGTTCGGGGTGGTGCCCATCTTTGCGCCCTTCAACTACGACCACGGCTACATCTGGGGTTCGGAACTCGGGGCCCGCTATGGCGTGCGGGGTTTCTCGGCCTACGGCAGTTTTACCGTCGGCAACAACTGGCAGAAGGGCGTGGCGACCGGACAATTCAACTTCGATCCGGATGAGCTCGCCTATATCAATGCGCACGCGATTCTGCTCGATCACCAGCCGAAATTCGGCGGCGCCGCGGGCTTAAGTTATGCCTTCCATCCTTATGCGCTGTCGCTCGACTCCAGTTATAGTAGCGGTCTGGCCACCGGCTTCGCCGATACCCAGACGCTGCCCCAGACCTTCCAGGTCAACGCCAGTGCCGAGCGCACCTTTACTCTGGCGCACCGGTTGCCGCTGTCGCTGCGGCTGACCGTGCTCAATGTGCTCGACCGCATCAACGAGATCCGATCGGCTGAAGGCATAGGCATCTTTCAGGCCGCTTACGGGCCGCGGCGGACACTGCTGGCAACGCTCAGCGTGCGCTTCTAGCTGCCAGTGCGGGCGCTGTCGTCGAGCAAAGGACGGCGCAGTGAGGTCACCAGCACCACCACCAGGCAGACCGCCGACACATGCAGTGTCAGGTCGATCACGGTCACGTCGAACGGGTGGAAGAACTCCAGTATGAAAGCGGCCGT
>Ga0302314_10020082_pt1 | contig 11065 bp, 10 predicted proteins | sample III_Palsa_N2_3_FD_200533 | JGI IMG/M metagenome (GOLD analysis project Ga0302314, IMG submission 200533) | Peat permafrost microbial communities from Stordalen Mire near Abisko, Sweden - III_Palsa_N2_3 | ecosystem: Environmental > Terrestrial > Soil > Palsa > Peat permafrost | place: Sweden... | reverse complement strand
TGGTCGGCACCAATACCCTGCGCCGGATGCAGGACGGCGCGGCCTTCATCGCCACCGCCGAACGCGCGCTCGGCCACGAGATCGAGATCATTGCCGGCGTGGAGGAAGCGCGCCTGGTCTACAACGGCGTCACCCACGGCATGGGCGCGGCGCAGCCGCGGCGGCTGGTAGTGGACATCGGCGGCGGCAGCACCGAGCTGATCGTCGGCCGTCTGGGCGAGCCCAAGCTGATGGAGAGCACCGCCCTGGGCTGCGTCACCCATACCCAGCGCTTCTTCGCCGACGGCGAGGTGACGCGGGCGCGTATGCGCGAGGCGCGGCTGGCGGCGCGGGTCGAGCTTGAATTCGTCGAGCGCCGCTACCGCGCCGCCGGCTGGGACGTGGCGGTGGGCGCCAGCGGCACCGTGCGTGGCGCCTGGCGCGTGATGATGGGGCAGGGCTGGACCGACGAGCTGATCACCCGCGAGGCGCTGGACAAGACACTCGACCTGGCGGTGCGCGCCGGACGGGTCGACCGCTTCGACTTCCCGGGCTTGCGCGAGGACCGGCGGCCGGTGTTCGCCGGCGGCCTGGCGGTATTGGCCGGGGTGTTCGACAGCCTGGCGCTGAAGAAGATGGAAACCTCCGAGTGCGCCCTGCGCGAGGGCGTGATCTACGACCTGCTCGGCCGCCTTTCCGATCGCGACGTGCGCAGCCGTTCGGTGGAAGCGATGGCGGAACGCTATGGCGTCGATCGCGGCCACGCTCGCGAGATCGAGCGCTCGGCGCTGAAACTGCTGGAGCAGGTGGCGCCGTCGTGGAATCTGCAGGGCGCTGACGCGCCGCGCCTGCTGGCCTGGGCGGCGCTGCTGCACGAGATCGGCCTGGTCGTCGCCCATGACGGCTCGCATCGCCATGGCGAATACATCCTGCGCCATGCCGAACTGTTCGGCTTCTCCCTCACCGACCAGAAGCTGCTGGCGGCGCTGGTGCGGCTGCAGCGCGGCAAGTTCACCCAGAGCGCCCTGGAAGACCTGCCGGAAGCCTGGAAGGTGCGGGTGCAGAAGCTGGCCATCCTGTTCCGTCTGGCGGTGCTGCTGCACCGCTCGCGCGCCCCCGGCCTGCGCATCCCCCTGCAGATCGAGGCTTCGGCCAAGACCGTGCGCCTGGAGTTCCGCCCCGGCTGGCTCGACCGCCACCCGCTGACGCGGGAGGACCTGGAGCTGGAGGCGGGGTATCTGGAGACGGCGGACTACCGGCTGCGATTTGCCTGAGGCGGGTTCCGCGCTGCTTGCCTCTCCCTTTGGGAGAGGCCGCCGCGAAGCGGCGGGTGAGGGGCGCGCTTTCAACTGGATTCGCGCTTTGTCGTGCCTGCGTCCCTCACCCCAACCCCTCTCCCGAAGGGAGAGGGGCTATGTCGTTTATTCCGGTTCGCTTCCTTAACTAAGCGCCGCCGGTGATCTCTTCCAGCAGCTTGATCTGCACGCTCTTGGCGCCCGGCTCGCTCGGCGCGCGCTGGTAGGTGCCGTCCTGCTGCAGCAGCCAGCTGGTGGCGGTGTCGTCGAGGTAGGCCTGCAGCTGGTCGATGATGCGCTCGCGGATCTTCTTGTCCAGCACCGGAAAGGCCACTTCGACGCGGCGGAACAGGTTGCGCTCCATCCAGTCGGCGCTGGACAGGAACAGCTCGGGCTCGCCGCCGTTGGCGAAATAGACCACGCGCGGGTGCTCGAGGAAGCGGCCGATGATGGAGCGCACGCGGATGTTTTCCGACAGGCCCGGCACGCCGGGGCGCAGCGAGCACATGCTGCGCACGATCAGGTCGATCTGCACGCCGGCCTGCGAGGCCTGGTACAGGGACTGGATCATCTCCGGCTCCACCAGCCCGTTCATCTTGGCGATGATGTGGGCCTTCTTGCCCTTGGCGGCGTGGGCCATCTCACGCTCGATGCGGTCGCGCATGCCCTTGGCCAGGGTGAACGGCGACTGCAGCAGGCGGTTGAGCTTGATCACCTTGCCCAGGCTGGTGAGCTGCAGGAACACCGCGTGCACGTCCTTGCAGATCGCCGGATCGGAAGTCAGGAGGCCGTAGTCGGTGTAGAAGCGGGTGGTCTTGGGATGGTAGTTGCCGGTACCGAGATGGGCGTAGTGGCGCAGCACGCCCTCCTCGCGCCGCACGATCAGCATCATCTTGGCGTGCGTCTTGTACCCGACCACGCCGTACACCACGTGGGCGCCGACTTCCTGCAGCGCTTCGGCCAGGGAGATGTTGTCGGCCTCATCGAAGCGAGCGCGCAGCTCCACCACCACCGTCACTTCCTTGCCGGCGCGGGCGGCCTGGATCAGCGCCTCGGCTACCGGCGATTTGGCGCCGGTGCGGTACAGCGTCTGCTTGATCGCCAGGACGTTGGGGTCCTTGGCGGCCTGGCGCAGCAGGTCCAGCACCGGGTTGAAGGAGTCGTAGGGATGCTGCAGCAGATGGTCGTGCTTGCGCATCGCCGCGAACAGGTCGCCGGCCAGCGCCTTGGGCACGCGCGGCACGAACGGCGTGTACTTCAGTTCCGGCCGGTCGATCAGGTCCGGCAGGGCCATCAGGCGCATCAGGTTGACCGGGCCATGGCACTGGTAGAGGTCGGCCGGGCCCAGGCTCAGCTCCTCCATCAGGTACAGCGACATCTGCTCCGGGCAGTTGTGCGCCACTTCCAGGCGCACCGTGTCGCCCCACTGGCGCTGCGACAGCTCGCCTTCCAGCGCTTCCAGCAGGTCCTCGGCCTCGTTCTCGTCGACCAGCAGGTCGGAGTTGCGGGTGACGCGGAACTGGTAGCAGCCGTTGGCCTGCATGCCGGGGAACAGCTCGTCGACGTAGGCGTGGATCACCGACGACAGGAACACGAAGTCGCAGGGGCCGGTGCCGGCCACTTCCTTGGGCATGCGGATCAGGCGCGGCAGGGCCCGCGGCGCCTGCACGATGGCATAGCCGATGTTGCGGCCGAAGGCGTCCTTGCCGGACAGCGAGACGATGAAGTTGAGCGACTTGTTGAGGATGCGCGGGAACGGATGCGCCGGGTCCAGCCCGAGCGGCGACAGCACCGGCAGCAGCTCGTTCTGGAAGTAGCTGCGCAGCCAGGCGTCCTGCTCCGGCGTCCATTCGCCGCGGCGCACGAAGCGGATTTTTTCGGCCGCCAGCGCCGGGATCAGCACCTCGTTGAGCACACGGTACTGCTCGTCCACCAGGGTGTGGGTGCGGGTGCTGACTTCGGCGAACAGCTCGGTCGGGGTGATGCCGTCCTGGCCCACCAGCGGCGTGCCGAGCTTGATCATCTGCTTCAGGCCGGCGACGCGGATCTCGAAGAACTCGTCCAGGTTGGAGCAGGAAATGCACAGGAACTTGAGCCGCTCCAGCAGCGGGATGGACTCGTCCTTGGCTTGTTCCAGCACGCGCCGGTTGAATTCGAGCAGGGACAGCTCGCGGTTGACGAAGGGCTGGATGACTTGCGGCGGAGACGAGGTCATGGCTGGCGTTGCGTCGAGCGCGTTGGGGGATTCAGACGCTAGTAGATTCATCCGTGATGACCGTTGAGTGACAAACGCTAGTGATTAGTGGCCAGTGCTTAGTGGTCAGTGTACCGCGCTCCATTCCCCCCAGCCGCAGCTTTTTTGCTGTTACTAATCACTAACCACTGATCACTAATCACTTTTTTACCGTTGCAGCATGGTCCTGGCGGCATCGACCACCGCCGCCGGCGCCGAGTCGCCCGGCACCGCCAGCCCACGCTGCACCGCCGGGCGCTCACGGATGCGGTTGCGCCAGGCCTGAAGGTTGGGCAGGTCGTCGATGGGCACGCCCGACCAGGAGTGGATATTGACCCAGGTGAAATTGGCGATATCGGCGATGCCGTACTCGTCGCACAGGAATTCGCGGCCTTGCAGGCGCGTTTCCAGCACCCGGTAGAGGCGCTTGGTTTCGTTCTGGTAGCGGTCGATGGCGGGCTGGTACTTCTCGTGCCAGTAGCGGTGGAACACGTTGGCCTGGCCCTGCATCGGGCCGATGCCGCCCATCTGGAACATCAGCCACTGGATCGCGGTGGAGCGTCCCTTCACATCGGCGGGCAGGAAGCGGCCATATTTTTCCGCGAGGTAGATGAGGATGGCGCCGGACTCGAACACGGCGAAGTTGCCGTTGTCACGGTCGACGATGGTCGGGATGCGGCCGTTGGGATTGATCCTCAGATAATCCGCGGTTTTCTGGTGCCCCCGCGACAGGTCGAGGTGGTGCACGGTGTACGGCACACCCAGCTCCTCCAGCATGATGGAGGCCTTGTGGCCGTTGGGGGTGGCAGCGGTGTAGAGGTCGATCAAGGCGGACTCCGGAATTGGAAGTGGAATGATTCAAGGTCTTGGGGCCGCGCGTGGCGATTCAAGACACCGGTAGGTCGGATCAAGCGCAGCCGAGCCAACATGGCCGGGCCGCTCCGTCGGCTACGAATGGCCCAGCTTGAGTGCCCGGTCCGGGTAATCGGTGAATACGCCGTCCACCCCAAGCGCCCTGAGCGCGCGCATCTCGGCGGGGTCGTTGACGGTGTAGACATATACTTTGCGCCCATGTTCCTTGGCGTCCGCCACCAGGCGCGGGTCGACGAACTCGGAGGAGAGGTTCACCGCCGTCGCCTGCAATTCGGTGGCGCAGCCGGCCCAGTCCAGCGGCACGCCGCCAAGCAATACGGCCACCGGGATCTCCGGCGCCGCCTGGTGGAATTCCCACAGCTCCGGCAGGTGGAAGGACGAGACCAGGAAGCGCTCGGCCGGCCAGCCGGCGTCGAGATACTGGCGCAGCACGCCCGCCACCGCCTCGCCGGTGCCCTCGGCGGTTTTCAGCTCGATGTTGGCGCCGACGCGCTGCTCGATCAGGTCCAGTGCTTCCTCCAGCGTCGGGATCTGCTGGCCCTTGCCGGCGTCGAGCCCGCGCAGGGTGGCGAAGTCGCACTGGTTGAGCGGGCCCTTGCCGTTGGTGGTGCGGTCCAGGGTCAGGTCGTGGAACACCAGCAGGGCGCCCTCGGGATGCAGCTGCACGTCGAATTCGACCCAGTGCGCGCCGAGGCGGATGCCGGTGTCCAGCGCCAGCAGCGTGTTCTCGGGTGCGTGTCCGCGCGCGCCGCGGTGGCCGATGACGAGGAAGTCGCTGTGCTTGCTTGCGCTCATCTTCCAATCCTCCGGTTGTTTCCCCTGCCTTGGGGCGGCGCGCGTTCCGGCGCGTCGTTCTATACGGTGACGATCTTCATCGAATTGGTCCCGCCGGGGCCGTCGAAATCGCCCTTGGTCACCAGCACGCGGTCACCGCTGGCGAGCACCTTGCGGTAGAGCAGGCAATCGATCGCCTCGGCCACCGGCTTGAGGGTTTCCAGCATGCTCGGCTGGAACGCCACCGGGTAGACGCCGCGGCACAGCGCCATGCGCCGGCGCGTGCGCTCGTGCTGGGTCAGGGCGTAGATCGGGATCTGCGTTTCGGCGCGCGACATCATCAGCGCGGTGCTGCCGGATTCGGTCAGCGCGACGATGGCCTTGGCGTGCATGTGGCGCGCGGTCCAGGCGGTGGCCATCGCCACCGCCTCGTCGACGCGCTCGAAGTGGCGGTCGAGCCGCTCGGCGGCGCGCTCGCGCGGCGGCATGGCGCTTTCCGCCGCCACGCAGATGCGGGCCATCGCCTCCACCACCTTCACCGGCCAGCGGCCGGTGGCGGTTTCGGCGGAGAGCATCACCGCGTCGGTGCCGTCCATCACCGCGTTGGCCACGTCGGACACTTCGGCGCGGGTCGGCAGCGCATTGGTGATCATCGACTCCATCATCTGCGTCGCGGTGATGACCATGCGGTTCATCTCGCGCGAGGTGGCGATGATGCGCTTCTGCCAGCCCGGCAGCTCGGCGTCGCCGATCTCCACGCCGAGGTCGCCGCGCGCCACCATCACCGCGTCCGAGGCGGCGACGATCTCGTCGAGGTTCGGCAGCGCCTCGGCGCGCTCGATCTTGGAGACCAGCGCGGCGCTGCCGCCGGCGGCCTTCATCAGCGTCCGCGCCTCCTCCATGTCCGCCGCGCTGCGCGGGAAGGAGATGGCGAGGAAGTCGGCTTCGATCGAGACCGCGTGGCGCAGGTCCTCGCGGTCCTTGTCGGTGAGGGCGGCGGCGGAGAGGCCGCCGCCCTGCTTGTTGATGCCCTTGCGGTTGGACAGGGTGCCGCCGATCAGTACCACCGTATCGATGCGGGTGCCGGCGGATTGCTCCACCCGCAGCGAGATGGCGCCGTCGTTGATCAGCAGCACGTCGCCGGCCTTCACATCCTGGGGCAGCTCGGCATAGGCGCAGCCGACGATGTGCTGGTCGCCGGCACTGGCGCCCAGCGCCGTATCCAGCGCGAAGGGCTGGCCTTCGACCAGCTCCACCGGGCCGGCGGCGAAGCTTTCGATGCGGATTTTCGGGCCTTGCAGATCGGCCAGGATGCCGATGTCCAGGCCCATTTCCAGCGCCGCCTTGCGCACCGCCGCGGCGCGGCGGGCGTGGTCCTCGGCCTTGCCGTGGGAGTAGTTGAGACGGACCACGTCGACGCCGGCGTGGAGGATGCGCCGCAGTACGGCGGGGTCGTCGGTGGCGGGGCCGAGGGTGGCGAGAATTTTGGTGCGACGGGTCATCGGATCGGGAGGTGAGTTCTTGTTAGGGGGAGCGTACTTTGCGCACATGACAGTGCGGGCAGCACAATATCTGGCCTCTATTGTCCTCCTGTACCGATCCCATGACCACCCTTGGAACCCCGCTTTCCCCCAACGCCACCCGCGTCCTGCTGCTCGGTTCCGGCGAGCTGGGCAAGGAAGTGGTGATCGAGTTGCAGCGGCTCGGCGTCGAGACCATTGCGGTGGACCGCTATGCCGATGCGCCGGCAATGCAGGTGGCGCATCGCAGCCATGTCATCAGCATGCTCGACGGCGCCGCCATCCGCCGCATCGTCGAGCTGGAGCGGCCGCACCTGATCGTGCCGGAGATCGAGGCGATCCATACGCCGACGCTGCAGGAGCTGGAGCGCGAGGGCTACACCGTCATCCCCACCGCCCTGGCCGCGCGCCTGACCATGGACCGCGAGGGCATCCGCCGCCTCGCCGCCGAGGAACTGAAGCTGCCCACCTCGCCCTACCGTTTCGCAGGGACCGAGGAGGAGTACCGCGCCGCCATCCGCGACATTGGCATTCCCTGCGTGGTCAAGCCGGTGATGTCGTCTTCCGGCAAGGGCCAGAGCACGGTCAAGAGCGAGGCCGACGTGGACCAGGCCTGGGCCTATGCGCAAGCCGGCGGCCGCGCCGGCGCAGGGCGCGTCATCGTCGAGGGCTTCATCCCTTTCGATTACGAAATCACCCTGCTTACCGTGCGCCACGCTGGCGGCACCAGCTTCTGCGCGCCGATCGGCCATCTGCAGATCGATGGCGACTACCGCGAGTCGTGGCAGCCGCATGCGATGCCGGCCGCGGCGCTGGCCAAGGCCCAGGATATCGCCGGCAAGATCACCGCCGGACTCGGCGGCCGTGGCATCTTCGGCGTCGAACTGTTCGTGCATGGCGATGACGTCATCTTCAGCGAAGTGTCGCCGCGGCCGCACGATACCGGCATGGTCACCATGATCTCGCAGGACCTGCCGCAGTTCGCGCTGCATGCGCGGGCCATCCTCGGCCTGCCGATCCCCAATATCCGTCAGCGCGGTGCGGCGGCTTCCTGCGCCATCCTGTTCGAAGGGGATCGCAAGGCGCCGGTGTTCGGCGGCATCGCCGAGGCGCTGGCGGAGCCGGATACGCAGCTGCGGTTGTTCGGCAAGCCGGAGATAGTTGGGAAGCGCCGAATGGGCGTTGCGCTGGCGCTGGCGGAGTCAATTGATGAGGCGCGGGCGAAGGCGCGGCGGTCGGCGGCAGCGATCAAGCTGGTGTCCGGCTAGCTTCCCCTCCCCTTGCGGGAGGGGATTGAGGGGAGGGGTGCTTTTCTGTCTGAATGCCGCCTTACTCCGTTCGCCCCGAGCGCCCGCGCAATCCAGTTCTGGCTGCAGTCTCCGAATCCACCCCTCCCCCTAGCCCCCTCCCGCAAGGGGAGAGGGGACTAAAGGCAGGGAGTCGCAAGGTCTCAAACCTGCTGCCCCGGCACTTGCACATAATGTCGCTCCCCATTGCGCGGATCGTAATAAACCTCGGTCAGCACTCCGCTCCCCGGATCGACAAAGCGCTCGCCAGTCGTAGTCCAATTCGGGTCTGGCTTGTCGGTCTGCGTCCGCTTGTACTGCCAGCGCTCCCACACGATGCCCGCGGTCAACATCAGCCCGAGCACCAGCAGATGCGGCAGGATCGGATAGAAGCCGATGACGACACAGAACACCGCCGCCAGCAACAACAGCACGCCGATCACCAGCAGAACCTTGCGCAACACGTCAGCGCGCCGATTCCAGCACCACGGCAGTGCCGTAGGCGACGATCTCGCTCATGGTCTGGCCGATCTCGGCCGAGTCGAAGCGCATCATGATCACGGCGTTGGCGCCCATGGCGGTGGCGTTCTCGACCATGCGGTCGATGGCATGGCGGCGGGCTTCTTCCAGCAGCTGGGTGTACTCGGGGATCTCGCCGCCGCCGAGCGAGCGCAGGCCGGCCATGATGTTGCCGCCGATGCCGCGGCTGCGCACCACCACGCCGAATACCTGGCCCTTGGTTTCGCGGACACGGTAACCGGCCACGTTTTCGCTGGTGACGATGATCATTGCGTCCCCTTTTTATAAAGCCGCCGGCGCTAGTCTACGATGAGCCCTGAATTCCGGGTGGAGGCCCCAATGACCGTCAGCATCGAAAAGCAGGATCGCGTCACCACGGTGATCATCAACCGCCCCGAAGTGCGCAATGCCATCGACCGTGCCACCGCGGATGCGCTGGCCGAGGCCTTCCTGGCCTTCGATGCGGACACCGGCTCGGATGTGGCAGTGCTGTGGGGCGCGGGTGGGCATTTCTGCGCCGGGGCCGATCTCAAGGCCCTGGCGGGCGGCAAGCCGCCGAACCGGGTGGAGGAGGAGGGCGACGGGCCGCTGGGGCCGACGCGCATGCGCCTGTCCAAGCCGGTGATCGCGGCGGTGTCCGGCTATGCGGTGGCGGGCGGCTTCGAGCTGGCCTGCTGGTGCGACCTGCGCGTGGTGGAGGACGACGCCGTGCTGGGCGTGTTCTGCCGCCGCTGGGGCGTGCCGCTGGTGGATGGCGGCACCATCCGCCTGCCGCGACTGATCGGGCTGTCGCGCGCCATGGACCTGATACTCACCGGGCGGCCGGTGCCGGCGCTGGAGGCGCAGCAGATGGGGCTGGCCAATCGCGTGGTGCCGACGGGTGATGCGCGCGCCGCGGCCGAGGCGCTGGCGGCGGAGCTGGTGCGCTTCCCGCAGCTGTGCATGCGCAACGACCGGCTCAGTGCCTACGAGCAGTTCGATCTGGGTATGGCTGAGGCCCTGCGCAATGAGACGCGGCGCGGACTGGAGACCCTGGGCAGCGGTGAGACGCTGCGCGGCGCCACGCGCTTCGCCTCGGGTAAGGGGCGGGGCGGCAGCTTCGAGGATCTGTAAGTCTTTCTTGTGCTGCTGGTGCGGAGAGGGCTTTGTCGTAGGGCGGCCTGTGGCCGCCGCTTCCGCGCAATCTGAGGAAAAAAGCCGGCGGCCACAGGCCGCCCTACTGTTTGTAGCCGCGCACCGGTGGGTTTATTGCCCTTGTGATTCAGGCACGTTGGGCGTAATGCCGGCCGGCGGCGGGAGCATGCCGCGGCAGTTCTGCGGCAGGGCGTCGTAGCCGGTCTTGTAATCCGCGCCGATGCCGCCGGTGTGCTGCACCAGGTCGCCGATGAGCTTGGTGCAGCTCACCAGCTGCTGCTGACCGCCGTCGACGGCCTGCGTCGCGCTGTGCGAGCGCAGGGCGAAATAGGCCAGCAGCCCGACGACCAGCACTGCCAGCAACAGGCCGAGCATGCCGCCTTGCTGGCGCGAACGGGGATTTTTCATGCGCTAAGGTCCGGTGCGATGCCCGGACTTTACCGCATCGGATTCAGCTTGCCATCCGCCTCAGAAAGCAAAGCCCAGCGGCGCGTAATGACCCGGCGCCGGCCGGATGAAAGCCGGGCCGCGGCTCATGCGGCGGCACAGCTGGTGCATCAGCTGCTGGCCCTCGACCCACTGGCCCAGGCCGGAGTCGCCGTTGATATGGCCTTTGTTGCCCAGGTCGACGAACTCGCAGCCCCAGTCGGCGGCCCACTGCCGGGCGCTGGGCAGCGGCATCCAGGGATCGTTGGCGCTGGCTACCACAGTGCTGGGGAACAGCAGCGGCAGGCGCGGCAGCGCCTGTTCGATGCCGAAGCGCTGCGGATTGGCCGGCGCCACCAGCAAGGCGCCGGCAATCAGGTTGGACTGGAAGGTCTCGGCGCGCACTGCCGCCAGGCAGCCGAAGCTGTGCGCCACCACCAGCGCCGGCCCGTCGAGTTCGAGCGCTGTTTCGACAATGCGGCGCGCCCAGCGGTCGAGGTCGGGCACGTTCCAGTCGTCCTGGTTGACGCGCAAGAACTGCGGGAACTTGCGCTCCCACAGGCTCTGCCAATGCCCGGCGCCGCTGCCGCGCAGGCCCGGAACCACCAGCACCGGCCCGTCCCATTCCAGGGCGTCCAGTTTGAAATTGCCGAATACGCTCATCGCCTCACTCGCATCTGTGGGGTGCGCGAACCATCGCGGCACCGGATGCGCAGAAGCTTAGGGCGACGGCGACCGAACTGGAAGATATAAAAATCGATTTATTTATACTTCAATAGAATAAGCGGGGTTATTTCGAACCGAACACCTTCTTCATCAGGTCGGTGGTGCGTGCCGCCGGATCGGTGCGGATCGATTTTTCCTCGTCGCCGACGCGCAGGTACAGGCCGTCCAGGGCCTTCTGCGTGACATAAGTATTGAGATCGGCCTTGTCGCCCATCATCGAGGCCATCGGTCCGGCGGAGGACATGACGCTGTTGTACTGCTGCGCCAGGCCAACCTTGGCGGTAACGCCGGCCACGATCG
>Ga0302314_10020077_pt1 | contig 11068 bp, 7 predicted proteins | sample III_Palsa_N2_3_FD_200533 | JGI IMG/M metagenome (GOLD analysis project Ga0302314, IMG submission 200533) | Peat permafrost microbial communities from Stordalen Mire near Abisko, Sweden - III_Palsa_N2_3 | ecosystem: Environmental > Terrestrial > Soil > Palsa > Peat permafrost | place: Sweden... | reverse complement strand
CGCCGATCTCCACGGCCAGGCGCGCCCGGATCGGGCTGTAAGTTCCGCGGAAGAGCTTGACATAGGCGGCCAGGCCTGGATTGAGCGCGCCGAGTCGTCCCATCTGTCCGATGCGCGCGGTGAGAACCCGGCCGACGAAGTCATTGGTGTGGGCGCGGGCGAGCTTCTGTCGCACGATCGGATCCTCGAGTCGACCGACGCGACGCGCCAGTCGCACGAGGTCGGGTGCCAGGGGTCCGGGCGTCGAGGAGGCCAGACCGGTTTCGGGCCGACCGGCGCCTCGCTCGAGCACCAGCATGGTCTGGGTGACGGACCAGCCGTCATCGACCGCCCCAATGCGATTGGCGTCGGGAACGACCACGTCGTCGAAGAAGTCTTCGCAGAACTCGGCAGTGTCGTTGATCTGCCGGATGGGGCGGATCGTGAGACCAGGGGACGTACAAGGCACGGCGAACCACGTGAGGCCGCGGTGCTTCGAGACTTCCCAATTGGTGCGGGCCAGGCAGAGTCCCCAATCTGCGAGATGCGCAAGTGTGCTCCAGATCTTCTGTCCATCGAGAACCCAATGATCGCCGTCTTTCGTGGCGCGCATCCTGGCCCCGGCAAGGTCAGACCCGGACGAGGGCTCCGAGAAGAACTGGCAGACGAGTACCTCTCCGGCCAGGACCCTGGGAATGAAGTCATGCAGGAAGTCGGGCGAGCCATGGGCGAGCATCGTCGGGACGCAGATGTGAAAGGTGGTGGCGGAAAGGGCGCCGAAGTCAGGCATGGCGTAGTCCTCTGCCTCATTGAGAAAGGCCGATTCATACGCGCTCGGCAAGCCCTGGCCCCCGTACTCCTCCGGCCAGCTGATGCCGGCATAGCCACCATCGAAAAGTCTTCGTTGTCGCGCCCGATTCGCCGCCATCACGTCCGGCGTCAGGTCCGCGCTCCACTGCGGTGACGACGGGCTCTCCAGTCGCTCCATATTCTCCGCCAGCCAGGTGCGGGCCCGCAGCCGGTAATCGTCGAGGGTCGTCGCGATATCTGCGCTGTCGCTCACTCGGGCCTCGTCGCTCATCGCCGCTCCCTCACAACCCGTGGATCAGGCAGAGCCGCTCGCGGTGCCAGTCGGCCTGGCCGAACAGGAGGCTGTTCATCGTGATCCGGCGTAGGTACAAGTGGAGGTCGTGCTCCCAGGTGTAGCCGATTCCGCCAAAGACCTGGAAGCAACCTTGCACGATGTCGATCCCGGTGTCGCCCACCCACGACTTGGCCATGCTGACGATTTCGCCGGCATCGCCCCGCTCCGCCTGCACGGCCCCGGTAGCAGCGACGACCATCGCCTTGGCGCATTCCAGTGACAGGCTCATGTCGGCCAACTGGTGCTTGACTGCTTGAAACGAACCAATGGGCCGACCAAAAGCGGTGCGGTCGGCGGCGTAGGCGCGCGTCATATCGAAGAGCACGTCGAGGGCGCCTACGGTCTCCGCGGTGGACAGGACGCAGGCGAGTTGGAGCTGGCGCTCGATATCGTGCCTGGCCAGGCCGCGCTCACCGACGAGCGCACTCGCCGTCACCGCTACCTCATCGAGAGACACCGCGGCCAGCCGCTGCGTGATGTCGTGTCCACGAAGAGGTTGGACGGTTATGCCCGGTGTCGTGGCGTCCACGAGGAATTGGCTGAAGCCCTCGGGGCCATCGGTCGTGACGAGGAGCCAATCGGCGGCCGCGCCGTCCTGCACCAGTCCGGCGCGGCCGGACAGCCGGAAACCGTGGTTGGTGGACGTCTCCACGATTGATGACCCGGGTCCGCCCTGGCCGATTGCCGCGCCGGCGACCCAGGTAGCCACGAGCTCACCGCGACAGAGCGCTGGCAACACCGTACCCCTCTGTTCCGTCGAACCCGATACCTCCAACGCGGCGGCAGCGACGTTCATCGAGACGAATGGCCCGGGTTGCAGGCCGCGGCCCCGTTCCTCGGCGATGAGGGCGAGGTCGAGCAAGCCTTGCCCCGATACGGTTCCGCCGCCGTGCTCTTCGGAGACGAGCATGGCGAACCACCCCAGTTCGGCTGCACCGCGCAGGTAGTCCGCCGGGCGCCCGCTGTCGCTGTCCACGAGCCCCCGCACCATGGCCAGGGGGCACACGGCATCGATGAACCGGGCTGCGGATTCCCGCAGAAGGTCCTGGTCGCTGGTCAGTTCAAGTTCCATTGTCCTCGCTCTTGTGCGTGGCCAGCGTGGCACTTCCGATACTGGCCGCGGCGGTAGCGAAAGCAAACATAATCGCAGTGCCCAGTACCGGCCGCACCACGGGCGACCGGCATGGCGTTGCTACACTCGCCGCGCAGGCTCGCCGTGCACACGGAGTGGGGGGCACCAACGATGGAAGTGATGGGCGTGGAGGCCTTCGCCAAGCGGGTCCCGTCGAAGACCGCACTGGTGGATGGCGAGCGGAGCGTCTCCTTTGCCGAGTTGGATGGCCGCATGAATCAGTTGGCGCGGGTCCTGCACCGCCAGGGCGTCGGAGCGGGGGATCGCATCGCATCCGCCGTGAGCAATCGCGTCGAGTGGTTCGAGGTGGCAGGAGCGGCCGCTCGGGTCGGTGCCACTGTGGTGCCGGTTTCGTGGCGCAACATGCACGACGAAGTGGCCTACCTGGTCAAGGATTCAGAGGCGAAACTGATCTTCGCTGAACCCGATGCCGCCGACGTCATGGCCGGCCTTCCGGCGGTTTTCGTGGGCGCCCAGTACGAGGGCATGCTGCGCGCAGAAACCGATGTACCGCTCGAGGCAAGCGTCGAGCGCCCGTTGATCGGCTTCCGCTACTACACCTCGGGGACGACCGGGCAGCCCAAGGCGATTGAGGGTGAGATGCCCACAGGTGAACGCCTGGTCGCGTTGCGGGCCGCCTTCATGCCCCCTGCGACAGCGGGAGCACGTGGAGCGGACGGAAAGCGCAGGTTGGGCCGGGGTCAGACCGAGGGTCTGGAGGGCGCCGACGAAGTCCACCTGCTAGTCGGACCGGCGTACCATACGGCGCCGGGAACGTTCGCCAATCGCGCCCTCAGCTACGGGCAGACGGTCGTCGTCATGCGTCATTTCGACGCGGAGGAGTGCCTGCGGCTCATGCAGGACCACCGCGTTACCTGGAGCCATATGGTGCCGATCAATTTCGTGCGCATCTTGAAGCTCCCCGAGGCGGTTCGCCGCCGCTTCGACCTCTCTTCGGTCCGGCGAATTCTCCACGCCGCCGCACCGTGCCCGGTCGACGTCAAGCGGGCGATCATGGAGGTCTTCCCAAGTGGAACGGTGTACGAGTACTACGGGGCAACGGAGGGACTCGCCACCGTGTGCCCAGCCGACGAATGGCTGCGCAAACCCGGAACGGTCGGTCGTGCTGCACCCGGAGTGGAGGTCCGCGTCTATGACGACGATGGGAACCAGGCCGCTCCCGGTGACGTGGGCACCGTCTATTTTTCGCCCATGATGCGATTTTCGTACGCCGGTGCTCCCGAGAAGACCAAACAGGCCTGGCGGGATGACTTCTTCACGGCCGGCGACATGGGCTTCCTCGACGAGGATGGCTATCTCTTTCTCACGGATCGCAAAATCGATCTGATCATCACGGGCGGGGCCAACGTGTACCCGGCGGAAGTGGAAGCCGTGCTGATCATGCACACGGCGGTGGCCGACGTAGCGGTCTTCGGCATTCCCGATGCGGAATGGGGCGAGCGCGTGCACGCGGTGATCGAGCTACGCGCCCCGGCCGACGAAAGCGACATCATGACCTTTTGCCGTGGGCGCCTGGCCCACTACAAATGCCCGACTTCTGTCGAGATCGTCGAAGATCTCCCTCGTGATCCCAACGGAAAGATTCGAAAGCGCCTGCTGCGCGGCAAGCACTGGCATGAGGGCGAGAAGAAGATCTGAGGTCAACTCCCAGCCCAGCCCAGCCCAGCCCAGCCCAGCCCAGCCCAGTCTCGACCCTCAAATGTCAGGCGGTGTCCCCGCCAACGCTCCGGCCGCTCGTGCCGCCAGGGCAACCAGCGTGAGCGTGGGCCCATACCCGGACGCGGTCGGGAAGACCGAAGAGTCGGCCACGATCACATTGTCGAAATCGTGCAGCCGCCCGAAGGGGTCGACCACCGACGTCGTCGGATCGCTTCCCATGCGAGCCGTCCCGATTACGTGGCGGCTCTCGGGGATCATGCGGCGCCGGACTCCCTCGAAATTCCCGCCCGGAGAGCTCGTGCGGATGGTCCAGACTGCGCCCATCTCTTTGAGCACCGCCTCCAGCCGGGGACCGTGGTGTGCCGACGCTGCCAGCTCATGACGCCCACCTTTGTAGGTGATGCGTGGCGCGGGGAACCCGCGCACATCGCGAATGGTCGGATCGAGATCGACCGTATTGGTGGTGTAGGGAAGATCCTCGCCTTGCATGATGAAGGCCCACAGATGGCGACGCATCCGTGAGTCCTTCATCATTTCCCCATGGCCCGCGCCCCAGGGATAGATCTTGGCCTCGCTTATCGGCATGCCACCACCACCGTGCTCGACCATGCCGCCACGCATCCACGGCAGACCCGCCTCCTTCGCCGCCGCCCGCGACAGATCGTCTTGGATCATTGCGTCATCGTGCACGTGGGTCACGGCGCGACCGCGGTCCCCGTGCACGTCGAACGGCATCACACCCACCACGATGGTCTGGTAGTGCACCATGAGGTGGCGCCCGACCAGTTCGTTGCCCAATTCCGACTGCAGGAGGAGGCGCGGGGTCTCTATCGCTCCGCCGGCGACGATCACGTGTCGCGCGTCCATGGAGCGTTCGACTCCGTCCGGGCCGATGTAATCGACGCCGGTGGCCCGCCGCCCCTCGGTGCGGATGCGTGACACATAGGTTTCGGGCCACAGCTCGGCCCGACCTGTCGCCATGGTGCGGGTGAGCAGGGCCACCGGATCGCCCTTGGCATGGATGGGGCAGCCGAAGAATGCGCAGAACCCGCAGTTGTTGCAGGCGGGGCGGCCGTCATAGGGGACACTGTTGGCGGCCGTCGGTGCGGCGTACGGATGGAAGCCCAGCCGCTCGGCTGCGGCGGTGGAGAGGGTGGCTCCGAACATCGGAGCGCCGGACGGCATGGGGAAGGGAGCCGAGCGTGGGGCGGCGAACGGATTGGCCCCTGCCGTCCCGGCCACGCCGACTGCTCGCTCCACCATGGTGTACCAGGGTTCGAGGTCGTCGTACGTGAGCGGCCAATCAGCTACTTCCGCCCCGGGTTGGGGCCCGAAGGTGGACAACATGGCGAAGTCCACTTCCCGAAAGCGTGGGGTCTTCCCATCGGCATGGGTGCCTCCTCCGCCAACGGTTGACGGAATGGAGTTCACCTCGCCCACATGCGTATGGTCACCGTCCTCGGGCCCGAGGCGGAATGTGCGAGGTTCCAAGAAGGGGTCCGGTCCGAGGAAGTAGCGGTCCGTGAACTTGATCTCGTCGTTGGAGTAATCCGACGACGGCTTGGTCAGGTCGGTGGGGTCGAGGAGGTGGTTGCGCCCCTTTTCGATGATGACGACCGACCAGCCCGCTCGGGTGAGGACGTCGGCGGCGGTGGAACCACCGGGACCCGATCCGATGATCACGGCGTCGACCGTCATGGCGTGGACACCTCCGCGTCTGTCCATCCGCGCGGCTGCACATCGCCGGCGAACCCGATTGACCTCCAGCCCGCAAGGTCGCGATTTCCCCCGTACTCGGGAGCGCCGTACATGCCTTCGCACGTGTGGCCGAGGAGGAGTTCGAGGAAGTCGGGGTCGGCCCGCAGTCGAGTCTCCTGCTCTTCGGGAGCGCAACGGGCAAAGTCGTCCCCCAGGCTCCCTAGACCTTCCCGGTATCGTTGCTGGTAGCCCACGACCGGGCCGTTGTACTCCCGCTCGGGTCGGCCCTGGGATCCCTCGATCCGCGTTCTCCAGGCCAACTCGTCGAGTGCGCTGAGGGAGTGGAAGTGCGAGAAGTTCGCCGCGCCCCCGGCACGCCCCGAGGTGGGGCCGCCCGCCCAGATGCGCGGCGGGTCGAATGAGAACGCAGCGAGGAGTGTGTCGATGTACTCACCCGCCCCGGCATCCCCGGCGCCGGGGACGTCGCCACTGGGCGGTAGCAAAACATTGCAGGCCGCAAGAAGCGTGCTGTATTCGGTCTCGGTCAGCCAGATCGGCACCGGGTCACGGTAGCAGGACCGGCACGGGTGAAGAGGTGGACCCGCTCGCTCGGCTGCGGTAGCATTTTGGGCGCGCGCCTTAGGAAGTCGGGGGGCGCCGGTTTTGGGACCTGGGGCAATGGGCCTCTGATCGGGCGGTGCGTCAGACTGGTCGATCGGATCGGGGGATGCGGTGCTGCAGTATGTGATCGCTGGCCTGGTCCTCGGTGGGATCTACGCGATCGCCGCATCAGGGCTGGTGGTGACCTATCGCTCAGCCGGCATCTTGAATTTCGCTTTCGGCACGCTCGCCTATGCGATCGCTCGCTTTTACTACTACCTCAACACCCAGGAGCACTGGTCGATCGTGCCGGCTGCCGTGCTCTCGATCCTGGTCCTGGGGCCGGCCCTGGGAGTCGGGTTGTACTTCGCGCTCTTTCGGCGGCTCAGGCTGGCCCGCCCGCTCACCAAGATCGTGGCGACCGTGGGCATTTCGGTTGCGATACCGCCGGCCACGACCTTGATCTTCGGGAACCAGACCATTCTCTCCGCGCCAGGCCTGGCTCCGCAGCCAGTTCGCGTCTTCAACTTCATGGGCGTCGCCGTCACGATGGACCAGATCATCGTGTACTGCTGCGTCGTCGCCATCGTCGTGGTGGGTGCTCTGGTCCTGCACTACACCGACGTCGGCCTCCGGGTACGCGCCATGGTGGACTCGCCCGCCATGACGTCGCTCTCGGCGACCAACCCGGAGTCGGTGTCCTTGGGCGTGTGGGCGGTGAGCACCGGCTTGGCGGGGCTCACCGGAGTCCTGGCCGCACCGATCATCGGCCTCGATCCGGGCGATTTCACCCTTCTCATGGTGTCCGCTTTCGCGGCGGTGGTCGCAGCCCGGCTGCGCAGCCTCCCGGTGGCCGTTGTCGTCGGGCTGTTCATGGGCATCGCCCGCAATCTCGTGCAGTACATCTTCTCCAATTCGAGCACGATCTCGGCCGACATCATCCCGGCCATACCGTTCATCGTGACCGCGATATTCCTGATCTACTTCATGATTCGCGGGACTGGAGTCGACGAGTCCGAACGGGTCGGCGGGGCTCTCGACAGGGCGATCCTGCCGCAGGGCGACGTCCCGACGGGCGGCTCGCTGGGTCGGCCCGCGTCGCCGTTGGGCTGGAAGCCCCCCTTCCTTGCGTTTGCCCTGCTGTGCCTGTTGCCGCTGTTCCTCAAGGGGTTCTGGGTGGGCCTTATCGGCCAGGGGATATGCCTGGGCATCGTTTTCCTGTCGTTCACGCTCGTGACCGGCGAGGGAGGCATGATCTGGCTGTGCCAGGCGACCTTCGCCGGCATCGGCGGGATTGCGGCGGCCCAGCTCGCCTCCATGCATGGCTGGCCGGTCCTGGCATCGGTCGTGGTTGGCGGGCTCATCGCATTGCCGTTCGGCGTTCTCATCGGGGTGCTGACCATCCGCCTCGGCAATCTCTACGTGGCGTTGGTGACCCTTACCTTCGGGCTGCTGTTTGACAATCTGGTGTTCACCCAGCAGACCTTCGCCAATTCCGGGATCGGGGTCAACGTCACCCTTCCTTCGTTCGCGACGAGCCCGCGCGCCTTTGCCTATCTGGCTCTCGGTGTCTTCGCCATCTTGTCCCTCTTGATCGTGAACCTGCGCCGATCGACCGCCGGGCTCGCTCTCAACGCGGTCCGATGGAGCGCAGCAGGATCCAAGACGATGGGCATCAGCGTCCTGCAGATGAAGGTGCTGGTCGCCGCTCTCGCCGCGTTCGTGGCCGGGATCGGCGGAGCGATGTACGCCCTTTCGCTGGGCACGGCGCTGCCGAGCAACTACTCGACGCTGGGCGGCCTTGTCTGGCTGGCGGTTCTGGTGACCCTGGGCATCCGTTCCAATGTGGCCGCCCTGATCGCCGGCCTGTCCACCACCCTCCTGGCCGGGATCGCGCTGGTCTACCTACCGAGTGCCTTCGCGCAGGTCACGCCCATTCTCTTCGGCTTGGGCGCCATTCAGGTGGCGAAGTTCCCGAATGGGATCATGACCGAGAACGCGCGCCAGGTTCTCTGGGCCTGGGGCAAGGTGCGGAGCGTGTCGCGCTCCAAGCGATCGCCCGACGCCGGGCCACCGGTGGTCGTGGGTGGGGAACTGTCGTGACGGCCGTGATGGACGAGCGGCAGGCACCGGCAACAGTGCCGGCCTTGTCGGCTTCCAACGTCACCGTTCGCTTCGGCGGCCTGGTCGCCCTGGCCGATGTGGCCATCGAAGTCCCGCCGGGCACCATCGTCGGGCTTGTCGGTCCGAATGGGGCGGGGAAGTCCACGCTGTTCGGCGTCCTCTCGGGTCTGCTCCGGCCGGCCAGCGGGCGAGTCTTCATCAGCGGCCGGGACGTCACCGGATCGAGCCCGCAATCGAGGGCGCGCCTCGGCCTCGCCCGCACGTTCCAGCAACCCGAGCTGTTCATGGGACTGACCGTGCGTGACCACCTCGTCCTCGGTCACCGGGTTCGCTACGAGCATCGTCGGCTCTGGAGCGACCTGGTCGATTTCCGAGCGCTGTTTCCTCCAACCGCCTTGGAGACCGAGCAGGTGGAGGCATTGCTCGAGCTGTTGGGACTCACCGAGATAGCGGACACGCCAGCAGCGATTCTTCCGCTCGGCCTGGCGCGACTCGTCGAGGTTGGGCGGGCGATGGCCACCCGTCCGAGCGTCGTGCTGCTGGACGAGCCGCTGTCGGGTCTGGACATTCGTGCGACGGAGCGGCTCACGGCCGTCTTCGAGCGCGTGGTATCGAACAGTTCGGATGGACTGTCCCTGCTCATGGTGGAGCACGACGTGGCGTCAGTGCTCGCCCTGTCCAGCAAGATTTTCGTCCTCGACTTCGGTCACCTCATCGCCCAGGGTACGCCGAGCGAAATCCGTGCCGACACCGCGGTTCGAGCCGCGTACCTGGGCGACGAGGACGTCACGGCCGAGGGAACCGCCGCACCGGCCCACACCACGACCGACCGGCCCACACCAGATGGTGTATCGCCGAGCGGGCCGCCTCGCCATGAGTGAACCGATGCTGTCGGTCGAGAGCCTCGACGTGCGGTACGGGTTGTCGCAGGCGCTCTTCGAGGTCTCCGTGGCAGCAGCTGCCGGTTCGGTGCTGGCCGTGTTGGGCTCCAACGGAGCCGGCAAGAGCACGCTCGCCCGAGCGGTATCCGGGCTGGTGCCGTCGACCTCGGGTCGGATCCGCCTGGAGGGTGTCGACATCACCAAGATGCCGGCCTACAAGATAAGCGCCGCCGGGCTGATTCACATCCCAGAGGGCCGGGGCATCTTCCCCGGGCTGACGGTGGTCGAAAATCTTCGCATGGCCGTCAGGAAGCTCGATCGAGGGGAGCGTGGAGCGGCCATCGATCGAGCCATCGAGCAATTCCCGGTGCTTGGCACGCGCCGGACGCAAGGAGCGGGGACCCTCTCGGGCGGGGAACAGCAGATGCTGGCTTTGGCGCGCGCCAGGGCGGTGACGCCGAAGGTGATCATCGCCGACGAGATGTCACTCGGTCTCGCCCCCATGGTGGCCGAAGCGGTCTTCGCCAGCCTGACCGAGGCCAGGCGATCGGGGATAACCATCGTGCTCATCGAGCAGTTCGTCCACCGGGCGCTGGCCCTGGCCGACCATTGCGTCATACTCACCCGGGGCCGGGTCGGTTGGTCCGGCCCGGCGTCCGAAGCCCACCAAGAAGTCCTCGACCGGTATCTGGGCGAGGTCGCGCATTCCGCATGACGAGTAGACCCGACATAGAGCCGGTGACCGAGGCGGCAGCGCTGGCGGCGTTTCGCACTCAGCTCGTCGAATGGCTGGCGTCGAACCTGACGCCCGAGGTCCTCGAGGCCGGTAGGTCCCACGATGAAGAAGAGGAACACCTCACCGTCTTGCGGAATTGGAACGCGCGATTGGCGGACGGCGGCTGGGCCGCACCATCGTGGCCCAGCCTCTATGGCGGGCGCGACGCGGACGTCGACCAACAGATCGTCTACCTCGAGGAGATGTCACGCGCCGGTGCGCCGGGTCCGGTCAATACGATCGGGGTCTCCAATATCGCACCTGCGATCATGACGATCGGGACCGATCAGCAAAAAGAGCGCTTCTTGCGTCCCATGCTGCGCGGCGACGAGATCTGGTCTCAAGGGATGTCCGAGCCCGACGCAGGTTCCGACCTCGCCTCCCTGCGCACCTCGGCGCGCCTGGAGGACGAGTCCTTTGTGGTGAACGGCCAGAAGACGTGGAACAGCTTGGGCCGCTTTGCCGACTGGTGCCAGCTCTACGTTCGTACCGACCCGGCCGCCCGGAAGCACCGCGGGATCAGCTGCTTGTTGGTGGACATGACCACCCCTGGTATCACGGTGCGGCCGCTACGCACGATGACGGGCGACAGCATCTTCTCCGAGCTCTTCTTCGACGACGTGGTCATCCCCCGATCGGCGCTCCTGGGCGAGCTCAACAGCGGGTGGCAGGTGGCGATGACGACACTCAGCCACGAGCGTGCCGGCGTGGCCCGCCTTCACCTGAGCCTGGGCGAGCAGTTCGACGAACTGCTGGAGGCGGCGCGCCGGCGCGGCCCGGTGACCGACCGGGGACACCGGGACCGCCTCGCCGCGCTGTACGCATCCATCGCCTGCATGCGGTACTCGACGTCGTGGGAGCTGGCCAAGGTCCGAAGTGGCGGGCAGCCGTCGGCGACGATGGGTAGCCTGACCAAGCTTTCCTGGGCCGCCGCGACCCAGGAGCTGGCGGAGCTGGCCATGAGCATCCTCGGTGCCGAGGCTCTTATGGGAAGCTGGGCCAAGAATCTCGCGTTGTCGCCGGCATCGTCGATTGCCGGAGGGACCGGCGACATC
>Ga0302314_10020073_pt1 | contig 11068 bp, 10 predicted proteins | sample III_Palsa_N2_3_FD_200533 | JGI IMG/M metagenome (GOLD analysis project Ga0302314, IMG submission 200533) | Peat permafrost microbial communities from Stordalen Mire near Abisko, Sweden - III_Palsa_N2_3 | ecosystem: Environmental > Terrestrial > Soil > Palsa > Peat permafrost | place: Sweden... | reverse complement strand
GGGGCCACAGGGGCCGGACCTGCGGCACCTTCATCCGGAAGGATGAGCGGAACCACGGGGCCGATGCGCGCAGCGCGATTGTGCTTTATTGCCAACAATCGAGCCGTAGGTCTGCTTGCGGCGCGCTAGGCAATCGCCGCCGCGGGACCACAATCGCCAGCGGTAATAACGCCGTCAACGCGGCCGGAGCTTTACTCGCCATGACGATGCCAACCGCTCCGGAAATCGCGCGGCGGGCCGGGCTAAAGCCGGTCACCGAAACAGCCGAAGGCAGCGGCACCCGCGGCCAAGTACGTCGTCGTCACCGTGGTCACGCCGACCCCACTCGGCGAGGGCAAGACCACCACCACCACGATCGGCCCGACGGCCGGCTGGATCAGCCTGCCAGTCGGTGTAGCGCGTCATGCCGGTTATGCCCTTCGGCCAGCAGTTTCTTGGCCTTCTCCCAGGTCGTGGCCGGGGCGTCGTGCCAGATTTCCTCCACGACCCGGGGCACCGCGGTCAGCAGCCTGATCGTGTCAGCGCCGCCGCCAGCGCACTCCGCGAACTCGGCCAGCGCGATTTCGGTCCGGCCGTGCGCGTCGGTGGCGTCGATCCCGTCCGTGCTCGGATCGCGCTCACCCGGCAACGGCGCGGCGAACTGGCGCCGGGCGAACTGGCCCGCGAGCCAGGCAAGATCGACGTCGGGGGTGGCCACGTCGCGCAGGTAGCCGCGGGAGGCCACTGAGTACGGGTTGTCGTACTCCTCGGGGAACGCATCCAGCGTCTCGGCCAGCTTCGTCATCACCAGGTCGGTGGCCGCCTCGTCCAGCCCCTGACGCCCGGCCGCCCACCGGGCCCAGGCGGTCACGGCCGCCTCCATCCCGTCGCGCTGCCCGTCGGTAAGCGTGAACGTGCTCGCGACGTGCACCAGCAGCAGGGCGGCGAGCTTGTGCGGCCCGACCTGCGCGGGCGGCTCGTCCGGAACCCGGCTGCCATAGCCGGTCAGCACCGTCGCCCAGAATCGCGCCACATCCGGATCACCGGCCTGGCCGGCCTCCGGGCTGCCGAGGAACTCCTCGACGGCGGCGGCCCGGTCGGCGGCCGTGTACCCGACGGCCTGCCCGGGATCGCCCGCCGGCAGTCGCCGGACACGGGACCGGGCGAGCGGCACGAACATGATCGAGGAGTCGTCGAGGTCGAAGTCAGGATCATCGCCCGCCCGGGCGAGCGGTCCCTGGGCGCGCGCCCTCGCCTCGGCCAGCGTTATCTCGTCAAAGCGCTGGTAGGGCTCGGCTTCGCCGCGCAGGGTGTCAAGCATGCCGTCCGCGTCCTCGCCCATCGCGATCATGCTGACGGTTGGCAGTTCGGCCAGGTCTATCGCGACCAGCAGCGCGTGCTCGGCGCCGGAGTAGCTGAACGTGACGGCGATGATCTCGTTCTCGCCGAATACGTCGTACTGGCGCCACGCCCGGCCCGGGGTCGGCTTCCCGATGTCGGTCACCCAGCCCGGGGGGTAGATGTCGTCCTCGGTGAAGCCCGCGAGCGCCTCGCTGGCCGCTCGCTTGACCGAACGGGAACCAAGCGACATCAGCAGACGGCAGAATGCGGCCGCCTCTGACCCCGACCCGTCGGCCGACGGATAGTTCGACGCGGCGTCGATGAGCGCGTCGGCCAGCGTCTCCGTCTGCTCGGGCGAGCTGTCCGTCAGTTCCGGCAGCGTCACGAAGGCCGAGGTCTGGAACTCCGCGTTCAGCACATCGCCGACCGCGATCGATTTCCACAGCTCGGCCAGGGCGCGGTCGAGCACGTCCTCGGGTCCGCTGCCCGCAGCGCCCGCAGCGCCCGCCTTGTTCGCCGAAAGACGGCTTTTCTTTCCCACGTGGCCATGGTAGCGACGTGCGGTAGCCAGCGAGCGCCGCTGAGTGCGTTTGCCGGTCGCTAGACATCCCTCACGGTCGGGGCGGGGTCTCGCCAAGGGCCGCGGCTGTCGCCTACGCCACCGACCCAAACCCCACCTGTCGGCGACCCCGCGCGCCACCAATCGCGGACGGCCGGTTAGGTCAGGAGCTTGATCAGCGCCGCCGTGCCGACGCAGACGATTACCACCCGCAGCCCCCACGGGGGGAGCCGCTTGCCGATCCGCGCGCCGACCTGGCCGCCGATGATCGAGCCGGCCGCGATCAGCCCGGCCACCCCCCAGTCGATGTGGGTGGCGAGGATGAACACCACCGCCGCGAGCCCGTTCACGAGGCCGGCCAGCACGTTCTTGGCCGCGTTGATCCGGTGCAGGGAGTCGTTGAGCGCGATCCCGAGCATGCCGATCAGCAGGACTCCCTGGGCCGCGCCGAAGTAGCCGCCGTAGATCCCGGCCAGGAAAACCAGCACCCACAGGACCGGGCCGCCAATCGCCTCGGCCGCGGCCGGCGGCGCGGCAACGGCGACCGCGCTCGCGCTCGCGCCTGCAGCATCTGCACCTTCGGTGTCCCCGCCCGCGCCGTCCGGCGCCGCCGCGGCCGCCCGCGCCCGCTGCCGCTCGGCCACCCACTTCGCCAGCCGGGGCTGGATGATGACCATCACCACCGCCAGCCCGATCAGCGCGGGCACGATGTCCTTGAACGCGCTCTGCGGGAGTGTGAGCAGCAAGATCGCGCCGACCAGGCCGCCGCAGACCGAAGCCGAGCCGAGCCGGATGAGGCGGCGGCGCTGGCCGCCGAGCTCGGACCGGTAGCCGTACACGCCGCTGGCCACGCCCGGCACCAGCCCGACGTTGTTCGACACGTTCGCCAGCACCGGCGGATATCCGAACGCCAGCAGCGTCGGGAAGGTGATCAGCGTGCCCGAGCCGACGACCGTGTTGATCGTGCCCGCAGCCAGGCCGGCCGCGAAGATGGCGAGGGCTCGGAGGAGATCATGCGGCACAGACACACGCTAAGCCCGCGCGCGGGCCGCGTCGCTACCGTCCCGGTGTGAGAACGGTCGCATCGCCCGGCCCCGTCCCCGGCGCCTCCGGCAGCGGCGCCGCGGGCCGCCGGGCGACGTCGGTGACGAACCGCCGGACGAGCTCGAGTGTCCGCCCCGCGGCCGCGCCGGCCAGCTGCCGGGTCTGCTCGAGCAGCGGCTCGGCGTCGATGTCGAGCTCGCTGAGCTCGTCGTGCCCGCCCGCCCGGAGCCAGCTGTCGAGTACCTCCTCGTTCACCTCGGGGTGGAACTGCAGGCCGAGCGACCGCCCGGCGCAGAAGGCCTGGTCGGCCGCCGCCGTCCGGCTCAGCAGCGCCGCTGTCGGCGGCACCGTGAACCGGTCGAAGTGCCAGGAGAACCACGGTCCGGGGTCGATCAGCCCGGACGGGTCCTCGGAGACCGGTATCCACCCGATCTCGGGCGTCGGCGCGGCCGCGACCGACCCGCCCAGCGCCGCCGCCAGCAGCTGCCCGCCGAAGCAGATCCCGAGCACCGGCACCCCGAGCGAGACCGCCGACCGCGCGAACGCGATCTCGTCGCCGACCCAGCTCCCGATCTTGGCCGTGTCGTACACCGACCAGGGCGCGCCGTAGAGCACGATCGCGTCGAAGAGGTCGGCCGACGGGAAGAAGGCCGGCACGTCGGGCGTCTGGTAACGCGATTCGGGGACGACGGTCAGCTCGAACTCGTCCCACCCCAGCGCGGCGAACGCGTCCCCCACCAGCCCGCTGGGCGAGGCATGATCCTGCTTAACCAAGAGAACTCGCACAGATGCGAGGATAACGGAGCTTCAACGATCGTCGAAGATCCGGTCCGCCAGCCCGAACAGCGGGAACAGCCGCTCGACGTCGAGGAAGAACGTCATCCGGCTGATCATGCCGCCGCTGACCTCATGCACAAGCAGCGCCCAGGGCACGAGCCCGCCGCGCCCGGGGTCCGGCTTGTACTGCCCCCAGGCGAGCACGCCATTGGCCCGCACCGGCACCAGCAGCGACCCCGCGCACGCGCTCGGCCCGGGCTGGACCATCCAGGTCGTGATGTCCGAGGCGCCCCTGATCCACAGCTCGAAAGGGGGCATGGTCATCACCGCGTCCTCCCGGATGACCGTGAGCAGCGCGGTCATGTCGTAGCGCTGGAACGCGTCCACGTACTGGGCCAGCAGGGTCGCGTTCTCCGGGTCGACCTCGTCCGCCCGCTGGTGGTCGGGCAGCTCCGCCAGCGTGGCCCGCGCCCGCTGCAGCGCGCTGTTGACCGACGGCACGGTGGTGTCGAGGGCGGTCGCGGCCTCGGCGGCGGACAGCTTCAGCACCTCGCACAGGATCAGCGCCGCCCGCTGCCTGGCCGGCAGGTGCTGCAGCGCGGTCACGAACGCCAGCCGCACCGAGTCGCGTAGCGCCGCGATCTCGGCCGGGTCGCCCCGCTCGGGCACGACCATCGCGTCCGGGATCGGCGTGACCCAGATGTCCTCGGCCGGCCACGGCCGCATCAGCGACTCGACCGGCGGCGACGACGGCCCCAGGTCCATCGGCAGCGCCCGCCGCTTCTCGCCGCGCAGCGCGTCGAGGCACACGTTGGTCGCGATCCGGTACAGCCACGACCGCAGCGAGGACCGTGCCTCGAACCCGTCGGCCCCCCGCCAGGCGCGCAGCATCGTCTCCTGCACGGCGTCCTCCGCCTCGAAAGCCGAACCGAGCATCCGGTAGCAATACCCGGTTAGCTCACGCCGGTACGTCTCGAGGTCGGCGCTTCCGAAACCACTGGTAGTCGCTGTCTCTGCCACGTTCCCACCATAGGCGGGGGTACTGACATTCCAGCGGAAGAACCCTCAGTCCGCCTCAGGTCAGCTCGAGCAGCAAGGCCACCAGGTCGGCCGGGCGGTTCAGCGCGATCACGTGGTCGCTGTCGATCTCCCGGTAGCGCCAGTCCCGGCTGGTCTTCGCGCGCTCGGCGGCCGTCCAGAACGCGGAGGCGCGTCCGCCGTCGGCCGGCCGGGGCTCCCGGGTGGCCTTCACGTACGTCCGGGTGAACGGGTACTCCTCGAGCGGTCGCTCCAGCCGGACCGGCTCGGTGAAGCAGCCGACCGGGTGCGGGGAGCGGCGGGCGGCGGCCCAGTCGGCCGCGGCGGCGTCCTCCATCGGCCGCTGCAGCGGCTCCACCAGCCACGTCGCCCCGGGCCCGACCGCACCGCGCCGGTACCCGGCGCCGGACAGGTCATCCAGCGACTGGCCGTCGGCGGGCACGAACGCGTCCAGGTAGACCAGGTGCGCTACCCGGTCGGCGACGTGCTCGAGGGCGCCGGTCACGACCATCCCGCCGTAGGAGAAGCCGAGCAGCACGATGTCGGTCAGGTCCTCGTAGAGGATCGTGTTCACCACGTCGAGCACGTGGGTGGACAGGTTGACCTGCGGCGACGTCAGGTGGGAGCGCTCTCCGATGCCGGTCAGGGAGGGAGTGAACACCTCGTGCCCCGCCTGGCGGAGCGGTCTGCGGAGCAAACGGAAACCCCATGACCCGCCCCAGGCCCCGTGCACCAGAACAAATGTCGTCATGGGGCGGACGCTAAACCCACCCCACCGCACCCGCAATGTGCTCGCACCCCAATTTCACCGGCGCGGCGGTGAGACCGGGGCGCTGAGACCGGGGCGATGAGATCCGGGCGCGCGTAACGTCATCACTCGCGGGCCGGGATGACGCCCGGCGAGGGAACTTCGGAGGTGCAGGGTGGTCGAGGCAAGCCCGGGAACCGGCAAAGTGGTCGTGAACAGGAGCATGTCACTCGACGGGTTCATCGCCGGCCCCGGCGACGCGATGGACTGGATCTTCGACTTCATGCCGGGCGGCGTGGAAACCATGTTCCCGGAGATCATGGCGGCTACCGGCGCCGCCCTCATCGGCCGCCGGACCAGCGATGTGGGCGACCGGATGGCCGACCCGGACAACGACGAACCCGAGCCCGGCTACGACGCGGGGGCGCTGTTCGTCCTCACCCACCGGCCGCCGGCCGAGCCCGACCCGGGCGTCACGTTCCTGGCCGGCGATATCGAGGAGGCCGTCGCCACCGCGCTCCGCGCCGCCGACGGCGGGAACCTCGAGATCCTCGGCGCCGACGTCGCCGCCCAGTGCCTGCGGGCCGGGCTGGTGGACGAGATCCTGGTGATCGTCCTGCCGGTGCTGCTCGGCGACGGCGTTCGCTTCTTCTCGTCCCCGGATCTGGGCCGCATCGACCTGGAGCCGATCGACAGCACCAGGTCGGGAGACCTCACCGTCCTCCGGTTCCGCGTCCTCAAGTAGCCGGGCCACAGCCGGACCGGCCGAAAGGCCCGGCCGCGATAACCGGCCAGGCCTCCCGTACCGCCGCCGAGCTCAGGCCGGCAGGTGCTTCTCGATCGCCGCCAGCACCTCGGGGTCGTCCGGCACCGTCCGCGGCCGGAACCGCGCCAGCACCGTCCCGTCCGGGCCGAGCAGGAACTTCTCGAAGTTCCACTGGACGTCGCCCGCCGCGCCGTCGGCGTCAGGGACCGAGGTCAGCTGGTCGTAGATCGGGTGCCGCCCCTCCCCGTTGACCTCGATCTTCTCGAACATCGGGAACGTCACCCCGTAGGTCGTGGAGCAGAACTCCTCGATCTCATCGGCGGTCCCGGGCTCCTGCCCACTGAACTGGTTGCAGGGGAAGCCGACGACCGAGAAACCGCGGTCGGCCAGCCGTGCGTGCAGCGCCTCGAGCGCCGCGTACTGCGGGGTCAGCCCGCACTTGGAGGCGACGTTCACCACGAGCAGCGTCTTGCCCGCGAGCGCGCCGAGCGACGAGTCATCGCCGGACAGGGTCTTCACAGGAATGTCATAGAGGGTCACGCGCCAACGCTACCTGCCCCGACACTCCTTGCCGTCGACCGCCCAGCGGCTTAGACTGAACATTCAGTCAAGGATTGAATGAATATTCAGTCAGTCGAGCTCCGGAAGAGGCGCCCCCGTGCTCACCACGGCCCACAGCAGACTCGCCGACATCATCGCCGACCAGGAATCGATCTTCGTCAAGCGGCAGCCGAAATCGGCCGTGCTGGCCGCGCGGGCCAAGAACGTGCTGGCCGGCGGCGTCACCTCGAGCTGGCAGATCACCCAGCCGCAGCCGGTCTGGCTCAGCCACGGCGTCGGCGCCAAGGTCTATGACGCTGACGGCAACGAGTACGTGGACCTGCACGGTGGCTACGGCGCGGCGCTGGCCGGCCACGCGCACCCGGCGATCGCCCGGGCGGTGCGCGACCAGGTCGGCCGGGGCACGCACTTCGCCCAGCCGACCGAGGACGCGATCGTGGTCGCGGGCGAGCTGGCCCGCCGCTGGGGCCTGCCGCGCTGGCGGTTCGCCAACTCGGGGACCGAGGCGACCATGGACGCCGTCCACCTGATGCGCTCCTACACCGGCCGCGATCTGATCATCAAGGTCGAGGGCGGCTACCACGGCCACCACGATTCGGTCCAGGTCTCGGTGATGCCCGACCCGGACGAGGCCGGCCCGCGCGAGCGGCCCAACCAGGTGCCGTCCTCGAGCGGCATCCCGGCCGCGATCACCGACCTCACGCTGGTGGCGACCTTCAACGACCTGGACAGCGTCGCCCGCCTCCTCAACGCCCACGAGGGGAAGGTCGCGGGCATGATCGTCGAGCCGATCATGATGAACGCCGGCATCATCCCGCCGCTCCCCGGCTACCTGGCGGGCCTGCGCGACCTGCTCCACTCCCACGGCGCGGTGCTCACGTTCGACGAGGTCAAGACCGGCCTCACGGTCGGCCCGGGCGGGGTCACCGCCACCTCCGGGGTGACCCCGGACCTGGTCTGCCTGGCCAAGGCGCTCGGCGGGGGAGTGGCGGTCGCCGCCGTCGGCGGCAGCGCCGACCTGATGGAGCACGTCGCCAGCGGCGGCTACGAGATGGTCGGCACGTTCAACGGCAACCCGCTGGCGATGGCCGCCGCCCGCGCGATGCTGACCGAGGTCGCGACCGAGGAGGCCTATCGGCGGATCGAGCGGCTGCGGGCGCGCGCCGCCGAGGGGATCGGCGCGGCCATCGACGAGTTCGGCATGAACGGCCGGGTGGTGACCGCGGGCGCCAAGGGCTGCGTGGTGTTCGGGGCGGGCGAGGTTCGCGACTACCGCGAGTTCCTGGCGATCGACGACTCGATGAGCCACGCGCACTGGCTGTTCCAGCACAACGGCGGGGTCTTCCTGCCCCCGTGGGGCAAGGTCGAGCAGTGGCTCATCTCCGTCCAGCACGATGAATCGGACATAGACCGGCTGGTCGCGAACTTCCGGTCATTCGCCGCCGCGATAAGCGCGTAGGCGAAAGGAATCATGATGCCCGGAGATAACACCCGCAATGCATTCTTAACAGTCCAAATCTTGCGGCCGGGCCGGTCGGGGAGTCTAATTGACCGAACATTCAGTCAAGGTCGCGCCAGCGTAGGGAGACGGCCGTTGGTACACCCGCGTGAAGGCTGGCAGGGTCACGGCGTGCCGCGCCGTCGGTTCCTGAAGGGCGGCGTCGGCCTGTCCGCGCTCGCGGCGCTCGGCGCGGGCGGCGGGCTGAGCGGATGCGCGTCGGACCTGACCGGCTCGGGCACGCTGCCGCTGCCCCGGCCGGGCAATCCGGTTCAGTGGCCGATCTTCGCCGGCAACACCGCGATCAAGCCCGGGCTCGCGCCCGAGCAGGACGCCACCCTCCAGGTTTTCATCTGGACCGCGTACATCAACCAGGCCTGCGTCAACGCCTTCGCCAAGAAGTACAAGTGCAAGGTGGAGCTGACCACGTTCGACACGATGGACGAGGCACTCTCGAAGCTGCGCAGCGGTCTCAGCTTCGACGTGCTCGTGGGCGGGACGCCCGACATCATGGGCCAGCTCGTCGAGGGCCAGCTGATCCAGCCGCTGAGCCACTCCTACATCCCGAACATCGCCCAGGCGTGGCCGGATTACACCGACCCCTTCTACGACAAGCAGTGGCAGTACACCGTCCCTTACACGATCTACACGACCGGGATCAGCTGGCGGAAGGACCTGGTCAAGGAGAACCCCTACGCGATGGCGAACGCGTGGACGATGCCCTGGCAGCCCAAGTACAAGGGGCGGGTCGCGATCCTCGACGACTACCGCGAGGGCATCTGCCTGGGGCTGATGAAGAACGGCATCTTCAACCTCAACACCACCGACTACAGCCAGATCGCGCTGGCCAGACAGTCGCTGCAAGAGCTGAGCGGCGAGGTCAACCTGATCATCAACAACAACGACTACTCCGACGTCCCCGACGGCCAGACCTGGATCACCAACGCCTGGTCGGGCGATATGGCCGCCGCCGCGTCCTACATGCCCAAGGGCGTCAACGTCGACGTGGTCGGCTACTGGGTCCCGACCGACGGCCGGTGCCCGGTCAACAACGACACGATGGTGGTGCTGAAGTCGTCGGCCAGCCCGGTGCTCGCCCACCTGTTCCTCAACTACCTGCTCGACCTGCCGAACGCGCTCGAGAACATCTCCTGGAACGGCTACATGCAGCCGCTCAACGGGGTGACGCCGCAGGTGCTGGTCAAGGAGCAGATCCTGCCGCCGTCGCTCACCTCGACGGTGGTGACGCCGACGAACTTCCGCCGCGGCCTGTTCGAGCTCCAGCTCCCGGTCGACGCGGACGCGCTCTGGCAGCAGGCCTGGCTCGTGGTCAGCAACGGGATCTAGGGGGAGGGCGACCATGGACAAGACGCGGAAGAACGCCTTCTGGATCGCGCTCGCCATGCCCGGGATCCTGTGGCTGCTGGTGCTGTTCATCGTGCCGGTGTACGCGGTGCTTGCCATCGGGATGGGCAAGCTCGACCAGCTCATCGAGTCACCGGTCGCGGTCTGGAATCCGCTCGACTGGTCGTCGTCGGCCGTCATCGACGTATGGCGCGATATCTTCGGCGGCTCGGCGTTCGCCGGCCCGATCATCGTCCGCACGCTCGTCTACACCGCGATCGCCTCGCTGCTGTGCCTGCTGATCGGGTATCCGGCGGCGTACTTCGTGGCCCGGTTCGCGGGCCGCAGAAAGGCGCTGTTCCTGGTCCTGCTGATCGCGCCATTCTGGATCAGCTACATGATGCGGATGCTGGCCTGGATCGACCTGCTCTCCACCGGCGGGTACGTGAACAAGGCGCTCGGCTGGGTCGGCATCTCCCCGGTGAACTGGCTCGGCGGCGAATCGGTGACGGTGGTGCTCGGCCTCGTCTACGGCTACATCCCGTACCTGATCATGGTGCTGTACGCGGGCCTCGACCGGATCGACCCGGCCCTGCTCGAGGCCGGCCGCGACCTCGGCCTCGGCCGGTTCCGCACGTTCGTCCACGTGACGCTGCCGCTGTCGCGCCAGCCGATCCTGACCGGCCTGCTGATCACCGTGCTGCCGATGCTGGGCGACTACTACACCAACCAGATGCTGTCCGGCGCGGCCTCCACCTCGATGGTCGGCAACCTGATCCAGGGCCAGCTCGGCACCCCCGGCCTCGAGGGCCAGGGCGCGGTGCTCTCGCTCATGCTGCTGGCCGTCCTGCTGATCCCGATGATCTACTACGTGATCGCCACCAACCGGGAGGCCGCCCAGTGACCGCGCCCGCCGCTACCCCTGCCCCGGCCGCCGACGCCCCGGCCGCCGCCGCCCCCGCGCCGGAGGCCGCGAAAAGCAGGCGGCGCCGCCCGTTCTGGCGGAACCCGTGGCGGCACCCGTGGTTCCTCGAGGGGTTCACCTGGCTCTACCTGATCTGGTCGCTGGTCCCGATCGCGATCGCGGTGCTGTTCTCGTTCAACAACGGCCGGTCGCAGTCGAGCTGGCAGGGGTTCTCCTGGCGCTGGTACTTCAGCGACCCGGTCAACTCGGTGCTGCACGACCCGCAACTGCACGCCGCCGTCATCCAGACCGTCCGGCTGTCGGTGCTGACCACGGTGATCGCGGTGCCGCTCGGGGTCGCGTTCGCGCTCGGCATCAACCGCTGGCGCGGCCCGATCCCGGCCACCTTCAACTTCGTGATGATCTTGTCCTACGTGATCCCCGAGCTGATCTTCGGCGTGTCGATGTTCTTCGTGTTCACCACGCTGTTCAGCTCGGTCCACCTGGGC
>Ga0302314_10020072_pt1 | contig 11068 bp, 9 predicted proteins | sample III_Palsa_N2_3_FD_200533 | JGI IMG/M metagenome (GOLD analysis project Ga0302314, IMG submission 200533) | Peat permafrost microbial communities from Stordalen Mire near Abisko, Sweden - III_Palsa_N2_3 | ecosystem: Environmental > Terrestrial > Soil > Palsa > Peat permafrost | place: Sweden... | reverse complement strand
TGACCGCGATCCGGTCGGCCAGCGCGTAGATCTCGTCGAGCTCGGAGGAGACGATGATCACGGCGACGCCGTGGTCGCGCTGCTCGACGATCCGGCGGTGCACGAACTCGATCGACCCGACGTCGAGACCCCGGGTCGGCTGGCTCGCGATCAGCACCTTGTGCTCGCGCCCGACCTCCCTGGCCAGGATGACCTTCTGCTGGTTGCCGCCCGAGAGCGTGCCCGCCGGGGTGGCGGGGGATCCGGTGCGGACGTCGAACTCCTCGATCAGCGCGGTCGCGTTGGCGCGGATCGCGGGCAGCTTGAGGTTGATGCCGGAGGCGAACGGCGGCCGGTCGTAGGTGTCGAGGATGAGGTTCTCGGCGACCGAGAACGAGCCGATGAGCCCGTCCTCCCGGCGGTCTTCCGGGACGTAGGCGACGCCCGCGCGCAGCCGGGCCCGCGGCGTCGCGCGGGTGAGGTCGCGGCCGTTCAGCGTGACCGAGCCGGCCGCCGTGGGCCGCAGGCCCATCAGCGCCTCGCACAGCTCGGTCTGCCCGTTGCCCTGGACGCCGGCGATGCCCAGGATCTCGCCCGCCCGGACCTGGAAGGACAGCCCGTTCACGGGCAGCCCCTGCTCGCTGGCGACGGTCAGGTCGGCGACGTCGAGCACGACGTCACCGGGCTGGGCCTGCTCCTTGCTCACCCGCAGCTGCACGTCACGGCCGACCATCAGCGAGGCCAGGTCGTCTTCGGTGGCGGGCGGCGTGCGCTGGCCGACGACCTTGCCCCGGCGCAGCACGGTGATGGTGTCGGCGATCGCCTGGACTTCCTTGAGCTTGTGCGAGATGAAGATGATGGACGTGCCGCCGTCGCGCAGCTGGCGGATGATGCGGAACAGCTCCTCGGTCTCGGCCGGGGTGAGCACGGCCGTCGGCTCGTCCAGGATCAGCACGTTCGCCTGCCGGACCAGTGCCTTGACGATCTCGACCCGCTGCTGGATGCCGACCGGCAGGTCCTCGATCAGCGCGTCGGGGTCGACGTCGAGGCCGTAGCGGTGGGAGAGCTCCCGCACCTCGGCCCGGGTCTTGCGCCGGTCGAGCAGGCCGGCCGGGCCGGCCTGCTCGATGCCGAGCGTGACGTTCTCCGCGACCGTGAACACCGGCACCAGCATGAAGTGCTGATGCACCATGCCGATGCCGGCCGCGATCGCGTCCTTCGGCGAGCGGAAGCTCGCCGCCTTGCCATCTATGTGTATCTCGCCCTGGTCGGGCCTGGTCAGCCCGAACAGGACGTTCATCAGGGTGGTCTTCCCCGCTCCGTTCTCGCCGAGCAGGGCGTGAACCTGCCCAGGGGCAACGGAAAGGCTGATCCCGTCGTTGGCGACGAGGGGGCCGAACCGCTTGGTGATGCCCCTGAGCTCAAGTTCCACGTGTAGTCGACAGCTCCTAGACCGGGCTCTTGGTCGGCGTCTGGATGGAGCCGCTCTCGATGCCGGCCTCGAGCGTCTTCAGCTCGGACTGCAGCGCGGCCGGGACGGTGCCGGAGAAGTCGTGGAACGGCGAGAGCACCGCGCCGCCGTTGGCGAGCGTGCCGACGTAGGTGCCGCCCGCGAACGACCCGGACGCCGCCGACGTCACAGCGCCCTTCACCGCGGCCTGGATGCCCTTGGTGACGCTGCTGATCATGTACTTGCAGTACTGCGCGGCGCTGACGCAGCCGTCGGTGTCGACCCAGAGCATGTTGACGTGGCCGCCGGAGCTGTCCGCGTCCTGGACCGCCTTGGCGGCGCCCAGGCCGACGTTGCCCGCGACCGGGAAGATGACGTCCGCGCCCTCGCTGATGAACGTCTGGGTGACGGTCTCGCCCTTGGTCTCGTTGGTGAAGTCGCCGGTGAACTCGCCCTTCTGGGTCTGCTCGTTCCAGCCGAGGACCTGGACGCTGGCGTGGTGCTGCTTGTTGTAGTACTGGACCCCGTCCCAGTAGCCGTCCATGTAGATCGTCACGGTGCCGAAGTCCTCACCGCCGAACGTGGCGACCTTGCCGGTCTTGGTCATGCCCGCGGCCAGGTAGCCGCCGAGGAAGCCGTCCTGCACGGTGTTGAAGGTCAGCTGGTCGATGTTGCTTTCCTTGGCGCCGCTCAGGCACTCCGAGGCGTAGGAGCAGTCGACGATCGCGAAGTCCTGCTTCGGGTTCGCCTTGGCGGCTGCCTCCGTCGCGTCGGCCATCAGGAAGCCGACGGTGACGATGATCCCGCACTTCTCGCCGAGGAACGTGTTGATGTTCGGCACGTAGTCGCTCTGCGTGGTGGACTGCAGGTACTTCACGGTGATGTTCGGGTTGGCGGCGCGGGCCTCCTGCATGCCCTGCCACGCCGACTGGTTGAACGACTTGTCGTTGATGCCGCCGGTGTCGGTGACCATGCAGCCGAGGAGCTTGGCGCCCGACGCCGCCGCCGGGCTCGACGCGCTCGTGCTGGCCGAGGTCGACGCGGCTGCGGCGGGCGTGCTGCTTGAGCTGCTGACGCTTGACGTACTGCTGCCGCACGCGGCCAGCAGCAGGGCTGTTACCCCGGCCGCAGCCGCGGTCATCAACGCGGTGTGTTTCACCATTTCCTCCACTGAGCCAGATTGCCGTCGCCCAGGCATGACGGGCGCCCCTGAGCCACACTGGCCGAGGTTTATTTCGTTAGCATTCCGACGAGACGAGGCTTATAGGACTGAAGCCGCCTCGTTGCCAAATCGCGACCGGAAAACGTCGATGGCTGGACATCGAGGTGAAAACCAGGGCACTGTTTGCTAGATGAACATCGATTGGCCCCAGCTCCGGGCCGCCGCCGTCGACGTGGCCGGGCGCGCTTACTCGCCGTACTCGCGGCTGCGGGTCGGCGCCGCCGGGCTGACCGCCGACGGGCAGGTCGTGGTCGGCTGCAACGTGGAGAACGCCTCGTTCGGGGTCACCCTGTGCGCCGAGTGCGGGCTGGTGTCGGCGTTGCACGCGACGCCGCGGCGCTCCCCGGACGGCGGCTCCCCCGATCCCGGTTCCAGCTCTCCGCCCTGCCTGGTCGCGGTCGCGGTGGTCGCCGGGGACGGCGACCCGCTGCTGCCCTGCGGCCGGTGCCGTCAGCTGCTGCTCGAGGCGGGCGGGCCGGCCCTGCTGGTCGGCACCGCCAGCGGTCCGGTCCCGCTGGCCGAGCTGCTGCCGGCCGCGTTCGGCGGGGCGGATCTGGCCAGCCGGCGCGCGGCCGACGAGACCACGTCGTCGTAGCCTGCCGAGACCTGGGGAGCACCATGCCCGACGTCGTATCGCTGATCCACGTCAAGCGCGATAACAGCCGCCCGTTGACCGACGCCGAGATCGGCTGGCTGTTCGCGGCCTACGCCGAGGGCGCGGTGGCCGAGGAGCAGATGGCGGCGCTGCTGATGGCGATCTACTTCAACGGGCTCGACGGGGCCGAGCTGCGGGCCTGGACCGGGGAGATGATCGCCTCGGGCGAGCGGCTTCAGCTGGCCGGCGCCGTCGCCGGAGCCCGCTCGGGTTCCGGTTCCGGTTCCGGCGGGCGGACTCGCCCGTCGGTCGACAAGCACTCCACCGGCGGCGTCGGCGACAAGGTCTCGCTGGTGCTGGCGCCGCTGGTGGCCAGTTGCGGCGCGGTCGTGCCGATGCTGTCCGGGCGCGGCCTCGGGCACACCGGCGGCACCCTGGACAAGCTCGAGTCGATCCCCGGCTGGCGCGCCAGCCTCGGCAACGACGAGCTGACCGCGGCGCTGGCGGAGGTCGGCGCGGTGATCGCCGCGGCCGGCGACGGCCTGGCGCCGGCCGACCGGAGGCTGTACGCGCTGCGCGACGTGACCGGGACGGTCGAGTCGATTCCGCTCATCGCCAGCTCGATCATGTCCAAGAAGATCGCCGAGGGAACCGGCGCCCTGGTACTCGACGTCAAGACCGGGACGGGCGCGTTCATGCGGGACCGGGAGCGGGCGCTCGACCTCGCCCGGACGATGGTCGCGCTCGGCGAAGAACACGGGGTCCGGACCCGGGCGCTGGTCACCCGGATGGACGCCCCGCTCGGCCGGGCCGTCGGCAACGCCCTCGAGGTCGCCGAGGCGGTCGAGGCGCTTCGCGGCGAGGGTCCGGCCGATCTGATGGAGGTCACCTTCGCGCTCGCCGAGCACATGCTCGAGCTGGTCGGGCTCGAGGCCGACCCGCGGCAGGCGATCGCCAGCGGGCGGGCGCTCGAGGTGTTCAAGCGGATGATCAAGGCTCAGGGCGGCGACCCGGACGCGCGACTGCCGGAGGCGGCGCACCGGATGGAGGCGCTGCCGGCCGCCGCCGACGGCTGGGTTACCCGGCTGGACGCGCGCGCGGTCGGCGTCGCGGCCTGGCGGCTCGGGGCCGGCCGGGCGCGCAAAGAGGACGCCGTCAGCCATACCGCGGGCGTGCGCTGTCTGGCCAAGCCGGGAGACTACGTCACCGCCGGGCAGCCCGTGCTCGAGCTGCAGGCCGACGACCCGGGCCGGTTCGCGGCCGCGGTTGAGGCACTCGAGGGCGCGGTGACGATCGGCCGCGAGCCGCCCGCGCCGACGGCGCTGGTCCTGGACCAGGTTGGAGTGTGAGCCTGGGTGAGCCCGTCCCTTGACCAGATCCGCGCCGTGCCCAAGGTGCTGCTGCACGATCACCTCGACGGGGGGCTGCGCCCGGCGACGGTGATCGAGCTGGCCGAGGAGACGGGCTACGCCGATCTTCCGACCCGCGACCCGGACGAGCTGACCAAGATCCTCACCGCCGGCGCCCACCGCGGTCATCTCAACCTGTACCTGGATGCCTTCCGGCACACCGTCGGCGTGCTGCAGACGGCCGACGGGCTGCGCCGGGTCGCGCGGGAGTGCGCCGAGGACCTGGCCGCCGACGGGATCGTCTACGCCGAGGTCCGGTTCGCGCCCGAGCTGCACACCGAGCGCGGCCTCACCCTCGACGAGGTGGTGCGGGCCGTGCTGGCCGGCTTCGTCGAGGGCAGCGAGAACCGCCCGATCAGGGTGTACGCGCTGCTGACGGCCATGCGCACGGCGGCCAGGTCGCTCGAGATCGCGGAGCTGGCGGTCCAGCACCGGGACAACGGGGTGGTCGGGTTCGACATCGCCGGGGCCGAGGCGGGCTGGCCGCCGAGCCGCCACCTGGACGCGTTCCAGTACATCCACCGGGAGAACTTCCACATCACGATCCACGCGGGCGAGGGGTTCGGGCTGCCGTCGATCTGGGAGGCGGTGCAGTACTGCGGCACCGAGCGGCTGGGCCACGGGGTGCGCATCACCGAGGACATCGAGATCTCCCCCGACGGCGACGTCGCCCTCGGCCGGCTGGCGGGCTACATCCGCGACCGGCGCATCCCGCTGGAGATGTGCCCGTCGTCCAACGTGCAGACCGGCGCGGCCCCGTCGATCGCACGGCACCCGCTGCGGCTGCTGCGCCAGCTGCAGTTCCGGGTGACCGTCAACACCGACAACCGGCTGATGAGCCAGGTGACGCTCAGCTCGGAGCTCGAGCTCGGGGTGCGCGAGTTCGGCTACGGCTGGTCGGACATCGAGTGGCTGACGCTCAACGCGATGAAGAGCGCGTTCGCCCCGTTCGACGAGCGGCTGCGGCTGATCAACACGGTCATCAAGCCCGGCTTCGCCACCGCCCGGGCCACCGGCAGCTTTCAGGTTCCGCCGGACCTGCGCTAGTCCCCGTCGGCGGGGTCAGCCGTATCGATGCCGCAGCCAGAGACCCACGCAGCACATCGCGACCAAGGCGAGCTCGAGAGATCCGAGGCGGCGGAGGTACTGCGGGCGCGTCAGCCCGCTTTCGTATTTGGTGCGGTACACCTTATTCGGCTTGCGACGTCGCTCGTGCAGTACGTAGCCGATCCTCATCGCGCCTATGACCAGCATCGCCACGCCGAAGCCGACGAAGACGGCGCCGACTCCGGGCCGCTGCAACTTCGACAAGCCGTAGTGAGGCGTCCCGGGCATGTCCGCGTCCGTGGCGACCCCGGCGGCAATGCCCGCGGCAAGGCTTACGGTCAGGACCGCCACGGCGATGCGGGCGGTACGGGCCATCCGCCGCATCGCCCCGGATCGGGATGTCCGGTGCGGCGCCCTGTGCATGAGCCGAGCATCCCAGATTTCCGACGGGCGGGGTCGGCTCGCTAGAACGCGACGGTCAGGTAGTCCGTCTGGCGCGCGCTCGCGGGCAGCTTGAGCGGACGGAGGTGGCCGTCGGTGATCACGCCGAGCTGGCCGGCCTGCTTTCCGCCTTGGTTGCCGAGGTTGGTTTCCGTTGCGCCGATGACGTACCTGGCTGAGGAGTCCGTCCACAGCACGGCGGTCTCGCCGTTGCTGCACGGACCCTGGTCCTTGTACAGGACTCGGACGGGTTTGCCGGTGCGGGCGGAGTACGCGGTGAACTCCAGTCCGGCGCTGGCGCAGCCCGCGTCGGTGCCTCGATCGTCGGCCGACTCGTTGTACTGAGTGCCGCAGATGACCGTCCCGCCGTCCGGTGTGAGGTTCAACGTCCAGCAGGTGGACGGGCTCGAGGGCGGGTCCGTCACCGTGAGCACCACCCGGCTGGCGGCCAGCAGGTCGATGCCGTGGCCGGTCACGTTGATCGTGCGCACCTGATCCTGGTCGGCATCGTGGCGGCCAGGCGGGATATGGCTGAACGACAGCTGCCGACCGCCGGGAAGCCAGGACAGCGCGTCCGGGTACCCAAGCTCTTGCGTGTAGCCGCCCGTCGTCCAGGCACGCAGTTCCGCTCCCGACGACACCGAGTAGATCGCCAGCGTGGTGACGTTGGCGCCGCTGTCCTGAGACCCCTGCTGCGACTCGACCGCCAGTTCACTGTCGTCGGGCGAGAGCGCGTAGGCGAGGACCTCGGCGTTGCCGCCGCCCGCTAGCTTGATGGGCACCTTGGCCAGCTGATAAGGACGATCGGAGCCCGGGGCCATGCGCAGCAGGTACCACGCGCTTGGCACCGGGTTCAGCTTGCTGCCGCCGATGACCACAAACGTCCGGTCGTCGGATGCGCCCTGGACGCTCAGGAACTCCATGCCGCTCGGCGGGTTGACGGTGGCGATCGCCGTGCCGGTCACGTCGTCGCCCACGATCAGGGAGGTCTGGTATGACCCGTGATTTCCGGAGGAGGTCTCTCCCTGGTCGAGCGCCACGTAGTAGCGGGGCACCGGGGACGGCGATGGGCCCCCCGGCCGGGGGGATAGCGTCGGGGCGACCGAGCGACCGAGCGCAGGGGCACCGGAATGGGTGCCGCGCACGGTGACCAGGCTCAGCGCGAGAAGGACGACGGCGGCCGCGGCGGCGAGCGGGATTCCCCAGGAGAGCCAGCGGCGCAGCGGTCGCGCCGGGCGGCGGCGGAAGCGAACCTTCGCGGGTTCCGCGACCATCGGGCCGATGTCGCGGACCAGGGCGGCGCCCGCCTGGGTGGCGGTGCGGACGCGATCTTCGATGCTCATAGGCTCTTCGGTGCTCACTTGGTCTCCTCGAGCATGCGAGCCAGGGCGGCCAGGCCCCGGGAGGTGGCCGACTTCACGGTGCCCCGGGTGACGCCCATCGCCTGGGCGGCCTGGTCCTCGGTCATGTCGAGGTAGTAGCGGAGGACGACGGCCTCCCGCTGTCTGGGCGGCAGCCGCCGGATGCCGGCCAGCACCTCGCGGTTGGCCTCGCCCAGCACGGCGATGTCCTCGGCCGACAGGCTGTCCGCCGGCGCGTCGAGGGTGATGCCCTGACGGCGGAACCGGAGGCGGTGCACCGACCGGCAGCCGTTGAGGACGCTGGCGCGGAGGTAGCCGAGGGCGTTGCCCGTCTCGTGCAGGGACGGCCAGCGACGGCAGAGGCCGAGGAAGGCGTCTTGCACGATGTCCTCGGCGGTCGGCTGGTCGCCGGTCATCAGGAAGGCGAGCTTCTTCAAGGCCAGGGCGTGGGTCTGGTAAAGCGCCGAGACGCGCTGCCTGGCCTCCAGGCCGGTCGGAAGCGTTTCCGTGGGTTGCTGCACGCCCTTAAGGATGCTGAGGGCGCCGGAAGGTTGCCCCGGTTGGCGGCAATGATTTCAGGCCCGGACGCGGCGGTGTGCGTCCGGTCTACCGGATCTTAGGTCAAGGCGGGCGACAGGGAGTCGCCCGGGACCGTTCGAGATGACGGGGGTTGAATCTAGTTTTGGGTTGAGGTTCTGATGAGCGGGGCGGCGGTGGCGGACCACTTCGCGACGGCGGCGTCCAGGTCGGCCAGCTCGGGCTCGGTGACGTAGAGGCCGCGGGCGGGGACGGTCGCGCCCAGCTCGACCAGGACCGGGCGCAGGTGGACCTCGACCGCGAGCAGGTGGCCGGGCCAGCCGCCGGTCATGACCGGGACCGCGGTGACGCCGGCCAGGCCGTTGCTGCCGTAGCGGTCGAGGAACGCCTTGAGCAGGCCGGTGTAGGCCGCCTTGTAGGTCGGCGAGGCGAAGATCGCGATGTCGGCCGCGGCGACCTCGGCCGTCAGCCGGGTGAGCTCGGGATCGGTCCAGTCGAACAGCCGCGGCGCGTGCTCGGCCAGGTCGATGACCAGGCGGTCGGTGCCGCTCTCGCCGAGTTCCTTGGCGAGCGCGTCGGCGACGGCCAGGGCGACGCCGTGGGTGCGCGAGTTCGGCTTGGGGTTGCCGGTGACGACGGCGATGGTGGTCATGATGCGGCGATCCGATCGGTTGCGGGCGGCGCGGCGGCGGGCTGGGCGGCGGCGGGGTGCGTCGGCGTGAACGGGACGACCGTCTGCGGCGCGTCCTTGGGCGGGGCAGGGTGCTGCCAGAGGCCGCGGCGCTCGAGGATCGGCAGCACGCCCTCGCCGAACCAGTATGCCTCCTCCAGGTGCGGGTAACCGGAGAGGATGAACTCGGTGATGCCGGTCTTGGCGTACTCCTCGATGAGGTCGGCGACCTCCTCGTGGCTGCCGACCAGGGAGGTGCCCGCGCCGCCGCGGACCAGGCCGACGCCGGCCCACAGGCCCGGGTGGATCTCGAGGTCGCGCAGGTCCCGGCGGGCGCCGCTCTGGTGCAGCGCGCGCATCCGCTGCTGGCCCTCCGACTGGCTGGTCGCCAGGCCCGCCTGGACCTTGGCGATCATGTCGTCGGTGACGCGCTCGATCAGGTAGCCGGCCTGCCGCCAGGCTTCCTCGGAGGTGTCCCGGGAGATCGTGTGCAGGCGGATGCCGAGGCGGAGCGTGCGGTTCTGCTGCTCGGCCAGGCCTTCGACCCAGCGGAGCTTGTCGTTGACCGCGGCTGGCGGCTCGCCCCAGGTCAGGTAGACGTCGGAGTACTTGGCGGCGACCGGGCCCGCGGCCTTGCTCGAGCCGCCGAAGTAGACGTCGGGGACCGGGTCGGGGAGCCTGGACAGCTTCGCGCCCTCGACGCTGAGGTGGGTTCCGGTCTTGGTGACGGTCTCGCCCTGCCAGAGGCGGGTGACGATGTCGAGGAACTCGCCGGTGCGTTCGTAGCGCTGGTCCTTGTCCAGGAAGTCGCCGTAGGCGCGCTGCTCGGCCGTCTCGCCGCCGGTGACGACGTTGAGCAGCAGGCGGCCCTGCGACTGGCGCTGGAAGGTCGACGCCATCTGGGCCGACAGGGTGGGGCTGATCTGGCCGGGGCGGAACGCGACCAGGAACTTCAGCCGCTCGGTCACCTCGGTCAGCATCGCGCAGGTCAGCCACGCGTCCTCGCACCAGGTGCCGGTCGGGGTGAGCGCGCCCTCGAAGCCGAGCTGCTCGGCGCTGCGGGCGATCTGTCCCAGGTACTTCACCGACGGCGGCCTGATCGCGCCGGCCGCGCCGGTCGCCACGCCGTGACCGCCGCCGACGATGTCGCGGCCGTCGCCGTTGGTGGGCAGGAACCAGTGGAACCGCAGGGACATCGCGTGCGCCTCTCGCCGTGCCGTAATGCCTACTTTTTAGATTGTTTTAATATACATGAATGCGGGCTGGCCGCGGCGGCGGCGCCCGCGCGGGCGAGCGGGGGAACACAGTTCGCCGGGGGGTCGGTTGGGGTCGGGCGATCTTCGCAAAGCGGGGAGCGCGGCGTATCGTCGCGATCATGAGGGTGCGGGAGATGCGGAGCCTGGTCCGGCTGCGGACGGTGCCGCTGGACGCTCAGGCGCGCCGGCTCGGGTCCTGCTACGACATCGCCGACCTGCGGCGGGCGGCCAAGCGGCGGATCCCGCGGCCGGTGTTCGACTACGTGGACGGGGCGGCCGACGAGGAGATCGCGGTGGCGGCGAACGTGGCCGCCTTCCGCTCCTGGCGGTTCCTGCCCCGGGTGCTGGCGGGAGTGGCCTCGGCCGACACGTCGGCCCCGGTTTTCTCGTCGACGCTGCCGGTGCCTTTGGTGCTCGGGCCGACCGGGTACACGCGGATGATGCACCCGGACGGGGAGATCGGCGGGGCGCGGTCGGCCGCCCGGCACTCGCTGCCGTACACGCTGTCGACGATGGCCACGACCGGGATCGAGGAGCTGCGGGGCAGCGTCGGGCCGGCCGCCGAGCTGTGGTTCCAGCTGTACCTGACCAGGGACCGGGTGCAGTCGTACGACCTGGTGGACCGGGCCGCCGCTGCCGGGTACACGGCGCTGGTGGTCACGGTCGACACGGTCGTGGCGGGCAATCGGGTGCGGGACTTGCGCAACGGGCTTTCCATCCCGCCTGAGCTCACGCTGGCGACGATCGCCTCGGTGGCGGCGAAGCCGTCCTACTGGTACCAGCTGCTGTCGGGGCCGTCACTCGACTACGCCAACTTCGCCGGGCGGCCCCGGACGACGATCCGGAAGACGGCCGACTTCTTCGATGCCGACCTGAACTGGTCCGACATCGAGTCGCTGCGCGCTCGCTGGCCGGGGAAGCTGCTGCTCAAGGGGCCGGTCGGGCCGGCCGACGCGCGGCGGGCGATGGAGCTCGGGCTGGACGGGGTGCAGTTGTCCAACCACGGCGGGCGGCAGCTCGACCGGACCGTCGCCCCGGCCGACCTGATCGCGCCGGTCCGGGAGGCGGTCGGGCCGTCGTTCACCGTGCTGGTCGACTCGG
>Ga0302314_10020070_pt1 | contig 11069 bp, 11 predicted proteins | sample III_Palsa_N2_3_FD_200533 | JGI IMG/M metagenome (GOLD analysis project Ga0302314, IMG submission 200533) | Peat permafrost microbial communities from Stordalen Mire near Abisko, Sweden - III_Palsa_N2_3 | ecosystem: Environmental > Terrestrial > Soil > Palsa > Peat permafrost | place: Sweden... | reverse complement strand
CCTGGCCGAGACCGAGCCAGGCTTGTTCACCCAGCCCCGGCCGTAGCCGATCGACGTCGCCCCGACCTGCCCGCTTGTCCCGCACGAAACGAAGAATCGGGCATCAGCTCTCATACCGTCCTCTCAGTGCCAGATCCCTCTCCGTCACCGTGGCGAGGAACTCGAGACCCTGACAAGCCCGCCTTACTGTGCTCGCCCTATTCCAGCGGTTGCGCATGGAATGAATATCGGAGGTGACAATCACCGCCTGCAGGAGGGCCAGATCGTAGGGGCGGCACAGTCGACCGACCTGCAGCGTCCCTACGGCAATGCCCGCGCTCACGACGATGCCCATGCTTAAGAGCATGCTGCACACGGTGTCCCACCCCGCGAGGAGGGCGAGCGCAGTCGCGGTGAAGTGGTTGACGTTGGCGATGGTAATGACGATCGAGAGCGTCGGGACGAGGGTCAGGTACGCCACGCCCGTTGTCCCACCTGCGCGGCTGACGCGGCGGCCGGAGGGAATCACCTTGAGGCTGGCCCACAGGACGAGGCATCCGCCGGCGAATCCAACTGCGAACAGAAGCAGGCGCTGGACCAGGTTCCCGTGTCCGGCGAGCAGGAACCACGGGAGCGCTACGACTGCGGGCAGCCAAACCAGTCGATTGCTGAGGTTGTTCGCGCGCTCCTGCGGTAGGGATTCAGCGATTGCCTTGCGGACAGACGCAGCCGCGACCGACGTGCGCAATTGTCTACGATGATGGGGGTCAATGATGGGCAGGCTGTCGAACCAGGCCAAGTCGCCGGCCAGCGTGTTCCTGGTGATCCGACGGACCTGATCTCGCATCTCGGCCCTGGCGTCCTCGACAGTGCGCATGTACTCCCTCAGTATCTCTTGAGGTGACCGAGAGTAGAGGCTGCCGAACGCCGGTTCTGGCTTTGGTGCCGCGGCTGGTCACTATGTCGGTTCTAGGCGCCAGGTGGTCGAACTCGGACTGCGTGTCCGGCAGGGTCTCTCAGTGTGGTCCGGTTCCGGAGGCGAGGCGGAGTGTGCGGAGGTCCTCCCAGAGCCACTGGTAGGCGAGGGTGGTGGCGGGAGTGTCGGTCGGACTGGGGATGGCGGCGGTCCCGGCTCGAGGGTGGGCCCATGGGGCGGTGGCGGGATGCAGGATTTCGATTGTCTGGCGGAGCTCGGCGTGTTGTTGCAGGGTCACGGTCCATTCCTGTGCAGGTAGGCCGGACTCGCTGTAGGTGAACAGCGCGGTCGATTGGCTGCCTGCGGGGAGGGGACGGGTCTCGTAGCTGTACTGGTGGAGTTGGAAGCCGGTGGGAGTGCCGTTGTGGGTGGTGCGGGTGACGTGGCCGGCGATGTGTACGGGCAGGATGCACGCCATCCCGAGAGTGGGCTTGAGTCGGGGTAGCCATGCCTCGCACAGGCGCTCGTAGATGTCGAGGGCGGCCGCGTGCAGGTAGGTGACGAACACGGCCAGGTGCTCGTCGCTGTAGTGCCCGTAGTGTGATGTCGTGGGCGCGGCCGGGAGGTCAGGAGCCGGAAACGGGCAGTGCACGGAGCCGTCCGCCGCGACCCCGTCACCTGCTTCAAGAGCAGTGAGCAGGGCCTCCAGGTCTTCTCGGGCCGCAACCCAGCCGGATGAGAGTCGTATGCTGGCAAGGCCCGGTGTGAGGATCTGGCGCAGGCGCGCGGTGATCGCCGCTGCACTGAGAGGCTCCTGATTGAAGGAGCCGGCAATCACGGCGCGGCACTGGGCCCACTGGCGCTCCGAAGCGGCTGGACCGTGAAGGTGAGCGTGGAGTCGCTTGCCCTTCAAGAGCTCGGCGAGGCCGTCTGTGATCCAGTCCAGGCTCCAGCGCCACGGCCAGGCGGAGTAGTCCGCAGCTGGGCGCCCGCGGCGGTAGGAGCCGTCCTGCCCATGGAATGCTCGGATGTCTTCTACAGGTTGGGCCAGTGCCAGGACGCCAGTACGGCCGTCATCCGTCGGTGTGTGTCGGATGACGCTAAGCAGGGTGTCATCCTCGACACGGACAGCGAGCACGAGCGGCGGCGTGTTCGGCGCGCTGCCGATCTTGAGAAGGTCAGCGGCAGGAGACAGCGCGGGAAGCCAGGCGGCCAGGGCTAGGTGGATCCTGTCGCCGCAGCGCATTGGCACGGAGGCGTGGGAGCCGCGTCCGTGGGCGGGGACGCTCTCGTGAAGCAGCCAGGCGGCGATGCCCGGGAAGTGGTCGATGATCGGCTGCAGCAAGGTGGCCGAGCGTTCCCAAGAGGCTGCGGCAAGGGCCAAGGCCAGCGGGTAGCGCCACCGCTCCAGGGCTGCGGCGTCGGCCAGCGCGTCTTTCGGCAGCCCGGCCGCCAGCACGCTCTTGCCGCCGAAGTACTGTTCCAGGATTGGTAGCCCGAACGCCAGTGTGCGGCCTCGTCGCACCACCAGACGCGAGACGATCAACGCCTCGATTTCGGCGTCGTTTCCCACTTCGGACGCAGGGATGGGGGCGCCGGCTTCGATGGCCAGATGGGCGAGTCGTGACAGGGCGTTGCGGACGCCGCTGATGTCGGCCCCGGGTCGGCGGAGCGCGCGTTCCACCAGGTTCTCCAGGAAGTCGATCCTGGACGTGGGCACGGCATGGGTCTCGCGGTACGACAGCGCCGCGATGATGACGAAGAGGGGCAGCCGCATCGCCTCCCGCACCGCGGTGGAAGCAACGGGCGCGCGGTTGGGCTGTCCACCGATGCGCTGCGCGAGCGCTGCGGCCTCCTCCGCGCTCATCGGCGGGTAGGCCAACCGCTGGTTGTCCTGGATATCGGGCAGTCCCGGTCGGACTGTCGCCACGACACGGGAGCCGGGCCACTCCTGGGTGAGTCCCCGCGCCTGAGTAAGCAGTACGTAGGCACGTCCCAGGGCCACCTCGTCCAGTCCATCCAGGACCAGGCGCACACCGACCATTTCCGGAACGCCCACCGACACGCATGTCTCCGCCACTGTGTCCGCAAGCGCACCGTCGACGGCTCGGGCATCGAGGTACACCGGAACCGGCGCGTCAACGTCGCGGAGGGCCGCAGCCAGATCGGCCTGATGCAAGCGCTCTCCGGTCACTGACTTTCCCGACCCGAAAACGCCCTCGAGTAGCACGAGGCCCTGCTCACGCAGGGAAGGAAGCGCCGAGGGGGCGTCTCCGACCGTTGGGTCATCGGCCAGAGCGGCGGCGGTATCGTCGGCCAGGCCCGCGGCGGCCCACCGCTCGATCAGACGCCTGCGGGACTTCCGCGCCCAGTCGGTGAGCGTCGCCTCGCGCGACGCGGCAATGGCCGACGCGATGGCTGCTTGCCCGGGAAGAAGGAGGCGTTCGTTGAGGCGACCCACCAGCTTGTCGTAGGTCTGGAAGAAAGCATCACGAAGCTCGTATAGCTGGAGTTCGAGTTCGCCTCCGCGCTCTGGCTCACGGACTACGAACGTCCTGGCATCCTCTTGCTCTTGCCACGGCAGCCGGCTGTACGCCTGTTCATCGACGCGATCGGCGACGAGAAGGCGGAGTTTGACGTCGCTGAAAGCCATAGCAGCTTGCCTGCACGCGGTCTCGGCTTCATGCAGTTCTGGGTCGACAAACCGGATGCGATCGTCCCTCAAGGCATCGACTGCCTCGTTGATGAGCCGGTTGACGTGGCCGCTGACGACGAAAGGGTCCTGGCTGCGCAGTACCTCGAGCCAGTTCGCTTGCGGTGGCAACACCGTGGTGATCCGCGTCGCTTTGTCACGGTCTCCAGAGCGCACGGATAGAACTTGCGGAGTCACCGCTGGCGCGGGCGTTGCCATGTTGAAGATCACTCGGTCTGTTAGCAGAGTGCTCGCTATGAGGCCCGCGTTGATGAAGGGCGTAGGGTGCCCGGCCTGGGTCAGCGCGTTGCCGGGCCGGGCTGGGAAGGGTTATTGAAGTGTACTCCGCCCTGGATGTTGGCCACCGCGGCACCGAAGCCGCCTTCCGCCACCTGCACGTTCACATTGCCCGCGGCGGCGAGCCCGTAGGCACCGGCTACTGCTGAACCTGGCTGTTGCTTGGCTGCTTCCAGTTGTGCCACGGCCTCCCTCAGCTCTGCTGCGAAGGCCGGGTCGCTCTCAACTGCGGCAGTGACGGCGTCGTTGACGCGGCGAGCCGTCAGTGCACTGGGTTCATCCTGCCCGGCTTCGGCTTCTTCACTGAGGCGCTCGAGTTCCGCGTTACCAGCAAGCTTGCGCGCGATGACGTCGTGCACCTTGTCCATTGCCGTGTCCAACGCGAAGTCGACTTCCCCGTCGATGCGCCCGCCGACCCTTCGGGCCTTCCTCCATGTCCACGCGACCAAGCACCCGACTGCGACCTCGATCACAGGGAACCCCCTCCGCGCCATGCCGGGTGCCCATTTGGCGGCCCGTCTGCAGCCAGGTAGCCGCAGGCTGCTGGGCTGCAATGCCTGATGCGTCAACTAGCTTGAAGTACCACGATACTGCTGTGCAGCGGTTGGGAGGAAACGGGCGGACGCTGAGGGGCGAGCCCCTGGACGGCTCAGCCTGACAGGCGGCGGTCAGCGTGGGTCGGATCAACCTACCTGCGGGTATCTAGGGTGCGTGACTTCGCCCGTCGATAGAGTCAACTTCCTTCGCGAAGCAGGAGGGGGCGCCATGGACATAGGCATGGTTCGTGCGGCGATCGGCCCGGAGAGCGTCGAGCGCGTGAAGTGCACCGGGCTGTACGTCTGGGTGGATATGGGACAGCCGGGCCAGCCGGTCCTCTACATCGGCAAGTCCGGAAACGTGGCACGTCGCACGAGCAACGAGCGGGTGTGGACCGAACAGTTCCGAGACGCCCGGGATCGCGGAAACACGCTTTGGTACTCCGCTGGCTGCGCGCTGTCACCGGTACTTGCGGCTGCTCGACAGCCACAGGCGATGATGTGGGCGATGGAGGAGGCTGAGGCCGCTGCCGCGGAAACCGCACTGATCCGCCTGGCCGCGATGACCGGCGCAACGCCACCGGCCCAGGGCGGCGGCTGGGGCTGGGGACGCGGCGACCAGGCGCAGAGTCCCCAGAGAGTCCACGAGCTACTGAACGAGTGGTTCACAGCGGGACACGCGGTGCATAGCACAGCAGGGTTCGCGACCGGGCGCTGAGCTGGTCCTGCAACCTGCGGGGGTGGTCCGTCGCTCATCGCGTACGTCGGTCGAACGGCCCGACTCGTCGCACCGGTAGCCAGGCGCGTGGTCCTCAGCCCGGCACAGTAGCTGGCACGCGGCGGCGTCAGACGCGCGTGCGGGCCGGTACGCGATCGCGCTGGCAGCGGTCTTCATCGTGTGCGGCACCGTGGTGGCGCTGGTGCTCGCCACAGCGCGAGGAGACCGGCTGGACGCGGTCCGGCAGCTGACCCCCGTACTGCTGAAGGTGGCCGACAAGATCACGTTCTGGCGCGGCCGGCACCGGCAGCCAGGACCGAGCAGGACGCAGGGTCCGCCGGGACCAGGGCCGGTTTCAAGGGCCTGGCTCCGGGGGATGGAACGCCAGGACGACGCAGGCCGCTTCCCCCTGATCTCAGCGGGGGGAAGCGGCCTGCGTGTCGAGCGTGCATTGCTTTCAGATCAGACCCTGGACGATGGCCTTCTTGAAGGCGGACCATTCGGCGTCGGTGTACCGCAGCTCGCCTCGGTCGGGGTTCTTGGAGTCGCGGACGGCGACGCCTCCGGGCAGGTCGGTGAGCTCCACGCAGTCCTGCTGTTCCTGGCTCAGCGGGGACTTGCGCCAGGTGGCGTCGGTCAGGTCGTGGGCGTACAGGTCGTCCTTGCGGTCAGGGGCGGTGCTCATGAGCCGTGTCCTTCCATGTGTTTCCTGATGGTCTCCCGCGACTGGTCCGCGGGAAGTGCGGCGGCGACGATCTGGTCGAAGGCGTCGCCGAACAACCTCGCCTCGTCGTCGCCCTCCCGGTAGCGGATTTCCCCGCGGTGCTCAACCGAGACGAGTGTGGGCCACGGCCGCTGGAACTGGGTGATGGCGAAGTTCCCCGACGCGCCGGGGTGCGGGCCCGCTGTCAGCGGCATGACCTGAATGGTGACGTTGGGCAAGTCGCCCATATCCAGCAGGTGGCGGAGCTGTTCGCGCATCAACGAGGGGTGCGAGACGAACCGCTGGTACAGCAGCGCCTCGTGGATCACGACCCAGTACTTCACGGGGTTGCCGGGCCTGGTCAGGATGGACTGGCGGGCGATCCTCACCTCGGCGGTGGCGGCGTGGTCGTCCGCCGAGCGGTGAAAGGACGTCGCCATGGTGATCTCCCGCGCGTACGCGCCGATCTGCAGCAGGCCGGGGATGACGTTCGGCTGGTACTGGCGGATGCTCTCCGCGTCGGACTGCGAGCTGATGAGGTCTTGGAGAGCCTGCCCCACGACGTCGCCGAACACGCTCCACCAGCCGGTCTTGCCCGCGTCGCGCGCCAGGTTCTCCAGGGCGGTGACGACTTCCTCGTCGGTGACGCCGTAGTGACCCAGCAGGACAGCGGCGTCGCGCGCGCTCAGCTTGGCCTTCGCGTTCTCGATCCGCGACAGCTTCGGGCCGTCCCAGCTTCCGCCCATGAGGTCGGCGGCCTGGTCCAGGCTGAGCTTCGCCTCGTTGCGGTACCTCCTCAGCGCCTCGCCAAGGCGACGCCGCCGGATGTTCGGGGTCGCGTGCACATTCGGCATGGGTGCGAGTCCTCCCGTTCAAGGTGCGGTAGTCGGTGCCTGGGGTGGAGTGTGCCATCGCCCCGGTGCACAAGTCGATGGAACACATGTTCTTTGTTTTGCTAATTTGGGTTACAAGCTTGTGAGTTGGGGTGTGACGGTGCATCGTAAAGACACAAGCAAGTGACGAAGCGTCACCGAGTGATCACCGCTGAAGCGCGGTCAGGCTGGGCTGCCGAACGACGCCCGTGGCCGACGCGCGCACCACGCCACCGTTCCCCCGGGAAGGCATCCCCGATGCAAGGTCTCCTCGCGCACCGCCCCTGTGCGGACAGATCCGCCGATCCGCGTCTCGCCTACGCGCTGCCCACCCGCGTACCGGGTGCCGACGATCGCTCGCGGCGACCTCCCACACGCATCACCCGGCACGGGCAAACGCCCGCCGACGCGCCCATGGCGATCCCGACCTCCCCTGAGCGTACGAGGGCTGAGCGCCGCCTCAAGGTGCTGCAGCAGTTCGCCGCCGGACGTCGCCGCCGGATCGCCAGGGGGTTGCGGTGAGCGGGCAGACGCAGGCCAGTGGACGGCGCACAGGCTGGCTCAGGCAGGGTACGACGGCGCTGGACACGGCCACCGGCCAGGTCGGCGAGGTCCAACAGATCGGGCCGGCCTACAACCTGGGCCCAGACAGGCCGCGCGAGCGGGGCACGGTGTGGCTGCGGCCCCACGGCGGCGGCGTGGAATGGGAGGCCCAGGCCACAGACCTGCGGCCCGTCGCATCGCAGGTCGCGTGATGTGGGCCCCGCAGCCCCCGCCGCAGATCGGCGACCTCGTCGAACTCGACGGCCAGCAGCGCGTCGTGACCGACATCCGCCAGGGCTCCTACATCCTGCGGCCCGTCCGCGGCGGCTACGTGGAAATGCCGGTGGAGGACCCGGACACGCTCACCATCGTCGCCCGCGGCGGGACGTGGAGCCTGTGAACGGCTACGAGCCGAACGAGGGCCGCCACCGCGGCCAGGACCGCGACCGGATCGGCACGGCGCTGGGCGCGTTATGGGCGGCCGGACACATCGCCGTCCTCAGCTTGCTGGGCCTGTCCTACCAGGCCCAGCCGCACCAGGAGGCCCTGTCTGTGCCGCACAGCGCCCCGGACGGCGAGCCGCCCGTGTAACCCTCGAACTCCGCCCGGCCGTCCGCCTCGTGCGCGCACCGGCCGGGCGGACGGCGCAGGCTGTGACCACTCCCCCCACGGCCTGCGCCAAACCCCGCACCATCCGAGAAGGGATTCCATATGACAGCCACCACCGACGAGGTCGAGGCAGCCCGCGAGGAGATGATCCGTCAACTCGTCGAGCTGAAAGCCATCCTGTCGCCCGAAGTCGAGGCCGCCGTGCGCGCGGTGCCCCGGCACCTGTTCATCCCCGAGGTGCCTGTCGCCCAGGCGTACGCCCCGGAGGAGTCGCCGGTCACCAAGCGCGACGAGCACGGCATCGCCATCAGCTCTGTGTCCGCGTCCCGGGTCCAGGCGCTCATGCTGGAGCAGGCCCAGATCCGGCCGGGCATGAACGTGCTGGAGATCGGGTCGGGGGGCTACAACGCGGCCCTGATCGCCGAGCTGGTCGGTCCCGAAGGCCGGACCACGTCCATCGACATCGACCAGGATGTGACCGACCGTGCCCGCCGCTGCCTTGACGCCGCCGGGTACCAGCAGGTGAACGTCGTGCGCGTGGACGGCGAGGAGGGCGAGCCCCAGCACGCGCCCTACGACCGCATCGTGGTCACGGTGCAGACCGCCGACATCCCGCCGGCCTGGACCGGGCAGCTCGCCGAAGGCGGCCGGATCGTCGCTCCTGTGCGCGTGCAGGGCCTGACCCGCTCCATCGCGCTCGACCTGGTCGGCGGACACCTGGTCAGCCGCAACTACGAGCTGTGCGGCTTCGTGCCCATGCAGGGCGCGGGTGAGAACCGGATGCGCTCGGTGCTGCTGCACGACGCCCCCGGTGAGGAGGTCGGCCTGCGTTTCGACGGCGTGACGCCGAACGATGGCCAGGTCAAGGAGTTGAGCGCCGCGCTGACGCCGCCCCGTGCGGAGGTGTGGTCTGGGGTGAGGATCGGCGGCATGGAGTCCCTGGACAACCTGGACCTGTGGCTGGCCAGCGTCCTGCCCGGGTTCGCCCTGCTGACCGCGGCGCGCGGGGCCCGCGAGAGCGGCATCGTCGCCTCCTCCTCCCCGATCGGCACCCCGGCGACGGTGCGGGGCGGCAGCCTCGCCTACCGCATGTCGCGGCCCCTGGACGAGGATCGGACACTGTTCGAGCTGGGAGCGTGCGGCCACGGCCCCGACGCCAAGGCCCTAGCCGAGCAGGTCGCCGAACAGATCAAGACCTGGGACCGCGAGCACCGCACCGACCGGGCGACCTTCGGGGTCTACCCGGTCGGCAGTACGGACGTCGTCCCGCCCTCCGCGGATCTGGTGGTCACCAGGGCCCATACGCGGACCACGATCTCCTGGCCCTCACACGCATAGATATAGCGGGCCAGGTCAGCACAACCCCATGCATCCATCTCGAGCAGGAGGAACAACCATGGCAGCGTCGATACCCACCACCACCGCAAGCGACGCGGGGTCGGACTTCGACCTCGACGCGACGGTCGTCGCCACGGGCGCGATCGTGGTCGACATCCTGGCCGACACGTCCGACAACTGCACCTCCACGTGCCAGAGCGCCTGCTCGGGCAGCAACTGCTGATCCACGGCGGCGCCCGCACCAGCTGAACCAGCCGGCCGGTGCCGGGGGCGTTCGATGCCCCCGGCACCGGCCGGTCTCACCGACTGAATCTGGGGGTACTGCGGTTGTACCGGAACATTGGCGCGGGTCTCGTGCGGGCATCCGTCCAGGCGGGCGCCCTGGACCTACCGGCTTGGCCCGACTTGAACGGCACCACCGGCGCGGACCTCGACCAGTGGCGCGACTGGCTGCGGCACATGTGGGTACACCCGGGGTTCGCCGAGGCCCTGGAGGTTGCCAGCCCTGCTTTCGCCGCGCGCATCCAAGCGATCTGCCAGGGCCACACCCCCGGGACGCGGCAGTCTCGGCGGGCCGTGGAGTCCGTGATCCGCTATGTGCTGCGGTTCGAGCACCGCGCCACGCCGTTCGGTTTGTTCGCCGGGATAGCCCCGGCCGCCTTCGGGACCGCGCTGTCCGTGCGCTGGGGACCGGACCACCGGGCTTTCGCCCGGGTCGACGCCGTCTGGCTGGCCCAGGTGACCGCCGAGCTGGAGAGCTGCCCGGACCTGCTAGCCCGCCTGCCGGTGGTCGCGGACGGCACCGCGTTCGTGCGCGGCGGGAAGCTGATCGTGCCCTTCCAGCAGCCGCCCGCCACCTCCACGGCCGGCCCCTCGGAAGTGAGCGTCCGCCACACCGGGGCCGTCGCCTTGGTCCGGCACGCTGCGCAGTCGCCCGTTCTGTTCACGGACCTCGCCCAGAAGCTCACCGCGCAGTACCCCGACACCGAGCCGGCCGTCATAGACGCGCTCCTGCACGAGCTGGTGGCCCGCCGCATACTGATCACCGCTCTACGCGCCCCGATGACCGCCACCGACCCGCTCGGCCACCTCACCGCCCAACTCGCCGCCGCCGACGCCCGGGGCATCGAAGCGGCGGCCCCTGCCGCGCGCCGCCTGGACGAACTCCACCAGGCCCTGGCTGGGCACAACAGTGCCCGCCCCATCGAACAGCGGGCGATGCGGGCTGCGGTTAGCCGGTCGGCGCGGGAGCTGTCACCCGTCGTGGAACAGCCGCTGATGGTGGACCTGCACTGCGACGGCGACCTGGTGCTGCCGCAGAGCGTCGCCCGCGAAGCCGAGCGCGCCGCTGCGGTGCTGGCGCGGTTGACCCCCTACCCGTCCGGCTCGCTGGCCTGGCAGGAGTACCACATGCGGTTCCTGGAGCGGTACGGCGTCGGCGCCCAGGTCCCGGTGCGTGAGCTGGTGGACGGTGATGTGGGCCTCGGATTCCCCGGCGGCTACCGGTCCTCGCTCCTGGAGCCGCCCGTACCGCACTTGACCGCGCGCGACGAACAACTCCTCGCCCTGGCCCAGCGCGCGGCCCTGGACCAGGTCAGCGAAGTCGTCCTGGGCGAACGGGACCTCGCGCTGCTGTCGCCCTTGGGCCTGGAGCGCTCGCCGATGCTGCCCCATGTCGAGCTGTGCTTCACCCTCCACGCGCCGACCCGCACCGCGCTGGAGCGCGGCGCGTTCGACCTCCTGGTGGTCGGGGCCTGCCCGGCGGCGGGCAGCACCACCGGGCGGTTCCTCGACCTCCTGGACACCACCGACCGCGACGCGATCACCGCCGCCTACCGCGCGGTGCCCACAGGCGAGGCTGACGCG
>Ga0302314_10020064_pt1 | contig 11072 bp, 9 predicted proteins | sample III_Palsa_N2_3_FD_200533 | JGI IMG/M metagenome (GOLD analysis project Ga0302314, IMG submission 200533) | Peat permafrost microbial communities from Stordalen Mire near Abisko, Sweden - III_Palsa_N2_3 | ecosystem: Environmental > Terrestrial > Soil > Palsa > Peat permafrost | place: Sweden... | reverse complement strand
ATAGCCGGCCATGATGCCCAGCACCACGGCCAGCGGCAGCGTGGCGATGGTCGACAGCGAGCCGATGACGAACGCCGTGCGGATGCTCTTGAGCGCCTGGTAGAGCACGTCGTTGCCGGTGGTGTCGGTGCCGAACACGTGGTACGCGCCCATCAGCGAGATCACGATGCCGGTGAGCGTCGCGACGATCACCAGCGTCCACAGCGCGGCGCGCCACGGGATCTCGCCCTCGTTGCGCCACACGCTCGCCGCCGTGTCGACAAAGCCCGCGTGACGCGCGCGCGCGAGCAGGCCGAACAGGGCGAGCGCACCGGCGACCGCGAGCAGCAGTCCCAGCGCGAGCCCGGTGCCGCCGCGCGACAGCAGGTCGCTGCTCCATTGATGCTCGGGGTCGGACAGGTGCGCGCCGCCGTGCAGCAGGCGCGGCGACACGCGCTGCGGCTGGCCGTTGATGGTGACGGTGTCGCGCCGGTAGCTGAGGTAGTCGAGCGGCCGCGAATAGGTGACCTCGCGCGAGGCGACGAGGTCGGACAGCAGGTAGTCGAGACCCGACTTCGTGACCGTGTCGTAGGCGACGCTGCCCGCCGGCGATCCGGCCGCCGCCTTCAGCGCGGGGCGGTAGTGCACGCTGTCGGCCATGGTGACGAGCATGCACATCGCGAGGATCAGCGACGAGCACAGCGCCGGCGCGTCGCGGAACACCTTGCGCCAGCTGGCCTTCAAGTTGGGCGATCGCGCCACCATCACGGCATAGCCGATCACGAAGGCGACGAGCGCCCACACGGTCGAGTCTGTCCACAGCAAGACGAATTTCGGCATCATCGCGGTCTCAGGCGAGGCGAACCCGGGGATCGACCCAGGTGTAGGCGACGTCGATCAGCACGAACGTCGCGATGTACAGCAGCGAGCCGACGAACACCATCGTGCGCACGACCGCGAAGTCCTGTTTCGTGATCGCGTCGATGACGTACGCGCCCAGGCCCGGCAGTCCGAAGAAGCTCTCGAACACCAGGCTGCCGAGGAATACGTACGGGAGGTATGAGCCGGCGCTCGTCACGATGGGCAGCAGCGCGTTGCGCAGCACGTGGCGGAACAGCACCACGGTCTCGGACAATCCCTTGGCGCGCGCGGTGCGCACGTAGTCCTTGCCGATCTCCTCGAGGAACATCGCGCGGTACAGGCGCGCCTCGGTGCCCAGCCGCGCCAGCAGCGACAGCACGATCGGCAGCACGAGGAACTTGGCGACGTCCCAGCCCGGCACGTAGCCCGAGATCGGCGCGATACGCAGCAGGCGCGAGAACAGGAACTGGCCGACGATGATGTAGAACAGGCTGGAGATCGACAGCATCAGCACGCACGCGACGACGCCCCAGAAGTCGAGCCGCGTGTGGCGGAACATCACCAGCAGCAGCGCGAACGCCGTGCTCGCGATCACCTGCAGCACGAACAGCGGCAACGCGAGCTGCACGCTCACCCACATGCGCCGGCTCACCTCGGGGCCGATGTCGCCGGCGCTCTCGGCGTCTGCGCGGCCGAAGCGCAGCTCGAACAGCGACACCGAGCGCTCCCAGAAGATGGTGTCGGTCAAGCGCTCGGCGCCCTGCTTCGCCTCGTTGACGTAGAGCGGCTTGTCGTAGCCGCGCTCCACCTTCCACTTGTCGATCAGGTCCTGCGTGATGTGCTTGCCGCCGATGTTCAGGCGGGCCATGTCGTCGGGCGTGTTGACCGTGAAGAACAGGAAGAACGTGAGCAGGTTCACGCCAAGCAGGATGAGCGCGCCGTAGAGGCAGCGTCGGACGAGATAGGAAAACATCGACGGGCTTCTTTCAGGCGGCGAGCAGTTCGCCGCGCGCGTTCATGCGCTCGCGCCGCCGGAAGGCGTGCACGGCGAGCCACAGCAGGCCCGCGAACACCAGCGTCAGCACGATCATCGGCCACCAGATCGGCCTGTTCCATTCGGCCTGTGCGCGGCGCCGTTCGTCGATGTCGAGGCGCAGGTAGCGTCCGTGGTCGCGAATCAGGATCGCGGGCTTCGAGTTGTAGACCCAGTGCTGCACGGCGGCCGACGAGTAGGGGAAGAAGCCGAAGCTCTCGGGCGCGTCGACCTCCAGGATCTTGACCATTTGGTCGATCAGCGCCTGCTTGGCCGGGCCGTCGTCGAGCGTCTTCATCTGCTCGAACAGGCGATCGAACGCAGGGTTCTGGTAGTTGGTGGTGTTCTCGCCGTCGGACACGCTCTTCGCATTCGGCCCGTAGAACAGGAACAGGAAGTTCTCGGCGTCGGGGTAGTCCGCGTTCCAGCCGTACCAGAACAGCTGGTGCTTGCCCTTGCGCAGCTTGTCCTGGAACTGGTTGTTGTCGGTGGCGCGCACCTCCAGCTGGATGTCGATCTTGGACAGCTGGCGCACCACCCAGTCGATCTCGACCTTGCGCTCCGGCGTGGGCAGCGCGTAGTAGTCGTAGTTGATCACCAGCGGCCGGCCGGTGCGCACGTCACGGCCGTCGGGATAGCCGGCCTCGACCATCAGCCTCTTCGCATCCTCGATCGACCGCCGCACCGGCAAGCCGTCGACCAGCCGGTGCGTGACCGGATTGACGCCTTCGGGCGTGCCCTGGCGCGAGCCGAAGATGCCGTTGGGCAGCGGGCTCTGCGCGGTGACGCCCGCGTGGTTCGGGAAGATCTTCGAATACTCCTCCCAGTCGATCGCGATGACCATCGCCTGGCGCAGCTTGCGGTTCTTCTCTTGCTGCTCGGGCGTGTCGCCCTTGCCGATCACCGGATCGAGCATGTTGAAGCCGATGTTGTACTTCCAGACGTCGTCGAAGCGGTCGAGGCGGAAGCCCTTGGCGTCGTACTCCTTGCGGATGTCCTCGGAGTCCTGCTTGGCGACGATGTACTCCATGCCGAGGTCGGTGCGTTCGAACACCTCGAGGTCGTAGTAGCCCTGGCGGAACTTGGCCTTCTGCGGTACCTGTTCGCGCTCGGCGGTCACGACGATCTTGTCGACGAACGGCGTCTTCTTGCCGCAGTCGTCGAGCAGCCCGTCTTCCTTGTCGCCGGGCATGCCTTCGCAGGGATACGGTTCGCCGCGGTAGTTCGGGTTGCGCTTCATTGCCTGGCGCCGATCCTTGAAGTACTCGGTTTGCATGAAGGGTCCGGTGCCCACCGGCCAGGTGTCGAGCGTCAGGCTCGCCGCGGCCATGCCCGGCTGCGCGTAGAACGCGTCGGCCTCCCAAGGGATTGGCGCCATGAACGTGAGCGCCATCCAGTAGTTCCACTGCGGATAGCGTCCCTTGATGCGGATGCGCAGCGTGTACTTGTCGGGCGCAGTGGCACCGGCCAGCGGGAACTTGCGGAAGTCGAGGAACGGCAGGTCGGTGCTCGAGGGATCGAGGTTCGCGCGCAGCTTCTGGTCTTCCTTCTTGATGAGGTCGCCGTACTCCTTCAGGCCGATCACGTATTCGGAGAAGATGCCGTAGATCGGTGCCGTGATGCGCGTCGTGGCGTGGCGCTTGAGCGCGTAGACGAAGTCTTCGGCGACGAGCTCGCGCGTGCCCTGGTGCTCGAACTGCAGCGGCGAGTAGCGGCCCGCGAGTTCGCCCGGCTTCATCGAGTGGTAGTAGTAGTTGCCGTTGGCGTCCTTCGCGAACGCCGGGTGCGGCTGGTACAGGATCCCGGGCTTGATCTTGACGTCGTAGACGCTCTCGGCAACCTGCTCGGCCGGCGCGTCGTCCGGCAGCTGCTTGCCGTCCCTGTCGTAGAAGCGCGGCTTGGCGACCTCCTGCGCGGACTTGCCGATGAGCTGGTACGGCCGCTTCAGGTAGTGGTAGCCGTAGGGCGGCTCGTAGATCTGGTAGGTGAACGTGGTGTCGTTCGACCAGTACGACGCCGTCGGATCCATGTGGCGCGGCGAGCTCTCCTGCATGGCCGTGAACAGCGTGTTCTGGCTCGCCGCACCGCTTTCCCAGGGGCTGTTGTCACAACCCGCCAGCGACACCAGCAGCGCACCCAGCACCAGCCAGACGGCGCCGCGCCAACGACCTAACACACCGCCCATGCGGATCTCCAGAACTCGAGCCGCGAGCCTCGCCCGGGAGATGCCCCGCCGGCTCGCCAACAAAACAAAACCGCCTCCGCCAGCCGTCGGGTTGTGCCCGGGGCCGCGCGAGGCGTGAGTGCCCATTTTAGAGGCAGCCCAGCGGGCGACCCCTAGGGGTTTTCAGCCCTTGCTGCAGCGCAACAAGCAAGGGCCGGGCCCGCTCTTCAGGCTGCGGACAGCCTGCCTAGACAAGTCGGCTCAATGGTCGTGATGTGCGTGGCCGTGGTGGCCATGGTCGTGGCCGTCGTGATCGTGGTGGTGGTGCGCATGATCCTCGTCCCAGCCCAGGAACGCGTCGCGGCCCTGCACCACCAGGTGGCCCTTGACGCCGAACGGCACCGTCACCTTGGTCGGCACGTGGCCGAACGGGAAGCCGGTGAGGATGGGCACGTCGACCAGCGAGCGCAGGTGCGCCACCACGCTCTTGAGTGTGTAGCCGCGATCCAGCGGCGACTTCTTCCAGTCGCTGAACGCGCCGAGCAGGATCGCCTTCTGCGACGCCAGCACCCCGGCCTGGTGCAGCTGCAGCAGCATGCGCTCGACGCGGTACGGATGCTCGCCAACGTCTTCCAGCATCAACACCCCGCCCTTGACCTTGGGCCAATGCGGCGTGCCCAGCAGCGAGCACAGCATCGCGAGGTTGCCGCCCCACATCAGGCCGCGCGTGTCCAGGCCGTCGAAGCCCGCCTCGGTGCGGAAGCCCACGGCCTCCAGCGCGCCCGTCATCGCCTCGGCGAAGCACTCGGGCGTGACCTCGTCGAGCTCGTCGCGCCCGAAGTCGTCGCAAGCGAGCGGGCCCCACCACGTCGGCGCCTTCCTGTGTGCCAGCAGGCCCATCTGCAGCGCAGTGAGGTCGCTGTAGCCGACCCAGCGCGTGCCGGCCTCGACGCTGGCGGCCAGCAGCGACCAGTCGATGCGGTCCAGCAGCCGCGTGAGGCCGTAGCCCCCGCGCGTGGCGAGCGCGACGCCGGGCTGCGCGCGCGCGACGCGGTGGATCGCCTCGAGGCGCACGTCGTCCTCGCCGGCGAAGCGCTGGTGCTTCGCGAGCGCGGACTCGTCGACCGCCACGTCGAAGCCGAGCTTCCTCAGGCGCCTGGCGGCGAGCTTCAGCGGCGCGCTCTTGGCGAGCACGCCGGCGGGGGTGTACAGGATCAGCGAGGTCATGGCGCGTCCGGCGAAACGGGTGTGGAGGGATCGATCTCGATGGCGACGCCGACCGGGATCTCGTCGTCGACGGTGACGTCGGCCACGGGAATGGATTCGTCCTCGGCGGGCGCGCGCAGCGCGGCCTGCCGCGCCTTGTGGGCGGCGCGGCGTTCGGCGAAGAAGTCGCGCAGCAAGCCGCCGCACTCGTCCTCGAGGCAACCGCCCACGACCTGGGTCTGGTGATTGAGCTGGGGCAGCGCGAACAGGTCGACCACCGAGCCCGCGGCGCCGGTCTTCGGGTCGCGTGCACCGAACACCACGCGCCTGAAGCGCGCATGGATCAGCGCCATCGCGCACATCGCGCACGGCTCCAGCGTGACGACGATCGTGCAGTCTGGCAGCCGGTAGTTGTCGAGCAGCTGAGCCGCGTGGCGCAGCGCCACCAGCTCGGCGTGCGCGGTGGGATCGGTGGTGGTGATCGGCCGGTTGTAGCCGGTGGCCACAACCTGCGGCACGCCGTCGGCATCGTCCTTCAGGATCACCGCGCCCACCGGCACCTCGCCCACCAGCCACGCGTTCTGCGCCTGGTCGAGCGCCTGGCGCATCGCGTGCTCCTCGGCAGGACTGAAGACGGGCGACGCGTCCGCTGGCGAAGACAAGGGCTGATCCAAGAAAGTCGGCGCGTTCAACGGGTGCCGTCTTCGCCGGCGCTCGCCGCCTGGTCGGCGGTGTGCTGCGCGTCCGCCTTCATGGCCTGCTCGAGCGCATGCTGGTACTGCGAGACCTGGTTCTGCGGCGTGCCGACGAAGGGCCCGGACGCGGCGGACGCCGCGGCCGACGGCAGCAGGGCCTTGCTCGCCCGCAACTCGTTGCGCACTGACACGGCGACGATGGCCAGCACGATCAGCAACGATCCGAAGGTCAGCATGGCTCTCATGGCAATGGGCGAAGGAAAACGAAACGTGCATTATCGTTGCATGGCGGCAAGCCCGTCGCGCGGCATCGTCGCGCCGCTTTGCTTACGATGTGCGTCGACCTCCACTTCACCGCCGGATCGCCATGACCACCTCGCTCCAGGACATCCCCGTCAACCGCATCGACGGCGCACCCAGCTCGCTCGGCGCCTACGCCGGCAAGGTGCTGCTGGTCGTCAACGTCGCCTCGAAGTGCGGCCTGACGCCGCAGTACGCCGGCCTCGAGAAGCTGTACGAGGACAAGCGCGCGCAAGGCCTGGAGGTGCTCGGCTTCCCGGCCAACGACTTCGGCGCGCAGGAGCCCGGCACCGACGCCGAGATCAGCGAGTTCTGCGCGCTCACCTACGACGTCAAGTTCCCGCTGTTCTCGAAGATCTCGGTGCTGGGCGCGAGCCGGCATCCGCTGTACGACGCCCTCGCCGCCGCGCAGCCCGCAGCGCTGGGCGACGGGCCGTTCCGCGAAAAGCTCAAGGCCTACGGCATCTCGCGCGACGATCCGTCTGACGTGTTGTGGAACTTCGAGAAATTCCTGGTCGGGCGCGATGGCCAGGTCATCGCGCGGTTTGCGCCGGACGTCGCTGCGGACGATCCGCGGCTGGTGAAGGCGATCGAGGACGCGCTGGCGGCCTGATTCGCCGCCGTCAACCCCGCAGCGGCCAGCGTGCCAGCACGTCGTGCCGATGCGCGCCGACATGGCTGTCGACCAGCACCAGCTCGTGCGGGCGCCAGCGCACCGGTTCGATGGCGGTCTCGGCGATGCGCTTGCCGCGGTATGACAGCGTCATGTGCGGCGTGAAGCTCCGCGGCTTGATCAGCTCGCCCACGTCGGCGAGCATCATGCCCAGCATCAGATGCAAGGCCAGGAACCCGGCGCGATCCGATTCGTTCGAGCTCTTGAACACCAGCGGATTCCCGTCGCCGCCAAAGGTCGCGACCTGGTCGAAGACGACCTCGAACGGTGCGGCACTCACCGCGGCTCCGGCACGGCACCAACGCGCGATGTCGGCATCCGGACGCAGGTCGACGTAGGCGCCGACCGCGTGCAGCGAAACATGCAGCCGCTCGGCCTCGAGCAGCCGGCCGCCGACGCCGAACCGACGGTCGATCAAGCCGGCACGCTCGCGCAACCGCGCGGCACCCGCCGCGTCGGCAACGACAGCGAAGAACACCGCGTGCGGCACATCCGGCCGGCCCTCCGAGGGTGCCGGCAAAGGCGGAGCCGGCGGCGCCGGCGGCAGCGTATCGAACATCGACAACTGGTCGAACATGGCGAATCTCCCCGCGTCCAAGGCCGCGGCTTGGCGGCGATGACTGTATGTTCATACAGCTACCGGGCGATGTCAAGCCCCGCTGCGGCCCGCAGGCCAGCAGCGGCGGCCCGGCTCACTCCCACTCGATCGTCGCGGGCGGCTTGCTCGACACGTCGTACGTGACCCGATTGATGCCGCGCACCTCGTTGATGATGCGGCCCGACACCTTCTTCAGCAGCCCGTACGGCAGCTCGGCCCAGTCGGCCGTCATGAAGTCGCTGGTCTGCACGGCGCGCAGCGCGACGACGTAGTCGTAGGTGCGGCCGTCGCCCATCACGCCGACGCTCTTGACCGGCAGGAACACCGTGAAGGCCTGGCTGGTGAGCTCGTACCAGTTCCTGCCCGTGGCCTGGTCCTTCCAGTTGCGCAGTTCCTCGATGAAGATCGCGTCGGCGCGGCGCAGCAGGTCGGCGTAGTCCTTCTTCACCTCGCCGAGGATGCGCACGCCCAGGCCCGGCCCGGGGAACGGGTGGCGGTAGACCATCTCGGGCGGCAGGCCGAGCGCCACGCCCAGCTCGCGCACCTCGTCCTTGAACAGGTCGCGCAGCGGCTCCAGCAGCTTCAGGCCGAGCTGCTCGGGCAGGCCGCCGACGTTGTGGTGGCTCTTGATCGTGGTGGCCTTCTTGGTCTTCGCGCCGCCGGACTCGACGACGTCCGGATAGATCGTGCCCTGCGCGAGCCACTGCGCGCCCTTGTGGCCGCCGCCGCCGGCCTTGAGCTTCGCGGCCTCGGCCTTGAAGACCTCGACGAACTCGCGGCCGATGATCTTGCGCTTCTGCTCGGGGTCGGTGACGCCGGCCAGGTGGCCCAGGAACTGCGCGCCGGCGTCGACGTGCACGACCTTCGCGTGCAGGCGCCCGGCGAACATCTCCATCACCATCTTGCCCTCGTCCAGGCGCAGCAGGCCGTGGTCGACGAACACGCAGGTGAGCTGGTCGCCGATCGCGCGATGGATCAGCGCCGCGGCCACGCTCGAATCGACGCCGCCGGACAGCCCGAGGATGACCTCCTCGTCGCCGACCTGTTCGCGGATGCGCTTGACGGCCTCCTCGACGTGGTCGGTCATGATCCAGTCCGCCTTGGCGCCGGCGATGTCCAGCACGAAGCGTTCGAGCAGCGCCTTGCCCTGCACCGTGTGCGTGACCTCGGGGTGGAACTGCACGCCGTAGTAGCCGCGCGACTCGTCGGCGATGCCGGCGATCGGGCAGTTGCCGGTGCTGGCCATCAACGAGAAGCCCGGCGGCAGCTTGGTGACCTTGTCGCCATGGCTCATCCACACCTTGAGCATGCCGTGGCCTTCGGGGGTGACGAAGTCCTCGATGCCTTCGAGCAGCTTCGTGTGGCCATGCGCGCGCACTTCCGCGTAGCCGAACTCGCGCTCGTGCGCCGGCTCCACCTCGCCGCCCTGCTGCACGGTCATCGCGAACATGCCGTAGCAGATGCCCAGCACCGGCACGCCCGAGTCCCACACGGCCTGCGGCGCGCGCAGCTCGGCGTCTTCGTAGGTGCTCGCATGGCTGCCGGACAGGATGATGCCCTTGGCGCCGAACGAACGGATGAATTCGTCGGACACGTCGTTGGGATGGATCTCGCAGTAGACGTGCGCCTCGCGCACGCGGCGCGCGATCAGTTGCGTGACCTGGGAGCCGAAATCGAGGATGAGGATCTTGTCGTGCATGGCGGCGGGGCGGGTGAGGAAGAGGATTTCAGGATTGCGCGGCGACCGGAGTCCCCGTCGCGTCGGCGCGGAGCCGGCGGAAATGGAGCACCGTCATGACCATCGCGCACAGTTGCAGCGCGGCGCAGACGTAGTACGGGACGCCGAGGCGCCAGTCGCCGCGCGGCGCGTCGGCGACGCTGCGCAGCAGCAGCGGGCCGACGATCGGCGCGAGCACCGCGGTGAGGCTGGACAGGCCGCTGACGGCGCCCATCGTCTGGCCTTGCGTCTTCGCGTCGGCGGCATTGGCGATCAGGGTCTGCAGCGACGCGCCGGCCGCGAAGCCCAGCACGTTGCAGGCGATGACGGCGTACATCATCCAGCCCTGCGTCGCCGCGCCCCAGGCCACGTAGGCCAGCGCGGACGAGACGAGTCCCCAGACGACCAGGCGCTGCACCGACATCAGCCGCGACAGGCGTCCCACCAGCACGCCCTGCACCAGCACCGACATCGCGCCGACCGCGCACAGCGACCAGCCGATGTCGGTCGGGCCCCAGCCGAACTTCAGCGGCGTGTAGAGCGCCCAGGTCTGCTGCAGGATGAATTGCGCGAGCGACGCGAACGTGACCACGGCCAGCAGCGCGCCCATGCTCTTGAGCTGCGCGAGGTGCATCAGCGAGCCGATCGGGTTGGCCCGCGCCCAGCTGAACGGCTGGCGTCGCTCGGGCGGCAGCGACTCGGGCAGCACGAAGAATCCGTAGAGCCAGTTGCACACGGCCAGCGCGCCGGCGCAGTAGAACGGCAGGCGCAGGTTGACGCCGCCCAGCAGGCCGCCCAGCACCGGGCCGAGGATGAAGCCGAGGCCGAACATCGCGCCCAGCATGCCGAAGCGCTTCGCGCGGTCCTGCGGCGCCGTGATGTCGGAGACGTAGGCGTTGGCCACCGCGATGTTGGCCTGCAGGCCGCCGCTGACCAGGCGCACGGCGATCAGCATCCACAGCGCCGTCGCCATCGCGGTGACGAAGAAGCTGAGCGCCAGGCCGCTGAAGCCGATCAGCAGCACCGGCCGGCGGCCGAAGCGGTCGGACAGCGCGCCCAGGATCGGCGAGCCGACGAAGTTGGCGAAGCCGAAGGCCATCGCCACCCAGGCGTACGCGCCCACCTGCGCCGCGGGCGTCGCCTCGAAGCTGCCCACCAGCTTGGGCAGCACCGGGATGATCAACCCGATCGAGATCATGTCGATCAGCACCGTGGCCATGATGAACGGCATCGCCGCCTGGCGCTTGCCGGAGGCGGGGCGGGAGTCGGCGACGGGGGTCTGGTCTGCGCTCACGGTGTTTGCCGGTTGTGGAAGTCGTCTCGGTGTCCGCCGTCGTTTCGCGGCGGATCTTCGAAGGGTCTGAAGCGCAACCGCCCGGCGAACCGGGCGGATGAACTCAGGGTTGCCGCATCGCTCAGTCGGCGCGGTAGTTGGGCGCTTCCTTGGTGATCTGCACGTCGTGCACATGGCTCTCGCGAATGCCCGCCGAGGTGATCTCGACGAACTCGGCCTTGTTGCGCATGTCGTCGATCGTCGGGCAGCCGCAGTAGCCCATCGCCGCGCGCAGGCCGCCGGCCATCTGGAACAGGATCGAGACGACCGAGCCCTTGTACGGCACGCGGCCCTCGATGCCTTCGGGCACCAGCTTGTCGGCGTTGGGCTGGTCGTCGGCCTCCTGGAAGTAGCGATCGGCCGAGCCGGCCTTCATCGCGCCGATGGAGCCCATGCCGCGGTAGCTCTTGTAGCTGCGGCCCTGGAACAGGATGACCTCGCCCGGCGCCTCTTCGGTGCCGGCGAACATGCCGCCCATCATCACGGTGCTCGCGCCCGCGGCGATGGCCTTGG
>Ga0302314_10020063_pt1 | contig 11072 bp, 12 predicted proteins | sample III_Palsa_N2_3_FD_200533 | JGI IMG/M metagenome (GOLD analysis project Ga0302314, IMG submission 200533) | Peat permafrost microbial communities from Stordalen Mire near Abisko, Sweden - III_Palsa_N2_3 | ecosystem: Environmental > Terrestrial > Soil > Palsa > Peat permafrost | place: Sweden... | reverse complement strand
CCCGATTCCGAGAATACCAACGGGGCCTACAGTTCGCGCGAGGTCTATGTCGATTCCCATTGGCCTCTTCTGGGGGGCCTCGACTGGGTCAAGTCTCTCGAGCTCGACGCGGCGGCGCGATATTCGGACTTCTATCTCTACGGCGCCTTTCCGACCTGGAAGGTGTCGCTCTCCTACGCGCCCGACGATGATTTCCGCCTGCGCTCGTCCGTTGGCCTCGCCAGGCGCCCGCCGGCCATCGCCGAAGCCTTCGGCGGAATCGCCGCCAATTTCGCCGCGGTGCAGGATCCCTGCGACAGCGTGAACGGCCTCACGTCCAACCCTGTGGTGGCCGCCAATTGCCGAGCTGTGGGGCTCCCCGCCAACTTCACCCAGAACGGGGCGCTCATCAACATCGCCAGCGGCGGCAACCCACACCTGACGCCCGAGGCGTCGACGAGCTTCACCATCGGCGGGGTGTTGACGCCCAGGTTCGCCCCCGGGCTATCGGCCTCGATCGACTACTATCACTACAAAATCCGGGACGCGATCGACTCGCTCGCGGACACCGACGCCAACTTCATCCCGGACGCCTGCTACACCAGCGTCAACCTTTCCAGTCCGCTCTGTGCGCTGATCCAGCGCACACAATCGGGCCCCGACGCCGGCCAGATCAACGAGATCCTCGGCCTCGACATGAACATCGGCGCGATCTCCACCGAGGGGATCGACCTCGACATCACTTGGCGTCACGCCTGGGGCGGCGGCCTTCGACTGCTGGTCGACTGGCAGAGCAACCTGATGCTCGACTACATTCTCGACGAAGAGGGCGTGTCGAGCCAGTACGCCGGCGCGTTCGCCAGCCTGATCAGCGTCGGCAGCTACGCCCGCTTCAAATCACTGCTCATGGTCACCGGCCAGGACGGCCGCGTCACCGTCGCCGCGCGCGTAAACTACATCGGCGGCGCCGATGTGCTGGGAGAGAACCCCGCCGTCGATCCTTACGCATTTGCCCCCCCGATCCTGTACCTCGACATGCTGTGCAGCTACCACGTCGGCAAGCTGACCTATTCGGTGGGGGTCAACAATGTCACCAATCAGAAGCCGCCAATCCTGCTGGACGGGGTGTCGAACACCAACCTCAATACCTACGACGTGGACGGCACATTCATCTACTTCCGGGCGGTGGCGACGTTCTGAGGGTGGCCAGCTCGCAAGACACACGAGGGCCTCAACTGACAATGGCTTCCCGAACCGCGTCTGACGCGGTCCCGTCTGCCCGCCAGGTCTACCGACCGTTTTCGGAGCACACCGCGGCGATCAGAGCGGCAAGAACGGTGGTCGCATCTGCCACTCCCGGAGGCGATTGAACGATTTCTCGGTCCGTCGGCGTGGGAATTCTGTTGCGACCGCGAAGTCCCGCGACTAGGAGCGGCCTGGGGATTGCCTTTCGTGTCGAGCGTTGAATAAAAGGGCCATTTGTTGTTAGGGGGGAATGTCGCCATGAAACCCGTAAGCTTTGCCACGCTGTTGAATAAAAGCGTCATCGTACCGGCGCCGTTCAAGACCCATCTTGCAGTCGAAAAGCATTTCCTGGCGAATCGTCTGCATAACTATATTTCGTCGATCTTCCTGGACGCCAAATGGTATTTCGATACCTACCCGGACGTAAAAGCGGCCTTCGGGAAGAGGGGGCCGCCTGGAGCGAAGGAGCACTTCGTCAAGTTTGGATATTTCGAGCACAGGATGCCGTATTTCATCCAGATAGACGAGCCCTGGTACTGCTCGAAACACGAGGATGTGGAGCGAGCCGTCTCCGAGCAGCGATTCCCCAACGGGCAGGCGCATTTTGAGGCGTTGGGGTATGCCGAAGGGAGACTGCCCTATCCCGGGTTCACTCTCGAAGTCGCCGAGCCGGCATGATCGTTCGTTTGGATTCGGCAGCGTGCCAGAACGCCTCCGGGCGACCCGCCGCCGAGTGAACGTGGTTCAGGCGGAAGTCGCTGATGCGCGAGGCCATCGCTCCTGACCGGGCCGACCACATTGGAGCAGTTATTCCAGAGCATCCCGTCTTCTGAGCGCGGCGATCGGATGCGCGTCCTGGTCACCGGCAGCGCCGGCCATCTCGGCGAGGCGCTCGTCCGCGCCCTCCAGGGAGAGGGCCACACGGTCGCGGGAATCGATCTGTGCGCCTCACCATTCACCAGCCACGTGGGCTCGATCACCGACCCCCCTTTCGTGCGCCGCGCGATGGCGGGTGCTCGGCAGGTGTTCCACACGGCCACCCTGCACAAGCCCCATGTGGCGACGCATGGCCGTCAGGCGTTCATCGACACCAACGTCACCGGCACGCTCACCCTGCTGGAGGCGGCGGTGGCCGCGGGCGTGGAAGCGTTCGTCTTCACCAGCACCACCAGCGTGTTCGGCGACGCTCTCTCTCCCGCGCCCGGCCAGCCCGCCGCTTGGGTCACCGAGGACGTCACCCCGGTTGCGCGCAACATCTACGGCGTCACCAAGGCGGCGGCGGAGGATCTGTGCGCCCTCTTCCAGCGCAACCAGGGCCTGGCGTGCATCGTGCTGCGCACCTCGCGGTTCTTCCCCGAGGCCGACGATGACGCGGCGGCGCGCGCGGCCTACGCGGACGACAACCTGAAGGCCAACGAGTTCCTCCACCGGCGGGTGGAGCTGGCCGATGTGGTGAGTGCCCATCGGCTCGCCGCGCAGCGCGCGCCGGCGATCGGCTTCGCCAAGTACATCATCAGCGCCACGACGCCGTTCATGCCCGAGGACCTGCAGGCGCTGCGCGAGGATGGGCCGGCCGTGGTGGCGCGGCGGGCGCCTGGTTATCAGGGGGAATACGCACGCCGGGGCTGGAAGATGTTTCCGGGCATCGGCCGTGTATACGTCAATGACCGCGCGCGGCGCGAACTCGGCTGGGCGCCCGCCTGGGATTTCAACGTGATCATCGACCGCCTGGCCGCGGGCGAGGATATGAGAAGTCCGCTGGCGCGCGCCGTCGGCGCCAAGGGCTATCACGCCCAGGGGTTCGCGCAGGGCCCCTATCCGGTCGAGTAGGCCGCCTTCAGGCCGGCCGGACCCGCAGGCGCGCGCCGCCGACCACGGCCACCACCTCCACCTTGGCCCCGGCGGCGATGGGTCCCGGCCCGTCGAGTTCGGCCGACCATTCCTTGCCGTCGACGAACACCCGGCCGTCGCCATCAACGAACGGGGCCGCGGCCTCGCCCCGATGGCCGATGAGCCGCGAGTGCGGATCGTTGACGTCGGGGCCCACAGGGTGCGCCCCGGTGAGAAACCGGCGCCCGACATAGGTGGTGGCGATGGTGCACACGCCGAACACGACGATCTGGGCCGGAGCGCTCAGCTGCGGCAGGATCAGCAAGGCCACCGCGACCACCGCCGCCGAGCCGGCCGGCCACAACAGCCAGCCCGAGCCGGTCACCACCTCGATGGCCAGGAACACCGCGCCCACCGCCAGCCACACCCAGAACGGATGACTTGCGAACAGCGCGCCAGCTTCACCGATCATGGTCTACGTCCTCGTGAATGGGACGCCGCCGCCGCCCGGCGGCGGGGCGCCCGGCCCGCGACCGCCATCGCGCCGGTCGGCGTCGCGGCGCGAAGCGTTGATCAGCTCGCTGATGCCGGCGATCGAACCGGCGATCGCGCCCATGTCTGTGGGCACGATCACCGTCCGCTGCTGGGGCGAGTCGGCAAGCTTGGCGAAGGCCTCGACGTACTTCTGGGCGACGAAATAGTTGAGGGCGTTGACGCTGCCCGCCTCGATGGCGTCCGACACGCTCTTGGTGGCCGCCGCTTCCGCCTGGGCCGAGCGCTCGCGCGCCTCGGCATCGCGGTAGGCCGCCTCCCGACGCCCTTCGGCCTGGAGGATGGCGGACTGCTTGGCGCCCTCGGCCCGGGTGACCGCCGCCTGCCGCTCGCCCTCGGCCTCGGTGATCACCGCGCGCTTCTCCCGCTCGGCCTTCATCTGCCGGGCCATGGCGTTGGTGATGTCCGGCGGCGGCTGCAGATCCTTGATCTCGATGCGCGCCACCTTGACGCCCCAGGGCCCGGTCGCCGCGTCGATCACGGTGAGCAGGCGGGTGTTGATCTGGTCGCGCTGCGAGAGCACCTCGTCCAGCTCCATCGAGCCGACCACGGTGCGCAGGTTGGTCATGGTCAGCTGGCCGATGGCGAAGTTGAGGTTGGCCACCCGATAGGCCGCCGACGAGGCGTCCATCACCTGGATGAAGACGATGGCGTCGACCTGCACGGTGACGTTGTCCTTGGTGATCACCTCCTGGCGCGGCACGTCCAGCACCTGCTCCATGACGCTGACCTTGCGCCCGATGCCCTCCACGAACGGGGTGAGGATGGTGATGCCCGGCTTGAGCGTGCGCGTGTAGCGCCCGAACCGCTCGACCGTGTATTCATAGCCCTGAGGCACGATCTTGATCGCCGACAGCGCCAGGAAGAGCGCCAGTATCAGGAAGGCGATCGAGAATATCGGTAGCACCATGTCCCGCCGTCCTCCCGGACCGGCAACGCTTAGGATAGACCCGCCACGGGCCCCGCGCCATCGAAACCGGACAGTCCGCAGAGGCGGAGGCAGGGCCGAGCAAGTCGCCCTACGCGCTCGGCGCCCTTAGCGCTTCATCCGCGTGCGCGCGGTCGCGCGCGATCAGAAGGCATAGAGCGCATCGCGCTCGACGGCGGAGCGGACGCGCGCACTCACGCCGTCGATGTCGACCACATCGATGCGATTCGCCCGTAGCCGCAACATCCGCGCCACGCGCCGCTTGAGCGCGGCGTAATCCCAAAGGGTCACCGAAGCGTCCGGCGCGAAACGCAGGAATACATCGACGGCGCTGCGCTCGCTCTCGTCGCCGCGCGCAAGGGAGCCGAACAGCGCCACATGCGCGACGCCTCGCGCAAGCAGTTCGGGCTCGTGCGATCTAAGAACGGTCAGGACACCTTCGCGAGTCATCGGCTGAACCTAGAAGATCGCGTACCCCCCGTCGATCAGGAAGCTGTCGCCGGAGTGGTAGCGCGAGGCGTCGGAGGCGAGGTAGACGGCGATGCCGCCGAAGTCCTCCGGTTCGCCCCAGCGGCGGGCGGGGACGCGGCCGATGACCTTCTCATTGAACACGCTCGAGGCCTGCGAGGCGAGCGTCATCTCGGTGGCGACCCAGCCCGGCAGGATGGCGTTGGCGCGCACGCCGTAGCGGGCGTGCTCCACGGCTATGGCCTTCATCATCGAGATCACCCCGCCCTTGGTGGCGGCGTAGGCCTCGTTGCGGGCCGCGCCGTCGACGGCGGCGAGGGAGGCCACCACGGCGATCGATCCGCCCGGATCGCCGGCCTGGGCGCGGGCGACCATGTGCTTGCAGGTCTCGCGGCAGGTGAAGAACACGCCGTCGAGGTTGACCGCGAGGACCCGGCGCCAGGTATCGGCGCTCATCTCGGAGAAGGAGCGCGCGCCGAGGCTGACGCCGGCGTTGGCGATCACCGTGTCGATGCGTCCCATGGCGGTGGCGGCCTCGGCCATGGCGTCGACCACGGCGGTCTCCTCGGCGACGTTCACCCGCTGGGTGAGCACGCGCACGCCCAGCTGGTCGAGTTCGCCCTGCGCGTTGCGGTTATGCTCGGCGCTGGTGCCCCAGATCACGATGTCGGCCCCCGCCTGAGCGAGCCCGCGGGCCATGCCAAGGCCGATCCCGCGATTGCCGCCGGTGATGAGGGCGACCTTGCCCTTCAGGTTGAACGGCTCGAAGGCCATGCGTGTCTCTCCCGGCGCCCTGGTGCGTGTTGCGGCACAAGCCGCGATCGGGTGTGGGGGTCAAGGAAGGGTTTGCCCGCAGAAGACGCCGATGAGCGCAGATCGATAGTTGCTTGCGCCCTGCTCTCGCCCTCGCCCTCGCTCTCCCCCTCTCGCCTCTACCGTCACCGCCGGGCGTAAGTCCCGGCGGCCCATGAACGCCGTCCTTGCGAGTGGCCGCGCCGGGCGCGGCCAATGCAGACCGCGTGTGCATGGATGGCCGGGACTTACGCCCGGCCATAAGGGTTGGGGTAGGGGTGTTCGGGCGAAATTGTTGCGGTTCATAGATCGATCGTCATCACCCGTCCGACGGCCTGGGTTGACCGGTCGGGTCAAGGGGTCCATCCCGGCCAGCCTCATCGCGAGTAGCGGGCCTGGACATTCTGGAGGTGTGACGGTGCAGTCCTTCACGAGCATCACGGCCAAGGCGGCGCCGCTGGATATCGCCAACCTGGATACCGACCAGATCATTCCCAAGCAGTTCCTCAAGACCGTCGATCGGGAAGGGCTGGGGAAGGGGCTGTTCTACGATCTGCGCTTCGACGCGCAGGGCCGGGAGAAGCCGGGGTTCGTGCTGAACGACCCGCGCTTCGCCGGCGCCGGCGTGCTGATCGCGGGAGATAATTTCGGCTGCGGCTCCAGCCGCGAGCACGCGGCCTGGGCGCTGCTCGACTTCGGCATCCGCTGCGTGATCGCGCCCAGTTTCGCCGACATCTTCTACAACAACTGCTTCCAGAACGGGGTGCTGCCGGTGGCGTTGCCGCAGGCGGCCGTGCGCGCGCTAATGGACGAGGCCAAGGGCGGCAACCACGTATTCACCGTCGACCTCGCCAGCCAGTGCGTGACCGCGCCGTCCGGCGCCCGCTTCACCTTCGACATCGATCCGGGGCGCAAGGCCAAGCTGCTGGAGGGCTTGGACGCGATCGGCGAAACGCTGCGTTTCGTCGACGCCATCGATCGCTTCGAGCAGCGCCGGGCGCTGACCCTACCCTGGCTGGAGCGCGCATGACCCTGATCATCGCCGGAACCGTGCGCATCCCGCCGGACAACCTTGAGGCGCTGCGCCCGCACATGCTCAGGATGGTGGAAGCCACCAAGGCGGAGGAGGGGTGCGAACAATATGCCTACGCCCTCGATGTGGCCGAGCCGGGCCTGATCCGCATCTTCGAGGTCTGGCGCGGGCAAGCGCAGCTCGACGCCCACTTCAACTCGCCGCACATGGCCGCCTGGCGCGAGGCGCGGGAGAAGCTCGGTCTGTTCGAGCGCCGGCTGATCGCCTACGAGGTCGCCGGCCGACGACCACTCTGACGAGACCCCGCCGATGCCAAGACTGCTGCTGCTGCCCGGCGACGGGATCGGCCCGGAGGTGACCGCACAGGCCCGGCGGGTGGCCGAGGCCTTGGCGCCGGACCTGATCATCGAGGAGCGGTTGTTCGGCGGCGTCGCCTACGACCGCGAGGGCGAACCTCTGAGCGAAGCCACCCTGGAGGCCGCGCGGGCGAGCGATGCGGTGCTGATGGGCGCGGTCGGCGGTCCGCAGTGGGCCGGGGCGCCGCGCCACATGCGTCCAGAGGCGGGGCTGCTCGGTCTGCGCGCCGGCATGGGCGTGTTCGCCAATCTGCGCCCGGCGCTGTGTTTCGCGCCCCTGGCCGGCGCCTCGACCCTGAAGCGCGAGGTGGTCGAGGGCCTGGACATCATGATCATCCGCGAGCTGACGGGCGGCGTCTACTTCGGCCAGCCGCGCGGCGTGGAGACCCTGGCGGACGGCCAGCGCCGCGGCGTGGATACCCAGGTCTACACCACCAGCGAGATCGAGCGGGTGTCGCGCGTCGCCTTCGCGCTCGCCCGCGGCCGGCGCGGCAAGGTGACATCGGCCGAGAAGTCCAACGTCATGGAGAGCGGCCAGCTGTGGCGCGAGGTGGTGACCGACCTGCACGCCCGGGACTACGCCGACGTGACCCTGGAGCACATGCTGGCCGACAACGCCGCCATGCAGCTGGTCAAGAACCCGCGCCAGTTCGACGTGATCCTCACCGACAACCTGTTCGGCGACCTGCTTTCCGACGAAGCGGCGCAGCTGACCGGGTCACTGGGCATGCTGCCCTCCGCGGCGATCGGCGCGCCGGGCAAGCCCGGCCTCTACGAGCCGATCCACGGGTCGGCCCCCGACATCGCCGGCCAGGGCGTCGCCAATCCGCTTGCCGCCATCCTCTCGTTCCAGATGGCCCTGCGCTGGTCGCTCGGCCGCGCCGACGTCGCCGACCGGCTGGGCGCGGCGGTGGTGAGCGCGTTGGAGCGGGGCGCGCGCACGTGCGACCTCGGCGGGGAACTGTCGACCGTGCAGATGGGCGACGCGGTGCTCGCCGCGCTCTAACCGGTCAGGTGAGCCGGCGGCCGGCAATCCGTTCGAGGACGCGCAAGGGCGACGCTTCCGGCGCGGCCATGGCCGAGATGGGCAGATAGAAGGTCTGCTCCAACGCGTGGCGCCCGCTGATGGCGGCGTGGACGACGCTGTCGGTGAACACGGTCCAGCTCGCGCCGGCGGGAAAGGCGATCTCACGGCGCGGCGCCGCGCGCTGGTAGGTTTCGTCGAGCTTGGCGGCGTCGTGCAGCGCCAGCATCATCGCATCGTAGGGCGTGCGCCGCGCCTTGGTGATCCCCAGCCGCTGCAGCGCCCACGTTTCACCGGGCAACGGCCGGCGCGCCTGGCCTACCCAGCGACGGGCATGATCCTCGAACGGCTCGCCCACGCGCCAGACACGCGCCTCGCCCTGGGGATTGATGTTGGAAAATACCCGCAGGATGCGCCGCCCACCGGTGGGCTGGGAGGCGAACGCGTCGACGTGCAGCCGGCGGTCATCCTTGCGCGGGCTTGCTGGCGCATCCTCGACCGCGCGCGGCCGAAAGCTGGTGCGGCCGCGTTCGAGGGCGGCCAGATAGCGCGGCGCGAGTTCGCCGATCAGGCCCGCGGCCCAGCGGGCGTAGCGCTCCAGCAGGCCGGCCAGCAACGCCGTCGCCTCCACGTCGGCCGCCGTTCCGCGCACCGCACCGTCCGGCGAGAGGCTGATGTTCTTGACCCGCCCGAGCGACAGGCTGCGCCCCATCAGCGCCGCTTCCTGCGGCGATAGCGCGAACGCCCGCCGCGGCAGGTCGAGCAACCCCTCGATCTCCAACCGCCGCGCAAACGCGTCGCGCGATCCTCCCTCCCCCGAAAGCTCAGGCGACGAAGCCGCGCCGGGGACGTGGGAGCGTCGCGCTCCGCTGGAGCCCCCTACCCCGGCTTCGCCGGTACTTCCCCCAAAGGGGGAAGAGAGAATTGAGTCGGACGACTTCAACGGTCGCCTCTCTCCCCCCCTTGGGGGGAGTACGGCCGAAGGCCGGGAGGGGGGCTCCAGCGGAGAGCGATCTCAGCCAAGGCCTGCCGTCTGAGAGCTTCGAGGTGCACGCTGCGATGATACCCGGCCGGCGCCGCCGCTGCCATCCCCGCGTCAGCGCCCCCCGGCGCCGGTGATTTCCTTGATCAGGCCCTGGACGACGGGTTTGGCGCCGGCGCCCCAGACGGCCTTGAGGTGCTCCAGGGTGCGCGCCGCAGGGCCTTCGAAGCGCCAGTCGCAGTCGTCGAATCGGCAGCCGCTGAACATCGGCGCCTCGCCGCCGGCATAAATCAGGCGGCACTTGCGAAACTCGCAGTCGGTGAAGCTGTCGCCGTCGAGCGACAGCGTCTCGTGATTGAAGGTGACCGCGTTATGCACGTCGGGCTTCCTACTCGTCATCCTCCGCCGGCTCCGGCTCCCCGGCGGCCTGGCGGGCCTCGCGCTCCTTCTGCTCGCGCTTGAGCGCGGCTTTCTCGGCGGCCTTGGCCGCCTTGGTCCGCTCCCGGTCGAGGCGTTCGAACTGGTAGTTGGGCTTGCGCGGCATGCCGGCCATTCCTTTCCTCATCGGGGTCGGATGGCGTGCATGACCGATCCGCCGAGAATTTGCGAGCGCTTTCAGCCTTGCCACCCTATCACCGCGCGGCGAGGGCGTGATTCCCCGGAGAGACGCATGAGCACCCCCGCGCCCGAGAACGAGCATCTGGGCGAGCATCTGGGCGAGCATCCGAACGCGCGTCCGGGCGAGCATCTGGTGCGCGACGCGGTGGGGCCGCCGATCACCGTCCACCAGGCCTCCGCCACCATCGGCGTCGGGATCAACTCCCTGATGATCCTGGGCGTGCTGCCGGTGCTGCTGGGTGCGCTGGCCGACGAGCACCGGCTGAACGCGGGGGGCATCGGCCTCATCGCCGCCCTCGAGGTGCTCTCCATGGGCCTGGCGACGGCCGCCGCGGGAGCGGCGCTGAAGCCACGGCGCCTGCGGACGATCGGGGTGACGGCGTCCCTCATTCTGGCCGCGGCCGATGTGGCCAGCGGCCGGGCGGCCGGCCCGCTGCTGTTCGTTCTGCGCGCGGCGGCCGGGGCCACCGAGGGCATACTCTTGTGGATCACGGTGAGCATGATCGCGCGCACGGTGACGCCCGAGCGCTGGGCGGGTGTGTTCTTCACTACCCAGACGCTGGCCCAGCTGCTCCTCGCCGTCGCTTTGGCGGAGTGGATCATGCCGCGCTGGGGGGCCATGGGCGGGTTCGTCTCGCTAGCCGCGGCGAGCCTAACGGGCGTGGCCCCGGCCCTGTTCTCGCCGAGCCAGTTCGCGCCGTTGCCCCTTGCCCCTGGCGAGGGCGGCGCGCCGCCGCTGCGAGGCTGGCTCGCACTCCTGGCCACCCTGATCTATGTGGCCGCCGGGGGCGCGGTGGGCGTTTACCTCCAGCCCCTGGCGCATCAGGCCGGCCTGGACGCCGACGTGGCCCGCACCGCACTGTGGACCTCGCTCGCCGCCCAGGTGGTGGGCGCGTCCCTGGCCACGGCGCTGGCGGGCCGCGTATCCTACTTCGTCGTTTTCATCTTCAGTTCCGCAAGCTACCTCGCGGTCTGGTGGGTGTTGTCGCTGCACTCCCCCGGTTGGGTGTTCATCGGCGCCAACGCCTTCGTCGGCCTCACCGGCCTATTCCTCGCGCCGTTCCTTGTGCCGTTCACCATCGAGGCCGACCCGAGCCGGCGCGCCGCTCTGCAGAGTGGCGCAGCGCAGCTCCTGGGCGGCGCGCTCGGCCCCCTGCTGGCCGGTCTCGTTGTCAGCGACGCCAACGTGCACGGCGCGCTCCTGCTGGGCGCCGTCATGCTCCTCATCGGCCTCGCCGGCGTCGCCGCCCTCCGCTTCACCCGCG
>Ga0302314_10020060_pt1 | contig 11074 bp, 7 predicted proteins | sample III_Palsa_N2_3_FD_200533 | JGI IMG/M metagenome (GOLD analysis project Ga0302314, IMG submission 200533) | Peat permafrost microbial communities from Stordalen Mire near Abisko, Sweden - III_Palsa_N2_3 | ecosystem: Environmental > Terrestrial > Soil > Palsa > Peat permafrost | place: Sweden... | reverse complement strand
GATCTTCCGCCGCTTCTTCGGCGTTCCCGGCGACCAACCCGAGCAGATGCAGCGTTCGCTGGGATCGGGCGTGATGGTCGATCCGTCCGGTCTGGTCGTCACCAACGTCCACGTCATCGAGGGTGCCGATCAGGTCAAGGTGTCGCTGTCGGACAAGCGCGAATTCGAGGCCGAGATCGTGCTGAAGGATACCAGAAGCGATCTCGCGGTATTGCGCCTGAAAGACACCCACGAGAAATTCCCGACGCTCGATTTCGCCAATTCCGACGAACTGATGGTGGGCGATGTCGTGCTCGCGATCGGCAATCCGTTCGGCGTCGGCCAGACTGTGACCCACGGCATCATTTCCGCGTTGGCGCGCACGCAAGTCGGCATCACCGACTACCAGTTCTTCATCCAGACCGATGCCGCGATCAACCCCGGCAATTCCGGCGGCGCGCTGGTCGACATGACCGGCAAGCTCGCCGGCATCAACACCGCGATCTTCTCGCGCTCCGGCGGTTCGCAGGGCATCGGCTTTGCGATCCCTGCCAACATGGTGCGCGTCGTGGTCGCTTCCGCCAAGAGCGGCGGCAAGGCGGTGAAGCGGCCATGGCTGGGCGCGCGATTGCAGGCGGTGACGCCGGAGATCGCCGAGACATTGGGCCTCAAGCTTCCCAACGGCGCGCTAGTGGCGAGCGTCGTGGCCGACAGCCCGGCAGCGAGGGCAGGCCTGAAGCTGTCCGATCTCATCGTCGGGATCGACGGGCAGAGCATCGAGGATCCCAACGCGTTCGACTATCGTTTTGCGACCCGGCCGATTGGCGGAACGGCGCAGATCGACGTGCAGCGCGCCGGCAAGTCGCTCAAGCTGACGATCGCGCTCGAGACCGCGCCGGATACCAACCGCGGCGAAATCGTCATCACGTCGCGTTCGCCGTTCCAGGGCGCCAAGGTCGCCAACATCTCGCCGGCGGTGGCGGACGAACTCCATCTCGATGCCGACACCCAGGGTGTCGTGGTGACCGATCTCGCCGATGACGGCACCGCCGCCAGTGTCGGATTCCAGAAGGGCGATATCATCGTGGCCGTCAACAACCAGAAGATCGCCAAGACCAGCGACCTCGACAAGATCGCGCAGGCATCTTCGCGGCTCTGGCGCATCACGCTGGTGCGTGCCGGCCAGCAGATCAACGTCACGCTCGGCGGATGAGCCCGAAGCGCCCACGCGAAACCGCAACGCTGTTCGCAGCGGCAGGAATGGAGCGGGACGCGCCGCATCCGCTTCCGGACAGGCTACGCCCGCGCGTCCTGTCGGAGGTCGTAGGGCAAGATCACATCCTCGGCCCGGACGGTGCGCTGACCCGCATGCTGGCGACGCGGACGCTGGGCTCGTTGGTATTCTGGGGACCGCCGGGCACCGGCAAGACCACGGTGGCGCGGCTGTTGGCGGACACGACCGAACTGCACTTCGAGCAGCTCTCCGCGGTATTTTCCGGCGTCGCCGACCTGAAGAAAGCGTTCGACGCCGCCCGGGCGCGGCGCGAAACCGGCAAGGGCACGCTGCTGTTCGTCGACGAGGTGCATCGCTTCAACCGCGCCCAGCAGGATTCGTTTCTGCCTGTCATGGAAGACGGCACCGTGGTGCTGGTCGGCGCCACCACGGAAAATCCCTCGTTCGAACTCAACGCCGCTCTTTTATCGCGGGCGCGGGTGCTGGTGTTCCATTCGCTCGATCCGGCCGCGGTGGAAAAATTGTTCGTTCATGCCGAAGCGGTCGAGGGCAAAAAGCTGCCGCTCGATGCCGAGGCCCGCGCGGTGCTGGTGCGGATGGCGGACGGCGATGGCCGCGCCGCGCTGACACTCGCCGAAGAAGTCTGGCGCTCGGCGCGCGAGAGCGAAACGTTCGATGCCAAGCAATTGCAGGACATCCTGCAGCGCCGCGCGCCGATCTACGACAAATCGGCGGACGGACACTACAACCTGATTTCAGCGCTGCATAAATCGGTGCGCGGCTCCGATCCCGACGCCGCCCTATACTATCTGGCGCGGATGATGGACGCCGGCGAGGATCCGCTGTTCCTGGCGCGCCGCGTGGTTCGGATGGCGGTCGAGGACATCGGGTTGGCCGATCCGCAGGCCCTGGTGATCTGCAACGCCGCCAAGGAGGCCTATGACTTCCTTGGCTCTCCCGAAGGCGAACTCGCGATCGCGCAAGCGGTGATTTACCTCGCCACCGCGCCGAAATCCAACGCCGCCTACAAGGCGTTCGGTGCCGCGATGCAGGCGGCCAAGCAGGGCGGTTCGCTGCTGCCGCCGAAACATATTCTGAATTCGCCGACCAAGCTGATGAAGTCGGAAGGCTATGGCGGCGGCTACCAATACGATCACGATACGCCGGAGGCGTTTTCCGGACAGGACTATTTTCCGGAAGCGCTGGGCCGCCAGACCTTCTATGATCCGCCCGACCGCGGCTTCGAGCGCGAGATTCGCCGGCGGCTGGATTACTGGGCCAAGCTGCGCAAGGAACGGGTGGTGAAGTAGAGATCCGGGGTCTTATCAGTAACTCAAGCGGGTCATTTACTGTTTACGTAAGTCGTAAATCGAGCTATCATTCTCTATCATGATCGTTGGCTACAGAAGCAGACGCACTGAAAGGTTTGCATCCGGCCAACATGTCAAGGAGTTCTCCGGCTTTGCGAGGCAAGCGGAGGCACGTCTCGATCGACTTGAGGCGGCGACGAGCTTGGCTGACTTGGCGGCATTGCCTGGCAACCGGCTCGAGGAACTCAAGGGCGATCGTGCCGGCCAGTTTTCGATTCGAATCAACGATCAATGGCGGATTTGCTTTACATGGCCCAAGGGGTCACCAGGCCCTGTTGACGTAGAGATTGTGGATTATCACTGAGGTTATATCGTCATGACCCGTACCCCCATTCATCCTGGCGAACATCTTGCGGAAGAATTGCGCGAGCTTGGCATCAGTGCCGCGGAGCTTTCGCGCCAGATCGACGTGCCGGTCAACCGGATTACGGGGATTATTCACGGCCAGCGCGGGATCACCGCCGATACGGCGCTGCGCCTCGGGCATTGGTTCGGCACCAGCCCGCAATTCTGGATGAATTTGCAGCAGCTTTACGAATTGCGCTTGGCCGAAGTCGAGGTCGGAAGTCAAATCGCTGCCTTACCCCGCCGTGTAACGCGTTCGACAACACGCAAGTTTGGACATACAGCATGAGCCGTCGCGTCAAGAGACCTCTGCGCCCGGCGGGTGACCGCCCCAAGGGCGCGCGCCCGTACCGGGGCTCGCAGGCCGAGCGGCCACCGTCGAAGTCGCCTCGTCCGGGTGGCAAGCCCGCGCCGCGTTTTGCAGCCTCAGCGCCGCGCGCGCCAAAGCCTGTGCCCTTCGTGCCCGAGCCCGAAAAGATCGTTGCCGAGCCGCCGCCGCTACCGATCAAGGTGCAGACGGTGGTGGTGACCGCGGACGAGAACAACATGCGCGTCGATCGCTTTCTGGAAGCGCGCTTTCCCGGCCTGTCGTTCTCCCACATCCAGCGCATCGTCCGCAAAGGCGAACTGCGCGTCAACGGCAAGCGCGCCGACAGCAAGGACCGGATCGAAGAGGGCCAGAGCATCCGCATCCCGCCGCTGAAGCTGGATACGCCCAAGGTTGCGGGCCATCTGTCGGAGGCCGAGAACAAGACGCTGCAGACGCTCAAGGACATGATCCTGTTCGAGGATGCCGACGTCATGGTGCTGAACAAGCCGGCCGGGCTTGCGGTGCAGGGCGGCTCCGGCATCACCCGCAACGTCGACGACATGCTGGAAGTGATGCGCGACGCCAAGGGACAGAAGCCGCGGCTGGTGCATCGGCTCGACAAGGAGACCGCGGGCTGTCTGTTGATTGCGAAGACGCGCTTTGCCGCGACCGCACTGACTGGCTCGTTCCGCCATCGCTCGGCGCGAAAAATCTACTGGGCGCTGGTCGCCGGCGTGCCGAAGCCGAAGCAGGGCCGCATCTCGACTTATCTGGCCAAGGAAGAGGGCGAGGACGATACCATCATGCGGATCGCGGCCCACGGCGACGAGGGCGCCAGCCACGCGGTGACCTATTACGCGGTGGTTGAAACTTCGGCGCAGAAGTTGGCCTGGGTGTCGCTGAAACCGGTCACCGGCCGGACCCATCAATTGCGTGCGCATATGGCGCATATCGATCACGCGATCGTCGGCGATCCCAAATATTTCAACAAGGAAAACTGGCAATTGCCGGGCGGCCTGCAAAAGCGGCTGCATCTGTTGGCCCGACGGATCGTGATCCCGCACCCGCGTGGCGGGGTGATCGACGCCACCGCGCCGCTGCCTCCGCACATGCTGCAATCGTGGAATCTGCTCGGTCTCGAAGCCGACCGCTTCGATCCGATCGAGAACGCGCCGGAAGAGTGAAGCGCGAACGGCGGTTGCGGCCCGCTTGGTGTATTTTTCCTGCTGAATAATTGTCGTTCGAGACCGCTTCGGGCCCGAATTTCATGATCGACACCAATCTTCGAAATTTCGATTTGAATCTCCTGGTGGTGTTCGACGCGGTTTATTCCGCCGGCAATATCAGCCACGCAGCAAAACAGCTCGCGCTGACGCAGCCGGCCGTCTCCAATGCCCTCGGACGCTTGCGCGAGCGTTTTGACGATCCTTTGTTCGTCCGGGAAGGACGCAACATGAAGCCGACGCTGAGATCGCGGCAGATGATCGGAGCGGTCCGGGACGCGCTCGGACTGGTGCGGCGGCAACTCGGCGAAGACGCTGTCATCGATCTTGCGACCTACAAGCGCCTGTTTCGTATCGTCGTCACCGATGCGCTGGAACCTTTTCTGGTGCCGCCGCTGGCGAACGAGATCGATGCCAGCGCGCCCGGCATCACGGTCGACAGCCGGCCGGCCGGATCGACCCAGGTCATCAATGAACTGATCGGCGGCACGCTCGATCTGGCGCTTTATACCTATCAGGCCAGCGCGCCCGGCGTGATCATGGTTCCGATTTGCCCGGTCGAGGCGGTCGTGGTCGCGCGGCGCAATCATCCGCGGATTCGCGGCAAGCTCGACCTCAAGACCTTCATGGCCTGCGGCCATGTGACGTTCATCAACGAACTGAAAGCCCTGTCCAACATCGAACGCGATATCGCGCACGGCGCCGGCGCGCGTCGGGTGCCCTATATGGCGAACTCGCTGTGGTCGATCGCTGCCGTCGCCGGCAAAACCGATCTGCTCGGCATTCTGCCGCGCCGCCTCGCCGAAGAACTCGCCCCCGGCTTCAATCTTGCGATCCATGAGCCGCCGGCGAAGATCGCCGAACAACATCTTTACATGATGTGGCACGAGCGCAACCAGGACGACATCGGCCACCGCTGGCTCCGGCAGCGCCTGACGGCAGCCGCGCAAACCACATTCGGCGAGCCTCCGCCCCAGTCTTGAAGCAGGGCGGCAGCTGATTTCCGAGATATTCAGCGTGGTGATAGGCCGCCATTCATACTCGCAATTGGTCAAGGCCGCGCCCTACACTTAGGTTGTGCCGGGGACGCGCTGCATGATGCGACGGCGTGAGGATTGGGGGCGCGCGGCGGTGCGGAGGGGTTTGCCGACATACCGGCCGCGATTAATCGCGGGCCTGACGATCGCGGCGATGTCGGTCGCGCCGTTGTTCGGCGGCGGTGAGGCGAAGGCCGATCAGACGTTTACGGTGACGACGGACGCCGCCTCGGGGGCCGGATCGCTTGCCGCGGCGATCGCGCAATCGAACAGCACCGGCGGCAACAACACCATCGTCTTCAATCTTTCGGCGGGCAACGCCACGATCGACGCCAGCGCGTTGCCGGTCATCACCAGCAACATCGTCGTCAACGGCGCCAACATCGGCGGCGGCGGCCAGATCACCGTCAACGGCAACGGCAACCGGCCGTTCTTCCTCGGCGATGGCGGCACCACCACACCGGCGGCGCCGTTCGCGGTGACGCTGGAGAACCTGGCGATCACCGGTTCGACCGCGCAGGGAGGTGCAGGCGGCGGCGCGGCACTTGAGGCCGGCGGCGCGGGTGCCGGGCTCGGCGGTGCGGTGTTCGTCAGCGCGAATGCGTCGCTGACGATCGGCAATGTATCCCTGACCTCAAATCGCGCTGTCGGGGGACAGGGTGGCGCCAGCAATGGCTTTTCCGGCGAAAGCGGCGGAGGCGGGCTCGGTGGCAATGGAGGTACGGGTGCCAGTGGCAACGCTGGCGGCGGGGGCTTTGGTGTCGGTGCCAACGGCGCAAACTACAATTCGGGCAGCGCCAATGGCTCGGCGGGCAGTCTGCCCGGGGCCGGCAGCGGTGGTAGCGGCAGCGGCGCGGTTGCGGGAACCGGTGGCGCAAATGCGGGAGGCGGCGGCAGTGGTGGCACAGCCGGCGGTGGCGGCGGCGTCAACGGGCAGAACGGCGTCTTTGGCCAGGGGGGCAATGGTGGCTTCGGCGGCGGCGGCGGGGCCGGCGGCCCAGGCGGTACTGGCGGCTACGGCGGTGGCGGTCTCGGCGGCGCGATCTTCGTGCAAGCCGGCGGCACGGTAACCCTCACGGGTGCCTTGACGATCGACGGCACCAACACCGCCGCCGGCGGCGCCGGAGGCGCCGGCTATCTCGGGGGCACCGGGCTCAACGGAAAAGGGTTCGGCTCGGCGATATTCTATCAGGGCACTCAGGGGACGACGAGCACGCTGAGCTTCGGCGCCGGGGCCCAATCGATCAGTGCCGTGATGGCCGACTACGTCGGCTCCGGCGGCACCAATCCGAACGGCGGCGCCAACGCCAACGACCAGGGCGGCAGCCTTGCGATCGCCAAGAGCGGCACCGGCACGCTGACGCTGGGCGGCGCCAATACCTATTCCGGCGGGACGAGCGTTAACGCCGGCACGCTGCAATTGTCCGGCGCGGGCACGCTCGGCGCCGCCACCGCGACGACGAAGATCGCCGGCGGCACGCTCGATCTCGGCGGCACCACGCAGACACAGGCCGCGGTCAATCTCGCCGGAGGCACTTTGCAGAATGGGACGATCAACGCGGCGATCTCCTCGACCGGCGGCACCATCAACGGCATCGGCGGTGCGGCAAGCGTCACCGCTAGTGCCGGCACCACGATCGTCGCCGGTACCAACGCCTACACCGGTGCGACCACCGTCAACGGCGGCACGCTGCAAGTCGACGGTGCGATCACCGGCACGTCCGGCGTCGCCGTGAACTCGGGCGCCACGCTGACCGGCACCGGCACCATCGACCCGCTGGTCGTGGCCATCAACAATGGCGCCACATTCGCGCCGGGCAACGGCACGCCGGGAACCTCGACGGCAATCATAGGTAATCTCGCCTTCCAGTCCGGCGCGCTCTACGTGGTGCAGATCAATCCGGCGGCGTCATCATTCGCCACCATTACCGGCAGCGCGACGCTGTCAGGCGCGACGATCAACGCGATGTTTGCCGCGGGCAGCTACGTCAGCAAACAATACACCATCCTCAGCGCGACCGGCGGCGTGGTCGGAGCCTTTGGCGCGCTGGTCAACACCAATCTGCCGTCGGGCTTTAAGTCGACGCTGAGCTATGACGCCGGCGACGCCTACCTCAATCTCGCGCTGGCGCTGCCGACCCCGAGCTTTGGCGGAGGGCTCTCCACCAATCAGCAGAATGTCGGCAATGCATTGGTCAACTTCTTCAACAATTCGGGCAGTATCCCGTTGGCGTTCGGCGCGCTGACGCCGGCCGGACTGACGCAGCTCTCGGGAGAACTCGCGACCGGAGCGCAGCAGACGACCTTCGATGCCATGAACCTGTTCATGGGTGTGCTGACCGATCCGTTCGTGGGTGGACGCGGTGACAACGCGACATCTTCGGGTAATGCGACGGGCTATGCCGACGCGGACGCGCTGGGCTATGCCGGCAAACGCAAACCCGACGACGCGTTGGCGGCGATCTACCGTAAAGCGCCGCCGCCGACCGTTCCGTTCCAGCAACAATGGAGCGTGTGGGCGGCCGGTTACGGCGGTTCGCAAACTACGGATGGCAATACGGCGCTGGGTTCGAACAGCGCGACATCCCGCGTGTTCGGCACGGCCGTCGGCGCCGACTATCGCTTCTCGCCGTTCACCGTGGCCGGCTTTGCGCTCGCGGGCGGCGGCACCAATTTCAGCGTCGCCAATTCCGGCTCCGGGCGTTCCGACCTGTTCCAGGCCGGCGGGTTCATTCGGCACACCATGGGTAATGCCTATCTCGGCGGCGCACTGGCCTATGGCTGGCAGGACATCACCACCGACCGCAATGTGATCGTGGCGGGCAGCGATCAACTGCACGCGAACTTCGACGCCAACGCGTTTTCGGGCCGCGTCGAGGGCGGCTATCGCTACGTTACGCCTTTCATGGGCGACATCGGCCTCACGCCGTACGCGGCGGCACAGGTTACGGCATTCGTTCTGCCGACTTATGCCGAAACCGCGCTCGCCGGCGCCAGCACGTTTGCGCTGGACTATAATTCAAAGAGCGTCACCGACACCCGCAGCGAACTCGGCCTCCGTACCGACAAATCCTACGCGATGGAGGCCGGCATCCTGACGCTGCGCAGCCGCACCGCCTGGGCATATGATTTTAACCCGGATCGCTCGATCGCGGCCACCTTCCAGGCGTTGCCTGGCGCGTCCTTTGTGGTGAACGGTGCCGCGCAGGCTCGGGACGGGCTGCTGTCGTCATCATCCTTGGAATTCAAATGGATGAACGGCTGGTCGGCCGCCGCCACCTTCGAAGGCGAATTCTCCGACGTCACGCGCAGCTACGCCGGCAAGGGCGTGGTGCGCTACGCCTGGTGAGGGGCGCAAGCCGGTTCGCGTGAATTATCGGTTGACGCCCTGGCTCTTGTACTGCGCCAGAAACATCCGCAGTGAATCATGCGGGCTTTCGACGTCGCTGATGACCCAGCCATCGGGGCCATCGACCACAATGAAATTCAGTGTCACCGCGCGGCCCTGATTGTCGAAGGAAGCCGCGACATAGGTCTTGTCGAATTGCCGGCGCAGGATCGAGATCGAGATGCCGCCGAGCTTCCAGGTCGGGCTCTGCACGAAGAAATCATAAGGCTGCCGCTTCAGCGAAAGCCACGTCTTGCGCAGGCCTGGATCGAAGAACTGGCGCGCGGTGTCGCCGTCGCGCGGCAGCCCGCTCGAGAGAGCGGACGAGCGGTCGCCGTAATAAGCGTAGACGTTCCGCACCACCGATTCCGGCGAACGAAATCCGGCCTGCGGCGTCGAGATGCCGAAGCCGGCCAATAGACCCAGAATGGCCGCTAAAATTCTCAACCCAGCAGGCTCGCTTTATCCGCGGTCGATCTTATCCTATTCTCGATCGATTTTATCAGCGATGGACCGGCGAAACCCGCATGCGTGAATTATTCGACGAGGTAGCCGGAAAATCTGGGCTCGACCCGGAGGAGGCGGTCAGGCGCACCACGCGGGTGCCGCAGCGCAAGCGCTTTTACCAGCAGGCCGACGTCACCGCGACGCCGGAGGGTTTTGCCATTGCCCTTGACGGCAAGCAGGTGCGCACGCCGTCCGGGCGGCCATTGGTGGCACCGAGCAGGGATATCGCCGACGGCATCGCGGCGGAATGGAATGCGCAGGTTGAGACCATCAATCCCCTGACCATGCCGCTGACGCGCTTCGCCAATACCGTCGGCGAGGCCGTGGTCGATCGGGTCGACGCGGTGGCCGAAGACGTCGCGAAATATCTCGGCACCGATTTGCTGTTTTACCGCGCCGGTCATCCGGAGGCGTTGGTGGCGCGGGAAGCCGCGCTGTGGGATCCGGTGGTGTTCTGGGCAGCCGAGGCGCTGGGCGCGCATTTTATCCTGGCCGAAGGCATCGTGCATGTCCGCCAGCCGGAATCCGCGATCGCGGCGGCCCGCGCGACGCTGCCGGTGGATCCCTGGTCGATTGCCGCCCTTCACGTGATCACGACATTGACCGGTTCGGCGCTGCTCGCCTTGGCGCTCCAGCACGGCGTGCTCGATGCCGATCAGGTCTGGGCCGCCGCCCATGTCGACGAGGACTGGAACAGCGAAAAATGGGGCGTCGATGAGGAGGTCGCCGCGCGCCGCGCCGTCCGGCTTGTCGACTTCAGGGCTGCCGCAGACATTCTCAAATCGTTAACGGCGGCCACCGCGCAGGTTTGATCGGCTCGGTTAACGAGAGGTTCAGGACAGCGGGATAGGTTCGGCCGGGCATGATCCGGTGAAGTCTTTGCCCATGTCGATCGTCATCAATCCGACCGTCCCATTGGTCGCAGCGCAGGGCGTTACGTCCGATATCGTGCTGCAGCCGGGAACGGTGATCAATGCTCAGGTGCAGCAGCTCCTGGGCAACGACCAGGTGCGGATCGCGATCGGCGGCCAGTCGCTCGATGTGGCCTCGCAGGTTCCGCTGCAGGCTGGCCAGACCTTGCAGCTTGCGGTTTCGCAAGCCCCCGATGGCACCATCAACCTCGCGGTCGTCAACCAGCAGGCCGGCGTTCCGGCAAGCCAGCCGGCCGCAAGTTCCACGGCGTCGAATGGCACCTCTGACGCGGTCACCCTGACATCGGCGATCGCTGCGACCGCTAACACGACGACGGTCTCCGCGCCGCAGCCCCAACTGACGGTGCTGCAGGCGTTGGCGGTGTCGGCGGTGGCCGAGACCGCGGCGACCCAGCAGACCAGCCTGGCGCCGCTGTTCGCCAATCTCGGCGTCGCCGCCAGTTCGGCAGGCCTGCCGGCGCTGGTGCAGCAAGCGGCGAGCGCGGTGCTGGCGCAGCGCACCAGCCTCGATCAAGGCCTCAGCGGCACCGACATCAAGCAGGCGTTCCAGAGCTCCGGTCTGTTTCTGGAGGCCTCGTTGGCCCAGGGGTCGGCATCGTCCGGCACGCCCGACCTCAAGGCGGCGCTGATCGTGCTGCGCCAGGTACTGACATCGGCGCTGACATCGGCGAGCGACAATACCACGGCCGCGGCAACGCTGGTGCCATCGGGCGGGCAGCCGGCCACAACAACGCTGAGCGCGGTGCCTG
>Ga0302314_10020059_pt1 | contig 11075 bp, 6 predicted proteins | sample III_Palsa_N2_3_FD_200533 | JGI IMG/M metagenome (GOLD analysis project Ga0302314, IMG submission 200533) | Peat permafrost microbial communities from Stordalen Mire near Abisko, Sweden - III_Palsa_N2_3 | ecosystem: Environmental > Terrestrial > Soil > Palsa > Peat permafrost | place: Sweden... | reverse complement strand
AGGGCCCGCGTCCTGGCGCAGGGCCACGGCGGTGTCGGCGGCGACACCGAGCAGCCAGTAGGTGGCGTCGTGCGTGACCTTGGCGGCCATCTCGGTGAAGCCGACATCGAGATGGCTCTTGTAGACCTCGACGACGCGGCGAACGGGGGGTGCGGCGGTGGCGGCTGCGGCCATGAGGACTCCTGGGTGCAGCGTAGGCGCAGCGCACGGTGGCAAAAGCCGGCCCAGTGCTTATGCACATAATCATGGCGAATCCCGCTGACCCGGCCCCGCCGACCCAGGCCGACGTCGCGCTGCGCGCCGGGGTCACCCAGGCCTGCGTCTCGCTCGTGCTCGGCGGCGTGGGTCGCGTCGCGGCGACGACCCGCGCACGCGTGCTCGCCGCGGCGCAGGCCTGCGGCTACCTGCCTGACCTGGCCCTCTCGGCCCTGGCGCGGCGGCGCTGGCATGCCCCGCCGCACGCCCCGCTCGTCTACCTGAGCAGCCGCATCGAGACCGGGGCGCTCGGCGTGGACCGCTACCTGGCGGCGGCGCGCAGTCGCTGCGCCGAGCTCGGCCTGCGCCTGGTGGCGATGGAGCGCCGGCGCGGCGACGACGCGGCGGTCCAGCAGGCGCTCGCCGACAGCGGCGCGGCGGGGGTGATCGTCGGCCAGTCGACCCTGCTCGAGCGGCCGCGCCGTCTCCACTGGGAGCGGCTGCGTGCGGTGCACTGCGGCCTGATCGTGCCGCCCGAATCGGGCGATGTGGTCTGTCCCGACCTGCCGGCCGCGATCCCGGCGGCAGCCAGGCGCATGGGCCGCCTCGGCTACCGGCGCATCGCGGCGGTGCTGTTCGCGGATCCGCGCGCCTATTCCGAGCAGCTGCTGGCGGGCGCGCTGCTGGCCCATGAGCGTCTGGTCGGAGATCCCGCGCGCTTCCGGGTGTGGATCGGCGCGCGTCGCGACATGGCGGGCGCGCGCAGCTGGCTGCGTGCGCTGCCGCTCGACGCGGTGCTGGGCTACGATCCGGAATTCGCCGATTACCTGCGCAGTGTCGGCACGCGGCCGCCCTTCGCCGCGCTGGCGACGCTGCCCGACCGCCCGGACATCGCCGGCATGGAGCTGCCGTTTAGCATGATCGCCGAGGTCGCCGTGAACCTGCTCGCCGACCGCCTGCGCGATCCGCCCGGTCCGCCGCCCAGCCGCAGGCTGCACCTGATCGAGATGCCGTGGCGCGACGGGCCCTCGCTGCCCATCGCGCCGCACGTGGCACGCGGCGCGTCCTAGGCCGCAAGCTGCACAACAAGCCGCGTCCCGGGCCTGCCGCCCATCGCACGGCGCAGGCGGTGCCTTACCGACCAACAGTAAAAGGCCTTTCCTCATCCACGAGACGCGATTAATGAGCGCGTGGTGACGCAACCGTTTCATCCGCAGTACCGTGAACTCCATGCGGAGCTCCTGGCCAGGCCGTTCCCGGTGGTCAATGGCCAGGTCATGGTCGCGCACCGCACCATCCTCTTCTCGCCGGACGAGGCGACGGCGCATCGCGCCGCGGTCGCGGCGCTGGCCACCGTCCCCGGGGTGACCGCGAGCCCGGAGGAGCACGGCTTCCAGATCCTGCGCATCGGCAGCGTCGACCTGCGCATCGAGCGCCACAAGGAGTTCACCGCCTTCACGGCCCTGGCACCGCAGTCCGGACTGCCCTTCGTCGAGTCGGCGCTCGACTGCCTGCCGCCCGGCTATCTCGACGCGGTCCCGGGACAGGTCCTGGCCGCGGTCGAGATCGCCAGCGAGCAGATCGCGCTCGAGGTCGCAGGCTCGCCCAAGACCATGGAGAAGGTCATGGAGTACTTCGGCCAGGAGCGCCTGGTCGGCGGGTATGTCGTCGAGAAGGTCGCGACCGTCTGGAGCCATTTCCGGCTCGACAGCCGCGGCGCGACGCGCTTCCTGCTCCAGGGCCACCGCCTGGTCTCGGGCCGCTACGGCCGGCTCCTGCAGCGCCTGGTCGAGATCGAGTCCTACCGCCTGGCGGTGATGCTGGCGCTGCCCCTGGCGCGCGAGCTGCTGCCGCAGCTGGAGACGCTCGAGGCCCAGCATGTCGCGCTGGTCGAGCGGCTCGGCGTCATGGACGCCGGCGACGAACGCGACCTGCTCGGCAACCTGACCACGCTGTCGCTGGCCACCGAGCGGCTGCAGGCGCGCTGCGGTTCACGCTTCAGCCTGACCGAATCCTATGCGCGCATCATGTGGGCACGGGTGCGCGAGCTGCGTGAGGAGCAGGTGCCCGGCTATCAGACGATCGGCGAATTCTTCGATCGCCGCCTGTCGCAGGCGCTGCACACCTGCCAGACCGCCACCGCCAACCTCGGCGCACTCTCGGCGCGCCTGCAGTCGACCACCGGGCTGCTGCGCACACGCGTCGAGGTGAATCTGCAGAGCCAGAACCAGATGCTGCTGGCCAGCGTCGACCGGCGCGCCGCGGCGCAGCTGCGGCTGCAGCACGCGGTGGAGGGGCTGTCCTTCGTGGTCTTGACCTACTACCTGGCCAACCTGATGAAGATGCTGCTCGATGGCCTGTCCTCGGCCGGGCTGAAGTTCAACACCACCCTGGTGCTGGCGATGCTGCTGCCCTTCCTGATCGGCCTGGTGTGGTGGCTGGTGCGCCGCGCCAAGCGCGAGCTGGAGAAAGGCTGAAGCCGGCAGCGCACGGAGGCACCGCGCGCTGCCGCCTCAGGGCGCGGTGAAGCGATGGCGGAACGCGCCCTCGACCAGCTGCTGGCGCCCGCCGAGGTGGAGCACCAGCGGCGTCGAGGCGCTCAGCTCGAGATCGATCGCATCGCCAGCCTGCCGCCAGGAGACCTCGGCGGCGCCGCCGCTGAGCAGGACCACGCCCGCGGCGCCCGGCAGCGTCCCGAGCGGGCGACGCAGCGACAGGTGGTTGAGACCGTGCTGGAAGCAGTGGTCGATGCCCAGCACGTAGCGGCTCATCTGCCAGGTCGGGCAGGCCGCCCACTGGTGGCAATGGCTCCAGCGCGGATCGAAGACCTCCAGGCAGGTGGTGGCGCCCTGCTCGAGCATCCAGCCCCAGCAGCGGCGGTACTGCTCGAGGACGAAGTCCATGTGCCCGGCCTCGGCCAGGGCGGCCAGGGCGTAATGGGCGAAATAGGGGGTGATGAGCCGGGATTCGGCGACCCCGGGATCGCTGAGGCGGGGCGCGTCGGGATGGTTGGGGAAGCAGTTGCGCAGGTGGGCCTGCAGAGCGGCGATGGCGCCAGGCAGCTGTGCGGGGTCGAGCAGCCCATAGCGCAGGGCGAGGGCCACCACGTGGTAGCCGGCCTGCGGCCAGGCGGGCTGCTTAGCGCTGCCAAGAATTGCCGCGAGATGGCCGCGGATGGTGCGCGTGAGCGCCTCGGCCTGGAGGCGGTGCTGGTCGCCGCCGGCAGCGTCGCCGATGCGGCCGCACCAGGCCGCCATGGCGCGCAGCGCCGCGAGGAAGTGCAGATTGACCGCCAGGTCCACCGGCGCCTGCGGACGCGCGTATCCCCAGTCGACGAAGCCCCAGCCGACCGCGTCGCCCAGGCCGTTCTCGCCGGCGCCGGCGGCGAGCGCCTGCAGGTTGCGGATCGCGGCGGGATGCAGCTCGCGCAGCATGGAAAGATCGCCGGTCAGCTCGTGGTAGCGCAGGCAGGCGCCGACCCATTGCATGGCATAGGTGGTCACGCCCAGGGAGTCGGCCGGGCTGAGGCCGGAGATCAGGCCGTCGCCGCGGGCGTCGATGGCGGCCTGCTGCAGGGCGCGCCGGCCCAGCGCGTAGTCGCCGAAGGCGACCGCGGCCGTCTCGAGGGCGATCAGCGCATCCCCGGTCCACTGCCCGCGCTCGCGCGTCGGGTTGTCGCAGACCGCGTCCTCGCTGCAGGCGCGCAAGGTCTCCACCCCGAGCTGCCAGATCGCGTCCAGTCGCGCATCGCCACAGGCGAAGCTGCCGAGCTGCTTCTGGAAGTAGGCACGTTCCGCGAAGGCCTCATCGCGGATGAGGACCTGCGCCGGCGGGCAGAGGATGTGCAGTTCGAGGTAGCGACCGCCCTTGGCGGCGGTGGCGGTGAAGCGCTGCCGACCGCCACGTGCCACGACATGGTCGAGATTGCAGGAACGGCCTGCCGAGAGGGTGATGAAGGGCGCCACGCGGCCCCCGCGCAGCTGTTCGGCCATCGCCCATTCGACCACCGCCCCGGGCGGCAGGTCGAGGTCGAAGACCGGCCGGCCGAGACGGACCCGGCCGAGGTCGTAGCGGCGCCACACGCCCTGGGCCGGCGTCGAGGCGGTGAACTCCCGCAGCAGGAACCGTGCAGCCGGATCATCGCGCTCATAGCCGAAGCACTCGTAAAGCTCGCCCCCGGCGAGCGGCTGCAGGCGGTGCAGCTCGCGCGGCGGCAGGCGGATGGCGGCGGGACGCGAGGCGGGCAGGGTCTCCTGCGCGGGCTCCGGAACGGCCCAGCGCTGGTCATCGAAGCCGGGCTCGCGCCAGTCGGCGGGTTCGGATCGCGAATCCAGCCAGTCGATCCAGCCGAGCTGGGGATTGATGCGCGCGACCTGCCCGTGGTAGCAGGCCAGGTGCAGGCAGCGCCAGTCGACCGTGAGGATCTGGCCAGCACAGCGCACCCGGACCCGCACGAAGGGCGGCAGGTCGCGCTGCAGGCGGGTGTGCACGCCGTAGTGGTGGGCGTGGATGGCCACGACATGGGAGCCGGCGTCCAGCGCCTGGTCGATGCGCAGGTGCTCGGGGGCGCTGGGATGGTAGCGCGGGCTGCCCTCGTCGAGCCAATGCCCGTCGAGATGGGCCTCCCACCAGCTGGCGGCGATGATCTCGATCATGACCTGGGCGGGCCCCTCCAGCATGAAGGCGCCGCGGAAGGCGACGTGGGTGTCGGGCCCGGTCGCGGCCGCGGGCCACATGCCGCGCATCTGGAGCTCCTCCATGCCGAGCGCGAGGTCCTCGTCCATCCGCCCGACCGTAGGGATGAGGGTGAGGCGACAATATGCCGGTTTCGCGCCGAGTAGCACAGCCTCGCCGTCGCCACCTTGGATTGACTGACTTGGGCGGCGGCTGAAGCTCTGCCGCCGCTGTCCGCCACCGTGCCGCGACCCCAGCGCCGCGCTTGTGGCGCCTGACCAAGCTTCCCCACCTCGACCCGCATCCATCCCCCAGGCGGACCCCATGCACAGCAGCCACCTCGCATCGATCCTCGGGGTCGTCGAGCATACCAAGAACCTCATCGGCACGCGCCTGCTGCCGGCGAGCGAGGTCCTGCAGGCCCGCGTCCAGCCGACGTCCGTGACGCTGGACTTCGCGCAGGCGGTCGCGGGGGGCTTCCAGCCGATCGCGGAGGAGGCGATCTGGGGCCGGAACATGGATGAGGCGTGGTTCCACCTCACCGGCACCGTGCCCGGGTCGTGGGCCGGCGCCGCGGTGGTGGCCTGGGTCGATCTCGGCACCGAGGCCCTGGCCTACGACCGGCAGGGCACGGTCCTCAACAGCCTGAACTCGGGCGGGGCCTTCGACGGCACGTCCTGGAAGAACGCCAGGCCCTTCATCCCGCTGCTCACCCGCTGCGCCGGTGGCGAGGCCGTCGAGCTCTATCTCAACGCGACCTGCTTCGCGCATCCTGGCGCGGTCGACAACTCGGGCCCAGTGCCCGGCACCATGGCGCCGGCGGGCATGCCGCTCGGCCGGGTCAGCCGGGTGCGCGTGGCGCGCTTCGACCAGGAGGCATGGAACCTCTACTACGACGTCGAGGTGCTGGCCAATCTGCAGGGGGTCCTCCCCGCCAACTCCGCGCGCCGCGCCAAGATCGTCGCCGCGCTGCGCGCCTGCTGCGAGGCCTTCATCCGCAGCGGCGACCTCCAGGCCTGCCGTGAGCTGCTGCGGCCGGTGCTCGCAGCCCGTGCCAACGCCTCTGCGCTCACGGCGGTGGCGGTCGGCCACGGGCATCTCGACACCGCCTGGCTCTGGCCGCTGACCACCTCGCGCAAGAAGTTCGCGCGGACCACGGCGAACCAGCTGCACCTGATCGAGCAATTCCCCGGCTATGTCTTCGGGGCCTCGAGCGCGGCCCACTACCAGTGGCTGCAGGAGGACCATCCAGGACTGTCCACGCGGGTCACGGCGGCGATCGCGGCTGGCAGCTGGGAGATCCTCGGGACGACCTATGTCGAGCCGGACTGCCTGGTGCCGTCGGGCGAGTCGCTGGTGCGGCAGTGCCTGTACGGGTCGCGCTTCTTCGCCGCGACCTACGGGCGTCACCCGAGCTACGTCTGGCTGCCCGACACCTTCGGCTTCGGCTCGGGACTGCCGCAGATCCTGCGGCACTGCGGCTGCGACACGCTGATCACCACCAAGATCGCCTGGAACAACTGCAACCGCCCCCGCCACCACAGCTTCCGCTGGCGCGGCATCGACGGCAGCGAGGTGGCCGTGCATTTCCCGCCGGACGGCTCCTACGAGAGCAGCCTGCTGCCTGAGGCCCTGCTCGCCGGCGAGGAGAACTACGGAGAGAAGGCCGAGCTCGACCGCTTCCTGGTGGTCTTCGGCCACGGCGACGGCGGCGGCGGACCGCATGAACGGCACCTGATGCGTGCCGCGCGCAGCCGGGACCTCGAGGGCGTGCCACGGGTCGAGTACGGTACGGCGGCATCCTTCCAGGCCTACCTGCAGCGCCATTGGCAGCGGCTGCCGGTGCTCAGCGATGAGCTGTACCTCGAGCAGCACCAGGGGACGCTCACCACGCATGGCGACATCAAGCTGCGCAACCGCCGCCTCGAGCAGGCGCTGGCCGCGGCCGAATGCCTGCTCGCGCACGGCCCGGCCGCCGCCTGGCCGCAGCAGGCCTTCGAGCGGTTGTGGAAGACCCTGCTGCTGCGCCAGTTCCACGACATCCTGCCGGGGACCTCGATCCGCGAGGTCTATGACGAGGCGCTGCCGGCGCTCGATGCGGCGCGTGGCGAATGCCTCTCGCTGGCCCGTAGCTTCGCCGCGGCGACCTGCCCGGCCGAACCCGGCTCGTGGCTGCTCTTCAACAGCCTGGCCCTGCCCTGGGAAGGGGTGGTCGAGCTGCCGCCACGCCTGCATGGCATGGGGGTGGTCGATCAGCATGGCGCCAGCCATCCCACGCAGCAGGAGGGTCCGGTCACCGTCGCGTGGCTGCGCATCCCGGCACAGGGCTTCTTGCGGCTGCGCGCCAGCGGGCAGGCCCCGGACGCGCTGCTGCGCGCGCCCCAGGCGCCGGTCCTGCGCAATGACGCCGTGCATGCGCTCTTCGATCCGGCCAGCGGACTGCTGGTCAGTCTCGGCGACCTGCTGCCGCCGGGCGCGGCGGCGAACGAGTTCCGCGCCTATGCCGACCATCCATCGCAGTGGGACGCCTGGAATCTCGAGCTCGACTACCGCGACCGGCCGGCGGCGATCGCGACCTGCCAGTCCTGCGCGCTGATGGTTCAGGGTCCGGTGCGCGAGACGGTGCGCGTGCGCCTGACCATCGGCGCGTCGACCATCGAGCAGTCGATCAGCCTGGCGCGTGGCGGCCGGCGCATCGAGTTCGCGACGGTGATCGACTGGCAGGAATGCCACCGCTTCCTGCGCGTCGCCTTTCCGACCGCGATCCAGGCGCCCCAGGCCGCCTATCAGATCCAGCATGGCTGGATCGGCCGGCCGACCCATCCGCTCAACGAGGCCACGACCGCACGCATCGAGTATGCGGCGCACGGCTTCGTCGACCTGTCCGAGCCCGGTCGCGGCCTGGCCCTGCTCAATGACTGCAAGTATGGGCACATCGTCGCGGGCGCGACCCTCGAACTGGGCCTCCTGCGCTCACCGGTCTTCCCGGATCCGCTCGCCGATCGCGGAACCAATCATGTCACCTATGCGCTTCTGGCGCATGCCGAGGCGTTCCCATGCCAGGCGGTCTTCGCCGCCGCCGACTGCCTGAACCGTCCGCCCCTCGAACTCGGGGCGTTCGGCCTGCCGGACGCGACGGCGCAGCCGGCGCTGACCCTGTCGACTCCCGGCATCGCGCTGGAGACGATCAAGCGCGCCGAGGCCGGCGGGGGCTGGGTCATCCGCCTCTCGAACCGCATGGGCCTGCCGGCCACGGCCGAGCTGCGCGCGGCCCAGGCGGGACGTCTGCAGCCCTGCAGCGGCCTCGAGGTGCCGCTTCAGGATGCCCTGCCGCTGGCCTCGACGTGGACGCTGGCGATGCGGCCCTTCGAGCTCCAGACCTGGCTGCTGCGCGACTGAGCGCACCGCGGGTCGGACGCCCGGCATGACGGCCTGCGGATCGCTCAGGCCGGCTTGGCGGCGTGTTCCAGCTGGCTGTACTCCTGCGCCGTCAGGCGGATCTTCCCGGCGTCGCAGTTCTCCGTCAGGTGCGCGACCGTCGAGGTCCCCGGGATCGGCAGCATCACCGGCGAGCGCTGCAGGAGCCAGGCCAGCGCGAGCTGGCCGGGGGTGTGGGAGGTCTTCTTGGCCATCACATCCAGGATCCCGCCCGGGCGCGACAGCGTGCCGGCGGCCATCGGGAACCAGGGGATGAAGCCGATCGCATGCTGGGTGCAGTAGTCGAGCACGGCCTCGGAGCCGCGGTCGACGAGGTTGTAGCGGTTCTGCACGGTCGCGATGCGCACCACCGCGCTGGCCGCCTCGATCTCGGCCACCGAGACCTCCGAGAGCCCGACGTGCAGGATCTTGCCTTCCTGCTGCAGCGCCGCGAGCAGACCGAACTGCTCGGCGGCCGGGACCTTGGGGTCGATGCGGTGCAGCTGGAAGAGGTCGATGCGCTCCAGGCCGAGCCGGCGCAGGCTCATCTCGCATTCCTGACGCAGGTATTCGGGCCGCCCGAGCGGGATCCAGCCATCGGGTCCGGTGCGCACCAGGCCGGCCTTGGTGGCGATCACCACGCCCTTCCGGTAGGGGTGCAGGGCCTCGCGGATCAGCTCCTCGCTGACGTACGGGCCGTAGGCGTCGGCGGTGTCGATGAAGTCGACGCCCAGCTCGACGGCCTGGCGCAGGACGCGCAGCGCCTCGGCATGGTCGCGGGGCGGTCCCCACACGCCTTTGCCGGTGATCTGCATCGCTCCGAAGCCGAGCCGGTGGACGGTGGTCTTGCCGAAGGTGAAGGTGCCACTCTGGGTGATGGGAGTCGGGCTCATGCAGGTGCCTTTGCGCGGGTAGGGAACCGCACACCTCATGGGCCATGGCGGAGGAGTCAAGCATCCGCAGGGCATAGTGAAACGCTGTTCGATAGCGGCCCGTCCGCAGCGGCGCAGCCTGCATCGCGTGCAGGAGCATGCTGCGCGCTGGGTGGGCGTTCCCGCGCTAGGAGCGGGCCGTGCTCAGCTGATCGCGGCCGGTGGCGATGCGGCGTTCCTTGGCCAGGGCCCGGCGCGGGCTGCGCCCATGGTCCATGGCGATCTTGTGCACGCGCTGGCGGCTGATGCCGGCCTTGCGGGCGATCTCGCCGATCGACATGTCGGCGTCGTACAGCGCGAGGATCTGCTCGGCGACGAGCTGGCTGCGGTTGGCGATGCGACCGGTCTCGACCTTGGTGGCGGGCTTGGCGGCGGCGTCCTCCTCGCGGTCGCCGAGCTTCCACGGCCCCGGCGGGCACGGGCTGATCTCGATCGAGCCCTTGCCGCCGAGATCGAGGCGGATGCGCGCGTTCATGGCCGAGGCCAGGCGGTGCAGGGTGATCAGGCGCCCGTCATTGTCCTCGCCGAGCGCATTCTGCGCCGCGGCGAGGTGCACGCCGCCAAGCAGCGACAGCTCCTCGGCGGTGATCGCGAGCTTCTCGGCCAGCAGGCGCACGGCCTGGCGGAACCCGGCCACGCGGTGCTGGCCGGTGAGGCCGCGGATGCCGGCCTGGACCATCACCAGCCGCGCCTGCAGTCGCTCCTCCTCATTGGTGACGTAGCGCTCGACACGCGCATCACGGTCGGCGCGCCTGAGCTTCTTCTGCAGGTCGGCGACCGAATGCTGGGCGCTGACCAAGCGGCGGTGGCGCCAGGCGCGCCACTCGCGTTCGATGAGCGGTGCGGCCGGGCGCGGCAGGTCGACGATCCAGGATCGGCCTTGGCTCTCGATCGCGAGCGTGCAGCCGAGCGCCGAGGCCATGCGGCACCAGGTCACGACCTGGGTCGGCTCGTTGCTGCGATGCGCGGCCACGGTCCCGGGGCTGATGCCCGCCCTGATCGCGGCCTCCTGCGTGCTCTCACCGGAGAGATTGACCAGTCCATCGACGATGACGTGCAAGGGCAGGCGCGGGGAGGCCATGTCAGCGGACGGGAAGGCAGTGGACTGAGTATCGCATTGCCACGGATGCTATGCGGTGGGACTCTGTTGACAACATTAAGAGTACCGGTAGAGTCGCGCCCATGTCCGCCTGCATCAGCCAACCGTGCCGATCTTTGGAACAACCGGGAATTCCCGGTGCACGAGGGGCCTCTCCGGACCGGACGCGCTCGCACTGACCTGCGACGCCCACCGCTTCCGCATCACCGACCCCTGGGACTCCCCCCAGGGGTCTGTGCGTTCCAGGGTGCGCAGGCCTGTCCCGAGCCGTGGGGCGGTGTCGCGACCGCTCAGGCCGTGCGGGATCTGAACACACAGCGGGGTAGCTCAAAATGGAAGAGCACCTGAAAACGGCTTACGAGGCCCCCGAAAGGGGCACCAAGGGAGATGCTACCCGGGGAGCGTTGGCTCGAGGGGTGTGTCGTGGAGGACAGGTTGCGGATGCACCGTGACGTGCCCGAAGAGGGACCTAGCCGGAATTGCCACGTCTGGGAAGCGCGTTGTCCTAAAACCTCCTTTGCCCTCGGTGATGCGGGTTCGAGCCCCGTCCCCGCTGCCAGTCCCTGGTCCCTGCGGGTCGTGACGACCCGCCCGTGGCGGCCGCGGTCGCGGCCCTGCGCTGCCGCGAATCGTCTCCCGTCGTCCAATGGCAGGACCCGAGACTTTGCATCTCGAGATCCAGGTTCGAGTCCTGGTGGGAGAAGTACCGTGTGGCCCGTGCGCAGGCGCTGCGCGGGCGGAGCCGTGGGAACTTAGTT
>Ga0302314_10020056_pt1 | contig 11075 bp, 12 predicted proteins | sample III_Palsa_N2_3_FD_200533 | JGI IMG/M metagenome (GOLD analysis project Ga0302314, IMG submission 200533) | Peat permafrost microbial communities from Stordalen Mire near Abisko, Sweden - III_Palsa_N2_3 | ecosystem: Environmental > Terrestrial > Soil > Palsa > Peat permafrost | place: Sweden... | reverse complement strand
CATGGCTCGTGCGTTCTCGCACTGTGAGACTTGGTCGGCGTCCACCTGCGATGCAGTGTCCCGGCCTGCGTCGAGCCGCAGAGATTTGACATAAGAGCACGGATCCTGATGATCGTTGGGTGTCTACGCCAGGCGACCGAAGGATCCGTGCTCCGCGTGCCATCATCCCTGATCGACGACCTCGTGCGCCAGTTCGAGGGCATCGTGCTGCCCTGCCCGCCCGACCAGATGCCACACCTGCCCACCCTCGCCCAGGCACTCGAGGCGGTGCCCGACCAGCGCAGACGCCACGGACGCAGGTATCGGCTCGCCTTCCTGCTCACGCTGGCGGTGGTCGCGGTGCTCGGCGGCGCGAAGTCCCTGGCCGCGATCGCCCAGTGGGCGCGCGACGCCGACGAGGCCACCCTGACCGCGCTCGACGCCCCCGCGAACCGCCGCCCGGCGGCCACCACGATCGGCCGGGCCTTCGAGCGGATAGACGCCGACGCGCTCGACGACGCCTGCTTCGGCTGGATCAACACCCTGCTGGCCGACACCGCTCCAGACACGGCCAAGGTCGTCGGCCTGGCCGTGGACGGCAAGACCGTGCGCGGCGCGAAGAGCGCCGGCGGCAAGGCGCCACACCTGGTCTCGGCCGTACGCCACGACACCGGCACCCTCGCCGGCCAACGCCAGGTGCCGGCCAAGACCAACGAGATCAAGGCGTTCGCCCCGCTGCTCGACACCATCGACATCACCGGCATGACGATCACCGCCGACGCACTACACACCCAACGCACCCACGCCACCTACCTCCACAAACGCGGCGCGTTTTACGCCTTCTACGCCATGGGCAACCAGCCCACCCTGTTCGAGACCCTCGACAAACTGGACTGGAAAACCGTTCCGATCGGCCACACCGACGAGAAGGCCGCGCACGGCCGACACGAACACCGCACCATCCAGGTCCGCCCCGCGCCCAAGGGCCTGCGCTTCCCGCACGCCGCCCAGGTCTTCCTGATCGAACGCAAGGTCAGCCACCCGAAAACCGGCAAACGCATCTCCTCGGTCGCCGTCCTGGGCGTCACCAGCCTGACCGCCGACCACGCCACCCCCGCCGAACTGGCCGCACTCATACGCGGCCAATGGACGATCGAGGCCGTCCACCAGATCCGCGACACCACCTACGCCGAAGACGCCTCCCACGTACGCACCGGCCACACACCCCGCATCATGGCGAGCCTGCGCTCACTCGCCATCAGCCTACTGAGACTCACCGGGTGGGACAATATCGCCCAGGCCACCAGGCATATGGCCGCCCACCGCAACGACGCCCTCAGCCTCATCGGTCTCACACCGTGAGAACGCACGAGCCATGAGTTCCCGCTGCGCCCGAGCCAGGCGTTCGCGGTCCTGCTTCTCGAACTTCGGGTTCTCGACCTTCTCTCCGGTCGAGAGCGTGACCAGCGCGGTGATTCCCGCATCGATCCCCACGACCGGGTTCGCCGCAGGCGGCAGCACTCGGACCGAGGCGTCCTCGCACAGCATCGAGACGAACCAGCGTCCCGCGCTGTCACACGAGACCGTGCCCGTACTCGGCTCCACACCTTCGGGCAGCGGACGCGACCACACGATATCCAACGGCTCGGACATCTTCGCCAGCCTCAACACCCCGTGGCGGAACGTGAAAGCGGAACGAGTGTATTCCGCCGAAAGCCTCGACTTCTTCCGCGACTTGAACTTCGGATAAACCGCCCGCTTCGCCCAGAAGTTCGCGAACGCGCCCTGCAGGTGCCGCAACGCCTGCTGCAACGGTACACAGGAGACCTCGCCCAGGAACGCCAACTCCTCAATCTGCTTCCAGCCGGTGAGCAGCGCGGAGGACTCCGCATAGCCGACCCGACGCGACTCTTGAAACCAAGCGGTAGTTCGAGCTTCAAGAGCCTTGTTGTACACCAGGCGCACACAACCGAACGTACGGCTCAACTCGGCCGCCTGCTCGCCCGTGGGGTAGAAGCGGAACTTAAATGCTCGCTTCACCACCTCTCGCCCCATACCTCACACAATATCAGATATGTTTACAGGAAAGGGAATCTGATGCGAAAGACCGGAGGGAAGAACTTCCTCCCCGCCCTAGAGGACGGGGTCTCCACCCTAGATCAGCGATGAACCGTGGCCATGACCTGTTCGTCGAGACGAGCCTCGTAGGCCTGGTGGTGCGCCCGGCGCAGCCTTCGGAGACGGTCGTGCTCTACGTCCACAGCGACTGGATGCTGCCGGAGTCCTCGTCGCCGATTCCCGCCACGGCCGCTCAACTCGCCCGGGACTCGCACGCCACCGTCGTGTGCTGCGGCTACCGGCCCTCGTTCCCCGGATCGCTGGAAGACGTGCGCGCCGGATTCGACTACTGCGAAAGCCGGGGACGGACCGTGGTGGCCGGAGAACGGCTCGGGGCCGGGCTCGCAGCCGCGCTGCTGCTGTGCCTGCGGGACGAGGGCGCCGCGCCGCCGTACTGCGCGGTGCTGAGCTCGGCGCTGCTCGATCTGACGCTGGAGGCACCGAGCCTCTCGCTCAACGCCGCCGCGAACCCCGAGTTCGACATCGTCAGCCTCGGCCGCCTGGTCCGGCGCTACGCGGCAGGCGCCGCGCCGACCAATCCGCTGCTGAGCCCGCTGTACGGCAACCTGCACGGCCTGCCGCCGATCCAACTCCTCGCCGCCGGAAACGACCCGCTGCTCGACGACTCGCTGGGCTTCGCGGCCCGCGCGGCCCGGTCCGGCGTCACCGTGGACCTGCGGATCCGACAGGTCGGGGCTGTACCGGACGCCGAGGCCGTCGCCGCGATGACCGGCTTCATCAGCACTCACACGGGCTTGGACCCCAGCAGGACCGAGAACACCTCCCGCATGATCTCGGGATAGTCCGTCTGCTCCCGGTCGAGCAGCCACTGCTCCTGCAAGCCGTCGAGCATCGCCAGCACGGCCATCGCGGCGGCCCGCGAGCTCAGTCCGCTCGGCAGCCGGTCCCCGTACCGCGCGGTGAACTGCTCGACGACGTACTCGTGCAGCGTCGAATAGTAGTCCTCGACGTCCTGCCAGACCGGATCGTCCCGGGTCGCGCCCGCCAGCATGAGCTTGCTGTTGACCTGGGCGAGCGCGGGCATCTTGTGGTCGAACGCGAGGACCTCGGCGAGCAGGCCCGGCAGGTCCTCGTCGGTGTGGCCCTCGGCCAGGTGGTCCCGGTGCATCTCCTCCCGGAACCGCAGGATGGCCACCAGCAGCTTCTTCTTGCTCGGGAAGTAGTGCAGCACCCCTTGCCGGGTCAGGCCCGCGCGCTCGGCCACCTCGTCGAACGAGGCACCCCGGAAGCCCCGCTCGGCGACCACCTGCACCGCCGCCTCGAGAATCTGCTCGCGTCGGGCCGTCGTCATCGGCTTCCCCTCGGCTGTTCGAACACTGCCTCTTCCACCCTATAGAGGACGGCGTCGAAAGCCGAGGAGAACACGGATCAGGGGGCCGGCACCTCGATGACCATGGCCGAGCCCATTCCGCCGCCGGCGCACATGGACGCGACGCCGATGCCGCCGCCGCGTCGGCGCAGCTCGTGCACGAGCGTTACCAGCATGCGTGCCCCGGTGGCGGCGATCGGGTGGCCGAGGGAGCAGCCGCTGCCGTTCACGTTCACCGTGTCGGGGTCGAGGTCGAGCCGGCGGATCGCGGCCACGGCCACGGAGGCGAAGGCCTCGTTGATCTCGAACACGTCGACGTCGGCGACCTTGAGGCCGCAGCGGGCCAGTGCCTTGGGGATGACCTGGACCGGGGCCAGCCCGGTCTCGGCGGGATCGACCCCGACGGAGGCCCAGGACCGGACCGTGGCCAGCACCGGCAGTCCGCCCGCGTCGCTCGCCACGACCAGGGCCGCGGCGGCGTCGTTGTTGCCGCACGCGTTGCCCGCGGTGATGCTGAACCCCTCGATCTCCGGATGCAGGGTCTTGAGCCCGGCCAGCTTCTCGAGGCTCGTGGTGCGCCGCGGGTGCTCGTCGACGGCGAAGTGGCCGAGCGCCGTGTCGATCGGGACGATCTCCGCGTCGAAGCGGCCCTCGTCGATCGCGCGGATGGCGTTCTGGTGCGAGCGCAGCGCCCAGGCGTCCATGTCCTCGCGGCTCACACCCGCGCGGACGGCCGTGTTCCAGCCGATGGTGATCGACATGTCCAGGTTGGGCGTGTCCGGCCGGTTCGGGTGGGTCGGCGGGGTCCAGGGATCGACCCACTCCCCCGCGATCTGGAAGCGCTGCCTCGGCGCCGTGGACGAGGCCTGCACTCCGCCGGCGATGACGAGCTCGTCCATGCCGGCCCGGATGCTCGCCGCCGCGCTGGCCACGGCGGTGAGGCCCGCGGCGCAGTGCCGGTTGAGCGCCAGTCCGGGGACGTTGGCGAGTCCCGCGGTCAACGCGGCGTGCCGGGCGATGACGCCGCCGCCGTAGTGCTCCTCGGCGAGGATCACGTCGTCGATCGCGGCCGGGTCGAGGTCCTTGGCCGCGGCCAGGATCACGTGCTCGGCGAGGTCGTAGGCGCTGGTCTCGCGCAGCGAGCCCTTGACCGCGGTGCCGATCGGCGTGCGCAGCGCGGAAACGATGACGGCTTCAGGCATGGGTGCTCTCCGTGTCCAGTTCGGCCAGCAGGGTGCGACGCAGCAGCTTGCCGGTGTCGGTCCTCGGCAGCGTGTCGCGGAAAACGATCAGGTCGGGGGTTTTGGCGGAACGCAGCCGACCTTTGACCCACTGCCGGATCTCGGCCGGGTCCCCGCTACCAACGATGACGGCCACCAAACGCTGGCCCCACTCGGGATCGGGTAGGCCGAGCACCGCCGCCTCAAGCACGCCGGGGTGGGCGAGCAGGACGTCCTCGATCTCGGCGGGGGCGATGTTCTCGCCGCCGCGGATGATCGTGTCGTCGGCGCGGCCCTCGATGAACAGGTAGCCCTCGGCGTCGAGCCGGCCGCGGTCGCGGGTGGCGAACCAGCCGTCCGCGTCCAGGACGCTGCGGCCGGCGTACTCGCCGGCGATCTGGCCGCCGCGCACGAATACGAGGCCTGTCTCGCCGACGGGGACCGGCTCGTCGTCTTCGGTGCGGATCTCGATCTCGATGCCGGGGAGCGCGCGGCCGACGGAGCTGAGTCTTTCCTGGCCTGCGGCGTCGTCGGCCGCGAGGGCGGTTCGGTGGTCGTCCGGGCCGAGGACCGCTATCGAGGACGAGGTCTCGGTCAGCCCGTAGGCGTTGACGAAGCCGGTGTTCGGAAAGACCTGGAGCGCTCGCTCGATGACGGTCCGCGGAGTGCGGGCGCCGCCGTACGCGAGGGCGCGCAGGGTCGGCGCGTCGGCCTCGGCGCCGTCGGGGATATCGGACACGATCCGGGCGAGCATCGTCGGCACCACGAGTGCGTGGGTCACGCGCTGCTTGCGGACGGTCTCCAGCCAGTCCTGCGCGGAGAACGCCGCGAGGTAGACGACCCGGCGGCCCGAGTAGAAGTTCGTCAGCACGTTCATCAGGCCGGCGACGTGGTACGGCGGGACCGCGACGAGCGAGGCGTCCTCGGCGTCGGCCGACATGAACTCCTGCGTGTTGAGCACGTAGGCGAGCAGGTGCCGGTGCCGCAGCGTCGCCGCCTTGGGCTCGGCCGTCGTGCCGCTCGTGTAGAGGACTACGGCGACGGGGTCGTCCTCGCGCTCGGCCTGCTCCTCGGTCCCTTCGGGCTCCTCGGGCTCGACCTCGGCCGCGGGTTCCGGCGTGAGCAGCGCGTCGAGGTCGTCCGGCCGCAGCACCAGCGCGCCGGGATGACGCTCGATGATCGCGGCGGTCTGCTGTTCGCTGAGCCGGTAGTTGAGCGGGATGAACGGCACGCCCGCGATCGCCGCGCCGAACAGCGCGACCGGGAAGGCGAGGCGGTTGGCGCCGAGGTACAGCACAGCCGAGTGGCCGCGCCAGCGTCGGGCCGCGCCCCGGGACAGCTCCAGGAGCTCCGCGGCGGTCAGTGACACGCCGTCCGCGGTGACCGCCGAGCGATCCTCCGCCGAGGCTGCCATTTCAAGGATCATCGTGATATCCATGGTAACGGTATTCTCATCCAGAAAGAACGCCACTCGCAAGAGGAGAGACGATGCAGATCATGGGGAGTTCCGCGATCGTGGTCGGCGGGGCGGGCGGCCTGGGCGAGGCGACCGTCCGCCGCCTGCACGCCGCGGGAGCGAAGGTCGTGGTCGCCGATCTCGCCGACGAGAAAAGCAAGGCCCTCGAGCAGGAGTTGGGCGTGCGCTACGTGCGCACCGACGCCACGTCCGAGGAGTCCGTGCAGGCCGCACTGGCTGAGGCGGTAGCGGCCGGACCGCTGCGGATCGCGGTGGACGCGCACGGCGGCCCGGCCACCGGCGGACGCCTGGTCGGCAAGGACGGCGAGCCGCTCGACCTCGCGGGCTTCCGGCAGACCATTGAGATCTACCTGACCGGCGTGTTCAACGTGCTGCGCCTGGCTGCCGCCGCCATCGCCAAGACCGAGCCGGTCGGCGAGGACCAGGACCGCGGCGTGATCGTCAACACCGCCTCGATAGCCGCGTACGAGGGCCAGATCGGCCAACTCCCCTACGCCGCGGCGAAGGGCGGGGTGGTGAGCATGACCCTCGTCGCCGCACGTGACCTCGCCCCGCTGGGCATCCGCGTCGTCACCATCGCCCCCGGCACCTTCCTGACCCCCGCCTACGGCAAGGCGGGCGATCAACTCGAGGCCTACTGGGGCCCGAAGATCCCGCACCCGAAGCGCATGGGCCACTCCCCCGAGTACGCGTCGCTCGTGCAGCACATCTGCGAGAACGACTATCTCAACGGCGAGGTCATCCGGCTCGACGGGGCGCTGAGGTTCCCGCCGAAATAGTGCCGCGACCGTGTTCGCGGTTCGGCTGCCGGCGGCGCGCCGCCGCGCGGCGCTTCGGGGGTCTCGTATGCCCACCCTCGCCCAGGCGCTGGAGGCGGTGCCCGACCAGCGCAGACGCCACGGACGCAGGTACCGGCTCGCCTTCCTGCTCACGCTGGCGGTGGTCGCGGTGCTCGGCGAGGCCAAGTCCCTGGCCGCGATCGCCCAGTGGGCGCGCGATGCCGACGAGGCCACCCTGGCCGCGCTCGACGCGCCCGCGCGACGCCGCCCGGCGGCCACCACGATCGGCCGGGCCTTCGAGCGCGTGGACCCCGACGCGCTCGACGACGCCTGCTTCGGCTGGATCAACACGCTGCTGACCGACACCGGCCCCGGCACGGCCGAGGTCATCGACCTGGCCGTGGACGGCAAGACCGTGCGCGGCGCGAAAGCCGCCGGCGGCAAACCGCCGCACCTGGCGGCCTCCGTGCGCCACGCCCCACCTCATTGTGGGTAAGTCGGAGGTGTGGTGGATCAGGGGGCATCCGGTGCGTGTCGCGTCTACTTGTGTTCTGCTTCGTCTTCCAGGTCGGTTGTTCGGTTCAGGCGGGTGAGTTGCGGGAGTAGTTCTCGGATGGCGCGGGTGTCGGAGTAGGGCAGGATGATGGGAATGATCTCGTGCAGCAGGTCGGCCGCGATGTTCACGTCCATGTCGCGGGTGAGTTTGGCTGCCGCGCTGCCGTATTCGAGGCAGAGGTCTAGTTCGCCGTCCATCGCGGCCACCAGGGCGCATTCGGCGAGCACCACCGCACGGGATTTGACCTTGGCCGGGCCGAGCGCGTCTACGGCTTTGGCCGCGTGGTTGGCGGCGTTGGGGTCCTTGAGCAGGGCTGCGGTGTGCGCGACTGAGGACAGCAGTCGGGCGCGGTCGAAGAAGCGCATCCATGGCGCGGTGCCGTCGCCGGGGCGAGGGCTGCGCAGCCTGCTGCTGATCTGCATCGTCCGGTTCATTGCCTCCTCGGCCGCTGCCCGTTCGCCGAGTTGTGCCGCGTGCAGCGCGACGCGGGTGGTGGCCCAGGCGGTGGCGCGGTCGTCGTGGTGGATGCGCAGGCTGGCGCTGTGCGCGAGTTGCCAGGCGGCGCCGGGGTCCCCGCGCCGGGCCGCCGCGTAGGACTGGCAGGTCAGGGTGGCAGCGAGTAGGGCTTCGTCCAGGGTGCCTTCGGCGGCGCCGATCGCCGAGTCCCATAAGAGGTTGGCGGACGGGGTGTCCCCGCGTTCGAAGGACAGCCAGCCGCCGAGCAGTGCGATGCGTCCGGACGAGACCATCAGCGCGCGCCGCACCCCGTCGTGCCGGGCGGCGGTCAACAGCGCGGTCACCGTGGCCAAATGCCGCTCCACGGTGGGCGTGAGCAGCCGGGCCGGACTGTGGTGCTCCAACTCGAACAAGCGCGCGGTCGCGGTCTCCACGAACTCGGTGGTGCGCGAATCCACCATCGAGGGATGCTCTAGTGCGTGGCGCAGCCGGTCCATAGATCCCTCGATCATCCCGTCCGCGTCGTACGCGGTCAGCCCCGACCTGGCCAGCGCGCCCGCGCCCAAGGAGCCGCCGATCGCGCCCTCAGCCGTGTCACCGGATCCATCGACCGACTCCCCCGACTCATCGGGCAGCACCCGGAAGCCGAGTTCCCGCACGGAGAGCCCGGTCACCGCTTGCAGCACCCTGAGGTAATCGGGACGGCAGGCCGTGTGCTCTCCGGTCTCCCACTTCTGTACGAGCCGCTTGGTGCAGTGGTTCGGCGCGCCGATCGCGTTGCCCGCCGCGCGCACAGCCTCGGCGAACTGGGCCTGACTCAGCCGCATCGACTGTCGTGCGCGCCGCAGGGCGAGGTTGGGGGTACGTGGGAAAGGTCGCGTAGTCACGGCAGGCTCACATTCGTAGAGGGGGTGCATGGTTGCGGTGCGGGCGTCATAGCTGATCGGTCCCGGGCGGTACGCGGGGTGTGCGGAACGGCGGCCGTGGCCCTGGCCCAGCAGCGGATGATGGGCTTGGGGGCCGTGCCCTGCCGAACCGGAGTGCGGGGGTTCGACAGGGTGTCCGTGGGACTCGCGGGTCAGGGGCCGTCGCGGGCCACGAAGATCTCGTAGTCCTGACCGATCCATCTCCAGGTCAGCCGAGCGCGGAGATCACTGAACATCAACGAGAGCAGGACGGACACGGTACGCGGCGTCAGACCCAAGCCCGCGTCGTTCAGCGCCTTCGCCAACGTGTCGCCCAGATCCTCGAAGTCCTCGTGCGTGGATGCGTCGAGCGGTTGGCCATAGAAAGTCAAGTGGAGAGTAAGCACGCTGTTTCCGCCTCCTTGAGCTGCCTGCCGGTCGGTGGTGGGAGGCGGTCCCGCCGGGTAGAGGGCAGGGAAGCTCCGGCAAGGGCGCCGATTGCGGGGTGTTACTGCTCGCGCCAGATAGTGATCAGATCCGCTTGGGTGCAGAAGCCGAGGGCCTTGTTGGCGACACCCGGCTGATCTTCGAAGTGAAGAATGTGGATCATGCCCGGCCCGGTCCTCAGGGACAGCGCGTCCACGGATGCGACCTGTCGCAGTGTTCCGAGATCGCTCAGCCAGTCGCCCGGCTTGATCTCTCCCGGACACGCGATGAGCTGGCGCCGGTTGTCAAAGGTCTGGATCATCGTCGGGAGCCCGCTCTGCCCGCCGGTCGAACTGCCACTGGTTCTAGGTGATCGCGTCCTTGCCACGGGATGCCGCAAGGCCGAGTAGCTGCTGGTCCGGCATGGAGTCTCACGCATTGAAGCGTCCGTTCCCCTCGTGGTCATGCCTATAGCGTGGCCCCGGCGCGGTGCACCCTTGCAGCTCGTAAGCACTCTGTGCATGCGGGTATGCGCAGGGCGCATACTGATTCCAGGTCCATGAGTGGATCTCCCATATGCTCGGCTTGTCGAGAGGGTCACATGGAAGCGACGCCAACCGTCGTCACCTCAAGCGCGATCCTCGCTGCTGCACGCGCCGGGAAGGTCGGTGAAGTCATCCGGCTTTCTCGCCGGGCTCAAGGACTGACGCAACCCCAGGTCGCAGGCCTGACCACGTTCAACCCGTCCACGATCTCGCGCATCGAGCGAGGAAAGTACGTTCCTGATATTCCATCCCTGCGGGTCTTCGCCAAGGTTTTGGAGATTCCGGCGATCCTGCTCGGGCTTGCCGAACGGCCCGGCGAACAGCAGGGAGTACCTTCGAGCGAGGACCCCGTGAAGCGCCGTGATTTCCTGCAAGCCGCCGCTGCCCTGGCTGAGGCCGCCGTCGTTCACCGAAGGTCGAGTGACTCACTTGCAGCCATTCACGCGATCACCGCCGCACAGCGTCGTCTCGATGCCAGCACGCCATCGCGAGATCTCGCCGGATCCGTCGTCGCGCACTTGAACATGACTGCACGCAGGCTCTCGAACGCCACCGGAGAAGGTGAGCGCAAAAATCTCGCCGCCGCTCTCAGCGAGGTGGCGGGCTACGCTGCGTGGCTACACTGGGACATGCACGATATCGGCTCCGCCCGCACGTATTACGCGAGCGCCATCCGAGCCGCTGACAGCACCGGGGACGACACGTTGCATGCTTACATGCTCGGCAGTCTCGCGACTCTGGCGGTCTATGAGGGCGATGCGGTCGAGGGCCTCGCGCTGCTACAGCGCGCCGGGTCAGCCCTCGGCGAACAGGCTCCGGCCATCGCCACAGCGTGGCTTGCCTCACTTGAAGCGATCGCCCAGGCCGATGCCGGCAACGCTCGCCGCACCTGGCAAGCCCTCGACCGTGCCGACGACGCCGTTGAACTCTTGGCCGAGGAAGAAGCTCCACCGTGGCCGTGGGTCTTTCAGTTCGACCACGCCAAGGTCGCTCGATACCGCCTCACCTGCGCTGCCCGCCTCAGGCGCCCCGACATTGCGATTGCAGCAGCCCAAGCTTCCGGAGACTTCCTCACGGTAGGCCACGCGAAGCAACGTGCACTGATCCAGCTCGATCTGGCCAGCGCGCATCTCCACAACCATGAACCTGAGCGCGCCTTCGCCCCAATGCCACGTAGCCTAGTTTGATCATGCTGCGAGTTCGAGGTTTTCGGGTGGCTGGCCTGTGGGTGTGCTGGTGGGGCGGGGTTTGTTGGCCATGCGGACGGTGGGTGGTCCGGGGTGG
>Ga0302314_10020054_pt1 | contig 11076 bp, 10 predicted proteins | sample III_Palsa_N2_3_FD_200533 | JGI IMG/M metagenome (GOLD analysis project Ga0302314, IMG submission 200533) | Peat permafrost microbial communities from Stordalen Mire near Abisko, Sweden - III_Palsa_N2_3 | ecosystem: Environmental > Terrestrial > Soil > Palsa > Peat permafrost | place: Sweden... | reverse complement strand
CGGCTTACGCCCCGTGCTTGGCCAGATACTGCTCCAGCCAGTGGATATGATAGTCGCCATTGATGATGTCGGGATCGCGCACCAGCTGCTGGAACAGCGGGATGGTGGTCTCGATGCCGCCCACCACGATCTCGTCGAGCGAGCGCCTCAGCCGCATCAGGCATTCGTTGCGGTTCTTGCCGTGGACCACCAGCTTGCCGATCAGGCTGTCGTAATAGGGCGGGATCTTGTAGCCGGAATAGATCGCCGAATCGAAGCGCACGCCCAAGCCGCCCGGTGCATGGAACTGGGTGATCGTGCCGGGCGAAGGCGTGAAGGTGAACGGATTCTCGGCATTGACGCGGCATTCGATGGCGTGGCCGGCGAAAGTCACGTCCTTCTGCTCGATTTCGAGCGCGCCGCCGGCAGCGATGCGGATCTGCTCGCGCACGATGTCGATGCCGGTGATCGCCTCGGTCACCGGATGCTCGACCTGAAGCCGCGTGTTCATCTCGATGAAATAGAACTTGCCGTCCTCGAACAGGAATTCGATCGTGCCGGCGCCGAGATAGCCGAGCTTCTCGAGCGCGCGGGTGACGATGGCGCCGATCTCCTCGCGCTGCGCCGCGTTGAGCGCGGGCGAGCCGGCTTCTTCCCAGACTTTCTGGTGGCGGCGCTGCAGCGAACAGTCGCGTTCGCCCAGATGAATCACCTTGCCGAAGGAATCCGCCAGAATCTGCAGCTCGATGTGCCTGGGCTTGCCCAGATATTTTTCCATATAGACCGTGTCGTTGCCGAATGCGGTCTTGGCTTCGTGGCGCGCGGTGGAAAGCGCCAGCGACAATTCCGCCGCGCTGTTCGCGACCTTCATGCCGCGCCCGCCGCCGCCGGCCGTCGCCTTGATCAGCACCGGATAGCCGATGCCCGCGGCAACCTGCGCGGCCTCGGCATCGGATACCGCGCCGTCCGAGCCGGGCACCGTGGGGATTCCGAGATCCTTCACGGCCTGCTTGGCGGTGATCTTGTCGCCCATCATGCGGATGTGTTCGGGCGTCGGCCCGATGAAGGTGAGTCCGTGCTCGCGCACGATCTCGGCGAAGCGCGCGTTCTCCGAGAGGAATCCGTAGCCCGGATGGATCGCCTCCGCGCCGGTGATCTCGCAGGCCGCGATGATGGCGGGGATGTTGAGATAGCTCTGCGTCGCCGGCGGCGGCCCGATGCAGACGCTCTCGTCGGCGAGACGCACATGCATGGCGTCGGCGTCGGCCGTGGAATGGACCGCGACCGTCGCGATGCCCATCTCTTTGCAGGCGCGGTTGATGCGCAGCGCGATCTCGCCGCGATTGGCGATGAGGATCTTCTCGAACATCAGGCGAGGATCAGCAGCGTCTGGCCGAATTCGATCGGCTGCGCGTCCTTGATGCAGATTTCGGTGATCTTGCCGGCGCGCGGCGCCAGGATCGGGTTCATCGTCTTCATCGCCTCGACGATCATCAAGGTGTCGCCTTCCTTCACAATGTCGCCGACTTTCACGAAGGGCGGCTTGCCGGGCTCGGGCGAGACATAGACCGTGCCGACCATCGGCGACGGCACCGCGCCCACTGCCGGGCCGGCGGGTTTCGCGGCCGGCGCTTCCGGCGCGGCCTGTGCGGGCGCCGCGGCCAGCGCCGGCGCGCTGTGCGCGAAACTGGGTGCGGCCTGGCGCGAAACGCGCAGGCGCTGGCCGCCCTGCTCGATCTCGATCTCGGTCAGTCCGGTTTCGGCGAGCAGATCGGCGAGTTCGCGGATCGCGCTCGCGTCGACCGCGGGCTTGGATTTGCCCCCATTGGTCAGCCGCGCGCCGATCTCTTTCACATCCTTCATGTTCATGCCGAATGGTCCTTGAGGATACGCGCCAGCGCGTCGATGGCTGCGATATAGCCGTCCGCGCCCAGCCCGCAAATCACGCCGGTCGCCGCCTGGCTGATATAGGAATGGCGGCGGAAGCGCTCCCGCGCATAGGGATTGGAAAGATGCACTTCGATCAAAGGCTTTTCCAAGGCGCGGCAAGCGTCCAGCAGGGCCACCGAAGTGTGGGTATAGGCGCCGGCATTGAGGACCACGCCAGCGGCCCTGGAGCGGGCTTCCTGCAGCCAGTCCACCAGCTCGCCCTCATGGTTGGACTGGCGGAAAACGACGCTCAGGCCGTGGCTCTTGGCCCGTGCCGCGACCCGCTTTCCGATCTCCGGCAGGGTCGTGCGGCCATAGACCTCCGGCTCGCGGGACCCCAGCAGGTTGAGGTTCGGCCCGTTCAGGACATATATCGGGAAAGCTTTTCGGGCCACGGGGTCACCGGTTAACGCTATGCTCCGGGCCTTATAATGCCCCCGGACCGATACGGAAACCTCTAAGCGGGAAAAGGCTTTATGGCCGTGAACGTCACCATCAACGGCGAATCGCGCCGGCTGGACGCCGCCCTGAACCTGCGCGAGCTGCTGGCCTTCTTGGGACAGGATCCGGCCAAGGTCGCGGTGGAGCGCAATCTGGAGATTGTGCCGCGCTCGGAATATGGCGCGACCCTGGTGGGCGAGGGCGACCGGCTGGAGATCGTGCATTTCATCGGCGGCGGCAATGCGCCGGTCGAAGCGCCGCGTGCCGACAAGCCCTTCGTCATCGCCGGCAAGACCTACAAGTCGCGCCTCATCATCGGCACCGGCAAATACAAATCCTATGAAGAGAATGCGCGCGCTTTGGAAGCGAGCGGGGCTGAGATCGTCACCGTCGCGGTCAGGCGCGTGAACCTCACCGATCCGAACCAGCCCAAGCTGATCGATTTCATCGATCCCAGGAAGGTGACCTATTTGCCCAACACCGCCGGCTGCTTCACCGGCGAGGACGCGGTGCGCACGCTGAGGCTCGCGCGCGAGGCGGGCGGCTGGAGCCTGGTGAAGCTCGAAGTGCTGGGCGAGAAGAAACTGCTCTATCCCGACATGCTGGAGACGCTGCGCGCCACCGAGATGCTGACCCGGGACGGCTTCCAGGTGATGGTCTATTGCAGCGACGATCCCTTGATGGCCAAGCGACTCGAAGACATGGGCGCGTGCGCGATCATGCCGCTGGCATCTCCGATCGGTTCGGGCATGGGCATCCAGAGCACGATCAATATCCGCATGATCGTCGAGGACGCGAAGGTGCCGGTGATCGTCGACGCCGGCATCGGCACGGCGTCGGACGCGGCGGTGGCGATGGAGCTGGGCTGCGACGCGGTGATCTCCAACACCGGCATCGCGCACGCGAAAAACCCGGTGCTGATGGCGACCGCGATGAAGCACGCGGTCGAGGCGGGCAGGCTGGCTTGGCTCGCCGGCCGCATGCCGCGTAAGGCCTATGCCGATCCGTCGAGCCCGCTGACGGGACTAATCTAACCCTTCGTCATCTTCGTCAGGGTCTTCTCGTCCACCGCGCCTTCGCGCATTTTCCCGTCGATGACGAAGGCCGGCGTGCCGTCCACCTTGGCGGCGGCGGCGAGGGTGTGCGCGGCGGCGATGGCGAGATCGACCGAGGAGGCTGCCATGTCGGCCTTGAGCCTGGCGACGTCGAGGCCGGCCTTGCGCGCGTCGGCGTAGATCGTGTCTTCGGTTATGGAATCGTCCTCGCCCATCAGCATGAAATGAAACGCGACGAATTTGCCGCCCTGGCGTCCCGCCGCCAGCGAGGCTCGCGCCGCGAGCAGCGCGCCCGGCCCGTGCAGCGACGGGATCGGCAGCTCGATGAACGAGAAGCGCGTATCGTTCTTGTGCGTCTCGTAGAATTTCTTGACCGCCGGAAGCGACGCGCGGCAATAGGGGCAATCGTAGTCGTAGAATTCGGCCACCGTCGTCTTGGCCTTCGCCGGGCCGGTGATGAAGGCGACTTTCGGATCGAAGAACGCCTTGCTTCCGAGCTTGTCGACCGCGGCCTGCCGCGCCCGGTCGTCCTCGTCCTGCTGATCGTTCTGCAGCTTGTCGGTCATGTCGACCAGGATTTCGGGATGGGTCAGAAGATAGTCGTGGATCGCCGAGCCGCTCGCCGGCAGCCATCCGAGATTCGCCGCGCCGAACACCAGCGCGACCGCCAGAACGGCGCCGCCCAATCCGCCCATGGCGGCGTATTTCCATCCCTCTTTCATGAATCCTCCGGCGCGGCTAATCGCGCGCGCGCCGTCCCTGCGGCCCGATCACGGCCATGATGTCGTTCGCCCGCTGCCAGTCCGGCGAGCCTTTCGGCAAGTCGTGCGCCGCGATCGTGGCGAAATGCGCGGCGTCGCGCATGTTGCCGGCATTGTAGTCGAGCTCGGCGGTGGAAAGATTGGCCATGGGCTCGTTGCCGAGCTGGCTGTAGGCCTGCGCGGTCTCGTACCAGGCGAAGGTGTTGTCGTTCTCCTGCTGCAGCGCGATCTTGAGATTGTCGAGCGCCGGCTTGGCGAGCGCCGGTTTCTCGGTCGCCAGCTGCGCCGCGGCGAGGTCGATGCGCAGGAGCGGCGCGTCGGGCATCAGGTCGACGGCTTTCTGATAGGGGCCGACGCCTTTCATCGGCTGCGCCATGTCGACGTTGATCTGGCCCAGCACTTCCCAGAAATACGGATTCTTCGGCTCTTCCTTGACCAGCGCGCTGATCTCGTCGAGCGCCTTGGCCATGTCGGGCTTGCGGAAATAGGCCATGGCGCGGGCGTAGTGCGCCTCCTCGCTCTGATCGTCCAGCGGATAGCGCTGGATCACCGTGTCCGGCTTCGACAGATAGCCTGAGAGCTTGGCCTGGATCATGCGGAATTCGTGGATGGATTCCGGGCTGTCGGGCACGTCCTTGTAGGGCGAGGCGTCGACCTCGCGCTCGAGCAGGTCGATGCGTTCGCGGTCGGCGGGATGGTCGGAGAGGAACGGCGTGAGGTAATAGGCCGACATCGCGTCTTCGTTCGCGAACTTCTCGAACACCTCTTCCATGCCGCGGCCCGATTGATGCGTCTTGAGCAGGAATTTCTGGCCCATCTGGTCGGCGGTGGCTTCCTGCGCGCGGCTGAAGGCGAGGAACTGCGCCTCGGCCGCCTGCTGGCCCATCATGATCGCGCCCATGCCCGCGTCGCCGCCGGCGCCCGCGGCCATGGCGGCGATGCCGACCGCCATGCCGATCAGCATCGGAATGGAAGCCTTCTGGATGGCGCTCGCGTCGCGGATCAAATGGCCGCCGGCGATATGGCCGGTTTCATGGGCGAGAATGCCGATGATCTGGTTCGGCGATTTCAACTGCAGGAAGGTCCCGGTGTTTACCAGGATGTCTTCTTCCTCGTTGGCGAGCGGGCTTTGGGTCGCTTCCGCATTGATCTCGGGGTCGTCGACGAGGTAGAGCCGTACCGTGGCCGGATCGATGCCGGCCGCGACCAGGAGCGGATTCTCATAGCTCTTCATCACGCGTTCGATCTCGGTGTCGCGGATCAGCGAAACATCCTGTGCCGCCACGCTCTGGACGCCGAGACCGAAGAACACTAAGGCCGGAAGAAGAAATCCGCCCGCGCGAAGGGCGCTGGACCGGGCGTGGCCGGCCTGGAAGGCTTTCAAAGGGTTGCAAAACGCCAAGGCTTGAACTCTCCTCCCACCGCGTGCTCCCCATTAGGCCGCGACGGTAGGGGCGCTCCGGCCGGTCGTCAACGGAAACGGGAACGCCCGACGGATCGGGTAACCATTAACAGGACATCGGTCGAATTCATGCTCCGCATTCAGCGCTTCGCCGGCGTGGCCGGCCTTGCTTTTCTTACAGCTTGTTCATCCGGCGGCGACCAGGGGCCGTCGTTCGGCGGCGAGCAGAGCCCGTCCTTCGGCGGCGGCTTCGTCGTCGGCGACGAGCCGTTCGCCGTGCAAACCGCCGCGTCGATTCTGGCGCAGGGCGGCAGCGCCGCGGACGCGGCCACCGCCATGTATTTCGCCCTTGCCGTGACCTATCCCGTGGCGGCCGGATTGGGCGGCGGCGGCGTGTGCGTCGTGCACGACCAGCAAAGCGGCCAGAACGACGCTTTCGATTTCCTGGCGCGCGACGCGGCGGCCAAGGGTGCTTTTGCGGTGCCGGGAAACGTCCGCGGCTTCGCCTCGCTGCAGTCGCTTTACGGCCGGCTGCCGTGGCAGCGCGACGTGTCGCCGGGCGAGGGCTACGCCGCGACCGGCTTTCCGATTTCGCGCGCGCTCGCCGCGCGCCTGGCGTCGAGCCAGGATGTGATCCGTCTCGATGCCGGCCTGGCGGCCGAGTTCATCGACGAGTCCGGCAAGGTCCGCTCGGCCGGCGCGGTGGTGTCCAATCCCACCCTCGCCCAAACGCTCTCCGCCATTCGCGTGCAGGGACCGAACGGTTTCTATCGCGGCGCGGTCGCGCAGAGCATCGCCGCCTACGCTTCGGCGCAAGGCGGCGCGATCACCGCGGCCGAGCTCGACGCCTATCTCGCCGATCGCGAGCCGGCGAGCGTCGTGCCGCTCGGAAGCGAAGTGGGCTATCTGCCGCCGCCGCGCGTCGGCGCCGGAGATTTCGCCTCCGTGCTGCTGTCCCATCTCGTCGATGCGCAAGGCACTGTCGTCGCCAACGAGAATCCGGCCGCGGCGACCGCGGCGGCCACCAAGGCGACACTCGACAAATTCGGCATCGCATCCTTGCCCAAGGATCTGGGCGCGACCGGGTTTGCCGCCATCGACAGCAGCGGCCAGGCCGTCGCCTGCGCGGTGACCATGAGCGCGCCATTCGGCTCGGCGCATACGGCGCAGGGCACGGGCGTGACGCTCGCGCCGGCGCCGTCATCGGGACAGGCGGGGCTTGCGGGCGCTTTCCTGACGCCGGTCGTGGCCACGCAGACCCCCGGCGGCCCGGTCTCGCTCGCCGGCGCCGGTGCCGGCGGCCCCAACGGCACGGCGGCTATCGCCTATGCCATGTTAAAGCTGGCGCAGGGACAAGACTTGACCCAGCCGGGCGCCTTGCGCTCGACGGGCATCGCGCCCTTCGACACGGTCAACGCCATCGCCTGCGTAGACGGCCGCTGCGCGGCCTCGCCCGATCCGGGCGCCTATGGCCTGGGCGCCGCGGCCGGCGACGCGCAAAGCGGCCCGCAATAGCCGCGCTCAGCCGGCTCCCCGATTCGCGCCTGCACATCCGGCAATTTCCTGTCGCGCCGAAATGCAACCTACGGTTGACAGCGTGACGCTGCTGGGGTAGTTTGGCCGCAGTCCCCCGAATCACATCCGCACTTATCCTCCCCCGCTTGCGGGGGAGGTGCCCCGAGCGCAGCGAAGGGGCGGAGGGGGGAAGTCGTCGGGCGGACTTACCCCCTCCGTCTCACGCGCTGGCGCGCGTGATCCCCCCGCAAGCGGGGGAGGATAACCACAAACAGGAGTCTCTCATGCACACGCCCGTATTCCGTTAGCTGCGCAAGCGGCGCGGAAAACTCGCATTCTTGAAAAACGGTTCATGAGGCCAGGCCCGGAGTCTGTCTGGAGCGATCTTCGAAATCGCGGTTTCCAGTGGGGACTCGGAATCCGTCCGCGGCGCGACGCAAAATCTACGGTATCGGCAAATTCGCGATGAATTGCTCGGTGCAGGCGCGCCAGGAATGCTTCAGCGCGAAGGCGCGGCACGAATCGCGCGGGATCGTCAGCGCGCGCAGGCAGGCGGTCTTGAGATCTTCGTCGAGCGCGCCGACCGGTGCGTCGCCGATCACGTCGCGCGGGCCCTGCACCGGATAGGCCGCCACCGGCGTGCCGCAGGCCAGGGCTTCGAGCACGACCAAGCCGAACGTATCGGTGAGGCTGGGGAAAACGAATACGTCGCTGGCCGCGTAATGCGCGGTCAAATCCTCGCCGCTCTTGGCGCCGAGGAATTTCGCGTGCGGATATTTGCATTCGAGCGTGGCGCGCGCCGGTCCGTCGCCGATCACCACTTTGGTGCCCGGCAAGTCGAGCGCGAGGAAGGCATCGAGGTTCTTCTCCACCGCGACGCGGCCGACATAGAGCCAGATCGGCTTGGGGAACGGCAGCGTGGCGCCGGCGACGGGATGAAACGCATCGACGTCGACGCCGCGCGACCACAGGCTCAAATTTGTGAAGCCATGCGCTTCCATCTCGTCTTTCAGGGACTGCGTCGCCACCATCATCGTCGCGGCCGGCCCGTGGAACCAGCGCAGGAAACCATAGGTCCATTCGATCGGCACGAAGGGAAAGCGCGCCTTCACATATTCGGGGAAGCGGGTGTGGAACGAGGTGGTGAAGGGAATTTTCCGCTTGAGGCAGATGGCGCGCGCGCTCATGCCGAGCGGTCCTTCGGTGGCGATATGGATCGCGTTGGGATCGAAGGCGTCGACCATCCGCTCCAGGCTCTTCCTCGGAAACAGCGTCAGGCGGATTTCCGGATAGGTCGGCATCGGCACGGTGAGCCGGCCCTGCGGCGTGGCGTAGCGAACCTGATGGCCCATCGCCTCGAGATCGCGGGCGAGCATTTCGAGGGTGCGCACCACGCCGTTGACCTGCGGGTGCCAGGCGTCGGTGACCAGAAGAACCCGGAACAGCACCGGATCGGTGCTGTCCGCGGTCACAAGGGATTCCTCAGGCTGGAACGGGAATCGCGTCCGGCTCGGGAAGGTAGGCGGTCTGATGCTGCGGCGCGGCCCAGGAGAGAATCTCCAGTCTTCCGCGGGCATCTTCGACAAGGGCGGTGCAGCTTTCAACCCAGTCGCCGTCGTTGAGGTAGAGCACGCCGCCGATCTCGCGAATCTGAGCGTGATGAATATGGCCGCACACCGCGCCGTCGAGGCCGCGGGCGCGGACGTGATCGGCCACGGTTTCCTCGAAGTGGCAGATGTAATCGACGGCATTCTTCACCTTCTGCTTGAGCCAGGCGGAGAGCGACCAATAGCCGAGGCCGGCGCGGCGGCGGCCGGCGTTCCACACCTCGTTCAATTCGAGCGCGACGCAGTAGGCCCAGTCGCCCAGATGGGCGAGCCATTTGACGCGGGCGATGATGCCGTCGAACTGGTCGCCATGGATGACGAGCAGCCGCTTGCCGTCGGCGGTCTCGTGGATCGCCTCGCGCAGGATCTCGACTCCGGCGATGGTGCGCCCGCAATAGTCGCGGAACAGCTCGTCGTGATTGCCGGGGATGAAGATCACGCGCGTACCGGCATCGATCTTGTGCAGGATGGCTTCAATCACGCGGTTATGCGTCTGCGGCCAATACCAATGATGCTTGAGCCGCCAGCCGTCGACGATGTCGCCGACCAGGAACAGCGTCTGGCACTGGTTGCGGTTGAGGAAATCCGCCAGCAGCTCGGCCTTGCAGCCGCGGGTGCCCAGATGGGTGTCGGAAATGAAGATCGTGCGGTGATGGCGGATGGATCGGCGCGGCGCGGGCGGATGAGGCGGACGGTAATGCGTCTCGGCGGGTCTGCGATGCAGCGCCTCGCGAGGCAGAAGGTCTCCCGACCAGGCGGTTTCGGCCATCCGATACTCCTTTACGCGAATCAGCCGGATGCTGGCTGAGCAAGAGATGCCCGATGAACGCGACCGCAATGTTGCGTTGCGGTAATGGTTTGATGAATCCGTCTCAACGTGCTGCGCCGCACACAATTGCGGCATCCTGGGTATTTCGTAGGCAAGTGTCTGAAATGTTTACCTAAAATAGACGTTCGAGAGATCGTTTTTGTGACTCATCTTTCTTGCGCTGCAGCGAAACGCCTGCCATATTGCTGCAGCGCGGTATCGCGTTTCGTGGTGCCGAGCGGCCCTTCCTGGGCGTTTCCTCCCTGAACTTGGCCGCTCCTTCGGGAGCGGCCTTTTTTTGTCCGTCACAGCGGCGCGACGGAGCGTGCTTTGCGGTTGACGAGCGCGCCAAGCGCCTTCAACCATGCGCATACCCGCTTGAGGATTCCCCGGTGAAATATGAGATCGACTATGTGTTCCTTGCCAAGGGCGCGACCAAGATCGAGGAGATCGGCGGCACCGCCGATCTGGTGCTGGGCGACGAGCACGGTTTCGGCCTGATTCCAGCCCAGGGCGACTTCGTCGAAATCCCGCGCAGCCGGATGGGCGAGCGCGAAGTCTATCGCGGCCGCGTCTGCCGCCGGCTGTTCCGCCATGTGCTGGGCTATTGCTACGTTCGCATCGTCATCGAGGAAGTCGACGACGCGGTCTGGTCGAAACCCGGCTGATCCTATTCCGCCGCCAGCGGGATGCCGCGCCGGTCCGGTGGACTGAGCTGCGCCGGATCGATCGAGACCAGCGCACGCAGCGCCTGGGCGATGCGCGCGCGCATTTCATCGAAGCGCGCGTTCGGCCGGATGGTTTCCTCGTCGAGGTAAAGCGCCCGGTTGATCTCGATCTGCAGCGCGTGCACGCCGCGCGCGGGCCGGCCGTGCAGATGCGTCGTGTAGCCGCCGGCGTAAGGCGCATTGCGCGCCACGCTGAAGCCGCAGGCTTCGAACGCGCGCTCGGCTTGGCGCAACAGCAGCGGCGACGCCGAGATTCCGTAGCGGTCGCCCAGCACGATGTCGGGCACCACCGCCGCCGAGGGCATCGAATGGCAATCGATCACCACGGCCATGGCGAAGCGGGAATGGGTCTGCTCGACCAGGCGAGTCAGCGCGGCATGATAGGGGCGGTAGAGCTTGGACAGCCGCTCCTCGGCTTCGCGCGCGGCCAGCTTCTCGTGATAGATTTCCGCCCCGTCGCGCACGACGCGCGGAATGACGCCCAGCCCCGCATTCACCCGCGGGCTGCTCGCATCCACCGCAAGCGGCAGGCGCCCGTCGAACATCGCGGCGTCGAGCTCGGCCGGCGAGCGGTTGACGTCGAGATAGGCGCGCGGAAACCGCGCCGCGATCAGCGGCGCGCCGAGCCCCACGGCGTCCGCGAACAGCTCGTCGACGAAGGCGTCCTCGGAGCGGCGCAGGCTGACGGGGCTGAGGCGGCTGCCGGCCAGGAAGCTCGCCGGATACAATCTGCCCGAATGGGGCGAGGCGAAGACGAAAGGGATCAGTTGCTCGCCAGGCCAGGTGAGCCGGAAGGGCTCGGCATAAAGCCCCGCCAGGGCCGCGTCGCCAGCGCTTTCGTCCGTTCGAGA
>Ga0302314_10020053_pt1 | contig 11076 bp, 8 predicted proteins | sample III_Palsa_N2_3_FD_200533 | JGI IMG/M metagenome (GOLD analysis project Ga0302314, IMG submission 200533) | Peat permafrost microbial communities from Stordalen Mire near Abisko, Sweden - III_Palsa_N2_3 | ecosystem: Environmental > Terrestrial > Soil > Palsa > Peat permafrost | place: Sweden... | reverse complement strand
TGGCGACATGGGCCATCCGTTCGCCGGCGGCGATCCGGTCTATGACATCACGTTCGAGAATGTGCAGGCCGGCCTGCGCACCGACTATCTGTTCCGGCTCGCCAATCAGAACAACGGCATCGTCATCGGCACCGGCGACCTGTCGGAACTGGCGCTCGGCTGGTGCACCTATGGCGTCGGCGATCAGATGTCGCATTACAACGTCAATTCCGGCGTGCCCAAGACATTGATCCAGCATCTGATCCGCTGGGTCGGCCGGTCCGGGCAATTCTCGACCGACGTCGGCGAAACGCTGGACGCGATCCTCAATACCGAAATCTCGCCGGAGCTGGTTCCGGTCGAGGCCGGGGCGGCGCCGCAGAGCACCGAGGCCAAGATCGGCCCTTATGCGCTGCAGGATTTCAACCTGTTCTACACGCTGCGCTACGGCTTCCGCCCGTCCAAGATCGCGTTCATGGCGCTCGCCGCCTGGGGCGATGCCGGCGCCGGGTCCTGGCCGTCGCATTTCCCCGACGACCGGCGCCGCGCCTTCACGCTGGGTGAAATCCGGCACTGGCTGGAGCTGTTCCTCAAGCGCTTCTTCGCCTTCAGTCAGTTCAAGCGCTCCGCCATGCCGAACGGGCCGAAGGTCTCGTCCGGCGGCGCGCTGTCGCCGCGCGGCGATTGGCGGGCCCCGTCGGACGGCAACGCGACGGCTTGGCTGGACGAACTGGAACGCAACATTCCGAAGGGGTGATTACCAGGCCGGGATGACGCTGCCGTTGAAATGCTCGAGGATGAAGGCCTTCACCTCGGGCGAGCGGTAGATGCCGATCAGCTTCTGGATGCGTGGATTGTCCTTGTCCTTGCGCAGGCTGGTCCAGACCAGGGCATAGAGCGTGTCGGTGCCTTCGCGCACGAGCGCCGTCTTCGGGTCGATATGGGCCGGCAGCGCGTAGTTCATGTTGACGGCCGCGGCGGTGACATCGTCGAGCGCGCGCGGGATCTGCGCTGCATCGAGCTCGCGGAATTTCAGATGCTTCGGGTTTTCCACGATGTCCAGCACCGTCGCCGTCGTGGTGACGCCCGGCGCCAGCTTGATCAGGCCGGCCTTCTGCAGCAGCAATAGCCCACGCCCGCCGTTCGCCGGGTCGTTGGCGATCGCCAGCGTGTCCCCATTCTTGAGCTCGTCCAGGCTCTTCAGCTTCTTCGAATAGAGGCCGAGCGGCGTGATGATGGTCGGCTGCAGCGCCACGATGTCATAGCCGCGCGCTTTGACGGCCGCGTCCAGATAGGGGACGGTCTGGAAGTTGCTGACGTCGATGTCGCCGTCGGCGAGCGCCACGTTCGGGATGGCGTAGTCAGTGAACTCGACCACCTTGATCGGCAGTCCCTGCTTCGCCGACAGGCCGGCGACGAAATCCATGATCTCCGCATAGGGGCCGGCGGTGCTGCCGACCCGCAACGGCGCCTCGTCCGCCCGGGCGGCGCCGATGCCGACGAGCAGCGCGAGGGCGAATAGCGAAAATCTCAACATCAAGGGTCTCCGGTCACGAGGGGGCGTGCCGGCGATCTTGCGTCAATATATTGGCGTATTCGACACTATATTGGGCATGGCTGATGCGTCGTTCGCGCTGTCGGTGCAGTCGAGGGTGATCAGATCGCCCTCGCGCGGCACGACGCATCGGGTCGTCGATCCGCGGTCGGCCAGCAGATCGTTGGCGATCTTGCCCTTCAGCTCGATCTTGGTGTCGTCCTGGTCGGGGTCGTGATGGAACAGCTGCAGCTCCCGGACGCCGGCCAAGTGGGCGATGCGCACCACTTCGTTGATGCTCGAATGGCCCCAGGTGACTTTCTTACGGTACTCTTCCTCGAAATAGGTCGCGTCCATGATGGCGATGTCCGCGTCCTTCATGAAACCGATCAGTTCCTGTTCGTATGCCGGATTGTGATAGGCGGTATCGGCCGGATAGATCTCGTTGTCGGTCATGAAGCAGAACGAGCGGCCGCCGTAATTGACGCGATAGCCCAGGCACTTGCCTGGGTGCGACAGGTACATTGCCTTGACCTCGATCTCGTCGAACACATGGGTCCCGGGCTCGATGTCCTTGAAATGGATCGTCGATCCCATCTCGCGCATGGTGACCGGGAAATAGATCCCGCCCATCTGGGCCGACACCATGTCCCGCATCGTGATTGCCCCATGCTTGGCACCGATGATCTCGAACTCGTTGCCGGGGATATACATCGGCGTGAAGAACGGGAGGGCGTTGATATGGTCCCAATGAGGATGGGTGATGAACACCTTGGCCGACCATTTGCCGCCGCGGGTCGCCAGCAGGTGATTCGACAGTTCCTTGATGCCGGTGCCGCCGTCGAAAATGAAATTGCGCCCGCGCGGAAACTCCAGCGAGACGCAGATCGTGTTGCCGCCGTAGATGAGCGACCGCTTGCCCGGTACCGGCAGGGTGCCGCGCAGGCCCCAATAACGGATGGTGACCTGGTCCTTGATCAGATCCAGGATCTGGGCGTTGAGCGTCGCGGCCTTGTACGGCTTGACGATATAGCCGACGGCGCCGGCCTTTTGCGCCTGGGTCCGGTCGAATTCGTAAGGTTTGGCGCTGAGGATGATAACCTTCAGATATTCCAGGCCGGGCAGGCTGCACAGCGCCTCGCACAGCTCCAGCCCGTCCATCTCGCGCATCATGATGTCGACGATGACCAGGTCAGGCCGCAGCAGGGGGATTTCGGCCAGCGCCAGCTTCGGATTGTTGAAGACCATCGTCGTATGGCCGGCTTCGGACAGCACCTCCGCCGTCAAATCCGCCACCAGCGGGTCGTCGTCCACGATGCAGATAAACAACCCGGTCTTAGCCGCCGACGTCATGGGAACTGCCTTTCAAGATGCTGAGACTATTGCGGCTTTCCGTTCGTTCAGAAGGAAAGCATCGTGGTGGTTCAAGGAATTCCTGCGGGGGACCCGTCGCGAGGCCGAGCCCTCTGCACTGCCTTCGTCAGCTGCGAAAACATCGTGCCTTCACCCGTCAACGTTGCGCGGTAGACTGCGTTCCGCGCGTGCAGAAAATCCTCGGGGTGAAAACTATATCGAATTCTCTCGGCGGAAATGGGCGCGTTGCCACGGCGATTCGGCCGTCGGCCGGTCCGGCTTGAATTTCACGTCGTAAAATCAGCAAGATGGCGCCGGGATCTCACGAAAATGGGATCGAGATCAGTCTGGGCGTCCGGTGCCGGCGCCCGTATTATCGCATCCGCTGCTGCTAAAACCCGGCGACCAATGCCGGACTGGAAGAAGGCCGTTGCCAGGCCTTCCGTCGTTATAGGGAAACGCGATGTCGGACTATGTCGAGACTGCAGGCCTCAAGGTTGCGTCGGTGCTGCATCGCTTCGTCGAGAACGAAGTGCTGGCGGGGCTGGCAATCACGCCGGCCACATTCTGGTCGAGCTTCGCCGGCCTGCTGAAGGTGTTCGCACCGCGCAACAAGGCGCTGCTCGCCAAGCGTGAAGCGCTCCAGGCCAAGATCGATGCCTGGCACCAGGCGCATCGCGCCCAGCCGTTCGACGCCGCCGCCTATCAGGCATTCCTCCGCGAAATCGGCTATCTGGTGCCGACCGGGCCGGCCTTCACCATCGATACCGCCAATGTCGATGCCGAACTGGCCTCGATCGCCGGTCCGCAGCTGGTCGTGCCGATCAACAATCATCGCTATGCGCTCAATGCCGCGAACGCGCGCTGGGGCAGCCTGTACGATGCGCTCTACGGCACCGACGCGATCCCGGACGAGCCGGGCAGCGAACGGGGCCGCGGCTATAACCCGGCGCGCGGCGCCAAGGTCATCGCCTATGCCCGCGCCTTCCTCGACCGGTCCGTGCCGCTGGCCGGCGCTTCTCATGGCGATGTCGTCGCTTATAAGGTCGAGAACGGCGCGCTGGTGGCGACGCTCGCGTCGGGCGCCACGGCCAAGCTCGCGACGCCCGGCCAGTATGTGGGCTACCAGGGCGCGGCCGCGGCACCGTCGGCCGTCGTGCTCGCCCATCACGGCCTGCATATCGAGCTGGTGTTCGACCGCGGCCATGTCATCGGCAAGGATGATCCGGCCGGCCTCGCCGATGTCGTCGTCGAATCGGCACTGACCACGATCATGGACTGCGAGGATTCCGTCGCCGCCGTCGATGGCGCCGACAAGACCGACGTCTATCGCGCGTTCCTGGGCCTGATGAAGGGTGACCTGGTCGCGACGCTGGACAAGGGCGGCAAGTCGATCGAGCGTGCGCTCAACGACGACAGGCGTTATGTCGGGCCGGGCGACAAGGAAGTGGTGCTGCCGGGCCGCAGCCTGATGTTCCTGCGCAATGTCGGCCATCTGATGACCAATCCCGCGATCCTGCTGCCCGACGGCAGCGAGATCCCCGAAGGCATCCTGGACGGCGTCATCACCACGACCATCGCGCTCTACGATCTGCGCGGATTGGGCAAGTTCAAGAACAGCCGTGCCGGCTCCTATTACATCGTCAAGCCGAAGATGCATGGGCCGGAGGAGGTGGCATTCGCCAACGACCTGTTCGACGCGATCGAGGACATGCTGGGCCTGACGCGCTACACGCTCAAGATCGGCATCATGGACGAGGAACGGCGCACGTCCGCCAACCTGATGGAATGCATCCGGGCGGCGCGGCATCGCTTGGCCTTCATCAACACCGGCTTCCTCGACCGGACCGGCGACGAGATGCATACCTCGATGCAGGCCGGCGCCATGATCCGCAAGAACGACATGAAGGGCACTGCCTGGATCAAGGCGTACGAGGACAATAACGTCGATGTCGGGCTCGCCTGCGGCCTCCAGGGCAAGGCGCAGATCGGCAAGGGCATGTGGGCGATGCCCGACCGCATGGCCGAGATGCTGGCTGTCAAGGGCGCCCATCCCAAGGCCGGCGCCAACACCGCCTGGGTGCCGTCGCCGACCGCCGCCACGCTGCACGCGCTGCATTACCACGAGACCGATGTCGCCAAGCGCCAGGACGAGCTGAAGTCGCGCCCGCCGGCAAAACTCGGCGACCTGCTGACCATCCCGGTCGCGGGCCAGAAGAACTGGTCGCCCGAAGAGATCGCCCAGGAGCTCGACAACAACGCCCAGGGCATCCTGGGATATGTCGTGCGCTGGATCGACCAGGGCGTCGGCTGTTCCAAGGTGCCGGACATCCATAATGTCGGGCTGATGGAGGATCGCGCGACCCTGCGCATCTCCAGCCAGCATATCGCCAACTGGCTGCTGCATGGCGTCTGCACCGAAGCGCAGGTGATGGCGACGATGAAGCGCATGGCCGCGGTGGTCGATGGCCAGAATGCCGGCGACCCGCTCTATACGCCGATGGCGCCGGGCTTCGACGGCATCGCCTTCAAGGCGGCCTGCGACCTGGTGTTCAAGGGCCTGGTCCAGCCGAGCGGCTATACCGAGCCGCTGCTGCATGCCCGCCGGCTGGAGCTGAAGGCGCTGTAGGTTCCCTCGGAAATCATCAGGCGAGGCGGTAGGCCCGCCGGGCGTTTTCCGCGAAGACGGCATGATGGTCGGCCGGGGCGACGGCTGCCGCGGCCATGACGTGCCAATCGGCATAGGCGGCGGCCCGCTCCAGCACGGGCCAGTCGCTGCCCCAGACTACCCGGTCCGGTCCGAAGCTGGCGAGCAGATGGGCGAGGTAACGCGGCGTCCGCTCCGGGCTGCTGCCGGCTTCGGTCAGCAGGCCGGAGAGTTTGCAGAAGACGCCGGTCTCTTCCGCGACCCGTTTGATTTCGGTGGCCCAAGGCTCGAAACGGTCGCCGGCGATATCGGGCTTGGCGCCATGGTCGATCACGATGGTCAGATCCGGGTGGCGTCGGGCGAGCGTTCGGATGCGGGGCAGATGGACCGGCGTCACCAGCGCATCGAACGTCAGCTTGCAGGCGGCCATCGCCGCCAGCGCCGGCGTGAGCGCCGATTGCAGGACCCAGTCGGGATCGGCAATGTCCTGCAGCATCGGGCGTAGCCCTTTCAGCATAGGCTCCCGCGCGGAGCGCTCGACCCGGTCCGCGCCGTCGCTGCGGGCGAGATCGACCCAGCCGACGACGCCCCGCACGGTGTCCGCCGCCGCGGCCGCCGTATCGAGCAGGAAGCGGGTCTCCGCCTCGGTCGGGGCCGCCTGCACCAGGATGCCGCCGGTCCCGGCTTGCCGCTGCCAATCGACGATCTCGACGTCGCGATGGAGGACGCCCAGTGCCGGGGTCAGCCAGCCATAGTCGCCGCGCGCCAGGCGCCAGATATGGAAATGGGCGTCAATCATGCCGGCGTCCCGGGGATCGGTGCCGATGGCGGCAGCAGCCCCGCCGTTCGCAGCCGTCGCCAGAAGCCGGCGCCGATCGGATGGCGCAGATGGCGGCGCGTGTCATCCCACTGACCGATCGTCTGGGCGCCGGCCAGCACCAGATCGACGGCTGGGTGGGCCAGGGGAAACTGCAGCGCTGCCGCCCGCAGCGGCACGCCTTCCTCGGTGCAGATCGCCTCGATCGCTGCGACCCGCTCGACCCAGTGCCGATCGGCTTTGGCATAGTCGAACCGCACGGCCGCCCCGGCGCCGCGCACCCCGGTTGCGAGGATGCCGGAGTTGAAAATGCCGCCGAGCGCGACGCGCGTGCCGCATCGGGCGGCGAGCGGCAGCAGCGCTTCCAGCGCCGTGTGATCGATCAGGCTGTAGCGGCCCGCCAGCAGCAGACAATCGATGCGGCTGGCGGTGAGCAGGTCGAGGCAGATCTCGACATCATTGACGCCCAGCCCGACATGACGAATGAGCCCGGCCGCCTGCAAATCCCTGAGCGCCGGCAGCGTCTCCCGGACGATCTGGTCGCGGATGTGCGCGTGGTCGGCGCCATGGGTCGCGGCATCGCAATCATGGATGAAGGCGATGTCGAGACGGGCCAGGCCCAGGCGCTGCAGGCTGTCCTCCAGGCTACGGCGCACGCCGGCCGCCGAATAGTCCCAGCGCTGCCGGAACGGCAGGACGCCGATATAGGAATTCTGGCTCGCGGGCGCCGTCGCGTCCGGCTCCAGCAGGCGGCCGACCTTGCTGGACAGGACCCATTCGTCCCGGGGCATCGGGCGGAGCGCCGTGCCGAACCGATGCTCGCTCAGGCCGTTGCCATAGTGCGGGGCGGTATCGAAGGTGCGGCAGCCATCCTGCCAGGCATGGGCGAGCAGGGCCGCAGCCGCCGCCTCCACAACCGGCTGGAACAGGTTGCCGAGCGGCGCCCCGCCGAGGCCGAGGCGCATGCCGTCCTGCATCGCGGCGAAAATCATGGCGAGGGCGCTCCCCGGCGGTCAGGTCCCGATCGGCCCATCGGTAGCACCCCGATCCCGCCTTGCCAACAACCATTGTCATCTCTAACATGTTAGTGCGCAATGAGGCGTGTTCCTGATCGATGGAGACCCCAAGCCGTGATCCCTCAACCCGCGCATTTCGGCCTCTCGGCGGCTTTGACGACCCCGTTTCGCCCTGACGGCGCCATCGATCCGTCCCGACTTGTGGCGCAAGCGCGCTGGTGCCTGGCCGAGGGCTGCTCAAGCGTCACCCTGTTCGGCACGACCGGCGAGGGGGCCTCGATCGGCGAGGCGGATCGGGCGACGATCCTCAAGGGTTTTGCCGAGGGCGATATCGCGGGCGGGCGGATCGTCGGCGCGATCGCGGCGGCCGCCGTCGCCGATGCCGTGGCCCAGGCGCGCCTCGCGCTCTCGGTCGGCTGCAAGGCGTTGCTGCTGCCGCCGCCGTTCTATTTCAAGGGCGTGTCCGACGAGGGGCTGTTCGCCTGGTACGCCGCCGTGTTCGAGCAACTGGGGGCGGCGGCGCGCGACGTGCTGCTCTACAATATTCCCTCGGTCACGGCGGTGCCGCTGTCGATCGCGCTGATCGGACGGTTGCGCGAGGCCTTCCCGGGCATCGTCATCGGCGTCAAGGATTCCTCCGGCGACTGGCCTTATACCCAGCGGCTGCTGGCGGCCCATGGCGATCTGGCCATTCTGATCGGCGATGAGCGCTACCTGGCCGAGGGCGTGCGCCGGGGCGGCCAGGGCGCCATCTCCGGCCTCGCCAATATCTGCCCGCGCCGGTTGCTGGCGCTGGCTGTCGAGGGCCGTGACGACCCGCGCATCGCCGATCTGGTGACCGAGGTGCTGAAATATCCGGTGACGCCGGCGGTGAAGGTTCTGGTCGCCCATCGGACCGGCGATGCCGCGTGGCGGACGGTGCGTCCGCCGCTGCTGCCGCTCAGCGCCGAGGACGGGATGCGGCTGACCCGGCGCTACGATACTCTGTTCGCCGCCGAAACGGTCTGATCGGGATTTGCCCATGAACAGCGAGCCGGAGCCGCTCAAGCTTCGCGAACGAGCCTATGAAAGCTTCACGCGCCACTTGCTGGCGCGCGACGTGCGGCCGGGCCAGTTCATCTCCCAGCGCGAGCTGGTCGAACTCACCGGCCTGCCGCTGGGCGCCATCCGCGAACTGGTGCCGCGGATCGAGGCCGAAGGCCTGATCCGGACCGTGCCGCAGCGCGGCATGCAGATCGCCCACATCGACCTCAATCTGATCCGCGACGCCTTCCAGTTCCGCCTGTTCATCGAGAAAGAGGCGGTCATGCTGTTCGTCGAGACCGCGACGGACGACGTGATCGCCGCCCAGCGGGCGGCGCACGAGAGTGTGCTGGCCCGGGCGCTCACCGGCTGCACGCCCGAGCTTGAGGCCGAAGCCCAGGCGACCGACTGGCGGCTGCACAATACGATCGTGGAGACGCTGGGCAACGGCATCGTCACCAACGCCTATCGGGTCAACGCCATCAAGATGCGGCTTATCCGCCAGGAACGCATCCGCATCGACGGTCTGGTCGTGCCGGTGATGCGCGAGCATCTGCGCATCATCGAGGCGATCGAGACGCGCGATCCGCAGCGGGCCGCCGAGACCTTGGTCGAGCACGTCAACAATGCCCGCAACCGGGCGCTCGATCTCTAGTGGCCGTGGAGGCGTTGTGGGAAAATCGGATTGATGCTTCCGGCGGCTGACGCAGCATCGCCTGGTCGACAGTAAACAACCGCGGCGCCCATGCAGGCGACCGGCGGGCAAGGGGGGAGCGGAGATCATGACGGCATCGTTCAATCGGTATCCGACGCGGCGGCGCTTTCTGGCCGGTAGTGCGGCCGTGGGCGGCCTCGGGCTCGCCGGCGTGCGCCCGGCCTTCGCCGAGGTCAATTGGCGCAAGTTCGCCGGCACCAAGATCGAGGTCAACCTGATCAAGAGCCCGCGCGGCGACACGCTGCAGCAGTATGAGATGGAGTTCGAGACTCTGACCGGCATCAAGGTCTCGTCCGAGCAGGTGCCCGAACAGCAGCAGCGCCAGAAGGCGGTGATCGAGCTGACCTCGGGCAAGCCCAGCTTCGACGTGGTCCATCTGAGCTATCACGTCCAGAAGCGCCAATTCGAAAAGGGCAAATGGCTGGCCGATCTCTCGGGCTATCTGAAGGACCCGAGCCTGACCGATCCGTCGCTGGTCGAGAGCGATTTCGCCGAGGCCGGTCTCACCTTCGCCAAGGACCCGGCCGGCGTGATCCGCTCGATGCCGCTCTCGGTCGATTACTGGATCATCTATTGGAACAAGGAACTGTTCGCCAAGAAGGGCCTGGCCTATCCGGACAGCTATGACCAGCTGGTCGCGGCGGCCGAGGCGCTGACCGATCCCAAGACCAACACCTACGGCTTCGTCGCGCGCGGCCAGAAGAACGCGAACGTGCCGGTCTGGAGCAGCCTGCTGCTGGGCTACGACAGCACGACCGTCGGGCCGGACGGCACGCTCCTGACCGACAATCCCGCAGCGATCGAGGCGGCCGCCCTTTATCAGCGCCTGATGTCGAAATCGGCGCCGCCCGGCGTTGCCGGTTTCAACTGGGCGGAATGCCAGTCGGCCTTTCTGCAGGGGCGCGTCGGCATGTGGTTCGACGGCGTCGGGTTTGCGCCGCCGCTCGAAGATCCGGACAAGTCGCGGGTGGTGGGCAAGGTCGGCTATGGCCTGATGCCGAAGGGCCCGAAGGTCCGGGCGGCCGCCACGACCGGCGATGGCATCGGCGTCACCGCCGCCAGCCCGAACAAGGAAGCGGCATATCTCTATTGCCAATGGGCCGTCTCGAAGCTGATGGGCACGCGCCTGCTGCAGGCCGGTGCCGGCGTGCCGTTCCGCAATTCCGTGCTGAACGACCCCGAGGTGCGCAAGGGCGTCAAGATGCCGGCGGCCTGGGTCGATGCGGTGGCCGCATCGGCGCCGGTCAGCCGTCTGGCCCTGCCGGTCATCGTGCCGGTGACCGAGTTCCGCGACGTCATGGGCGTAGCCCTGACCAATCTGCTGTCGGGCGGCGATCCGGCGTCCGAGCTGCACCGGGCGACGGAGGAGTTCCGGCCGATCCTGGCACGCAGCGAGGCGTCGTGAGCGACTATGGCTCGACCTTGACCGGCGCCGCCGCTTCCCTGCCGGCGGCGGCGGCGCAGCGGTTCCTCCGACGAAGCTACTGGATGTTCATCCTGCCGGCGGTGGTGACGGTCGGCGCGGTCATCCTGTTTCCCTGGGTCTTCACGCTCTGGATGAGCTTGAATGAATGGAAGCTCGGCGAAAGCCGCCATTTTGTTGGCCTCGCCAACTATCTTCGGCTCGCCGGCGACGGGCGGTTCAGGGACGCGCTCTGGCACACGCTGGTCTACACGGCGCTCTCGGTCCTGGCCCCGCTCGTGCTCGGCACGGTGGCGGCGCTCATCTTCAACGAGCGGCTGCCGTTGCGCGGCTTGCTGCGCGGCATCTTCGTCATGCCGATGATGGCGACGCCGGTCGCGGTGGCGCTGGTCTGGACCATGATGTTCAACCCGCAGCTGGGCGTGCTCAATTACCTGCTGTCGCTGGTCGGCATCGGGCCGCAGGCCTGGGTGTTTCACCCGGCGAGCGTCATTCCGTCGCTGGTCATGGTCGAGACCTGGCAATGGACGCCGCTGGTCATGCTGATCGTGCTGGGCGGGCTCGCGACC
>Ga0302314_10020051_pt1 | contig 11077 bp, 6 predicted proteins | sample III_Palsa_N2_3_FD_200533 | JGI IMG/M metagenome (GOLD analysis project Ga0302314, IMG submission 200533) | Peat permafrost microbial communities from Stordalen Mire near Abisko, Sweden - III_Palsa_N2_3 | ecosystem: Environmental > Terrestrial > Soil > Palsa > Peat permafrost | place: Sweden... | reverse complement strand
CGCGCTTGAAGCGGTGGCGGTTTCGACGACGGTATCTATGGAAAGGTCGTGCAACGCTGAAGCTCTCGCCTCTCTTTGCCGTGCTGATTGCCGGATGTGCGGGCACGCCGCACACTCAGAGCCCCCCCCAAATCCCTTGTCCGCGTAATGGGATTTGGTCTACGGCGCGGGATATTATCTTGCGCACGTGATTCGCGCTTTTGAGGATTACGTTTAGGCCGGCTCCACAGCAGATAAGTATTTTTACCCCATACAAAATAACGCTGAATTGAAGGATCAAAGGAGTTTCAAGATGACAAGGACGTATTCACGATCTGCGGTTGCCAGTCTCTTGGTTTTGATTGCCGCTGGATGCGGTGGAGGGCAATCTCCGCCGCCTGCCGCGCCGTCGACTGCGTCGGCCGCTTGTGCGCCCGCATCGATAAAGGAATTTGCCTATGAATTGAGCGGCGACGAAGTCTCGATGTTTACCGTCAACTCATGCACCGGGGGATTCTCGGCGATGACGCCGGCTACGGTCGCAACGGGATCAACGGCACAGGAGCCAACCCCTGAATCTATGGTTGTTGATCCGTTCGGCAGATACGTTTACGTGGCCAATCTCGTGTCGAATGCTGCTGACAGCGCAACAATCTCGATGTATGGCATCGATCCCGCCACCGGTGTCTTGACGCCGACATCGCCGGTGACGATTGCCACCGGCTACTTTCCGCAGGGAATCACAATCGATCCGTCCGGCAAGTTCGTTTACACCGCCAACAGCGATAGCAACAATGTGTCCATGTTCACCATCGACGCCGCGACTGGTCTCCTGACCCCAATGAATCCCAGCGCCGTCGCCGCCGGGCAAAGTCCGTTGTCCGTGACAGTCGATCCGACTGGCCGGTTCGTCTACGTGGCTAATCAAGATGACGATACAATTTCGATGTATGCCATCGATCCTGACACTGGCAGCCTGATGCCAACTACGCCAACTACTGTGCCAACGCAAGAGTCGCCGTTTGGGGTTACCGTGGATCCCTCTGGCAAGTTCGCTTACGTGCCCAATACCTATTCCAATGGAAATACGGTGTCTCAATACACCATCGATTCGGTCACCGGAGTTCTGAACCCGAATACGCCAGCGACCGTAACTGCCGGAAACCAACCCACGGCTGTGGCCGTGGACCCTTCCAGCCGATTTGCCTACGTGGTGAATCGACTCGACGGAAGCATTTCAATGTTCACCATTGACACGGCTACGGGAAACCTGACGCCGAACGGCACGGTTGCCGCCGGTGCGTCTCCGTTCCGCATCGCTTTTGATCCGTCCGGTAGCTTCGTCTACGTAACAAACGAGAACAGTGCGGTCTCGGTTTATACCGTCAACGAGGATGGCACCTTGGCGGCGGCTGGGACGACCGGCAGCGCCGATGGCGCGCTTTCGCTTGCTGTTGCACCCATCAAGCAGTAGGCAGTACGCAGTACGCAGTAAAAAACGCCCCTCTCTAGCCGCGTTGCCACGATCCAATATATGCCGGTCATGGCTAATGCGAGCAGCGCAAGCAAATGATTTCCATGAAACCATCCGGTAAGGTCCTAGACACCAGGCCCGGGATTGACCGAAAAGCGTACGGACGTTCATACGGAGATCGGTTTTCCAAGGTCCATGCAATCTTGAAGCAATATTTTGTGCGGCTGCCGCTGCCACATCCTATGATCTTGGAAGGCGAGATTCCGCCCGTCGGCATGTGTCCGAGTGAATTCTAACTACGTCTCATCTTGCCCATAAATAGCCCGGAATGGCAATGCTCGCTTGCAGGGTAACCTGATTTGGATCGCTCACCCTGGGAGCAGTGGGTCATCCCCCTCTCCCGCGCACGTCCCTCAGTTAGTTGCGTCGCCAGATCAAGCCGGAACCCTACCCTCCAACCGCGCGGCTGCGCGACCCACGGCGGCGTCTCGCTCAACGCGCATGGAGTCAAGCTTGGCCCGCGCGCCCGCGACTATCGAAGGCGCCGCCAGTTCGGGCCGGCCACAGTCGAACGGCGGCGCCGGCGCATACTCGAGGGCCAGTTGCACGGTCTGTGCGTAGTCTGCGCCAGCCAACTCCGCCATGACCGTGAGCGCCATGTCGATGCCTGCCGTGACGCCGCCCCCGCTAATCACATTGCCATCCTGCACGACGCGCGCGTCATCCGGCGTCGCGCCGAATGACGGGAGCAGTTCCCGCCAAGCCCAATGACACGCCGCTCGCTTACCCGCCAATAATCCCGCCGCCCCCAGCAGCAACGACCCCGTGCACACGGAAGTCACATAGCGCGCACTCGCCGCCAAGCGGCGAATCTGAGCGAGGTACCTTGCGTCCTCCATAGCTGCGATCGTGCCAAAGCCGCCCGGCACACAGAGCAGCGCGCAGCCGGCGATCTCGGTGAAAGGAACTACATTTGCGAAAGTGATGCCACCATCGCCCTGAATGGTCCCGCCTTCCACCGACGCCAACAGGCATCGAGCACCCGGCAGGCGCGCGAAAACCTCGAAGGGTCCCGTGAAATCCAATTGAGTAATGCGGGGGTACAACGCGAACACCACGGGGAAGTCGGCACTCATATCAAATCTCCTTGAATGTTTGACGTAGGGAGCATCGCCGACTAGGCTGTTGGCGTAAATGACAACTTTCCTACTATTTCTGCCAAGCCAATGACTCGCCGCATCGACATGCTGATTTACCCCGACTTCCAGCTGCTCGATGCCGCGGGACCGATCGCCGCGTTCGAGGTGGCGGAGAGATACTGTCCGGGGTCCTACGAGATGCGGGTGGTCGCGGCCCAAGCAGGACTGGTACGCAGCTCCTCCGGTATTGCACTGCCCGCCTCTCGCTTTAACCGACGCGGCCGCGTGGACACGCTGATGATTTCCGGCGGTGACGGTTCGCGCGCAGCCGCGCTCTGCAAGGTCACGCGACGCTTCGTATTGTCTAGTGCAGTTTCCGCTCGACGCATCGCCACCGTGTGCTCAGGTACCTACATTTTGGCGGCCGCAGGATTACTCGATGGCAAGTGCGCCACCACGCATTGGAGCCGCAGCGCCGACTTTACCCGGCGGTACCCGAAGGTGCGCCTGGACTCGGATCGAATTTTCATCAAGGACGGCAAGATCTGGAGCTCCGCCGGCGTCACCGCGGGCATCGACCTTTCGCTGGCCCTCATTGCCGAGGACCTCGGCGAACTCGTCGCCCGCCGCACGGCGCAACAACTGGTCGTTTACTACCGTCGTCCCGGCGGCCAATCGCAGTTCTCCGCGCTGCTCGACATGCAGCACGCGGACGGCCGGTTTGCCGGGCTCATGGATCATATTCGCGGCAACCTCGGGCAGAAGCTCGGTGTCGAGGACTTGGCCCAGTACTGCAGCATGAGTCCCCGGAATTTTGCCCGGCTCTTCCTAGCAGAAATCGGCGTGAGTCCGGCCAAGGCAGTGGAGCGACTGCGAGTGGAGACGGCGAAAGCCACACTCGAGAGCGGTGCTCAATCGAATCAGCGTATCGCTCGGGAGTGTGGCTTTGGGACGGCCGAGCGAATGCGGCGCAGCTTCGTGCGCGTGTTGGGTCGTTCGCCCTCCGCGCTCAAGCGCCAGAAAGCATAGCAAGCGCTTTAAGAACTCTGCACCCCTCCGCTCGCCTGCTATCTGACCACCTGAAACACGGTGATCGCAACGACGACAACCAGAAAAACACGCGTCGCCCGATTAAGCCAGACACGGAGTACCGGTTTTTTTAATGGCTTGCTCCTGGTCGTGTCTCGCTATCGTGTGGAGTAACAGGATTGCCAGAATCATCGTCAATACACCAAGACCCCGCGCCCATTAACGTACGTTTTGTCTTTCATGGGAAGCTCGCATCCGCCCGTTGGTTCAGTGACCTCCGGCAGTGTAGGCGCAATGTCGGCAGATAAAACATAAATTCGGTGACTACGGCTCCCAATCGCGCCATGCACGCATCAGCGGAAAGTACAGTCCCACGCGAACGGGTTCCGGCCCGAGCTTGCGCGCGAAATGCGCGTAGCGGTCCAGTTGCGGCCGGTAGCGTTCGACTTCGCGCTCGAGAAACTCGTCGAGATTGCCGCCTGCATGTTGGCTGGTCTTGTAATCAATGACCCAACGCACACCGTCCTGGTCGATGAAACTGCGGTCGAATACCACCCGCACCACCTCGCCTTGCCACAGCCCCGAGAGCGCGTGCTCGCGAAAGTCATCGCGGTAGCCCTTCTGCAATATCCATCGCCCGCGTTCATCCCCGTGAACGGCAATCAGCGCCGCGATGACACGCGCACTGGCATCCTGCAGCCGCTCGTCGGGAACGCCATGCAGAGCCAACCAGCCGCGATAATGGTCCAGTCGATTTTTGATCGATGCCGCATCGCTGATGGCGAGGTCCATGACTTGCAGCTCCGCATGCACCAGGCTCCCCACGCGTCGAGCGGTCTCGCCCGCCCAATCGAACACCGGAGTCTCGGTGCGGGCCGCCTGCACCGAGGTCTCAGGAACGTCCGGTCCGAGATACTCCGGCGGCGACCACCCGGAAGGTACGCGATGCAGCGGGCCGCCGCGCGGCGCCCCTTGCGTCTCGGAGGGCTCGTCGACGATGGGGGTCTCGCGCACGGGCAGCGCAAACCCCTCGCGGCACACCGGCCACAGCACACCCAGCAAACTGCCGGCTCGCGGCTTCCATTCGTCACCCGCGACCCCGTCGGATTCCGGCTTGGCGCCGATCACGGCCGTAAGGTACAACTGCCACTTCGCTCGGGTACAGGCTACGTACAGCAGGCGCTCCGCCTCGAGGTTCGCCGCATCGCGACCTTGATGACGCAAATAATCGAACAAGCGATCCGCCTCGCCACCCACCCCGGGTCTCGCTGCCATGACCAAGCCGCTGCGGCCCGTTCGCGCGAACTCATGCGATAAAAGCAATTGACTGCGATTGCTCGGGATATGTCGGTCCAACGCCGGCACCACCACCAGATCGAATTCCAGACCCTTCGACTTGTGAATGGTCATGATCTCGACGGACGCCTCCGCGCGATGCTCCGCATAGAGATCGCCGAAGCTTGGAATCAGATCCGCCGGGTCGGGCAAGCCTTGGCTCTCGAGTTCACGCAAGCGCGCGAGTACGGTGGCAACGTGGCCCAAATCGTCGGCGGTGGGGAAGCACGCAGGGCCACCCAACGCCAGCCAGGTCTGCTCCACCCAGCGTGCCACGGTGCTCGAATGCCGGTTGCGGAAAGCCGCCTCGAGCGTGCTTCGCAAGCGTAGGCAACGTTCACGGCCGTCCGGCGACAATTCTGACAATACGGCGTCGTCCGATAGCGCTTCCCAGAGCACCGGCCGGGCGCTCGCCACGCGTAGAAGGTCGGCCAAGGTGAGCCCCACCCAAGGAGCGCGTAGCAACGCGAGCCACGCGGTCCGATCGCCCAGGTGCAGCAGCCCGCCAATGAGCATCACCAAATCGCGGACCACGGGCCGGTCCTGCAACGGCTCTATGTCGATCGCCCGAAAGTGGACGGAGCGGGCGCGAAGGCTCGCGGCAATTTCCCGCGCGTGCGATCGCGCGCGGACCAGAACCACCACGCGCCACTCAGGATGTCGCACGAGTTCCGCGGCGATCAACTCGGCGATGGCATTGGCCTCGTCGAGGCGGCTCGCAAATCCACAAAGACTCACCCCGGCATCGGCCACGACGCTGTCGTCGCTCGTGGTCCGTCGCGCCGCCTCGCTCGGTCGAAACGCGATGGCGCCGCGCTCTCTATCATCGGTGCGCGGCAAAATGCGGGAAAAACACGTATTTATCCACTCGACCAACGTTGCATCGGAGCGGAAATTACTGCGCAGCCTTTCGACGTCGAACTGCACCTCACCGATACCCTCCTCGGCTAGTTCCAGAAACGCTCGCACCTCGGCTTGGCGGAAACCGTAAATGGATTGCATGGGATCGCCGACGCAGAAAATGCTGCGGCCGTCACCCTGCTGCCACCCGCAAGTCAGCAGCTTGACTAATTCCAGCTGCGCGCTGGAGGTATCCTGGAATTCATCGACCAAGATGTGCCGCAACCGATAATCGAGACGCAGTGAAAGATCCGTGGGCGCATCCGCCGAGCCCAGCGCGCGCACCGCGGCCATGGAGACGGTGGGAAAATCCACCGCGCCCCGCTCTCGAAACACTTGATCCAGTTCGGCGGCGGCCAATACCAACACCTGCGCCACCTCGCGCACCCGACCCCATTGCGCGTCGTCGTAGCGAGGATCCGGCAGCGAGCGAATGTCCACCAGCGCGTCGAGCGTCGCGGGATCCCGACCAAGTTCTGCGATGAGATCCAGCATGGGCGCTTTGTCCGCGGAATTCGGCGGAAAGCCCTCCTTCTTTGTGACTTGTTTGCGAAACTCGTTTTGCTTGGTCAGCAGCATGTCCGCGAGCCCGCGCCAACGTTCGATATGCTCGGCATCCGCCGTGAGCGCGCAGTCATCCGCTGCCCAGGCCAATAGGGACGGCGGCGCGTTCTCGATACGCTTCGCCGCGGCGTGCACCAGTCTGCACAAGGATTCTAGTTTTTCGAGGCCAACGACTTCGTACGCGGTACGCAGCGAGCGTGACACCAGGAGATGCAAATCTTCATCGAGGTGGTGGCGGATCTGCCGCAGCTGTGTCTCATCCAACGGAGTGGCGGCATGCAGGTGTCCCGCCAGCAGGGGCAACCAGCCGTCGCGAGTGGGCAACATCGCCGAGATCAAGCGGACCAAACTCAGCCAGCGCTGGTCGTCCAGTTCGAGCACTCGATCGACCGCATGACCGAAGGGATCGGTAAGGTCATGCGCCAGCGCGCGGCGTGCCGCCTCCTCGTAGAGGGGTTTGGCATTGTCGGTAAGATTCAGTCGCGAACCCGCCCCGGCAGTGATGGGCAGCTGACCCGCGAGCCACGCGTTGAAGGCGTCGATGGTTTCAATGCGCAGACGCGACGGATGACGCAGCAAATCCAATCCCAGCTCGCGCATGTGCCGCGCCGCCGCCGAGCCCAATTCCGAGGTCGGCGACTGCAGCGCCTTCATCACCCGCTCACGCATTTCCTGCGCGGCGCGGCGCGTGAACGTCAGGGCGAGAATCCGTTCGGGTGCATCGACGTTCGCGAGCAAGCGCAAATAGCGTTGCGCCAAGAGCGTGGTCTTGCCGGAGCCGGCCGGCGCCTGCACCAGCACTGAGCCCTTGGAGTCGACGGCGTGTTGCCGCGCGGCGGCATCGACGGGAAGCTGCTCGGCGACCGACGGCTCACTCATCGGCCGACTCCTGATCGTCCAGCGCCGAGGGGATGCGGCACAGGGGCTGCAAGTTGCACGTACTGCAAGCTCGCAGGGTGGGTGACACCTCGGCATGTCCCGCCGCGAATTGCGCGGCAATGACTTCTATGCGTTCTGACCACAAGGCGATGAGGCTCGGAAAGTCCGGCATGCCTTCCATGCTCGACGGCATTCTCCGCGAGGGCTTGAACACCTTGGGACGCGAGTGTTCCGCTACAAAGCCACATTCGCCTGCATTGACCATGCCGTACGCGACCGCCACCAAGGCGTCCGGACGCAATAGGGCATAGACGGGCAACTGGGGATTGTCGGGACGGTCGCCGCGCCAGTCAGGCGACACGTTGCCGGTCTTGTAGTCGATGAGCACGCGACCGCCGTCCAGCAGCCGATCCACGCGATCAATGCGCACCCTGAAGTCCAGTCCGCCATGATGTGCAATCTGTGCGCCCTGCTCCAGCTGTTCTACCGTGAACGGCTCACGTAGTCTTTCGATCGCCAGCCATTTGTTCAAGAGCGCCGTCATGCGCGGATGTTCACGGCGCCTCCAACGCGCGCCGGGATCCCTCTGTTCGCATTGTTTCGCGAGGGCGCGTGAGACGCTGTTTGCCACCAGCGCCTCCAGAGGCTCGGAGGTCATGGCGGCCAACCCCGCGGAGCCCTTGAGCTGCCCCCAGAGGTACTCCAGCGCATGGTGCACCAGTTCGCCGCGCTCGCGCAGGTTGAAGCCGGGCACCGGTTTTTCCAACCGGTCGGTCAGTAAGCGCCCCTCCGCGTAGCCGCGGAAAGCGCATCGCGACTGCGCGCGCAGCGTGGACACGCCCCGAGTGCGCTCCACATCGACGGCAAAAGCCGGTGCTGCGTCGTCTCGCAGGACTTCGAGTGGCGGCGCGTGAAGGGCCTGTGCGTGCCAATGTGGCTGCGGCGACGAGCTCACAGGCTCCGAACTCACAGGCAGCAGCGGACTAGGTGTGGTCGGCCTGCCGTCGCTCGTATCCGCGCAACTGAAAACACAGTTTCCCGCTCTCAACAGCCACCGCGCTTGCAAGTCCTCGGCAAGCTGCAGTTGGGCTTCGATGTCGGCCGGGATGACGCCGTAGTCGCGCTGCAGCTTTACCGGCAGTAAGGCAATGGGATCAAGAGGCGGCGGCCAGCGATCCTCGCTGCATCCGGCCAGCCAGAGCCCGTCATAGGTGAGCCAGGGGTCCATGATTTGCGCACTCACCCAAATGGCAGGAATGCCGGTCTGGGGTTGGAAGGCCGTGTCGGCGGCGGCGCGGCTCAGGATGCGAATCGCCGCGACGGAACCCTGCTTACCGAACAGCGCATCGCCGGTGGCCAGCGAGGCGAGCAACTCGCGAAAACGTTCAGCGGCTTGGAATTCGGTGCTCGACCAGCGCTGGCGCAACACCCAGGGTCCCGCTTCAAAGGCGGCGATCCAGAGAGTGACCCATTGGCTTAAGAAGTGCGCGCCGCGCGCGGAGTCCAGGGTGGTGAGAAAGGCGCGTAAATACTTGAGGGCGGACATGGCGGGGGCGCCAAGTGTTTCCGCCAGCAGCAGCCAATCCGCGAGGTCGGCTTCGCTGGGTCCGCGGCTGCGCAATTCTACGTCCAATTGGGCCGCGGCAGCGGCATCGGTCGCCGAGAAGTGCAGCTGTGGCATGCGCAGCAAATCGCTGACCGCCTCGAATGACAACATGCCGGTGGTTGCCGCCAATGCCGCGAGTGCGGCTCGCACTGGCGGGTAATCCGCCAGCGGGGTGCCGCCGGCCACGGCATACGGTGCCGGCACATCGGCGTCCGTCAGCAAAAAGCGTTGCGGGGCGAGCACGGCATCGAAGGCATCTGCCACTTCAGCACGGCGCAAGTTCAAATCTGGAATGCAAATCCACGCGCGAAAATCCGGCGTCGCGCGCAGATGGTCGGCAGCCCATTCCGCCATGGCGGCAAGCTCGGCGGCGGGCGAGGCAGCTGCGACGGCGCGAGGCGGGGCCGCAGACACAGCCCGCGGCGGCGGCAGCATGGCGATCGCGCTGCTGTCGAGCCACCGGCGCACCACGGGACGCCAAATAGGACTTTCGATCCACACTAAGCCCGACACTGTCGGCGCTGAAGCCAGCAATTGATCCGGGGCAATGCAATGCAGTTCGCGGCAGCGCGCCTCGAAGCGCCTATTCCAGTCGAGGAAGGCCAGGGATTCCTCGGTGGCGTAGTCCGCCAGCTTTTGCAGCGGGATGCCGTAATCGATGACCGCACGGCGCGCGCGACGCGCGCTTTGGGCAGCACCATTGGGTTCCAGTAATTCGGCGCCGCCGTCGCTTTCCAAAATCACCGAGCGCCACAGTTCGCGCTCCTCGACATCGTTCAGGCAACGCGGCAGCGAGGCATCGAGCAGTTGGCGTTCGGCGTAGCGCTCGCGCAGCCAACCGCTAAAGTCTCGGATGCGCGGCGTGGGCCAAATCTCGTGCCCCAAGGCAAGATGCTGACGTTCCACCCAATCGAACAGCGCTGCAGCCAGCTCCGTATTCGGCGCCAGCAGGGTTTGTCCCGAGTTGGCGGCGTCGAACACGCCGCGCTCCGCGGTCTGCAGGCTTGAACTCAAACCTTACCGGCGACGACTTGCAACGTCGGCGCCGCGGCCTGCGAGTCCAAGAGTTCTTCGATGCGGCTGAACACGGTGGCGAGCACCTGGGACTCGGGCAGATTGGTAATGCGGAACGCGTTTTTATAGGGCACGTTGAAGCTGACGCCGGGAGCGACCAGCACATGCTTGTTTTCCAGGAGATTCAAGGCGAACACCTGGTCGTCGAAGTCGGGCATTACGTCCTCGCGGACCTGCACGAAGGAATACAAGGCACCCATGGGACGGGACAGTTTCAAATACCGGCTGCGAGCGACATTGTCGATAATGGCCTGGCGCGACTCGTACAGCCTCCCGCCCGGCCGCGTCAGCTCCTTGATGCTCTGATACCCGCCCAGCGCGGTTTGGACCGCCCATTGACCGGCAACGTTACTGCACAGTCGCAGTGAGCTTAGAAGCTCCAAGCCGCGTAGGTACTCACCGGCATGTTCCACATCGCCGGAAAAAACCGCCCAGCCGACTCGGTAGCCGCAGGCTCGGTACACTTTCGACAGGCCGCTCATGGTGCAGCACAATGTGCCGTGCACCAAGGTCGCCAAGGGAACGAATTCGGCGTCGTCGTACAAAATCTGATCGTAGATTTCATCGGACAATACCACCAGGCGATGCTTCTCTGCGATGCGCGCAATGGCCGCCAGAGTTTCGCGCGGATACACCGTGCCGGTGGGATTATTGGGATTCACCACCACGATGGCTCGAGTCCGCCGATTGATGAGCGCTTCAATTTCCTCGGGGTCAGGCACGAAGGCGCGCTCGGGGCGACAGGGATAATGCACGGCCTTGCCGGTATTGAGATTGACTGCCGCAGTCCACAGAGGATAGTCGGGGCTCGGCACCAACACTTCGTCGCCGGCGTTCAAGAGCGCGCGCAGCGACAGATCAATGAGTTCGCTCACGCCGTTGCCGATGAATACTTCTTCGGCGGTGACGCCTTTGACACCCCGTTCCTGCTGCTGCATGACCACGGCCTCGCGAGCCGGGAAGATGCCTTTCTGATGGACATAGCCCTCGCTGTAGCGAAGGTTCTCGATCATGGCAAGGCGCATGGTCTCCGGCGTGCGGAACCCAAAGGCATAGGGATTGCCGATATTGAGCGACACGATGTCGTAGCCCATGCGC
>Ga0302314_10020049_pt1 | contig 11078 bp, 9 predicted proteins | sample III_Palsa_N2_3_FD_200533 | JGI IMG/M metagenome (GOLD analysis project Ga0302314, IMG submission 200533) | Peat permafrost microbial communities from Stordalen Mire near Abisko, Sweden - III_Palsa_N2_3 | ecosystem: Environmental > Terrestrial > Soil > Palsa > Peat permafrost | place: Sweden... | reverse complement strand
CCGTGACGCAGCGGTTCTTCACCTCCTCGACGCCGAGGATCAGCAGGCGCCTGGCGCCATCTTCCTCAGCGCGCTTGACCACATGCTTGAAGCGGCGCTCGCTGTAGTCGACGGCCACGCGCCGGCCCTGCGCGCGCAGCGCCCGCGCCAGCTGGTTGGCGACCGGGAACTCGGCGGCCGACATCGGATAGACCACGTCATCGATCGAGCGCGACAGCACCGCGGCTGGGACCAGGCCGCGCTCGGCGAGGATCTCCGCGATCACGATGTCGCCGAAGCCGAAGCCGACCATCGGCAGGCTGGTGCCGCCAAAGGACTCGATGAGGCGGTCGTAGCGTCCGCCGCCGGCGATGGCGCGCGGCAGGGAACCGGAGGCGTCGAAGACCTCCCACACGCTGCCGGTGTAGTAGGACAGGCCGCGGATCACCGACAGGTCGATACGCATGCAATGGCCGATGCCGAAGTCGGCGAGGTAGCCCATCAGCCGGGTCAGCGATGCGATGCCGGGGTTCTCCGCCCCGACCAGCGCGGTGGCCTCCGCCAGCCCGGTGACGGCCAGGACCGCGAGGATCGTGGCGGCGGCCCCGGAGACGATGCCCAGCCCGGCCAGGGCATGGATGGTCGCATCCCGACCGATCTTGTCGTGCTTGTCGATGACCACGCACACCGCCGCGAAGGTCTCGCCGCCGATGCCCAGGCCCTCGAGGAAGTGCTGGATGACCTGGCGGTTGGAGATCTTGAAGATGACCTCACAGCGCTCCGGGGTCAGGCTGAGGCCGGTGGCGCTCAGGAAGGCGCACTGCGCGGCCATCAGCTCGGCCTCGGCGGCCTCCGAGGCCAGGCCGATGACATCCATGTTCCACTGGAAGTGCTCGCGCTTGCGGCCGCGCTGCATGTTCTCGTAGCGGAAGCACTGGGCGATGGCGAACCAGCGGCACGGCAGCGGCAGCGAAGTGCCCTTGGCCATGACCATGCGCGCCAGGCTCGGGGTGATCTCCGGGCGCAGGGCCACGCGGCGGTCACCCTTGTCGACGAAGTTGTAGAGCTGGCCGGTGATCTCGTCGCCGGCCTTGCGGATATAGAGCTCCTCGCTCTCGAGCACGCAGCTGTCGTACTCCTCGAACCCGTACTGCGCGGCGACCGCGCGCCACAGGCCGAACAGCCAGGTCCGCAGCCGCATGTCGTCGGGATAGAAGTCGCGGGTGCCTTTGACGGCCTGGAGGTCGATGCTGCTCATGAGGACGGGCATGGTGGACGGCGGGCGGAGCGTTCAACCGCCCCCGCGCGGCTGGTCCCCGTCAGGGGTCGCGGCGGATCCAGCGCGTGGAGAAGCCCAGCGCCGCCCCGGCGATCATCGCCAGCGCCCAGGCCCCCGACGGCACCACCTGGCCCTGCAGCCACAGGCGCAGGAGCTCCTGGGCGAGGTAGAGCGCCGCCATCGCGGTCAGGCCCATGGTGAACAGCCGCACATGCCCGACCTCGGTGAACAGGTAGTAGGACAGACCCCAGCGGATGCGGGTGCGCGGCGCGCGCGCCAGCAGCATCGCCAGCAGCCCGCAGTCCAGGCCGGTGAGCGCCGGCTCGCCGCCGAACAGCACCGCGCCCAGGGCCGAGACCGGCAGCACCGCCAGGCACGCCGCCAGCATCGCCCCCCAGCCGAGCTCGGCCTCGAGCGCGCCGCCGACCAGGATCAGCACCTGCAGCCCGGCCAGGAGCTGCCACCAGCCGCCCTGCAGCAGGACCTGGGTCCAGGGCTGCCACGGCTCGAAGAGTATCGGATCCTGGTAGATGCGCCCGTCGGCCGCGAGGTCGACCAGCACCAGGCTGGGCTCCTGCGGCAGCGGCCCGTGGTGCATCAGGCTCCAGCCCGCCAGGCGCTCGGCCAGGAAGGCCAGGACCACGATGGCGGTCAGCGACCAGGTGCACCACATGCGCCGCAGGCTGGGCTGGCCATCGACCGCGAAGGCGTGGATCAGCACGGCGGCGCGCTCCGCTTCAGGCGCTGGTGAAGGGTGCGCGGTCCAGCCATGGGCACAGCGGCTGCACCGCCTCGAGCAGCTGGCGATGCAGGCCCGCAGTCGCGGCGCAGACCATCGAGCGGCGCTTGGTGAGGTGCTCGGTCGAGCCGCGGTAATCGGTCGCGACACCGCCGGCGCAGCGCACCAGGAGCTCGCCCGCCGCCGTGTCCCAGGGATAGATGCCGAGCTCGTAGTAGCCGTCGAGGCGGCCGACCGCGACATAGGCCATGTCCAGCGCCGCGGAGCCGCCGCGGCGCTGGTCGTCGCAGCGCCGCTGCACCGACGAGAAGACCTTGAAGCAGTCGTCGTGCGCTTCCGGGAAGCGGAAGGGCAGCGCGGTGGCCAGCAGCGCATTGGCCAGCTCGCAGCACGGCGAGGCGTTGGCCCGTTCGCCGTTGAGCCACACGCCGGCCCCGGCCTCGGCGAGGAAGGCCTCGTCGCGCATCGGGTCGTAGACGATGGCCTCCTGCGGCTGCGACTGCTCGCAGAAGGCGATCGAGACGGCGAAGACCGGGATGCCGTGCAGGAAATTGGTGGTGCCGTCGATGGGATCGATGATCCACAGCGGACGGCCGGCGTCGGTCTGCGAGGGATGCATGCCCGAGCCCTCCTCGCCGAGCACCAAGTGCTCAGGGAAGCGGGTGCGGATCTTGCGCACGATCGCATCCTCGACCAGGCGGTCGACGTGGCTGACGTAGTCGTGCATGCCCTTGACGCGCACATCCTTCTCGGCGACGTTCGCGAAGTGCTCCCGTGCGATCTTCCCGCCCAGCTTGGCGAGTTCGATCAGCAGCGTCCGCATCGACATGGGCCCATCCTGGCAGCGCGCCGTGCGTCAACAAGCGTGCAGCGGCCGGTATTGGCGCAGGCTGCCCGATGCGGATACTGGCGGCCATGATCGTCCGTGGCCTGCCTCTGCCCCTGTCCACCTACCGCGCGCGGCGTGCGCGGGCCGCCGCCATCACCACCCGTCTCGCCGGACGGCGCGTGCCGCTTCTGCTGATCGGCTGCGGCGAGGAGCAGCTGCGCCGCGAGCGGCAGGATCCCTGGTTCGACTATTACAGCGGCTGCCATGAGCCCGAGGCCGCGCTGCTCATCGACCCGACCGCGCCGCACGGGCGCGACACCCTGTTCCTGGATGCCGGCGATCCCGCGCGCATCGTCTGGGAAGGGCCGCGCCTCGGCCCCGGCGCGACGGCGGCGCGGCTGCACGGCGTGCATGCCTGCCTGCCCAGGGCGGAGCTCACCGCGCGGGTTCTCAAGGCCGCCAAGCGCGCCGGCCACCGCCTGATGATGTGCACGCGCGAGCGCGAGCCCGGCTTCCAGGCGGCCGCCTTCGCAACCTGGACCAAGCAGCTCAAGGGCATCGAGGTCATCAATGCCGAGCCGCAGCTGGTCCATCAGCGCATGTACAAGGACGCCGCCGAGGTGGCGCTGTTCCGCACCGCGATCGCGATCACCGCCGCGGGCTTGAAGAAGGTCCTGCCGCGCATCCCCAAGCTCAGGCGCGAGTGCGACGTCGCGGCGGAGCTCATCGCCGAATACCGCCGCGTCGCCTACGCGCCGCTCGCCTTCCCGCCGATCGTCGGCTCCGGCGTGCACGGCGCGACGCTGCACTATCCGCACAACGACCAGCCGCTGGTGCGCGGCGCGCCGCTGCTGATCGATTCCGGCGCCACCGCCGGCGGCTACTGCGCGGACGTCACGCGCACCGTGCCGCAGCAGGGGCGCTTCAGCAGCCGGCGCTTCCGCGAGGTCTACGAGCTGGTGCTGCGCTGCAACGCGCTCGGCCGCGCGCATGCCCGTCCCGGCATCACCCGCGAGGAGCTCAACGCCATCGCCTGGAAGCCTATCACCGATGCCGGCTTCACCCGCCATCATGGCCTGAGCCACCACATCGGATTGGATGTGCACGACCCGGCCGACTATTCGGTTCCGCTCGCGCCGGGCATGGTGATCTCCAATGAGCCGGGCGTCTACCTGCCCGACGAGGGCTTCGGCATCCGCATCGAGGACGACCTGCTGATCACCACCGACGGCAACGAGGAGTTGACGCGCCACATCCCGAAGACCATCCCGCTGCTCGAGGCGGCGATGCGCGGCTGAGCGGCCGCGTCAGTGCGCCGCGGGCGCGGTGGGCGCGGTGGGCTCTGGCGGGGCCGCGGGCACCGATGGCACCGGCGCGACGACCGCTGTCGGGCTCAGGGCATCGAGCTGCCTGTGCACCACCGCAAGACGCTCGAAGGTCGCCTCGCGTGCCGCCAGCTGCCGGTTGATCGCCGCCAGCTCCTGATGGGCGCGGCTCTGCGCGATGGAGAGCTGGGCGGCGTCGGTGGAGATGTCGGTGAGCGCATTCTGCAGCTCGACCATGCGCACCCGGTCGAGCTGGTCCTGGCTAGCCGTGATGCTCTCAAGCAGGGTCAGGCGCGTGCGCAGCTTCTCGATCGAGGTCCTGACCTGGTCACCCTCCGCGTCGACCAGCCAGCTCTCGTAGCCGAGGTCGTCGCGCGCCTCGGTCATGTCGCGCTGCCGCTGGTCGAGATCGCCCGGCAGGTCGGTGATCAGGGCCTGCAGACGGTCGATCTCGCGCTCGAGACGGGCGCGCTGGTAGCGCTTGGCGACGTCGCTGGGCGAGTGCGGCGCATCCTGATCCGGGACGGCCTGGTCCGGCGCCGCCGGGGCGGTCGCGGCGGGTTGGACCTCGGCGGCGTGGCCCACGCCGAACAGGACCAGCAGACTCCCGATTCCGACCATCCGCGATACCAGCATGCGCGACCTCTCCAGACCATACGGACGGCGCCGGTCATCGTTGGCCGGTGCGGCCGGTACGTCGACTATGACCTGCATATCCGAGCACGGGGCACGTCCGGCCGCGCCGCCTAGGTGCTGGCCTTGAGACCCTGCCCGGTCACGCCGAGCCGGCCCTGCAGCGCCGTCAGCTCCTCGCCCAGCGCCGCCGGCAGGCGGGTGCCGAAGCGCGCCAGGTGCTTGGCGATGTCGCCGCACTCCGTCCGCCAGTCCTCCGCATCGATGCTCAGCAGGCGGGTCAGCGCCCCGGAGGCGAGGGTCAGCCCGGCGGTATCGAGGTCCTCGGGGTGCGGCAGCCAGCCGATCGCGCTCTCCACGGCCGGGATCCGCCCCTCGAGGCGGTTGATGACCCATTCCAGGACGCGCAGGTTGTCGCCATAGCCCGGCCACAGGAAGCCGCCCTCGGGCGCGGTGCGGAACCAGTTGACCAGGAAGATCTTCGGCGCCTTGGCGCCGAGCAGCTCGCCCATGCGCAGCCAGTGCGCGAAGTAGTCGCCCATGTGGTAGCCGCAGAAGGGCAGCATCGCGAACGGATCACGGCGCATCACGCCCACCGCCTGGCTGCTCGCCGCGGTGGTCTGCGAACCGATCGTCGAGCCGAGGAAGACGCCCTGCTGCCACGAGCGCGCCTGCACCACCAGCGGCACGGTGGTCGGACGGCGGCCGCCGAACAGGATGGCATCGATCGGCACGCCGCGCGGATCGTCGAAGGCCGGGTCGAGGGCCGGGCAGCGCTTGGCATCGACCGTGAAGCGGGCGTTGGGGTGGGCCGCCGGGGTCTTGGCGCCGGGGCTCCACGGCTCGCCCCGCCAGTCGCGCAGCCGCGCCGGCGGTGGCACGCCCATGCCCTCCCACCACACCTCGCCATCGGCGCTGGTCGCGCAGTTGGTGAAGATGGTGTCCCGCTCGATGGTCGCCATGGCGTTGGGGTTGGACGTCGCCGAGGTGCCCGGCGCGACGCCGAACAGCCCTGCCTCGGGATTGATGGCGTAGAGCCGGCCATCGTCCGCGATGCGCATCCAGCTGATGTCGTCCCCGACCATCCGCACCGACCAGCCACGCAGCTGCGAGCGCAGCATCGCCAGGTTGGTCTTGCCGCACGACGAGGGGAAGGCTGCGGCGATGTAGCGGGTCTGCCCGGAGGGCGGGGTCAGGCCGAGGATCAGCATGTGCTCGGCCATCCAGTCCTGGTCGCGCGCCAGGACCGAGGCGATGCGCAGCGCGAAGCACTTCTTGCCGAGCAGGGCGTTGCCGCCATAGCCCGAGCCGAAGGACCAGATGCCCGGATCGTCCGGGAAGTGCGCGATCCACTTGCCGGCGGGATCGGTGACGCACGGCCAGGGCACGTCGGCCTGGCCTTCGGCGAGCGGCGCTCCCACCGAGTGCATGCCGGGAACGAAGGGCTGGCTGGCGCCCATCGCCGCGAGCGCCTGCGCGCCCATGCGCGTCATGATGCGCATCGACAGCGCGACATACGGCGAGTCGGTGAGCTCGACGCCGAAGCGCGCATGCTGAGAACGCAGCGGGCCCATGCAGTAGGGCACGACATACAAGGTGCGGCCGCGCATCGCGCCTTTGAACAAGGCCAGCAAGGTCGCCTTGGTGGCGGCCGGCTCGGCCCAGGTGTTGGTCGGGCCGGCCTCCTCCCGGGTGCGGGAGCAGATGAAGGTGCGATCCTCGAGGCGGGCGGTGTCGCTGGGATGGGTGCGGCAGGCATAGCTGCCCGGGCGAGCGGCGAGCGGTTCGAAGGTGCCCTGGGCGACGAGCAGGGCGCGCAGCGCCGCCGCCTCCTGCTCGGAACCATCGCACCACTGCACCTGTTTCGGCTGGCACAGCGCCACCATCGCGGTGACCCACTCGTGCAGTGCAGCATGGTGCGACATCTCGTTGATCATCCGCCGCATCATCGCCCTGCGGCGCGCTTGGGAATGCTCCATCAGTCAGCGCTCACCAGGAACCATCCTGCGATTGTCCCGTGGGTCCCCTGCCTACGCTGCGTGCATGGAATGGGACGGCAAAGTCGGGGCACCTACGTTGCAATGCCTGGCCAGCGGCCGGCCCCTGGCTCCCGGCGAGCGCTTCTTCTCGGCGCTGCGCGCCAGCCAGGCGCTGTTCGTGCGCGAGGATTTCGCGGAAGTCGCATGGACTTCGGTCGACAAGACGCCCTATGTCAGCTGGTGGCGCCGCACCGTGCCGGTCGACAGCGGTCGCCGCCAGACGCTGAAGCTCGATGCCGAGGTGCTGTGCCAGCTGTTCACGGATTTGAAGGATTCGACCAGCCGCTCCAGCCAGTGCTTCTGCTATGTCGTGGCGCTGTGCCTGGTGCGCATCCGCGCGCTGCGCCTGCGCGACATCGAGCATCGCGACGGGCAACCCTACCTGCTGCTCGAGGACCGTCGCGCCGAGTGCGTGCACCGCCTGCGCGATCCGCGCATGAATCCCGATGAGGAGGACCAGGTGCGTCGCAACCTCATGCAGGTGATCACCATCGATGGTTCGGGCGCATCGCCCGCGCCGGGCGGCGCGCCGCCTGATGAGATCATCGCCGAGGCGCCGGAATAGGCGTCGACACGGCCATCCAGCGCCGCGCGCGCCCTGCCGATCAGTTGCCGCGGCGCGCGATCTGATAGCTGGGCAGCTGCCAATGCGCGAGGTCGGTGGGTTCGATGGTCGCCTGCAGCTGGTCGCCATTGCGGCGCCTGTAGATATGCGGCTTGATGACCAGGGTGTCGGAGGAGGAGCGGGAATTCTCCTTGGTCAGCTCGACGCGCCGGTCGAAGGGCGCACGCTTGTCGGCGGTATCGTTGATCGAGCCCGTGAAGGGCGTGCTGGCGGCCTTCTGGGAGCCACCCTGGCTGTCGAGCTGGCTTTTGAGCGCCGACAGCTCGCCACGGTTGGCGGCGTCCGGGTAGTCGGTCATCAGCTGGTCGACCTCGGAGGCGGTGTCGCCGACCGAGCCGAGCTCGCTGAGGTTGGTGCCGCTGTCGTTGGCCAGCGCCTGGACACCGCCCGAGGCGCCCTGCACGGCGAGGCTCTCCGGCGCCAGGAAGGCCGAGGCCAGGGTCTCGAAGCAGCCGCCCAGCGACGCGAGACCGGTGCCGAGCACCGCGTAAGCCAGCAGTCGGAGCACGAACATGCCACCATGATCCGCTGCCTGGCGGTCCAGGGCAAGGACTGGTCGGCCGATCGCCAGACGGCGACGAAAACACCGTCTTCCCGACGTCTGCCGGGAGGGAACGTCGAAAAGCGCCCGGTGGCGTCGAAAGCTGTTCACCATTTGCACATCCTTCCGACACGGGTAAGTCCTGTGCATGGCGGTGCTTGCACTGCTTTCGTGTTTTTCGCCGTGGCATAAGGAAGAAGAGGAAGAGAGTAATAGAACCTATGGAGACCTCGAGCAAAGGACTGCTGAACCTGCAATGCGAGCGTGAGCGCATCCTCGCGGCCATCCAGGCCGCGGACGCGGTGGTGCCCTCCAACAGCACCAAGCCGATCCTCACCAACCTGCTGCTCGATGCCAAGGACGGCTATCTCGAGATCATCGCCACCGACCTGCAGGTCGGGCTGCGCAGCGTGATGCGCGACGTGTCGATCTCAGCACAGGGCGAGGCGGTCGTCCAGGCCCGCCAGCTGGCGGTGATCCTCAAGGAATCCACCTCGCCCGTGGTCAGCCTCTCGGTCGAGGGCCGCGGCGACCAGCGCCTGCTGCACATCGTGCTCGGCGATGGCGATTACCAGATCCCGGCCGTGGTCGGCGAGACCTTCCCGCACGTCTCCTTCTTCCCGAGCGAGGTCCGTGCGACCAGCATCCAGGGGGCGCGCTTCGAGGAGATGATCCGCCAGACGGTCTTCGCCATGGACAAGGACCGCACCAGCGCGGTGCTCTCTGGGCTGTACATCGCGATCGGCAACGGCGAGCTGGTGGTGGCCGGGACCAATGGCCAGGTGCTGTGCGAAGCGGTCGAGAAGGGCGAGGCCTACGCCGGCGAGCTGCAGGTCGCGGTGGTGCCCTCGATGACCATCAGCCACCTGCAGCGCATCCTCGGCTCGACCCATCCGGAGCGCATCGAGCTGGCCTTCTCCAACAAGCTGGTGTTCGTGCGCCTGAACATGCCCGGCGGCCTGGTCGTCGAGCTCACCAGCCGCCTGGTCGAGGGCCACTTCCCGCCCTACCGCAACGCCCTGTCCGCGACCGCCCCCACCCAGGTCACCTTCCATGCCGCGGACCTGCTCTCGGCGGTGCGGCGCGCCGCGCTAATGACCAACCAGACCAGCCCCGGCATCGTCATGGTCCTGGACCAGTCCACGGCGGTGTTCTCGAACCTCAACTACACCAACGGCAGCGCCCGCATCCCGGTGCCCTGCACCTACCAGGGCAGCGGGCTGAAGCTTGGCATCAACGCGCATTACCTCGGTGATGTGCTGCGCGTCTACAAGTCCGACTCGATCACCGTGCAGCTGGCGCGCGGGCTGATCATGCGCGAACCAGGCGCGACCTTCCTGATCATGCCGATCAGCCTGCCCTCCTAGACGCCATGGCCGGCCAGGACCCGAAGCGTGGGCCGACGCGCGTCACCGTCCCCGGCGGCACCCCCTGGCGAGCGGCCCGCGAGGTGGCCGAGGTCCTGCAGAGCCATGGCTTCCAGGCGTGGTTCGTCGGCGGCTGCGTGCGCGACCTGCTGCTCGACCGCCCGATCCACGATGTCGACCTCGCCACCGACTGCGTGCCGGAGCGCATCACGAACCTCTTCGACAAGACGGTGACGGTCGGCAAGAGCTTCGGCGTGGTGGTGGTGGTGCTGCCCGACGGCAGCCACGTCGATGTCGCGACCTTCCGCCACGACGGGCGCTATCTCGACAACCGTAGGCCCGAGAGCGTGCGCTTCGGGACCGTCGAGGAGGACGTGGCGCGCCGCGATTTCACCATCAATGCGCTGCTGTTGGACCCGTGGAACGGGCAGGTCGTGGACCACGTCGGCGGCCTCGAGGACCTGCGCGCCCGCCGTCTGCGCGGCGTCGGCGACGCGCGCACCCGTCTCGGCGAGGATCCGCTGCGGGTGCTGCGCGGGCTGCGCTTCGCCGCGGTGCTCGAACTGACCATCGAGGAGGGAACCTGGACGGCGATCTGCGCCACCCCCCTGCACGGGGTCAGCGGGGAGCGCCTCATGCAGGAGTGGTCCAAGGCCACGCGCGGCGTGCACCGCCGCATCTTCTTCGAGCTGCTCTGCGCCAGCACCCGCATCCAGGAGCTCTGCCCGGTGGTGGCGGCGCTGCCCGCGGCGGCGGTCGGTGAGACCGCCGCGGCCCTCGGCCGGCTGCCGGGCCAGGCCGGCTTCGCGCTGGTCCTGGCGACCTGGCTGAGCGGGGTCGCGGCGGCCGCGGCGGTGGCCTGGATCCTGGTCCGGCCCGTGGAACGCACCCTGCAGCGCGAGGTGCAGTGGCTGCTCGAGCAGTACGCCGCCCGCGCCGGCTTCGCCCGCCAGCCGGTCCCGGCCAGGCGGCGCATCGCCCGCTCGTCCTGGGCGCCCGCGCTGTGCGCGCTGTGCCTGGCCTGCGACCCCGAGGGGCCGGCCACCGCCGCGCTCGGCCAGGCGGTGGCCGCCGAGCAGAAGATCGGGGAATTGCGCCCGCTGCTGACCGCCAGCGCCCTGCTGGCGCTGGGCATGACCCCGGGACCCGGGCTCGGCGAGCTGCTCAAACGCCTCGAGGACGCCCAGCTCGAAGGGCGCCTGGGTAGCGAGGACCAGGCGGTGGCGCAGGTCCGCGCCTGGATGGCGGACGGATCCACACGCGGCTGAGTGTCTGACCAATCCGCTGTTGCGCGGCCGGTGGCGCGCGTTGACCGCACTGCCGCCCGGTTAGTCTGCCGGACCCTCGCGCACGGATGCGCGAAGGCCCTCCCTACCCAGGACTCTGCACATGGCCAAGGCCGCCGCCTCTCCCGCGAAATCTGCCAAACTTGGACGCCTGATCTACCATTTCGGTGGTGGACGCGCCGATGGCAACGCGACCCAGAAGGCGTTGCTCGGCGGCAAGGGCGCGAATCTCGCCGAGATGGCCCGTCGTGGCTTCAACGTGCCCCCTGGCTTCACCATCACGACCGAGATCTGCACCTACTACTACGACCACAAGCGCACCTACCCGAAGGGCCTCTTCGAAAAGGACATCAAGCTCGCCATCGCCAGGCTCGAGAAGCTCCAGGGCAAGGGCTTCGGCTCGGCCACCAATCCGCTCCTGGTCTCGGTGCGCTCT
>Ga0302314_10020048_pt1 | contig 11078 bp, 10 predicted proteins | sample III_Palsa_N2_3_FD_200533 | JGI IMG/M metagenome (GOLD analysis project Ga0302314, IMG submission 200533) | Peat permafrost microbial communities from Stordalen Mire near Abisko, Sweden - III_Palsa_N2_3 | ecosystem: Environmental > Terrestrial > Soil > Palsa > Peat permafrost | place: Sweden... | reverse complement strand
AAGGACGCGCGGGCGAACCTGGTCACGGCGGCGGACCGGGAGGCTCAGCGCGCGGTCACCGCGACGATCCTCGCCACGTTCCCGCAGCACCTGGTGAACGGGGAGGAAGGCACGGCAGGAAACCCCGGCTCCGATCACGTCTGGTACGTCGATCCCCTCGACGGGACGACGAACTACCTGCACGGGGTGCCCTTCTTCTGCGTGTCGGTGGCGCTGCGGGCCCAGGGCCGGACCGTGGCCGGCGCGGTCTACGATCCGCTGCGCGACGAGCTGTACGCCGCCGCGCCCGACGCCGGGGCGACGCTGAACGGCGCGTCGCTGCGCGTCTCGGAGACGGCCACGCTGGACCGCTCGCTCGTCGTCGCGCAGGCGCAGACGGTCGACCCGGGCGAGATCCGCGCCTACGCCCGCCTGGTCGAGCGGCTCATGTCGGTCACCGGCGGCGTCCGCTCGCTCGGCTCGCCCGCGCTGACGCTGTGCGCGATCGCGGCCGGGCGGCTCGAGGCGTACTGCGAGTACGACATGCACCCGTGGGACATCCTGGCCGGCCAGCTGATCCTGGAGCAGGCGGGCGGCACCCTGACGCTGTTCGACGGCCGGCCGCACCAGAGCGCGGACCGCGCCGACGTGGTGGCGAGCAACTCCCGCATCCACGCGGACCTGATCGACGCGCTCCGTTCGACCACTGACCAGGAGGCATAAGTGAGCGACTACCAGTACCCGACGGCCCTGCCGGTGACGACGACCGGCGGCTGGGCCCGGCCCGGCTGGTGGGACGTCGTCGCCGAGGGCGAGCAAGCGGGTCGTTTCGGCCCGGCTGACCGGCAGGAGCTCCTCGACGACTACTGCCAGCTCGCCATCTACGACCAGGAGTCGGCCGGGCTCGACCTGCTCACCGACGGCGAGCACCGGCGCGGCGGCTGGATCGAGGGGATCACCGGCAAGATGGCGGGCCTGGCGCTGAAGCCGACGCCGCGGCGGCTCGGCGCGATCGGCTGGGACCAGCTGCCCGTCTACGAGGTGCGCGAGCCGCTCGACCAGGTCGAGTCGATCTGGGACTACACCAGCGAGTACGAGTTCCTGCGGGCGCGGACCGACCGCCGTCCCAAGATCGGCATGCCCGGCCCGTACGGGATCACCACCGAGCTCGACTTCTCCCCCGTGTACCGCACCCGCCGCGAGTGCGCGGACGCCCTCGTCCCCGCGATCAGGTCCGACATCAAGCGGCTGGTCGCGGCCGGCTGCGACTGCATCCAGATCGAGGAGCCGCTGACCCCCTCGCACGCGTCCGAGGACCGGACGCCGGAGAACCTGGTCGAGACGATCAACGCCGTCGTCGACGGGATCACCGGGTGCACGTTCATCGTGCACATCTGCTTCGGGTCGTTCCGCCGCCTGCCCTACGCCAAGCGGACCTACCGCTGGCTGTTCCCGACCCTGCTCGACGCCAACGTGCAGGGCTTCAGCCTGGAGTTCGGCGCGCGCGAGATGTCCGAGATCGACCTGGTCGGCACGTGGGATCGCGACCGCATCCTGTCCGCCGGGCTGATCGACATCAAGACCCACTACTGCGAGACCCCCGAGGACATCATCGAGCGCGTCCGCGCCTGCCTGAAGTACCGCGACCCCGAGCGCCTCGAGATCTCCACCGACTGCGGCCTGCGCCGAGTCCCCCGCTACCTCGCGATCAGCAAGATGTCCGCGGCGGCGGAGGCCGCCCGGAGACTGCGGGCCACCGGCTGAGCTGTCAAGGATTGGTCCGACCCCTATTTCCGGGCCAGTCTGGAGCGCTTACATCGGCAGCGGGCATCGTGGCCGACTGCGTCGGCGACGGTTATCACCAAGCGATCCATATCCTTGACCTGCCGCTGCCCGACCCGCCGCCGAGGGGCGCCGAGTGGATCGCCGCGTACCGGCGCTGGGCGAGGTTCGCGTGAGCGAGTACCAGTACTTGGCCGCCGGGGACCTGCGGCTGCTGTACCTCGCGTGGCTGCTGTCGATCCAGTGGCTCGACGAGGACCTGATAGCCGTAGCGGCCGGCGCGAGTCCGCCCGCCGAAGAGCCTTCGGACGACGGCCTAGCCGAATGGATCGCCTCGCTTCCGACGGCGGAGAAGGACTCGTTGCTGACGATGGCCGCCAACGGCGACGGCGCGCTGGTGCAGGCACTGCTGCTGCTGCTAGATCTACGCAGCAGTACCGCGCCCGGCCCGGCCTGCAAAGCCGCCTCGACGCAGCGGGCTTCCCTCCGTGGTTTCACGTCCTCCAGGTACCCGCTGAGAGCCTCAGGCTGACAGCTACTTGTCGCGGCGCTCGAGTTCGCCGCCCGGCGGATCACGGTCAACGCTGACTCGCCGCTCAGAGCCAGGGCGGAAGGACCGGGGCGGCGGGCAGTGCCGGGGCGGGGCGGCCGGTCAGGTAGGCGGTCAGGTCGGCCAGCAGGCCGGTGACCGGGACCGGGCTGCCGGTGCCGGCCACGTCCCAGCGGCCGCCGGTGTCGGTGGCGGCGATGAGCAGGGCCGGGCCGCCGCCGACGGCCGAGCGGCGGCCGGTCACGTCGTCGAGCAGCGCGGCCAGGAAGTCCGGCGGCAGGTCGGCGAACGTGATGCCGGCCGCCAGGTCGATGGAGTGGATGTAGATCTCACGGGCGCGCATCCACGGGATCTCGTTGGCTGACCTGGTCAGGCCCTGGGCGGTGATGATCTTCGCGTCCCAGGCGGCGCCGTCGAGGGCGTCGAGGGCGTCCAGGTCGGCGGCGAGATCGGCCGCCGACGACGACACCCAGGCGCGCAGGTCGGCCGGCGGGAGCTCGGCGCCCGCGGCGATGTCCGCCTCACGCGCCTCGGTGGAGGCGTACATCCGGCGCTCCTCGCCGGTGCGCGCCCAGTGCACCAGGTTGCGCAGCGCGTCCGCGTTGGCGGCGATATGCGAGAGCAGGTAGGCGCGGGTCCAGCCCGGCAGCGCGGTCGGCGCGCCCAGGGCCTCGTCGGGCAGGCCGGCCACCTCGACCAGCAGCCGCTCGGTGCCGTGGTGCATCCAGTTCAGCGTCTGGTCCGGCCTCATCGCCGCCACCTTCTCTCGCGTCGTCGTTCACGGCGTTCAGGGCATGCAGGGTCTCCCGGGCGATGATAAAGGCAGGGCGCGCCGGTGAATCACGGGGGTTGGCCCATCCCACGAGGAGCGATCGGGGCCCGCGGGCGCGTTAGTGCTGAAAGTTTGGCCGTCTATAACCGGCCTAACTTTCAGCACTGAAGCCAGCACTCCGCGCTTCTTGCTGTTATCTGGGGAAAGGGGCCCTCACGTGGTCGTGACGGGCGGGGGCGGGGCGTCCAGCCCGCAGTGCAGCCCCTGGCTCGAGGCCACAGACGCCGCCGGGGACACTGACGCAGGCGCAGCCGACGCCGCCAGGCCCGCCGGGGGCACCGCAGGCGCCGCGCGGGCGGGGTTGCGGATGGTCAGGGCGGCCAGCACGCCGCCGAACACGCACAGCCCGGCCGAGATGAACGACGCGGTGTGGAATCCGGCCGAGAACTGCGCCGGGTGGAGGTACGAGCTTCCGGACAGGCCGGCCGCGGCCGGCAGCACCGCGACGGCGATGAGCGCGGCGGCACGGGCGACGTCGTTGTTGACCGCCGACGCCATCCCCGCGTGCTCGGCCGGGACGGCGGCCAGCACGGTCGTGGTCAGCGGGGCGACGTTGGCGGCCACGCCGAGCCCGAAGACGAGGACGGCCGGGAGCACCTCGGTGAGGTAGTTACCGGACGCGCCGATGCGGGCGAACAGTGCCAGCCCGGCCGCGAGCAGGAGCGGCCCCACGGTCATCTGCAGGCGCGGGCCGATGCGGGCGGCCAGCGCGCCGGAGCGGGCGGACAGCAGCAGCATGATGACCGTCACCGGCAGCAGCGAGATGCCCGCCTCAAGCGCGGTGTAGCCGGAGACCTGCTGCAGCTGGATCGGGAGCAGGAACAGCGTGCCGCCCAGGGCCGCGTACACGATGAACGTCACCGCGTTGGCCGAGGTGAACTGGGTCGAGGCGAACAGCTTGAGGTTCAGCAGCGGCGCGGTCTGGCGCCGTTCGTAGGCGATGAAGGACCCGAGCAGGATGACGCCGACCGCCAGCGCCGCCAGCGGAGCGGGTCTGGTCCAGCCGCCGGCCCCCTCGATCAGCCCGTAGGTCAGCCCGATCAGGCCGACCGTGACCAGCACGCCGCCGACCAGGTCGACCCGCCCGGTCAGCGAGGTGTCCCGTGATTCGGGCACGTGCCGCCGGGCCACGACCAGCACGAGGACGGCCATCGGCAGGTTGATGGCGAAGATCAGCCGCCAGGACACCGCCTGGATCAGCCAGCCGCCAAGGAACGGGCCGATCGCGGTGCCGACACCGGACAGTCCCGACCAGGCGCCGATCGCCTTGCCCCGGTCCTCCGGGCGGAAGGAGGCCTGCAGGATGGCGAGGCTGCCCGGCGTGAGCAGGGCCGCGCCGACGCCCTGCAGCGCCCGCGCGCCGATCAGAACCGCGGCGTCCGGGGCGATGCCGCACAGGCCCGACGCGATCGCGAACCAGACGACGCCGATCATGAAAACCCGCCGGCGGCCGTAGCGGTCACCGAGGGCGCCCGAGAGCAGCAGCAGTCCGGCCAGCGTCAGGGTGTAGGCGGTGACCACCCACTGCAGGGCGGACAGGCCGGCGTGGAAGTCGCGGCCGATGGCGGGCAGCGCGATGCCCACCACGGTCGCGTCGATCGAGGCCATCGCCGACCCGAGGACGGTCGCGAGCAGCACCCACCGCCCCCGGGCGCTCGCGTACGTGATCGACCCCATCAGGCGCGGGCCGGCCGGATGAGGCCGGTCACCGCGCCGAGGGCGATGCGGCCGCCGGCCGTGCCCGGGGCGGTGGCGGTGATCGTCACCGTGTCGCCGTCGAGCAGGAACGCGCGCGGCTCGCCCTTGACGGTGATCGGCTCGGCGCCGCCCCACGTCAGCTCGATGAACGCGCCGCGCTGGTCCTTGCCGGTCCCGGAGACGGTGCCGGAGGCGAACAGGTCCCCGGTCCGGGTGGACGCGCCGTTGACGGTCAGGTGCGCCAGCATCTGGGCCGGCGACCAGTACATCGACGCGTACGGGGGGCGGGAGACCACCTCGCCGTTCCACTCGACCGCCAGGTCGATGTCCAGGCCCCAGTCCGCGTCCGCCCGCAGATAAGGAAGCACCGGCGGGTCCTGGCCCGGCAACGGCACCCGGGCGGCGGCCAGGGCCGCCAGCGGCGTCACCCAGGCCGAGACCGAGGTCGCGAACGACTTGCCCAGGTGCGGCCCGAGCGGCACGTACTCCCAGGCCTGCAGGTCCCGGGCGGACCAGTCGTTGACGAGGACGACGCCGAACACGCGATCGGCGAAGTCGGCCGTGGTGACCGGCTCGCCCAGCGGCGACCCGACGCCGACCACGAACCCGAGCTCCGCCTCGATGTCGAGCCGGACCGACGGGCCGAACACCGGCGCCGGGTCACCGGGGCCCTTACGCTGCCCGGCCGGGCGGACGATGTCGGTGCCCGAGACCACGACGGTGCCGGCCCGGCCGTGGTAGCCGACCGGCAGGTGCTTCCAGTTCGGCAGCAGCGGCTCGGGGTTGTCCGGCCGGAACAGCCGGCCGAGGTTGGACGCGTGCGCCTCGGAAGCGTAGAAGTCGACGTAGTCGGCCACCGCGAACGGCAGCGTCAGCTCGACGTCGCCCAGCGGGTGCACCGCGCCGTCCGGCAGCGCGTCGCCGGCCACCAGCTCGGTGATCCGCGCCCGCGCTCGCGCCCAGCGAGCGGGCCCGGTCGCCATGAACGGGTTGAGCGACGGCGCCGCGAACACCTCGTCCCCGAGCGCCGCCGCCAGGTCGATGACGCTGTTCCCGGCGCGGACGCCCACCCGGGGCCGCCCGCCGCCGACCGAGAACACCCCGTAAGGCAGGTTGTCGAGGCCGAACGGCGAGGCGTCGGGTATCAGGCGCATTTGCCGATTCTAGTTACTCCAGTGTTACGACCGCCTCGGCGGGGGCGGCGACAATCTGGGCCCGCGTCTTGCGCCCCAGCCACCAGAAGAGCACCCCGACGCCGATGAAGACGAGCACCGGGATCAGCTCGGTCCACAGGTACACCCAGCGCTCGCTGGGCGCCCAGCCGTCGGGGATGAACGCGCTCCCGAACCAGGAATCGCCCAGGCCGGGGGCGATCAACTGCACCGAGGCGATCGCGACCAAGACCATCAGCAGCACCGTCAGCGGCCGGTAGAAGGGCATCTTGAACGGCCGGGGAACGTCGGGGCGGCTGCGGCGCAGCTTCCACAGCGCCGGGTAGATGAGCAGGTAGCTGATCAGCGTGGTGGAGATCGTCACGCCGAGCACCGCCCCGAAGTACTTCGCCGCGTTGCCGTTGGTCAGCTCGGTGGCCAGCACGACCACCCCCGACGCGACAATCCCGGAGAAGATGTTCACCCGCACCGGCGTACCGAACTTGGCGTCGATCACGCCCAGGAAGCGCGGGCCGGCGCCGTCGTAGCAGGACACCGCCAGCGCCCGGTCCGAGCCCATGATCCAGGTCGCGCCGGAGGTGATGAGGCAGACGATGAACAGGATCGCGCAGAGATCGCCGAGGACGGTCCCGGCCCCGCTGAGCGTGACCGTGCCGTCGGAGGCGACGTGACCGCCGTACACGGTGAACGCGTCCTGCATCGCGCTGGCGAACCCGGAGAAGTTCTGGATGGCCGTGTTCGGCAGCACGATCAGGATGCCGAGCACCGGCAGCGCGTAGAGGATGACGCTGCCGATGGCCGACCGGGCGATGCTGAACGGCACGTCGCGCTGCGGGTTGATCATCTCCTCGCCGGCGCTGTTGGGCAGCTCGAAGCCGACGAAGTTGAACAGCAGGACCCCGGTCAGCAGCACGAACCCGCCCGCCGAGGGCTGGTAGCTGCCGGCCCCGAGGCCGTGCACGCCGTGCTTGCCGGCGTAGATGGCCACCGTGATGGTGAACAGGCCGAGCACCAGGAACCGGGCGAACGCGCCCGCCGTCGGCAGCCACTTGCCGTAGCGGAACGACGCGATGGCCGAGACGATCGTGATCCAGACGAAGACCAGCGCCACCACGTAGGTCATCGTGGTGGACAGCGAGTTGCCGTGGTTGAAGAAGATCACCACCCCGCCGATGCAGGAGGCGGTCAGCGACCCGCCGATCCAGACCGGGTTGGTGATCCAGTACAGGAAGTCGTTCACCGCCCCCGCCAGGTGCCCGAACGCGAGCCTGGTCCACAGGTACGGCCCGCCCTCCTGCGGGAACGCGGTGCCGAGCTCGGCGAACAGCAGCGCCTGGGGCACGAAGAACACCAGCGCGAAGACCATCATCCAGGTGAACGCCTGCCCGCCCCCCTGGGCGACGGTGGCGATCGTGTCCACCCCGACGATCGTGCAGATCAGGAAGAACAGGATGTCGAAGCGGCCGAAATGGCGTTGCAGCTTCGCGCGCTCCGCGACGGAGGCCGCGGTCACGTCGATTATGGCCATCAGGCGGTCCCCCGGGACATCGGTTCAAATTTGTCCCAGTGTGACCTATACGGGTTTCTTAAGTGTTTCAAAAGATTTCATAATCGTCACGATCGCAGAACGGCCAGTGGCATCCAGTCACAACCGTCATCCGGCGGCGCGGACTTGGGCCTCCTTGATGACGCGCTCAGCCTCGGCGCGGTCCTGCCAGCCGCGGACGTCGGTCGACTTGCCCGGCTCGAGCTCCTTGTAGATGTCGAAGAAGTGGCCGATCTCGTTGAGCAGGTGCGGGGGCACGTCGGCCAGGTCGCGGATGCCGGCCTTGCGCGGGTCGTGCGTGCAGACGGTCAGCACCTTGGCGTCGGGACCGCCCTCGTCGTGCATCCAGAAAACCGCGACCGGCCGGACCGTCACCAGGCAGCCGGGAAAGGTCGGCTCGTCCAGCATGACCAGCGCGTCGAGCTCGTCGCCGTCCTCCGCGACGGTGCCGTCCACGAAGCCGTAGTCCAGCGGGTAGACGGTCGAGGTGAACAGCATCCGGTCCAGCCGCATGCGCCCGCTCTTGGGGTCAACCACGTACTTGTTCCGCGAGCCCTGGGGGGTCTCCACGATCACGTCAATGTCCATGAACGGCTCCTTAAACCAACGCAAGTATCCCGGGTTGGCCTCAGGCATACCCCCGCAACACGCCGCTCATACCACGGACATACCGGGTTAACCGGACATCCCCCCGGACCGAGGGGAGACGAGTTACGCCCAGCGACGAGGGAACAGGTCCCGCTCAGTCGCCCGGCCGCGACCGGGGAAAGAATCGTCCAGCCGCCGGTGTCCCGGCGTGCTGCCGCACCATTCGCCCGACCGCGCCACTCGGTCGGCCATCTCTTGCTCCCGGCCGCCCTCCCCCGTGACCAGGTCGAACAGCCTGCCCGCGTCGCGCCCGAACAGCAGGCTCGCGATCGTGCCCATACCGCCACCTCCTCGGCTCATCTTCACGATATAACGCGACTGCCCGATCTCGCTAGATTAGAAGCCGCTGCGCGTCATCATCGCGCGGCGCCTGGCCATCACCATCGCGTCGGCGCGCGGCCCGACCGGCATGCCGCCGGACGGGAGGGTGGTCGGGTCCACCCCCACGCCGAGCAGGGTCCGGGTCACGCCCTGGACCGAGTCGAGCAGGTCGTCGAGCGCGCGGGACAGGTGCGTTCCGGTGACCGCGGGCAGTACCGGATTGCCGGGCCGGGCCGTGTCGTTATTCAACACCGTGTCGTGCAGGGCCTCGAGCACGGCGCGGCGGATGACCTCCTTGAGGAAGGAGGCGGTGGTGCCGTCGGTCCGCTCGATCGCGGTGGCGATGTCGTCGGCGGTCAGCTCGAGCGGCACGCCGCGGCCGTAGAGCGCCAGCAGCTGCTCGCGCGCGGGCCCGTCGGGCAGGGCGATCTCGACCGCGACGTCCACCCGGCCCGGGCGGGCCGCGAGCGCGAGCTCAAGCAGGTCGGCGCGGTTGGTGGTGAGCAGGAAGAGCAGGTCGGCGTCGCCCGCCGCGCCGTCCATCGCGTCGAGCAGGTCGAACAGGACCGGGTTGGATCTCGGCCCCATCGAGCGGTCCTCGGCGACGAGGTCCACGTCCTCGAGCACCACCACCGCGGGCGCGAGGGCGCGGGCCAGCTCGGTGACCGGGCCGACCGCGATCAGCGCGCGCCCGGTCAGCACCAGCCGGGTGTAGGCGGTCATCTGGCCGAGCAGGTAGCGGGTGGTGTGCGTCTTGCCGGTGCCCGGCGGGCCGTAGAGCAGCAGGCCGCGCTTGAGGTGCTGGCCGGCCGCGAGCAGCGCGTCCCGGTGCGCGGCGACCCCGAGCGCGTGCCGTTCGACCCGCGCCAGCACGGCCTCGGGCAGCACGACGTCGTCGCGGCTGAGCCCGGACGGCGCCGCGAAGCCCAGCTGGACGCCGCCGCCCGCGTTGAGCGACACGTCGAGCAGGTGGCCGCGGTAGACGTTGAGCTCGGAGCGGAGCTGGTCAAGCTCGGCCAGCACCGCCTGCGCGGCGTCGACCGGCAGCCCCGCGACCTCGACCTCGAGGCTGGGATCGCGCTCGCCCGGCCCGATGATCATCAAGACGTAGCGGCGGTCGGGCTCGCTGACGAGCAGCAGCGCGAGCTTGAGGCAGCCGAGGGTTGACCCCGGCCCGTTGGGCAGGTCGATGAGGGCGGGCGGGGTGAGCCGCAGCGGGATCCGCTCGGCCGCGATCAGCTGCTGAAGCGTCGGCGGGCCATGGTGCGGCAGCACCGAGAGGCCGTGCACCGTCACCGTGCGGCCGGGCCTGGCCGACCACGCGTCCAGCGCGGTCTGCAGGTTGACGTGCTCGAACGGCGGCAGCTCGCGGGTCACCACCGAATGCGCCTCGTGGTCGGCGCCGAGGAAGCCGGCCATCAGATCAGGCACCGCGCGGTGGCTTTCGTCGTCATCGACCGAGTGAATCCAGTCGAGGAAGGAGCGGAACGCCACCGCGAACTCGCGTGCTTGCGCCTCTGGCGCGATGTCCGGCATACACGCCAGGCTAACAACGCGAACCCGCAGGCAAGAATGGTTTTCGGCGGCGGGTCTGGTGAAACCACGCGTGCGTTCCGCATGATTTGATGTGCGGGTTTGACCTTCTTCAGCGGATGGGCTGCAGGAGACGGTGCGGGGCGTTGAGCACGGCAGAAACCGGGTCGGCCTTGGGCGGGATCGCGGCCAGGCCGGGGCCGGGGGCGACCACGAGGTCGGCCGAGCCGACCACGGCGCCGCAGGCCGCGCAGACGCCGCCCGCGGTCACGTCGCCGCCGTCGGCCGCGTGCCGGAAGACGCGCCGCGGCCCGGCCGCCGAGTAGTAGTCGTCGCCCCAGGCCAGCAGCGCGCGGACGGCCGGCCAGAGGTCGGCGCCCTTGCCGGTCAGCACGTACTCATCGTGCCCGTGCGCGCCGGGGACCGCCGCGAGCACGCCGGCGTCGGTCAGGGAGGCGAGGCGCTGCGTGAGCACGGCGCGCGGAATGTCCAGGTGGGCGGCGAAATCGCTGAACCGCCGCACGCCGAAGAAGGCGTCGCGGACGATCAGCAGCGTCCACCGCTCCCCCACGACCTCGAGGGCCCGCGCAAGCGAGCAGGGCTCGCCGACGTAATCCTTCGGCAGCGTCATGCCGCCCAGCTTAACACCATTGGTTCATTGACTGAACTACGTTCCTCGTGCTCTACTGCGTTTGCAGTTCGGCGAGTGAACCAAAGTCAGAACCATGAGGTGGAACGATCCGTTGCGCTACCTGAGGCGGCAGATGTCCGCGGACTGCGGGCGGCGATGAGGGAGAGCGATGGCGAACACGGCGATCGGCGGGCGACTGGTGGCGGCGGGGGCGTCCGACGTCGGGCACCCGTCGCGCTGGCTGATCATGGCGGTGCTCGCCGCGGTGGCGTTCATGGCGCAGCTCGACCTGTTTATCGTCAATGTCGCGCTGCCGACGATCGGGAGCGCTTATCCCGGGTCATCGCTGACCGGGTTGTCGTGGGTGCTGAACGCCTACGCGATCA
>Ga0302314_10020047_pt1 | contig 11078 bp, 10 predicted proteins | sample III_Palsa_N2_3_FD_200533 | JGI IMG/M metagenome (GOLD analysis project Ga0302314, IMG submission 200533) | Peat permafrost microbial communities from Stordalen Mire near Abisko, Sweden - III_Palsa_N2_3 | ecosystem: Environmental > Terrestrial > Soil > Palsa > Peat permafrost | place: Sweden... | reverse complement strand
GGCAGCAGGGGATGGCGCGCTCCTCATGCCGGCGAACCCGTGGTGCGCCGAGCAAAGTGTCCGGCTCTGGCCGGAGGAGGCCCATGTATCACAAACTACTTGCGTTTGCGAAAGGCATAATCGCCAGCACGCTTGACAGTAAAGCGTACTTGTCTATAAAGCTTCCTTTACATTCTTGAAAGGAGGCTTTCCATGGTCAGGTCGCCGGCCAAATGCCGCTACAATATCCGGGTCATCGCGCTTTCCGCCGCCTACGCCGTGATGCTGATCGCCGCCACCTGGCTCTTCAAGCATCACCTGGCCACGGGCCCGCTGGCCTGGCTCGTCGCGATTCTGCCGGCCCTCCCGATCGTCGGCATCTTCGCCGCCATCGGCCTCTACCTTGTCGAGGAGCAGGATGAATATGTCCGGATGCTGATGGTCCGCCAGACCCTGTGGGGCAGCGGCTTCGCGCTCAGCATCGCCACCGTCTGGGGCTTTCTCGAGGGCTTCGGCCTCGTCGACCGGGTGGCGTCCTACGACGTCGTCATCCTGTGGTACGCCGGGCTTGGCCTGGGCTCGCTGGTGAACCGGCTGACCCTCGGGAGGGGCGCGTGAACAACCGCCTCAAGGTGCTGCGCGCCGAGCGCGACTGGAGTCAGGGCGACCTGGCCGGCCGGCTCGGCGTCTCCCGCCAGAGCGTCAATGCGATCGAGACCGGTCGCTACGATCCCTCCCTGCCCCTCGCCTTCAAGATCGCCGAGCTGTTCGCGCTGCCGATCGAGGCGATCTTCATCAGCCCGTCGGCGGATCGGCAGCCTGCGTAGTCTTCCCGCCTAGGGCTTGGCCCCCAGCTCGCGGGTCAGGAACGCCACCGTCGCGGCGTCGGCCTTGCGCCAACTCGCCGCGCGCAGGAAGCCGTGGATCTCGTCCGGCAATACCAGCTCCTCGTACCGCACGCCCTGGTCGTCCAGGCGGCGCGCCAGATCGACGGTCTGGTGGAAGGCGACGTTGCGGTCGTCGTCGCCCTGGATGAGCAGCACCGGCGAGGTCCAGGTCGATACATAGGCGTCGGGCGACGAAGCCCAGGCCGTGGTCATCGCCTCCGCCCGGTCGCCCTGCTCATAGCGCTCGTCCGGATGGCCGAGGAAGCGCGTCAGATAGCCGGACCAGTCATGCACGCCGTGCAGATCGACCCCGGCCTTGAAGACGTCAGAGTTTTTGGCCAGCGCCATGGCGGTGAGGAAGCCGCCATAGGAGCCGCCCCAGATGCCGATACGGGCGGGATCGACGCCCGGCAGACTCTGTAGATACTTCGCGCCGGAAAGGACGTCCTGGTATTCCGAGGCGCCGCTGAGGCCGGCGCGCTCCGGGTGCTGGTAGGCGCGGCCATAGCCGATGCCGAGACGATAATTGACCGACAACACCGTGAAGCCGTGCGCCGCCAGATACTGGTTCACGGCGTATCCGTTGGAATAGTAGTCCATGTAGTGCCAGCCGAGCAGCATCTGCCGGGGCGGTCCGCCGTGGACGAAGATCACGCCGGGCTTCGCCAGTCCGCCCGGGCGCTGGAAGAGCTGGCCGTGGACGAGGGCGCCGTCCGGCGCGGTCCAGGTCACGGCCTTGGGGGCGACGAAATCGGCGGCGGGGAATGCGGTCTGCTGGCCGGCCAGTTCGCGCCGGCCCTTGCCGTCCTGGGCCACCAGGTCCACGGCCGCCGGCGCGCCGACGCCAGCGCCGATGAAGGCGATGTGGCCTGAGTCGGCCGCCATGGCCTTCCACTCCACGCCCTCGCCGGCGGTGAGAGGCTTCATCTCCGGGCGATCCACGGAGGCGATGAAGAGATGGCGGCGGTCGCCGTCGCCGGCCGCGCCGCCGGTGTTGGCGTCGAAGATCAGCGCGCGCCGGTCGCGGGTCATGCCGACATGCTCGACCATGAAGTCGCCGGGCGTCAGCAATGTGGGCGCGCCGCCCGTGGCCGGCATGGAATACAGATGCGGCCAGCCGTCGAGCTCGGTCATGAACACCAGCCGGTCGCCGGCCGCCCAGTCGAGATTGGCCTCGCCATCGGTGTCGGGGAAGGAGCCCACCAGGGTCTTGGGGCTGGCCCACACCTGATGGCCCTCGCCGCTGTCGGCGTCGGCCACCCAGATCGACCACGGCTGGGGCACGTCGACGCGCACCGGCTCCGGCGGCCCGCCGAGCCCTGGCCGGCGGGTGAAGGCGATGCGGCGTCCGTCTGGCGACCATTTCGGCGCGCCATCGCGGCTTGTGGACGGGGCGAGATAGAGGATCGGCGTGGCGGGGTCCCTGAACACCCCGACGAAGGCGTGGTCGCTCCGGCGCGAGACGAAGGCCAGGCGCGTTCCGTCTGGCGACCAGGCCAGCTCGCCGACCTTGCCGTGGTCGAAGAACAGGCGCTCGGCCTTGCCGCCAGCGAGCGGCGCGGTCCAGGCCTGGCCGTCCTTGACAAAGGCCAGCCGGCCCTGGTCGGAGATCGCCGGGGCGTCGCCATCGGCGGCCAGGACCGGAGGTCCGCCGCCCGTGGGCACCGACCACACCTGAACCTTCGGCTCGGTGGGATTCGCGTCAGGATCGGGGGCCAGGTTGCCCTCGGCCGGCCAGTTGGCGTCATGGTCGCCGCCGCGCACATAGACGACGCGGGCGCCGTCGGCGGTCAGGGTCAGCCAGGTCAGCTCCTGACCGTCATCGGCCGTGTACTGAGTAAGTTGCTTCGGAAGATAGTCCGGGCCCTTGGCGAACCAGACGTTGCGCACGCCGTCCACGACCCGTACCCAGGCGATGGCGTCGACGTTCCTGGCGGCGACGACACCGGTGATGAACGGGTAACTCAGCGCCTGGTCGAGGCTGAACGCCCCCCCCGGAGACGCCGCAATCGCCGATCCACCGAGCGCCACGATGGCCGCCGCCGCGACGCCACCGACCCAATTGCGCAACCGCCTCATCGCCGTCCCCCGCTCAAGTTCACAGAAACGCCCGCACCTCGGCCAGGAACTCGGCCAGCTTGTCGTGCTGCACCCAGTGGCCGGCGCCCTCGAACACCTTGACCCGCGCATGGCGGAAATGGGCGGCGCGGCCGTCGACCTCGGGATTGGAGGCCCAGCTCTCGGCCCCGTTCACCAGCAGGGTCGGGCAGGCGATGTTGCTCCACAGGCGGTGAAGGTCGTCCGGCGTCAGGTCCACCGGGGAGATCGAGCGGACGTAGTTGTCGAACTTCCAGCTGTAGGTGCCATCCTCGTTCTGGCTGACGCCGTGGACGGTGAGATAGCGCGCCTGTTCGGCGGTGAGGTGCTTGTTTTCTTCCCGCATGCGCCCGAGAGCGTCCTCGATCGAGGCGTAACGGCGGGGCTGGCGGCTGGACAGGGTGCGCTGGCGTTCGATCCAGGCGGCGACGCGCACCTCCACCGGCTTGCCAATATGGTCGGCCATCATCTTCGGCGGTGGACCCAGGCCCTCGATGGCGACGAGCTTCTCGACCGTCTCGGGATAGACCCCGGCATAGCGCAGGGCGATGGACCCGCCGAGCGAATGAGCGACGATCTTCACCGGCCCCAGCGCCAGCTGATGGATGAGTTGAGCTAGGTCGTAGACAAAGGCCATCATCGAATAGTCGCCGCTGGGCGAATGGGCCGAGTCGCCGTGGCCGCGCAGGTCGGGGGCGATGATGTGGAAGTCGCGGCGCAGGTCGGCGGCCACCCAATCCCAGTTGCGGCAATGGTCCCGGCCGCCGTGGACCAGGATGAGCGGCGGCGCGCCGGCGTTGCCCCAGTCAACATAGTGCAGGCGCAGCCGCTCGGAGATGAAGCTGTGCGAGGCGGGGCCGAGGAGGTCGGTCATGTTGTTGTGTTTGTCATTCAGCGACGACGGCGGCGCAAGGGATTCGATTGACCTTCTCTGCCCCCTGCATTCAGGGGGGAGTACGGCAGGAGGCCGGGAGGGGGGTCAATAGCGCCGGCGCTGCCCACCCCCCGCTTCGCGGGTACTTCCCCCCGACGCGGGGGGAAGAGAGAGTCAGGCCGTGACCTTATTCCGCGTCGCGATGTGGACGGGGAGGTGCGTGTAGCCCTTGATGAAGCTGGAATAGACGCGGGTGGGCTCGCCGGTCACCTCCACCGTGGGGAAGCGCTTCAAGATCTCCTCCCAGATGATCTTGAGCTGCAGTTCGGCCAGGCGGTTGCCGACGCAGCGGTGGATGCCGAAACCAAAGCTCAGGTGCTGCCGGGGCCGTTCGCGCTCGATATTGTAGCGGTTCGGCTCGTGGATCACCTCTTCGTCGCGGTTGCCCGAGACGTACCACATCAACACCTTCTCGCCGGCTTTCATGGTCTTGCCGTGCATCGTCACGTCTTCCTTGAGCGTGCGGCGCATATAGGCCAGCGGCGTCTGCCAGCGGATGGTCTCGGAGACCATGGCCGGGATCAGGGCGTGGTTGTCGCGCAGCTTTTGGTACTGGTCGGGGTTCTGGTTCAGCGCCAGGATACTGCCCGAGATTGTGTTGCGCGTGGTGTCGTTGCCGCCGACGATGAGGAGGATCAGGTTTCCCAGATACTCCATGCGGTCCATGTTCTTGGTCGACTCGCCGTGGCAGAGCATGGAGATGAGGTCGTTCTTCGGCGGCGCGTTGATGCGCTCGTTCCACAGCCTGAGGAAATAGTCGGCGCATTCGAAGAGTTCGGCGCGGCGGTCCTCTTCGGTCTCGACCAGGCTGTATTCAGTCCCGACCGGCGTGGTGGCGACATCCGACCAGCGGGTGAGCTTGCGCCGATCCTCCCAGGGGAAGTCGAACAGGGTGGCCAGCGTCATGGTGGTGAGTTCGATCGAGACCTTATCGACCCAGTTGAACGCCTCGCCGACCGGGATCTCCTCGAGGATGGCCGCTGCGCGTTCTCGGATAATCGGCTCCAGGTTGACTAGGTTCGCCGGACTGACGATCGGACTCACCGTCTTGCGCTGAACGTCGTGCTTGGGCGGATCCATGGCGATGAACATCGGCAGACGGAAGTCATCCTCGGGATCGAAGATGGTGATCGCCGGCTCGGATGAGAAAACCTGGTGGTTGGTCTCCACCGACATGATGTCGTTGTACTTGGTGATCGACCAATAAGGTCCGTTCTCGAACTCCTCGTCGATGGCGAAGTGGACCGGATCCTCGGCGCGCAGCCGCTCGAAATAGGGCCACAGGGTGTCGTTCCGGAACAGGGCCGGATCGGCCGGCTTGATGTCCTCGATCGGCATGGAATAGGCGCGTTCGCGCGCCTCGCGCCGGATATCACTGCCCGCGTCGTCCACGATCATTCCTCCCGAAATCACTGACGGCGGCGTCAACATTGCGCCGGAGCCGCCGTCGCGGCAAGTCCGTTTCTTAGCACTGTTCAGATTTCCTGGGCGACAATGGTCTGTGTTAGGTTTGGGCGAGCGTGGAGCTTGCCATGGCGGCAAAACCCAATAAGACTCAGGCGACCGCGGCGTCGGTCGAGGCGTTCCTGGCCGGCGTGACCCCAGAGGCCCGGCGGGCCGACGCCATCGCGCTCTGCGAATTGATGGCTCGCGTCTCCGGCGAGCCGCCGCGGATGTGGGGGCCCAGCATCGTCGGCTTCGGTGTCCGGCGTTACCGATACGACAGCGGGCGCGAGGGCGAGATCTGCAAGGTCGGCTTCTCACCGCGCAAAGGCGCCTTCGCCCTCTACTGCGTGGCCGGAAGCGCCGAGAACAACCCCAAGGTGGCGGCGCTCGGCAAGGTGACCACGGGCAAGGGCTGCGTCTATGTGAAGTCTCTGGCCGAGCTCGATCTGGCGCGCCTCGAAACCCTGATCGCCGACACCCTGGCCGTGCCCTGACGCCCTCCGCGGCGGCCGACGCATGGTGCGTCAACAGGGCGCGCTGACATCCTCGTTGGCATCTTCTAGAATCCCTGGCCAATCGATGTGGCGAATTGGCTTGCTCCGACAGCGTTCGATCGCCGCGTGGCGTAAGTAGTTCAGAGTGGGGTGGTGATGAGACGAGTGTTGTTGGCCGCGGGCGCGGTCGTGGCTCTGGCGGCGGGCGTCGCCCAGGCCGATCCGCTCAATGACGCGAAATCCGGGCTGGCCGCCCTCAATCAGGGCGATAGCCCCGGCGCGATCCGCCTGTTCACCTCGGCGCTGGACTCCGGCCGCCTTACCCGGGCCGACCAGGAACTCGCCTATGTCAAACGCGCCGAGGCCTATCTGGCCTCCAACAACGGCCAGTCGGCGCTGACCGACGCCAACCGGGCTTTGGACCTCGATCCTCGGGACTCCGAGGCCTTGGCGACGCGCGACCGGGCCCAGACCCTGTTGCTTACACCGCCGGCGGCGCCAGGGCCGACGCCCTCGGCAATCGCCGACCAGAAGGCCAAGGACGACTACGCGGCCGCCCAGGCCAAGTATGAGGCGCAGAAGAAGGCGGACGCCGACGCCTACACCCAGCAGCTCGCCGACTACGACGCCAAGGTCAAGGCGCAGGACGCCAAGCATCAGGCCGAGCTGGCGACGTGGCGAGCCGACGTGCAGGCGTGCAAGGCGGGCGATCTGACCAAGTGCGGGAGTACGGCGCCAACGGCTCCGCCCGTGACCGCAAAGCCAGTTCCAGTTCCGGCGACTGTAAAGCCGACGCCGGTGGCGAGCCTGCAGACGGCGCCCGCCGCGCCCAAGACGGTCAAAAAGCCGGAGGCCCTGCCGCCCCTGCAGGGGGTCGGGAGCTACTAGACGAGAGGCTCGTCGGCCTATTGGCCCGATGCCGCCGGGGTCTTGCCGCGCCGCGTGGGCGTCTTGACCGCAACCACGACATCGTCATTGGCCGGGGGCTGAGCGGCGGCGCTTTTCTTTCGCGGCGCGGGCGGCTTGGCGACGGGGCTCGGAATCTGCGCGACCGGCTCGGGGGGCGGTTCGGGGGCCGGCGCGGTCTTAGTCGCCGGCGCCGCTTTGGGCCGCTGGGCCTTCACCACCGGCGCCAGAACGGGTTTGGCGGCGGGAGTCGCCTTGGCCCGCGACACCGGGGCCTTCGCCACCGGCTCGGAGACCGGTGCGACGACGGGCGTGGTCTTGAGGGGCGGGGCCGGCGCTTTCGCGACAGGCGTCGGAGCCGGCATGGCGGCGGAGGCAGCCTTGCGCGGCCGGGGCGGCGCCTTTGCGGCCGGCGGGGCCGAAACGGTCGGCGTGGGTGAGGCTTTCACTTCAACCGGAACGGCTTGGCGCTCCGCGGCGAGCGGCGTCGGGACCTCTTGCGTCGGGGCCTCGGGTTCCGGTGATGCAGCGATTGGCAAGGGCGGCGTATCGGCCGCCAGGACCCAGGTCGAGGCGTCGGTCCTAAGGGACTTCTTCCCGCGGCCTCGGGCCCGGAAGCCGAAGATTCCGGCCAGGAGGGCCAGGACCGCGGCGATAACGCCGCCGACGGCGTAAAGCGCCGAGGGTTGCAGCGTCGTCAGGAACGACGGCGCCTCGGCGGGCGGCGGAGCTGCGACAGGCGCGACGGCTACGACCGGCGCCGGGCTCGCGGCCGGGGTCGCGACGGCGGGTGGAGGCGCCACGGTAGCCGCGGCCGGTATGGTCGCCGCCGGGACTGTTTCGGCGGGAGCGGCGTCTGTATTCGAGGCGGGCGCCGCGGTGGCCGCGACAGCGTGTTTGCGGTGGATCCGGGCCTGGACCTTCGCCACCTTCACGGTCCGCGCCTTGGCTTTCGGCGCGGCGGCTTTCTTCTTCACCAGGGCCGGCGGGGTCGTTGGCTGGAGTCGGTCGCCGAACTGGCGCGACTGACTTGCCGCGGACTGGCCGAACTGGCGCCCGCCCCCCGTGTCCTGCGCGGCCGCCGGCAAGGCCGCGGCCGTCATCAGTGTCACACAGACGAAGGCCCTCCGGGCCCCGCGCGCGGAAGGAAAGTTCGATGAATTGGTCATGACGCCCCCAAGTCGCCGGCTCACACCCGGCAACCCCGCTCACCGTGTTTCGCCCCCGCCCCTCTGTCAAGCAAACGATCGCCGAAGGAAAATATGTCGCAGGTCGGCCGCAGCGGTCTTATCGCCCGTGGAACACCGGCGCGCGCTTCTCCAGGAAGGCGGCGACACCCTCCTTGTGGTCTTCGGTGCGCATGAGCCTGCGAATGGTCTCCATCGCCCAGGCGCCCATCTCGCGGGTCTCGCCATGGACTCCGCGGCGCAGGCCCTCCTTCATGTAACGCAAGGCGAGCGGCGGTCCCGCGGCGATGCGCGCGGCCAGCGCGCCCGCTCGCGACATCAGTTCGTCGTGCGGCGCCACCTCCGACACCAAGCCGATGCGCAGGGCCTCGGCGGCGTCGATCGCATCGCCGGTGAACAGCAGCTCGGCCGCCTTGGACGGTCCGACGATGGCCGGCAGGCGGGTGAAACCGCCGACATCGCAGACCAGGCCGCGCTTGACGAACAGTTCAGCGAACCGGGCGCGCTCGGAGGCGATGCGAATATCGGCGTAGAGGGCCAGCTCCATGCCCCAGCCGACCGCCGGACCATTGACCGCGGCGATCAGCGGCTTGTCGCATTCCAGCGCCGCCATGGCCGCGGGCGTCGGGCGGTGGCGCACCACCGGCGAGTCGTCGGTCGGCGGTCTCGGCGTCGCCATCAGTTCGATCACGTCATCGCCCGAACAGAAGGCCGGGTCGACGCCGGTGACGATGGCGCAACGCGCCGCCGGATCGCGCACCACGCGCCGGAGCGCCGACTCCAGGGCTTCATAGGCCTCCAGATTGAGGGCGTTGCGCCGTTCGGGACGGTTGAGCGTGATGATCGCGACGCTGTCGGCGGTCTCGTAGGTGACGCTCTCGCTCATGGCCGATCCTCCCGCCGCTATTGACGCCGGCCAGGCGCGGCGGGTCAATCGCCGCGAACCGGGGAGACTGAAGCGCGATGGCGGACGCCACACCCACCATCGCCGAACGGCTCGATCGGCTGCCGGCCAGCCAATACATCTGGAGCCTGGTGGTCCTGCTCTCATTCGGGGCCTTCTTTGAGATCTACGACATCTATCTGTCGGCGCCGCTGAGCCTCGGCCTGCTGGCGGCGGGGATCTTTCATTCGGGCAAGGCCGGTCTCTTCGGCCTGACCGACCAGGCAAGCTTTATCGCCGTGACTTTCGCCGGCCTGTGGCTGGGGGCGCTGGCCTTTTCCGCCGTCGCCGACCGTCTCGGCCGGCGGCCGATCTTCACCGTGGCGCTGCTGTGGTACGCGCTCGCCACCTGCGTGATGGCGTTCCAGTCGAGCGCCATCGGCATCGACGTCTGGCGTTTCGTGGCCAGCGTGGGCGTCGGCGTCGAGCTGGTGGCCATCGACTGCTACCTGGCCGAGCTGGCGCCCAAGGCCCTGCGCGGCCGAGCTTTCGCGGTGAGCGCGTCGATCCAGTTTCTGTCGACGCCGCTGCTGGCCGTGCTCGCCTGGCGCCTCATCCCCGGCGACCACTTCGGCGTGGCCGGCTGGCGCTGGCTGGCGCTGCTTCCCGCCATCGCCGCGGCGGGCGTATGGCAGGTCCGCCGATCGCTGCCGGAGTCGCCGCGCTGGCTGGCCGAACACGGCCGTGTTCCGGAAGCCGACCGCATCGTAACGATGATGGAGGCCAAAATCGCCACCGAGACGGGACGTCCTCTACCCACATCTCCCCCCGTTCACGTGGGGAGTACGGCGGAGCCGGGAGGGGGGCGGGGGCCACGCGCCAGCGCCCTGTCACCGGCCCCCTCCACCCCTTCGGGGTCCCCCTCCCCCGTTAACGGGGGAGGATCACCAGTGTCCCTCCTGCGGCCGCCCTACCGCAAGCGGACCCTCACCCTGATCGTCTTTCATGTCTTCCAGACGCTGGGCTACTACGGCTTCGCTAACTGGCTGCCAACCTTGCTGGTGTCCCAAGGGGTGAAGCTGTCGACGTCGCTGGGCTATGGCGTCGCCGTCGCCCTCGTGCCGCCGGCCGCGCCGCTGGTCTTCCTGCTCATCGCTGACCGGTTCGAGCGCAAATGGCTGATCGTCGCCGGAGCGCTCATCGCGGCCGTCTTCGGCCTGGCCATGACAGGCATGACCGAACGCTCGAACCTGCTGGTCTTCACGGTCATCGGCATGGCGGTCGCCGCCGGCAGCTCCCTGATGAGCCTCGCCTACCACGCCTATCAAAGCGAGCTGTTCCCCACCGCGATCCGCGCCCGCGCGGTGGGCTTCGTCTATTCCTTCAGCCGCCTCTCGGCCGTGCTGTCGAGCTATCTGATCGCCTGGACCCTGGCGGGGTTCGGCGGCCCGGGCGTGTTCGTGCTCGTCGCCGGCGCCATGGTGCTCGTCGCGGCGGTGATCGCCGTCGCCGGTCCCCAGACCCGCGGCTTGGCGTTGGAAGATATCTGAGGCCGGCCGGCGCGCCCAACTGCCCCTGCGTCAGCCTTGCATCCGCGCCGGTTCGCTCTCAAAACGCCCGTTCGAAACCCAAGCGAGGATACGCTCATGGCCGAAGCCTACATCATCGACGCCTGCCGCACGCCGCGCGGCATCGGCAAGGTCGGCAAGGGGGCCCTGGCCGACTTCCACCCGCAGCACCTGGCCGCCACGGTCTTGAAGGCGATTCAGGAGCGCAACAACATCAACACCGCCGAGGTCGACGACATCATCTGGGGCACCAGCTCCCAGCGCGGCAAGCAGGGCTTCGACATGGGCCGCATGGCCGCGCTCGACGCCGGCTATGACACCAAGGCCAGCGGCACCACCCTCGACCGCTTCTGCGGCTCCGGCATCACCAGCGTCAACTTCGCCGCCGCCTCGATCATGTCGGGCATGGAAGACCTGGTCATCGCCGGCGGCACGGAGATGATGTCCTACACCGCTTCGACCGCCGATCCGAATTCGGTCGGCCTGCTGGACGGCGGCAACGCCCGTTTGCGGGCGCGCCATCCGCAAACCCAGCAGGGCATCTGCGCCGACGCCATCGCCACCCTGGAAGGCATCAACCGCCAAGCCGTGGACGAGCTGGCGCTGGTCAGTCAGCAGCGCGCCGACGCCGCCATCAAGGGGCGCCATTTCGAAAAGTCCCTGGTGCCAGTCTACCGGGAAGATGGCTCCCTGGCCC
>Ga0302314_10020039_pt1 | contig 11080 bp, 14 predicted proteins | sample III_Palsa_N2_3_FD_200533 | JGI IMG/M metagenome (GOLD analysis project Ga0302314, IMG submission 200533) | Peat permafrost microbial communities from Stordalen Mire near Abisko, Sweden - III_Palsa_N2_3 | ecosystem: Environmental > Terrestrial > Soil > Palsa > Peat permafrost | place: Sweden... | reverse complement strand
TGCGTAGTACCTGCACTGCGTTGGCATGTGCTGCGCATGATTTTGAAATTAGGATTTAGAGTATGACGACCGAAACTGGTATCGTGAAGTGGTTCAATGACGGCAAGGGCTTCGGGTTCATCACCCCGGACTCGGGCGGCAAGGACCTGTTCGCCCACTTCAGCGAAATCCAAGGCTCCACGGGCTTCAAGAGCCTGGCGGAAAACCAGCGCGTTGAATTCGAAGTGAAGCAAGGCCAAAAGGGCCTGCAGGCTTCGAACATCAAGCCGCTGTAATGCACGGTCTGCGCGCTCTCCTGGGGCGCGCAGCGTGACGGCCGCAATACGGTCCCCCCGCAAAGCAGGACGCCCCATGAGCAAAGCTGCCAAGGGAATTCTGGAAGCCTCCCTCAAGGAGGAAGCGGAGCGGAAGGAACGTTTGCGGCAGGCATTGCCAGCTGCCGCGGAGCTCTTGCGCACCCGGCAGGCTGGTCTGATAGCCGCCAGGGAGATCGAGGAATTCATCGCCCTGAACTGGCTGGAATGGCACGGTGGCTCGCTGAAGCTGACCGTCACGGGATCGAACATTGTTTCGCAAAGCCGAGCCAATTCGATCAAGCTCGCCGATCAACGGTGAGTCGTGCGAGACGCACAGCATGTCGCCATGCCCCGAATATGAATGCGCCCCTCCAGGGCGCGGTGGTCTACCCCCGAGCAGGCAAGAGGCAACGGGCAACAGATCGCGCAGAAAGCAATAAAATAATCACTGACATACCCATCGGCAAGTACACGGTTTGCCCTATCGCAAAACCGCAAGCCGACGGCGGCTACACCGCCACAGTTTCCATCGGCACGGGTCGCGGCAACGCCGCCCATGCCCGCGTGATGCGCTTCGCACCGCTCTTCGAGACGTCCGAAGCCGCACTGCGCTACGCCACCTCCGAAGGCCTGAATTGGGCGCGCCAGCAGCCGGCGTGGTCCACCTCGCGGGCCACAGCCGCGCGTGGCACCGCTGGTCTTTCCATCGCATAAATTTCAGGAGCGTTTTCAATGGCAAAAGAAGAACTGATCGAGATGCACGGGGTGGTCGAGGACGTGCTGCCGGACTCGCGCTACCGAGTGAAGCTGGACAACGGCCACCAACTGGTTGCCTACACGTCGGGCAAGATGCGCAAGCACCACATCCGCATCCTGGCGGGCGACAAGGTGTCGCTCGAACTGTCGCCCTACGACCTGACCAAGGGCCGGATCACCTTCCGTCACATCGAGCGCCGCGGCCCGAACTGAAGGCCGCGTACGCCGGGCCTGGTCCTGGTTCGCTTCTCCCCGAAAAGCCCGCGGCATGCAGCCGGCGGGCTTTTTTTCGTCCGCGGGCGACGTCGCGGCCGGATGCCGCGCGCCAAGCATGCCGCGTGCCTCAGCGCGCCGGCGGCAGCTCGAACACCAGGCACGTGGTGGTCGCATGCGCGAACAGCGTGCCGTCCGGTCCGAACAGCCGGGCCTCGGCGGTGGCGAGCTGCTTGCCGCAGTGGATCACCTTGCCTTCGGCGCGAACGCGGCCGACCTTGGGCGACAGGCCGCGCACGAAGTTCACGCTCAGTTCGGCCGTGGTGTAGCCGCGGCCCAGGGGCATCATCGTGTGGACGGCGCAGCCGAGCGCCGAGTCGAGCATGGTCGCGAACCAGCCGCCGTGCACGCTGCCCATCGGGTTGAAGTGCGCGGGGCCCGGCTTGCCCTGGAACAGCGCGACGCCGGGTCCGACGCTGATCAGCGAGAAGTCCAGCGTCTTCGCGATGGACGCGAACGGCAGCTGGCCATCCAGCATCGCCTGCATCTGCTCCAGGCCCGTCTTGCCGGCCCATTGCTGCGGCGTGGCGACGCCGGGGCCCGCGAGGCCCATGCGCGCGTCGCTGGCCGCGCCGTCGGCGATCCACTGCTGCAGGACGGCCGCCGCTTCGTCGGCTGGCAGGCGGGGCGTGGCGACGGGCGCGAGGGTGGCGGACATGGGGTTCCTTTCGTGTGCGGCGCGGGCAGTCCGCATTGATAAATGCATATGCAATGATTGTAGCTGCATCTATAATCGCGAGATGTCACCTGCATTGCAGTCCGCCACCGTCGAACGCCCGCAAGGCTGCACCAACCTCAAGCTGCGCCAGCTGATGCGGCGCGTTGCGCAGCGCTACGACGCGGAGGTGGGACAGGTCGGCCTGAAGGGAACGCAGTACTCGCTGCTCAGCTACGTGGTCAAGCTGGGGCCGATCCGGCCCGTCGACCTGGCGGCCGGCATGAGCGTCGACGCGTCCACGCTGTCGCGCAACCTGAAGCCGCTGATCGCGGCCGGCTGGCTGACGCTGGAGGCGGGGGCGGATGCGCGCAGCCGCCTGGTGTGCGCCACCGGGGCGGGGCGTGCGAAACGGTCGGAAGCGCAGCGCCGCTGGCGCGTGGCACAGGAAGGCGTCAATGCGACGCTCGGGCGGCAGCGGGTGATCGCGCTGCATGCGCTGATCGACGAGGCGATGCGGGCGCTGGACGAATCCGACAGCGCGGCCTGAAGGCACGGGCCCGGCGGCGCGCGGCGCCGCCGCGGGGTTCAGCCGACGGCGGATTCGGTGGCTTGCAGTCGCGTCGCGGAGAAGTTCCACGACAGCGCGTGCGCGCGGTTGGCGGCGTCGCGGCTGTCGTCGATCGGCAGCGTGACATCGAGCGAGCCGAAATCGGTGCGCGGCAGGTCGGGGCGGCCGGTGTTGTGCTGCATGTAGTGCCACACCACCATCAGCGCCTTGCCGATCGCGTGGTATTCGCGGCCGCGTCCCTGCATGCAATAGGCGTCGCGCGCCTTGATCAGATCCATCAGCATGGCGCGCTCGGTGGCGCTCAGGCCCGGGGCGAGGGGATCGATGTCTTGAATGGAAGTCATGAAATTACCTGGGGCTGCGGAGTGCCACGGTCGCTGGGCCGGGAGGGACGGCGGCCTCGGCACTCCCGAAGACCTTCAAACCAGCTGATGACGTCATGTTCCTCCATTCCGTGTGAATGAATTCACGAAACAACGCCCCCATCCTGCCGTCAATTCAGGCAATCGAGGTAACAGGGGGCAACGGGCAGTGGCCTCTTGCGGAGGCTCTCGGCCCCTTCCTGTCGAGCTGTCGAGTTGCATGCGGCTTTTCTTTTGCCGCTGTTCGCCTCAGTTGCCGTCGCGTTGACGCCGGACGTCGCACATCCGCTGACAGCGCGGCTGCAGCGGACGCTGCTCTTCCTTACGTCTTGCGAGACGCCGGGGCGGGCACGCGCGTTGTCGGAGTGAGCCCGGCATCAGCGATCGAGCCGCGCCAGGCAATGCGCGCCCATCGGAGTCAGCTCGAAGCCCGTCGCCTCATCGTGCATGACGAGGCCCAGCTGGCAAAGCACGTCGAGTTCTGCCAGCAGCGCGTCCAGCGGGACGCCGCGTTCCCATACGCGCAAGCCGTTGCTGCAGCGTCGGAGGATGCGCATCTGGGCGGGCGTCAGTGACTTGATCATGGTGGTGCGAGTACGTCGCGCCACCCGGTCCGGATTCACCGCGAGAACGGTGGCGGCGCCCAGGCGCCGTGCCGTCAATCTCGAGCGTGAGAAGGTCCTCAGGCCGGTCGCGTCGGCGCGTCCTGCTCGATGAGCTTCTCGTGCTTGAGCTCGCTCCAGAAGTCGTCGGGGATCTTCGCCTGCATGGAATTCCAGTCTTCCTGGATCTGCTGGTCGCTGCGGGCGCCGACGACGAGCGCGACCGCCTCGGACGCGGCCGCCGAGAACTGCAGGGCGGCGCTGCGCAGGTCGACGCCGTGACGCTGCGCGACGGCACGCAGCCGGTCGCGCTTCTGGAGCACTTCCGGCGGGATCCTGAAGTTCTCCTTGCCGTAGTTGTAGCGCGGGCTGCCGGAGATGAAGCCGGCGTTGAGCGACGAGCCGATGACCAGCGACACGTTCTTCGCCCGCACGGTCGGGAAGAGCTCGTTGAGTGCATCGGCGTGGTCGATCAGCGAGTACTGGCGTGCGCACAGGCAGACGTCCGGATCGGCGTCCGCCATCACCTTGAGGATCGCGAAGGGTGTGTTCACGCCGACGCCCCACGCCCGGATGATGCCCTCTTCGCGCATCTTCGACAGCGCCGGAAAGGCGCCCTTGCGCGCGATCTCGTACTGCTCTTCCCAGCCATCGGGAAACCAGGCGAAATCGGGCGACAGGTCGTGCACGAAGGCAACGTCCAGGTGCGACACGCCGAGCCGCTGCAGGCTGTCCTCGATCGAGCGGCGCACGCCGTCGGCCGTGTAGTCGATGACGAGGTCGTTGGGCGAGTCGGAGAACGGGAAGATCTCCGCGTGGCGATTGTTCTTCGATGCCTTGAAGAGCTTGCCGACCTTGGACGACAGCACGTAGTCCTCGCGTCGCTGGCCCTGCAGGAAGTGGCCGAAGCGGCGCTCGGACAGCCCGAATCCATACCAGGGCGCGACGTCGTAGTAGCGCACGCCCATGGCCCAGGCGGCCCGCAGCGTGGCATCGGCCTCGTCGTCGGTGTGCTTGCCGAATTCGTTGCCGAGCGGCACGCCGCCCAGGCCGAACCGGAATTCCGGCTTGAAGATCTGCTGTGCGCGGTTGGGCATGACGAGTCCTGGCTGTCGAAGAGATCGAAGGTCGGCAATCGACATACCGCTGCCACACGCAAGGCTCGAAACGCTGGCCGATGAGGTGGATCAGGCGAGGAACGGCACGACCTTGTCCAGCAGCGCTTGCGGAGCTTCTTCCGCGACATAGTGTCCGCACGGCAAGGCGTCGCCGGCGACATCGGTGGCCACCTTGCGCCATTCGGCCAGCGGATGGAAGCAGCGGTGCACGACGCTGTCGCGTCCCCACAGCGCCAGTACCGGCGTCCGGAGCAGGCGCCCCGCGTCGCGATCCTCGCGGTCGTGGACGAGGTCGATGCCGGCCGCGGCGCGATAGTCCTCGCAGATCGCATGAGCCGTTCCGGCGAGCGCAATGCAGCGCTCGTATTCGGACAAGGCGCGCGGGTCGAACGGTGCCAGGCCTGCGTGGCGGCGGCCGATGATGTCGCGGACGTAGGCCGGCGGATCGGCCTGGATCAGGCGCTCGGGCAGCGGCGCGTCCTGGATGAGGAAGAACCAGTGCCAGTAGGCACGCGCGAACTCGTCGGAGGTCTGCTCGTACATGGCCAGCGTCGGCGCGACGTCCATCAGCACGAGCCGGTTCACCGCGCCGGGATGATCCGCAGCCAGGCGATGCGCGACCCGCGCGCCGCGGTCGTGCGCCAGCACGTCGAAGCGCTCGAAGCCCAGCGAGCGCATCAGCGCCAGCTGGTCGAGCGCCATCGCGCGCTTCGAATGGTTCGCGTGGTCGGCGCCGCCCTCGGGCCTGGACGAGTCGCCATAGCCGCGCAGATCCGCGGCGACGATCGTGTGCCGCCCGGCCAGGGCCGGCGCGACGCGATGCCAGATGGCGCGCGTCTGGGGATGGCCGTGCAGCAACAGCAGCGGCGGCCCGGAGCCGCCCACCGTCGCGGCGATGCGCACGCCCGCACCGACGTCGATGTCGCGGTGGGCGAAGCCGGGAAAGAGCGAGATCAAGGCGGGGCTGGTCATCGTTTTTCCCGATCATGCCGTTCCCTTTCAGGAACATGGCGCCATGGTGTTCGGACTGGCGACGAGTGCGCTCGCCTTGTCGTGCGGAATCATGACCGCAAGCGGACGATCGTTCAGCGCATCGCAGAGATCACCCCACCAGGTTGCGGGGACGCGCCTGCGCTCAGGCATCATTTCCTGGACGGGGCGAAGGCGCTCCGACAGCATCCCGCGCGACCTGGACCCGCTACCACATTTGGGCCCCCAATAGCCCTACGCGGCGCTGCTAAACCGACGCCACCGCTATGGCACACTCGCGCGCTTTGCGACGCCAATCGGGCAATAGTGTGGACAAGATCCTTCTTCAAATCGCGGCCGAACTCCAGGTCCGGCCGGCACAGATCCACGCGGCGGTCACGCTGCTCGATGGCGGCGCCACGGTGCCCTTCATCGCCCGCTATCGCAAGGAAGTCACCGACAACCTCGACGACATCCAGCTGCGCGAACTGGAGAGCCGGCTGGGCTACCTGCGCGAGCTGGAAGACCGCCGCGCCGCGGTGCTCAAGAGCATAGCGGAGCAGGGCAAGCTGACGCCCGAGCTGGCGGCCGCCATCGGTGCCGCGCCCACCAAGCAGGAACTGGAAGACCTCTACCTGCCGTACAAGCAGAAGCGCCGCACCAAGGGCATGATCGCGCGCGAGGCCGGGCTCGAGCCGCTGGCCGACAAGCTGTTCGCCGATCCCAAGCTGGACCCGATTGCCGAAGCCGCGGCCTTCGTCAACGCCGACGCCGGCTTCGCCGACGCGTTCGCGGTGGTCGACGGCGTGCGCGACCTGCTGTCCGAGCGCTGGGCCGAGGACGCCGCGCTCGTGAAGACGCTGCGCGAGTGGCTGTGGGACGAAGCCTTGCTGCAATCGAAGAAGATGGACGGCAAGGACGAGCACAACCCGGACGTGGCCAAGTACCGCGACTACTTCGACTACTCCGAGCCGATCAGGACGGTGCCCTCGCACCGCGCGCTGGCCGTGTTCCGCGGCCGCACCAACGAGATCCTCGACGCCAAGCTGATCCTCGACGAGGAACTCGTCGCCGGGCAGCCCAGCCTGGCCGAAGGCCGCATCGCCCGCCACCTGGGCTGGGCCCACGGCAAGCGCGCGGGCGACGACCTGATCAGGCGCACGGTGTCGTGGACGTGGAAGGTCAAGCTGTCGCTGAGCCTGGAACGCGACCTGTTCGGTCGCGTGCGCGAGGACGCCGAGAAGGTGGCCATCCGCGTGTTCGCCGAGAACCTGCGCGACCTGTTGCTGGCGGCGCCGGCCGGCAAGCGCGTGGTGATGGGGCTGGACCCGGGCATCCGCACCGGCGTGAAGGTGGCGGTCGTCTCCGACACCGGCAAGGTGCTGGCCACGCACACCGTCTATCCGCACGAGCCGCGCAAGGATTGGGAAGGCTCGCTGCATGCGCTGGGCCTGCTCGTGGCGCAGCACGGCGTCAACCTGATCGCCATCGGCAACGGCACCGCCAGCCGCGAGACCGACAAGCTCGCCGCCGACCTCATCAAGCGCGTGCAGCAGCTCGCGCCGGACGTCGTCATCGAGAAGATCGTCGTGAGCGAAGCCGGCGCGTCGGTGTACTCGGCCTCCGAGTTCGCGAGCAAGGAGCTGCCCGACCTGGACGTGAGCCTGCGCGGCGCCGTCTCCATCGCGCGCCGCCTGCAGGATCCGCTGGCCGAACTCGTGAAGATCGATCCCAAGAGCATCGGCGTGGGCCAGTACCAGCACGACGTCAACCAGAGCGAGCTGGCGAAGACGCTGGACGCGGTGGTGGAGGATTGCGTGAACAAGGTCGGCGTCGACCTGAACACGGCGTCGGCGCCGTTGCTGGCGCGCGTGTCGGGCCTCAGCCAGGCGGTGGCCAGCTCCATCGTGCGCTGGCGCGACGCGAACGGCGCGTTCGCCGCGCGCTCGCAGCTGCTGGCGGTGACCGGCCTCGGCCCCAAGACCTTCGAGCAGGCGGCCGGCTTCCTGCGCATCCGCGGCGGCACGAACCCGCTGGACATGACGGGCGTGCATCCGGAGACCTACGTGGTCGTCGAACGCATGATGGCCGCCACGTCCAAGCCCGTGCAGGAGCTGATGGGGCGCAGCGACATCCTGAAGTCGCTCAAGCCCGAGAGCTTCGCCGACGAGAAGTTCGGCGCGATCACGATCAAGGACATCCTGGTCGAACTCGACAAGCCCGGCCGCGACCCGCGCCCGGACTTCAAGGTGGCGCGCTTCAACGACGGCATCGAGGACATCAAGGACCTGCAGCCGGGCATGCTGCTCGAGGGCACCGTCAGCAACGTCGCCGCCTTCGGCGCGTTCGTCGACCTCGGCGTGCACCAGGACGGCCTCGTGCACGTGAGCCAGCTGTCCAACAAGTTCGTCACCGACGCGCGCGAGGTGGTCAAGACCGGCGACATCGTCAAGGTGAAGGTGGTGGAGGTCGACCTGGCGCGCCAGCGCATCGCGCTCACGATGAAGCTCGACACGCAGCCCCAATCGCGTGACGCCAAGGGCGCCCGCAACGCCGACAACAGCTACCGCGCACCGGCGCGCAACGAGCGTGCGGGCGGTGGCGGCCAGCGCAGCGCGCCGGCCGCCGGTGCGCCGACCGGCCAGAGCGCGATGGCCGCGGCGTTCGCCAAGCTGCAAGGCAAGGGCTGAGCAACGGCCCGTTGCAAGACGAAAGCGCGCCGTAACGGAATTACGTTATGGTCGAGCTTTCGCTTTCCTGACCCAACCCGTCAAACCCATGCGCTTCGCCCTGACGCTTTCCCTTGCCGCCGCCGTCACCCTGGCGGCCTGTGCCTCGAAAAACCCGGCCGTGGCGCCAGCGCCGGTACCGGTGCCCGCGCCGTCCGCGTCGCCGGACGTGAAGGTGACCGAGGGATACTTCAGCCGCACCAAGTCGGCCGTCGCCACGCTGACGCCGTCGGCCACCAGCGGCGTGACTGGCATCGTCGTCTTCTCCGGCGGCGGATCGTCGGTGGACGTGCACGTGACGGCCGCCGGCCTGGTGCCCGGTTCGATCCACGGCTTCCACGTGCACGATGTCGGCAACTGTGCCAGCGCCGACTTCATGTCCGCCGGCGATCATTTCAACCCGACGCACAAGCCGCACGGTCCGCAGGACAAGCCGCACCACGCGGGCGACATGCCCAGCCTGATGGCCGACCCCGGCGGCAAGATCGACGCGCACTTCACGCTCGAAGGCGTGACGCTGGGCGGCGCCGAAGGCTTCGTCGGCCACGCGGTGGTCATGCATGCGACGGCCGACGACTTCGACGCGCAGCCCAGCGGAAATTCCGGCGCGCGCGTGGCCTGCGGCGTCATCGCGGCACAGTAAATGTGAGCCCCCAGTCCGCGGACTACCGCGGCCAGCCCCCCAAAGGGGGCGTGCGGCCTTGCTCCGGAGCGGCCGAGCGCGGCGGCCGCAGGCTGCTCTTCGCCCGCGGACTACCGCGGCCAGCCCCCCAAGGGGGCGTGCGGCCTTGCGCCGGAGCGGCCGAGCGCGGCGGCCGCAGGCTGTTCTTCGCCGCCGATTGACGAACGACGATGAAAGCCCTGCAAATCCTCGCCGGCCCGGTGGCGCTGCGGCGCCTGCGCGAGCGCGGCCTGCAGCCCTCCGACATCCGAGCGATTCCCGCTGCGGCCGGCGGCCCCAAGGGCCTGATCCTCAATCCGCTCGACCGCTTCGTGTTCGGCCAGTGGCTGCCGCGCAGCGAGCAGGTGGTGCACCTGCTGGGCGCGTCCATCGGCGCGTGGCGCATGGCCAGCGCCTGCCTGCCCGACGCCGACGCCGCGCTGAAGAACCTGGCCGACGACTACATCGCGCAGCGCTACGAGCACGCGCCGGGCAAGGCGCCCAAGCCGCGCCATGTGAGCGACCTGTTCGAAGCCAAGCTGGTGGAGCGCTTCGGCGGGCGCGAGCACGAGGTGCTGTCGCATCCGCGCTTTCGCCTGCATGTGTTCACCAGCCGGGGCGTGCGCGCGCTCGCGCGGGACGGGCGCGTGCGCACGCCGCTCGGCTACCTCGGCGCGTTCGCCACCAACGCGGTCTCGCGCCGCGCGATGGGCGGCTTCCTGGAGCGCGTGATCTTCTCGGATCCGCGCGACAAGCTGCCCGTGCCCACGCACGACTACCGCACGCAGCACGTCGAGCTCGCCGCCGGCAACCTGAGCCGCAGCATCCTCGCGAGCTGCACGATCCCGTTCTGGCTCGAGGCGGTCGATTCGATCGCCGGCGCGCCGCCCGGCCCGTACTGGGACGGTGGCATCACCGACTACCACCTGCACCTGGACTACGCCGCGCTGAGCGACGGACTGGTGCTGTACCCGCACTTCCAGAAGACGCTGGTGCCCGGCTGGCTCGACAAGGCGCTGCGCCATCGCCACCGCGCAAGCGCGCGCCTGGCCAACCTGGTGCTGCTGTCGCCCAGCCCCGAGTGGGTGGCGACGCTGCCCGGCGGCAAGATCCCCGATCGCAGCGACTTCAAGGCCTTCGGCGACGACCACGACGCGCGCGAGCGCGTCTGGGCGCGGGCGACCGCGGAAAGCGGGCGGCTGGCCGAGGAGTTCGAGGCGTTGACGCGCGCGGATTCCATCGAGGCGATGCCGCTGCCGTGACCGCATGTGCGGGCGGCTGTTGCGTGGAGATAGACTGATCGCCACCATGTCCAAGCTCCGCTCGTCCCATCGCCTTGCCGGCGTCTTGCTCGTCTGCCTCGCCGCCGGCGGCTGTTCCCTTTTCCGGCACGACTCGAAACCCGCCACGGGGTCTCCGGTTGCCGCGGCGCCCGCCGCCGCGTCGGCGCCGATGGCCGCGGCGATGTCTGCGCCGGTCGCCAGCATGGCGACGACCTGGAGCCCGATGCCGCTGCACCACCTCGACGCCGCGACGATGATCGGCCAGGCCTGGAGTTTCCCGTCGGCCGATCCCCTGGTCTATCGCGACGTCCGTTTCGTGTTCCGCAGCGGTGGTCGCGTCGAGGCGAGCAACGCGCGCGAGCACGTGACAGGCACCTGGTCGGTCGACCAGGACAGGCTGTGCGTCACGCTGAACTCGACCGCCGCGGGCACGGCCTGCTACGTGGTGACCGGCTCGACGCCGGCCGAACTGCGCATCAGGGCGCTGCCCGACGGCGAACGGCTGCCGCTGAAGATCCAGTGAAGCGCCCCGGATCGGCCGCTGGCGCAGGCCGCGCGAGTCTCCGCTAGAATCGAAGCATCTCGATCCTGGATCGACTCACTACTCAAGAATGAGAAAGGCGCGACGGGTTATGACACCGCGAACTACGGCGACGTTCGATGCATTCCGCAAGGCGCGCCCGGCCGTGGCGCACTGACGCGCGACCTTTTCATCCTCACATTCAAAAGCGCGGCCGACGGTCGCGCTTTTTTGTTTTCAGAAAGACCTTTGCCATGATCTCCATCCAACTGCCCGACGGTTCCA